>Ga0335083_10003448_pt1 | contig 20512 bp, 19 predicted proteins | sample Lox_Sample_42_FD_206716 | JGI IMG/M metagenome (GOLD analysis project Ga0335083, IMG submission 206716) | Soil microbial communities from Loxahatchee National Wildlife Refuge, Florida, United States - Lox_Sample_4.2 | ecosystem: Environmental > Terrestrial > Soil > Wetlands | place: USA...
TCGCGGATCGGTTTCCGGCCCGCGCAGCAGGCGCCGCAGCAGGCGCTGGCCGGCCGGGCGGCTGCCGGTCGCGTGCCGGGGGATGAAGGTAGTCGCGCTCAACTGTTTCGCTCTCCCTGAGTAGCCCTTTCACTTCTGGGCACCGTGCTGATCACCTGGCTGGCGCCCGGCTCGCGCCTGGAACCGCCGAACACCCAGTGCCGGAACAGCAGGAACCTGATGGCCGTGGCCACCAGGTTGGCGGCGATCAGCACCGAGACCTCGGCGATCCGGCCGGGATGGGCCGGCCCCAGGGCGGCCAGCGCCCCCGAGGTCAGGCCCAGCCCCAGGCCGAACGCGATCAGGCCCTTGACCTGGTGCCTGGCCGCGTTCGAGCGCCCGCTGATGCCGAACGTCAGCCGCCGGTTCGCGGCGGTGTTAGCCACCGCGGTCACGCCCAGGCTGACCAGGTTGGCCACCTGGGCCGTCATGACCGTGCGGAACAGCAGGAACAGCACCACGTAGGCGATCGTGCTGGCCACCCCGATGACCGTGAACCGGGCGATCTGCACCGGCAGCCCCCCGCCCCGGAACCCGCCGCGGCGCAACTGCGGGACCTGGATGGTCCCGCGGGCGAAGCCGGCGCCGAGCCGGGCCATGCCGCGCAGGTCGGCCAGGGCCGTGGCGATGATGTCGACCCGCGAGTCGAGGTCGTCGACCCAGTCCACCGGGATCTCGTGGATGCGCAGCCCGGCCCGCTCGGCCAGCACCAGCAGCTCGGTGTCGAAGAACCAGCCGGTGTCCTGGGTCAGCGGCAGCAGCGCCCGCGCCTGGTCGCGCCGGATCGCCTTGAAGCCGCACTGCGCGTCGGAGAACCGCGCCCCCATCAGGGTGCGCAGCAGCATGTTGTAGCCGCGCGAGATAAGCTCCCGCTTCGGGCCGCGGATGACCCGCGATCCCCGGGCCAGCCGGGTGCCGATGGCCAGGTCGCTGTGCCCGGACAGCAGCGGCGCGACCAGCGGCAGCAAGGCGTTCAGGTCTGTCGACAGGTCGACATCCATGTAGGCCAGGACCTCGGCCTCGCTCTGCGACCAGATGGCCCGCAGGGCCCGGCCGCGGCCCGGCTGCTCCATGCGGACGGCCCGCACCTCGGGTAGCTCGCGGGCCAGCTGGGTGGCGATCGCCCAGGTAGCGTCGGTGCTCCCGTTGTCCGCGACCGTGATCCTGGCGCTGAACGGGAAGCTCTCACGCAGATAGCCGACCAGGCGCCGGACGCCCGGCGAGAGATCACGCTCCTCATTACGAACAGGCACCACAATGTCCACCTGCAGAACTGTCATAGCGTTGAGGATCGGTGACCACGCTCCGCGGCGGCTGAAGCGACGTTATGTGCGCCCTATGAGCAAAGCCCCGGCCGCAAGCCCGGCCGCAAGCCCGGCCGGAAGGTCCCCGGCCGGAGCGGACCTTCGCACCTACCGGGCCGGCCGGGCGAGTGCTCAGCTGGGATCAGGCGACGGAGGCGGCCATGGGATCTGAGCAGCTGATCGCGGAACAGGAGCAGGCGCCACTCGGCCACCGGGCTGCGCTGGCCGCGCTGGCCAGGTGCGCGGTGAGCACCGCCGGGCTCCTGCGGCACCGCCGGGTACACCTGCCCGCGGAGCGGCTGGGGCAGCGGCTCGTCTTCGCGGACGGGACGTCCGCGCGCGTCTACCGGGACACCGTGGTGGACCGCGGCGCCACGCAGGACCCGTGCGTGCTGGTGGTGGAGTTCCGGCTGCGGCTGGTGCGCGGCCGGGGCCACGCCTGGTTCCGCCGGGAGAGCCTGCTGAACACGCCGCTGTTCGTCGGCTTCCCCGGCTTCGTCTCCAAGCTGTGGCTGACCCATGACGAGCGAGGCCGGTACCGCGGCGTGTACGAATGGGACGGGCCGCAGCGGGCCGAGGCCTACGCGCGCGCCCTGTGGCGGGTCCTCGCGCCGGTATCCAGGCCCGGTTCCGTCCGCTACCAGGTGCTGCCGGGGCTGCGCCGCGGCGACCTGCCCCGGCCCGGTCCCGACGCCCCCGAGGGGGCCTGGTGGTGCCCGGTCGAGATCTCATGAGGCGGCCGGCCGCCATCCTGGTGGCCGGCGCGGGCCCGGCCGGGCTGGCCCTGGCCTTGCAGGCCCACGATCACGGCGGCGAGGTCCGGGTCATCGAGCGGCGGCCGGAACCCTTCCGGCCCTCCCGGGCGCTGATCCTGCACGCCCGCACGCTGGAGGTGCTGCGCCCGCTCGGCGTCACCGAGGCCCTGCTGGCCCGGGCGGACACCGCGCCCGAGGTGAGCCTGCGGCTCGGCCGCAGGACGGCCAGGGTCAGGCTCGGCGACCTCGAGCTGCCGGACACCGCCTTCCCGCACCCCTCTCTGGTGCGCCAGGCGGACGTGGAGGAGGTGCTCGCGCAGGCCCTGGCCGATCGCGGGGTAACGGTGGAGCGGGGCGTCGAGCTGGCCGGGATCTGCGACGACGGCGCGGGCGTGCGGGCGGCCTGGCGGTCCGGGGCGGGAGCAGGCGCGGGCCGGTTCGACTTCGTGGCCGGCTGCGACGGGCCCGCCAGCACGGTCCGGGCGCAGGCCGGCATCGGGTGGCCGGGACGGCCCTACCCCGTGGAGGTCGTCCTGGCAGACGCGGAACTCGACCTGTCCGGCGATCTGGCCGGCGATCTGTCCGGCGGGGCGGCCCAGGTGGCGGCCGGGCGGCGCGGGCTGTGCTTCGCCTTCCCGCTCGGCGAGCAGGCCAGCTGGCGGCTGCTCGCCACCCGGCCGGCCGGCCCGCCGGAACTGCCGTTCGGGCAGCCCGGCCCGCCGGTGCCCGCCGCGGAGCTCCAGCAGCTCATCGACCAGGCGGGCCTGCCCGTCCGGCTGACCCGCCTGGCCTGGTCCGCGCGGGTCAGGATCCAGCACCGGGTGGCCGAGCGCTTCCGCTCCGGGCGCCTGTTCCTGGTCGGCGACGCCGCCCACGCCTACTCCCCGGCCACCGGCCAGGGCATGAACGCCGCCATCCAGGATGCCGCGAACCTGGGCTGGAAGCTGGCCTTCGCGCCGGCCCGGCCGGCCTGCGCGGCGCTGCTCGATTCCTACGAGCGGGAACGCCGCCCGGTGGCCCGGCAGGTGCTCGCGCTCACCCACCTGGCGTTCTGGGGTGAGGCCGCCACCGGCCGGCTGCCCTCGCTGCTGCGCGGCCTGGCGCCGCTGGCCGCGCCGGCCGTGCCCGCGCTCGCCGGCCGCCGCCGCCTGATCGCGGCCGGGTACCGGCGGCTCGCGCTGCTCGACGTCAGCTACCGCGGCAGCCCGCTGTCGGTGGACCGGGCCGCGCCGCGGGGCGGCCGCCCGCGGGCCGGGGACTGGCCGCGGGCCGGGGACCGGCTGCCCGACATGACCGTGACCTGCGGCGGGCGCCGGGTCCGGCTGCACGAGCTGCTCGCCACCCCGGGCGTTCATGTCCTGCTCGAGCGCGACGCGGACCCGCCGCCCGGCGCCCCGCCCGGCCCGCTGGTGACGGTCCACCGCCTCACCAGCGTCCCCGGCCGGGGCCTGCTGGCCGTCCGTCCCGACGGCCACATCGGCCTGCGCTGCCCGGATTCCGCGACCGGGCCGCTGCTCGCCTGGCTCGCCCTGGCCGGGGCGTCCTAGCCGGTCAGCCGAACCGGCAGGTCACCGCGCCCAGGTCGCCGAAGTCGGCGTGGATCACGTCGCCCTGGCCCACGAACACCGGCCGGGTGAACGACCCGGACAAGATCACCTGCCCGGCCGGCAGGAACTCGCCGTGCGGCGCGAGCTTGTTGGCCAGCCAGGCGACGCCGTTGGCCGGATGGCCGAGGACCCCGGCCGCCACGCCGGTCTCCTCGATCGCCTCGTTCACGTAGAGCACGGCCCCGACCCGGCGCAGGTCGCAGGCGTCCGGGCGGACGGCGCGGCCGCCGGTCACGATGCCCGCGTCGGCCGCGTTGTCCGAGATCGTGTCGACGATGGTGCGCAGGTGGCCCGTCTCCGGGTCGCTCATCTGCACCCGCGCGTCCAGGATCTCCAGCGCCGGGGTGACCCACCGGGTGGCGTCGAGCACGTCAAGCGCGGTCACCCCCGGCCCCTTCAGCGGCTGGTCCAGGACGAACGCCAGCTCGACCTCGACCCGCGGCCGGATGAACCGGCCGAACGGCACCACCCCGCCGTCGGCGAAGAACATGTCGTCGAAGATGACGCCGTAATCGGGTTCGGTGATCGACACCGCCTGCTGCATGGCCCGCGACGTGAGGCCGATCTTGCGCGCCCGCACCGTCCGGCCGGCCGCGATCTTGGCCGCCACCAGCGCCCGCTGCACCCGGTAGGCGTCCTCCACGGTCATCTCCGGGTACTGCAGGGACAGCTGGCGGATCGGCTCGCGAGAGCGCTCGGCGGCCAGCAGCCGCCGCGCCGCGTCGGCGACCGCGTCCTCGTCAAGCACGCTCAACACCTCCGGCACCGGCAAGCACGCCATCCGTTCGGGATTAAAGACATTATTTCCGCCGAACGGACGGGTGCGTGCCCCGGTCCCGGCCCTCAGCGGTACCGGTAGTCGGGGTCCCGGCGCTCACGGTAGGCGGCCATGGCCTCGGCCGCGTCGGCGGTCGCGGCGGTCAGGACCTGCTGGCGGTTCTCCAGCTCGACCGCGGCGTCGAAGGACGGGATCTCCAGCGCCAGCCACATGCCCTGCTTGGTCAGGGACAGGGACAGCGGCGGGGCGGCGAGCAGCGCGCCGGCCGTCTGGCTGACCTGGCCCGCCAGGTCATCCGGTGCCGCCACGCTGGTTACCAGGCCGATGCGCAGCGCCTCGGCCGCGTCGAAGCGGCGGCTGGTGAGCATCAGCTCGTGCGCCCGGGCCGCGCCGACCAGCCGGGGCAGCAGCCAGGAGGTGCCGATGTCGCAGCCCGTGACGCCGATCCGGATGAACGAGGTGGAGAAGACCGCGGCGGACGACGCGATGCGGATGTCGCTCGCGCAGACCAGGGCCAGGCCGCCGCCCGCCGCCGGGCCGTTGACGGCGGCGATCACCGGCTGCGGGAGCCGGCGGATCTGCTGGACCAGGCCGGCGATGGCGCGCTGGACCGACCAGGTCTGGTGCGTGCGGCCGTGATCCTCGGTGCCCGGTATCGTGCCGAACCCGCCCAGGTCGAGCCCGGCGCAGAAGCCGCGCCCGGCCCCGGTCAGGACCACCACCCGGCAGGCCGCGTCCCCGGCCAGGTCGCGCAGGTGCCGGTGGAGCTCGCCGACCAGCGGCTGGTTCATCGCGTTGAGCCGGTCCGGCCGGGACAGCGTCAGCTGCGTGACGCCGGGCCGCGGCTCGGACCGGACCACCAGCCCGGTCACGAAGCCGCCCCGCCCTGCAGGTCCGCCGCGATCTGCCTGGTCACGGCGGGGTCGATGGCGTACGGGGTGTACAGCGTCATCCGGGTCATGATGTCGCCGTAGCGGCGCAGCAGCTCGGCCGCCACCCGGCCGGGCTCGGCGGTGACCGCGAACGCGTCGAGGACCTGATCGTCGATCAGCGTCCCCATCTGCTGCCACTGGCCCTGCCGGGACAGCGCGTGCAGCTCGCCGGACAGCTCGCCCCAGCCGTGCCGCTCCAGCACCGGGCGGTACGCGGGCGTGGACCCGTAGAAGGCGATCTGCTCGCGGACCCCGCGCCGGGCCCGGCTCATCTCCTCCTCGGTGCGCCCGGTGACCACCAGCGGCGATCCGGACACCTCGAAGCCCGTCCTGGTCTGGCCCAGGGCGGGGACGGTGACCTCGCGCAGGTACCGCTCGGTGGTGAAGCCGTGGCACAGGAAGCCGTCGGCGGCCTCGCCGGCCACCCTGGTCATCGCCGCCCCGACGCCGGCCAGCAGGACCCGCGGCGTGCCGTACGGGTTCGGCCCGGGGTTGAAGAACGGGGTCATCAGGGTGTGCGAGTAGAAGTCGCCGCGGAAATCCAGCTTGGTGCCGTGCTGCCAGCAGTCCCAGATCGCCCGCATGGCCAGGATGTACTCGCGCATCCGCGGGGCCGGATGCGACCAGGGCATGCTGAACCGGCGGGTGATGTGCGCCCTGATCTGCGAGCCGAGGCCGAGCAGCAGCCGGCCCTGCGACAGCATCTGCAGGTCGTTGGCCTGGACCGCCGTCGTCATCGGGCTGCGCGCGAACGCGAGCGCGATCGAGGTGCCGAGCTCGACGCGCTCGGTCACGGACGCGGCCAGCGCCACGGCGATGAACGGGTCGTGCTTGACCTCGCTGGTCCAGGCGCCCGCGTAACCGGCCCGTTCGGCCTCGGCTGCCGCGGGCCGGGGATCGGCGGAGCCGGTCATGGACATCTGGGTGTCGATCTTCATCTGCCGTCCCCTGCCTCGTGCCGCTACTCGATGACCAGTGTGGCCTGCTCCCGCGAGCACCACCAGGTGGACCGGCCGCCGACCGTCCCGTGCCGCATCTCCGCGCCGCAGCGCGGGCAGGTGCCGCCGGGCCGCCGGGCCGCGATGACGTCGCCGGTGTGCACGCCGCCCTTGGCCAGGGCGGACGCCAGCGCGGACTCCAGCGCCCGGTACAGGCGGTTGGCGTCCGGGCGCCGCAGGCTGCCGGTCCGCGCCGCCGGGGACACCTTGGCCTGCCAGAGGATCTCGTCGGCCAGCAGGTTCCCGACGCCGGCCAGCTTGGACTGGTCCAGCAGGCGGGCCTTGACCGCCACCGACCCCTCGGTGATCAGGTCGCGGAACTCGGCCCGGGTCACCTCGCCGGCGTCCGGCCCCAGCGCGTCGATACCGGGATTGAGCCGGACCCGCCCGAGCCGCCGCTTGTCGAACAGCGCGAGGCTGCCGCCGTCGGCGAAGGTGAGCGCGAACCGGTCCCATTCGGCCTTGGCGGGCTGCGCGTCGCGGCGGAAGGGCTCGCCGCCCCAGGCCACCTGCCCGTCCGGGGACGTGACCACGATCCGGCCGCCCATGCCCAGGTGGATGCCCAGGTCAGGCCCGCCCTCCGAGGTCTCGCACCACATCGCCTTGCCCCGCCGGCGGGCCGCGGTGAGCATGCGCCCGGTCAGCGCGGCGCGCAGCTCACCGGGGGAGTGCGGCCGGCACACGAACGTGTCGCGGTCGTCGACATCGGCAATCCGGCGGTGCAGCGCCTGGACCTCGATCAGGGTGCGAGCCGTCTCAACTTCGGGAAGTTCGGGCACCTCTTCGTTTTACTCGCGCCGCTGACCGCAGTAATGAGGTTCCGGCACATTCCCCCGCAGGTGACGGCGCCGGCCATCGGGACCCGGGTCAGCCCTAGCCCGTGCGCTCCGCCCGCCCGGCCACCCGGCCCAGGGCGTCAGCCATGACCGGCCGCACCTGGCGGGGCAGGTCATGCCCCATGCCCGGGATGACCAGCAGTTCGGCCCCCTCGATGAGCTGCGCGGTGCGCCGCCCCGCCGCCACGTCGATGAGCGGGTCGCTGTCGCCGTGGATCACCAGCGCGGGAACCTGGATGCCGCGGACGGCCTCGGTGCGGTCGCCCGAGGCGTAGTCGCCATGGCTAGAGATCACGTTCCAGACGTGCCGCGACCTCTCGATAGCGGCTGACAGGCACCAGATGCGCACCGTCGAAGGCTCCGGTGTCGCGGATGGCCAGGATCTGCTCGCACGCCGCGTCCACCCCGGCGCCGCGTGGGCTTGTCGCCGTAGACGAACAAGAACCGGTCCACCCCATACGCTGCCGCCGTCAGCAGGTCCCGGCGGAACCCGAGCAAGTTACGGTCCCGGGAGTTCAGGCACGCGATGCCACGGGCACCCATCGCCTGCACCTCATGCGCGACCGCCACGCTGGACACCGTCGCCCGCCCGATGTGGTTGTCGGGAATCAGGAACGAGTCCGCGACCAGGCTCAGCACCCCGATCTGGTGACGCACCCGCGTCAGGTCCGGGCGAGTAGGCGGCTCGATCTCACAGACCAGCTCGAAACGACGATCAGCCATGCCGTGACCTACAGGCAGCGCTGCCGGCCAGGGCATTCAGACAGTTCTGATATCCGACTGTGCCGTTACACGCCGACCTCGCACTCAAAGAACAAGCACTGGCCAGGACAAAACCGCCCGATGTCAGGCCCGGCCGCTACCGGCCGCCCGGACCGGACGCGGGCCATCCCCTGACTCCGCGATCCTTGGCCCCCTAGCTAACTGACGCATGAGGGCATCACAGCATTGTTGCTGCCGGTATATACATAAGCGTCAGGAATATACCCTGTCGTGCCCCAGCCGGTCCGGTAGTAGATCTCATCCCAGACGGTGCTTCCGCTCACCATCTGGCTCTCCACGGTGCAGTAGATATATACGGTCGTTGCGGCGTTGATACAGCCCAATTCGTCTTCCTGCAGGATTCCTGGTTCGGAAAAGACAAACGCACACTTTCCGGCCGGGAGATTAGAGACCGACGCCTCGAAAGGCTCGAATGAGGGCTTGGTGGGAGGGGCACTGGCGGGAGCAACGTTGACGACAGTGTTGTTTGTCGCTGTCACTGCGTCGCTCTTGCCGTTGTGGTTTGAGAGGTACAGGGACACACCCGTGATGACAGCCGCCGCGATCACGCCGACTAGGCCGATGTAGGCGACCTTGGTTTTGCCGCTCATCGCCACCCCCCCATTAGGTGAGCCGATGTGAGGAACTTCCGATTATCGTAGAGCTTAACGGGTGGTTTAACAATCCTGACCCGTGCCCGCTGCCCGCGGTCGGCGATCTCAGCCAGCGTCGCCACGCGGTGGGCGCCGAGGCAGCCAGCCCGAACAGCCCTCAGTAGGGCATGTGTAACGGCAGATAGCACCCTTGAATGACGGCGCGGGGCCGATGCCGCCTACGTGAGCGTCAGGCGCCGGAGGGCAGGACGGCGGCGAACCTGTCCGCGGCCCGGTCGAGCTGGGCCAGGATGTGCTGCTTGGCCGGGGCGCCGAGCGGGGTATCGGGCAGCGCGATCAGCTCCCGCAGGACCGGGACCAGCGGCGCGTACTTCGCCGCCAGGCTGCGCAGCCGCGGTCCTGAGGTGTGGATCAGGCCGACGCCGTTGTCGGTGAAGTCGGAGGCCTTGATGACCCTGGCCCACGGATCGAGCCGCAGGCTGTCCGCGACATGCTCCCGGTACTGCTCGTGCGGATCGCGGTCCGGCGCGTACTCCGGGTTGGTCACCGCGGCGACCAGCCCGGCCACCCGCGGCCCGAACTCCGCCGCCAGCCTCGCGAGCGCGGCCTGTCGGCTGTCGCTGGGGGCCGGGCCGCCCTGGACCGGGCCGCCCGAGGCCGCGCCGTCCAGGGTCGCGCCGTCCGGGGGCGCGGCGCCGGAGGCCAGTTCGGCGGCGTGATCCTCCACCGCGTCGTGCAGCAGGGCGGCGCAGATCACGTCCGGGTCGTGCACGCCATAGTGAGACATGATCCGGATCGCCACCCGGAGCAGGTGGTTGACGTACGGCTCCCGCTCTCTGCGGTCGGCGGCGTGCAGCCGGCTGGCCAGGTCCAGGGCCTGGTTCAGGCGGCGCTGGTCCTGCTCGGGCCACGTCTCGAGCTCGACCGCGAAGCGGGCTCGCAGGCCCTCCTCGCCGTACGTGGAGGTGATCGCGTGCAGCGGCATCGTCGCCACGAGCCGCCGCTCGCCACTGTCCATGCCCTTAGAACTAGCACACCGGACGCCCCGGCTATAACTGGTTCCTTACCGCCGCCCGCGTCGGCCGGCCCGCGCGCACCGGGCCGTCAGCCTAACGATGTAGCCGTGGACGAGGTCACCGGCCCGGTGTTCGTGGCAGGTACCGATGACGATCAGCTGCAGCTGATCAACCCCTAAGAAACAATGCAGGCGAGCGTGACGGTGGCCGTGCGGCCGGCGGTGACGGTCGCGGACGCCGGCTGCGTGCACGGGGCTTCGCGCTGGGTCGCGCCGTCGACCTCCGGGCAGCGCACAAGCGCGGATTCGTCCCATGGTTCCCCTCATCCCGTTAACCGTCCCTTGGACGCGCAGGGCGGCCGGGCGGTTCCCCCAGGGTCAGGCGGTCAGACCGGCGAGGCCTGGGGCTGCCCGGCGGGCTCGCGGAGCAGCGGGAGGATGATGGCGAACCGCGTCATGCCCGGTCGGCTGGTCACGATGATGCAGCCGCCGTGCGCGGCGACCACCGCGTCCACGATGGCCAGGCCGAGGCCGGTGCTCTTGCCGGCGGCGCCGGCGTCGCGGGCGCGCCCGGCCTCGCCGCGGGTGAACCGCTCGAACAGTTCGGGCAGCAGGTCGGGCGGGATGCCGGGCCCGTCGTCGGTGATGCTCAGCTCCACCTGCGGCCCGGAGGGCGCCACGCCGCGCTGCACCATCGCGGTGATCTCGGTGACCGAGGCGGCGGAGGTGGCTGAGGTGGCGGGCGGGGTGGCGCCGACGGTGAGCGCGACGCTGACCGTCGAACCCGCCGGGGTGTGCTTACCGGCATTGCTCAGCAGGTTGGCCAGCACTTGGTGCAGGCGGTGCTGATCCCCTTCCACAAGTACCGGCTCGTCCGGCAGGTCCAGCCGCCAGCGGTGGTCGGCGCGGGCGACACGGGCGTCGCTGGTCGTCTCGATGGCCAGCCGGGACAGGTCCACTGGCTCGCGCTCCAGCGGCCGTCCCGCGTCGAGCCGGGCCAGCAGGAGCAGGTCGTCGACCAGGACGCCCATCCGCTCCGACTCCGACTGGATCCGCCGCAGCGCGAAGGTGACGTCCTCGGGCACCGGACCGCGATGCCGTAGGGCCAGTTCGGAGTAGCCCCGGATGGCCGACAGCGGTGTGCGCAGCTCATGGGAGGCGTCCGCGGCGAACCGGCGCAGCCGGGCCTCGCTGGCCGCGCGCCGGCCCAGCGCCCTCTCGACGTGGTACAGCATCCGGTTGAACGCGGCCCCGACCCGGCCTACCTCGGTCCGCGGGTCATTGTCCGGCACCCCGTCAGGCAGCGAGACCTCGCCGGAGTCGAGCGGCAGCTCGGCCACCCGGGCCGCGGTGGCCGCGACCCGGCGCAGCGGCCGCAGCGAAAGCCGCACCAGGGCCATGCCCAGCACGCCGGCCAGCACCAGCACGCACGGGAAGACGATCAGCCCGGCCAGCGCCACCTGGCGCAGCGTGGTTTCCACGCTGCTCAGCGGGAGCCCGGTGATCAGGATGTCGCCGTCGTGTCCGGCTACCGCGGTCACCCGGTAGTCCGCGTCGAGCGACGTGAGGTTCACGCTGTAGGGGGTGGTCGACCAGGGCGGCGGCTGGTTCGGCGCCGGACGGTACACCGGCAGTGCCATCAGGGCCTTCTTGTCGGCCGCCGACAACGGCGGACAGTCCTGGTTGTTCATGCCGTTGACGACGCTGCAGTTGGTGATCTCGCCGTTCTTGATCCGCACGCCCAGCATCCCCTGGGGCTGCCCCTGGCTGCAGGAGATGTCGTTGGGCGGCGGCTGGTGGTCGTCCGGATCGCCCCCGGGGTTAGCCGGGTAGCCGCCCTGGCCGGTGGTGGCCTGGTGGGTGCTCTCGATGCAGGTGGCGTAGGTGCCGCTGGAGCTGCGCAGCTGCCCGTCGAGCGCGGAGACCATCGAGCCGCGGATGGCCAGATAGGTGACCAGACCGATGACGGCGCACGCGCCGACCAGCAGCACCAGGACCCCAGTGATCAGCCGTGCGCTGAGCGTACGGCCTGCCAGCCACCTCGCCCACGGGCCGCGGCCGCCAGGTCGGCGCACGCCAGACATTAGCCAGCGGGCTTGAGGACGTAACCGACACCGCGGACCGTGTGGATGAGCGGCACCCGCCCGGCGTCGATCTTCTTGCGCAGGTAGCTGATGTACAACTCGACGACGTGCGCCTGGCCGCCGAAGTCGTAGTTCCACACCCGGTCCAGGATCTGCGCCTTGGACAGCACCCGCCTGGGGTTGCGCATGAGGAACCTGAGCAGCTCGAACTCGGTCGCGGTCAGGTCGATGAGCTCGCCGTCCCGGCGGACCTCGCGGGCGTCCTCGTCCATGGTCAGGTCCCCGACCACCAGCGATCCCTCGGTCTGCGCCCGGGTCAGGTTGGCCCGCCGCAGCAGGCCGCGCAGCCGGGCCAGCACCTCTTCGAGGCTGAACGGCTTGGTGACGTAGTCGTCGCCGCCGGCCGTGATGCCCGCCACCCGGTCCTCCACCGCGTCCCGCGCGGTCAGGAACAGCACGCACACCTGCGGGATCTCGGCCCGCAGGCGGCGCATGACCTCCAGGCCGTTGAAGTCCGGGAGCATGATGTCGAGCACCACCGCGTCGGGCCGGAACTCCCGCGCGGTCCGCACCGCCTCGGCGCCGCTGCCCGCGGTGAGGACGTTCCAGCCTTCGTAGCGCAGCACGCTGGCCAGCAGTTCGGCCAGGCTGGGCTCGTCGTCGACGACGAGCACGCGCACCGGCGTGCCGTCCGGCCGCTGGAGGCCAGCGCTCCGTGCGCTGGCGGCTCCCGGGGAGGCGGCCGGGCCGTGGGTCTCCATGTTCGTCAAGCTTGCCATTCTCAATCGGTTCTGTACCTAGTATGCCCAGGGCGAGAAGCCCTTCTCAGGTTTCTCATTCCATGCGAACAGTGTAGGGCCCAGGTCAGGGTTAGCTCAGAATTAGCTCTGAGGGTGGCGCGGCGGACGGCGCGTTCAGCTGGCGCTCAGGACCCTGGCCAGCTTGGAACCCGAGGCCGACGGTCTGGCCCCGGCCTCACGCAGCGCCTTGCCCACGCTCTCCAGCAGGGCCGCGGCCTCCTCGCCGGGTGAGATGATCTCGACCTCGATCTCGCGCCAGATCATCGGCCCGCGGTCCGGCTCGCCGAACTCGCCGAACCGGATGGCTGTCACCCGGTCATCGGCCACCTCCAGCAGGGCGTCTCCCGCGGGCCCGGCCAGGGTCAGCACCGTCCGTTCGGTATCCAGGATGGCCACCGGACGCAGCCCGCGGCCTGCCGTGATGTCCTCGACCTGAGCGGCCAGCCGGGCCGGCACGCGGCCCGCCTCGCCCTCGTCGAGCGGCGCGTGGATCTCCTGCCTGGTGTCCTGGCGCACCGGCAGCTTGAGATGCCAGCCCTCGTCGTCGCCGCCCACGCGGCGCCGCAGGGTGATCTTGTGGTGGATGAGGTCGAAGGCCTCGGTGTCGAAGTACGTGGCGCTCAGGTAGATCCGCTTCGGCCGGGCCCGGCCCAGATCGGGCAGGACGAAATCGGGTTCCGCGTCGTATTTCCGCTCGGTTTCGAGGTGGTCGCCGCTGCTGCTCGTCACGCCTTCCAGGCTAGCCGTGGTAGACCATGAACCGGGTAGCGGGCCGCTCGATCAGCAGCGCGTCGCCGGTCAGGGCCGGCTCGCCCGGCGACGATCGCGGGTACGCGTCCACGTGCAGCCGCGCCGCGCCGGGCTGCCCCGCCTGGTCCCAGGCCCGCACGTGCGCGGCCAGGGCGGCGCCGAGCTCGGAGCCGTGCGGCCCGAACCCGGCCACCTCCAGCACGAGCTGGCCGGGCTGGGGCTGGTCCGCGGCAAGCACCGCGATGCCGCCGGAATCCACGATCCCGGCCGTGGCCAGCACCCCGCCGCCGCGTAGCGGCGCCCGGGGGAGCCGGCCCGCGCCGTCCTGCTCGGGACGCTCCTCGGCGACCCCGCACGACCGGCGGTCCCCGGTCGCGAGCCACAGGCCGAGCCCCCAGAAGACCTGCATGGAACTGGTGCGGACGCCGGTGGCGAACCCGGCAGGCGGCCCGTCGAAAAAGCCCGCCAGCGCCGCGCCGTCGACCTGCCGCCCGTCGGCCAGCGTGAGCCCGTCCGGCAGCATGAGGGAGAGCCCCGGCTGGAGCACCACGGTGCGTTCCGGGCCGGCCAGCGAGCCGCGCATCCGCATGAACCCGCACGGCGCGATCGACCGGCTCACCCAGTGCCCTCCGGACCCCGCGCGCCCGAACGCCACCGCCAGCTGCGATCCGCGCACGTCGAGCGGGACCACGATCCGGGCGCCGGGCCCGGCCTGGTGCAGCCAGGCCGGGGCGAGGTCGCTGACCCCGACGGTGGCGATCACCCGGTCGTACGGCGCGCCGGGCGGGTAGCCCTCCGCGCCGTCCGCGGCCACCACGGTCACCTCCGGGTAGCCGGCGCTGGCCAGGTGCTCGCGGGCCGCCTCGGCCAGGTCGGCCTCGATGTCGACGCTGACCACGGCACCGGAGGGCCCGACGATGTGCTGCATCAGCGCGGCGTTATAGCCGGTGCCCGCGCCGATCTCGAGGACCCGCTGGCCCGGGGTCAGGACCAGCTGGTCCAGCATGATCGCCATGATGGCGGGCTGGGACGAGGAGCTGATCGGCTGGCCCTCGGCGTCCCGCTTGGTCACGATGGCGTCGTCGAGGTAGGCCTCCTCCGGAGGCAGGTGCGGCAGGAACAGGTGCCGCGGCACGTCCCGCAGCGCCGCGGCGATGCGCCCGTCGCGGATCCCGCTGGTCTGCAGGACCTCCGCCACGAGGCGTTCCCGCCGCTCGGCCAGGGACGCGTCGTCGATCACGGCACGGGCTCCCGGGGCCGCGACCTCAGCCGCAGCGCGGCCACGGCCAGGGCGGCCAGGCCCGCCAGCCCGGCCAGCACGAAGCTGTTCCCGGCCAGCAGCTGCAGGCCGTGCCAGTGGAACTCGTGGTACCAGGGCTGGTCGCCGCTGGCGAAGTAGGTGGCCGGACCGTACCAGACCAGGCCCGCCGGGGTCAGCCCGGACTGCGAGAGATCCCACAGCTGCGGCCAGGCCGCGAACACCGCGAAGAGCCCGGCCCCGGCCGCCCACCACGCCGCCCGGGCCAGGCCGCGGGCCCGGGCGCCCAGGTGAGCCAGCAGCGCGATCCCCGGCGCCACCCACACCCAGTGGTGGTCCCAGCTCAGCGGCGAGACCAGCAGGCCGGTCAGCGCGCAGGCCAGCATGGCGGGCACCGGCTGCCCGGCCCGGTACAGCAGGGCCGCGGTGACCAGCCCGACGATCACGACCAGGACCGCCGCGGCGATCCAGGGCACGGTCCCCGCGGACACGCTGCCGGCCAGCCGGGTCAGCACGCCGCGCAGCGACTGGTTGCCCCGGGTCCCGAGGAACACGATCCGGTTGGCCTTCAGGACCAGCCCGTCGGCCCAGTAGGTGCCCGAATCCCGCGGCAGGATCGCGTAGCCCAGCGCCACCGTGGCCGCGAACACCGCCGAGGCCGTGGCCGCCTGCCGGTACTTGCGGATGAGCAGCAGGTACGGGATGAAGATCAGCGGGGTCAGCTTCACTCCGGCCGCGATCCCGATGCCGAACCCCGGCCACCACCGCGTCCGTCCCTCGGGCACCAGCAGCAGGTCGGCCACGATGAGCAGCATGAGCAGCAGGTTGACCTGGCCGAGGCCGAGGGTCTGCTGGACCGGCTCGGTGGCCAGCGCCAGCCCGGAGACGCCGAGCGTCGCGCCCAGCCGGACGGCCGGCTGGCCGCGGTAGCCGAGCGCGCCGAACACCAGCCACAGACTGAGCCCCAGGGCGGCCAGGCTGGCCAGGGTCATGGCCCAGCGCATGGCCGTCCAGGACAGCACCGAGCCGACCGAGAAGACCACCGCGGCGAACGGCGGGTAGGTGAACTGGACGCCGTTCGCGCCGGTCCAGTCGTACAAGGGCGAAGCCCGGTGCGCGTCGTAGGCCGGGGGGACGTGGCGGACGATGAGCCCGCCGTTCCGGTACACCACCAGGTCGCGCATGGCGGTCATGTAGGACAGGTGCGAGACCAGGTCGGCGAGGTAGACGGCCAGCACGCCCGCCAGCAGCAGGGCCCCGGCAGGCAGCAGCCACCGTGGCCCCTTATGGGTCCCGGTGGCTGCAGTGGCCTCGATTGCCGCCGCTGGCTCTGCCCGCACCGCGAACGTCCCTTCGTCAGGCACCGTCATCATCGGCTGGCGCGAATGTGTCGTGCCGATGATAGTGCCACGCGGGCTGAGCGGGGCTTACCCGATGGTTTGCCTGGCCTGTCCGGCGGTCCCGGCGTCCTCGGCCCGCTGGGCGGCCGGGGTCCGCCTGGGCAGCAGCCGGGTCCGCATCGGCCGGGTCTCCTCGTTCCTGGCCGTCTCAACCGGGACGGTGTCGGCCGGGACGGCGGTCTCCGGCACCGGCTCGGCGACCGGGATCCCGGACGTCACCGAGGCGACCCGGCCGAGCGCCGCGCCCGCCACGAACACGATCACCACGCCGAGCGCGGTGAAGAAGCCGAGCTGCTCCATGATCCGCATGTACACGGTGGAGCTGGCGGGCGAGCCGCCCATGGTCACGTGGTGGTTCCACAGCGGGCTCAGCACCGGGCCCAGGGTGAACCAGGCGCCGGCCGCCGCGGCCAGCACCGCGCCGAACAGGGCGACGTGCCTGCCGGTGGCGATCAGCAGCAGGAAGCCGCCGAGGAACACCGCCGCGCCGGGCAGGATCTCCAGCCACAGCCGGGCCGTGTTATAGGCCCAGGCGGTGTCCGGCGTGTAGGCGAAGTGGAAATACGGTCCGATGAAGGGGATCAGGGCGCCCCACAGCCCGAGCAGCATCAGCAGGACTCCGCTGAACGCCCCTCTGCTGCGCCGCATCTGCAGCATCCCAGCCATGCCAATCACTCCCGAGTCAGTCCCGATGTCGAATGGTGGGACCGCCTCTACCCTGAGAAGGACGCTCTATTCCGGCCCGGCGTGGGGCATGCTGAAAACGCATGCCAGCAACGGAGCCCGCCATGACCCTGGAGATCCTGCACGTGCCCGGCTGCCCCGGTGCGGACCTGCTGGAAACCCGGCTGGCTGGCCTGCTGGCCGGCCGCCCGGGCCTGCGGGTCGTGCGGCGGCTGGTCACCAGCCAGAATGATGCCGAACGAATGGGCATGACCGGATCGCCCACCCTGCTTGCCGACGGCACCGATCCGTTCGCCCGGCCGGGCCGGTCGCCGTCGGTCTCGTGCCGCCTGTACCCCGACGAGCAGGGCCGCCCCCGCCCCGCCCCCTCTTCCGCCCAGCTCCGCGCCGCCCTCGGCCTGTAGCGGGCGGAGGGGTCACAGGCTGCGGAACTCGGGGGAGCGGCGCAGGGCGTCAGCCACGCGGCGGGCGGTGCCGAGGGTGTTGACGACGCGGAGGAAGATCAGGCCGCCGCCGTGGACGCCGAAGACGGACGCGCCCGGCTGGTCGGTGATCGAGATGTTCGCGTACATGAGCTGGTTCTTCCGCACGGTGACCTGGCGGCCGCCGTTGCTCTCCACCTGGTAGCCGGGGCCGAGCCTGCGGCTGAGGACCGTGACGACCTCGGCCGGCGTCACGTTCTTGCGCGGCACCCTTACCCTGGGCATGACCTCAGGGTAGTGCCACTCGCCTGAGGAAAGCCGGATGCTTCAGGCGGACAGCCACGCGGCGGTGTCCGGCGGCAGGCGGCCGCCGGTGACGGGCTCGCTGGCGAGCAGGATCTCGCGGTGGGCCGGCAGCGGCACCGGGGCCGGGCCGAAGTTGACGGCCAGGACGAACCCGGGCTCCCGGGCGAAGCAGAGCAGGCCCGGGGATCCGGGGTCGCTGTCCAGCCAGCGCAGCGTGCCGCGGCCCAGGGCGGGGTGGTCGCGGCGCAGCCGCAGGGCGGCCCGGTACAGGTTCAGGACGGAGTGCTCGTCGGCACGCTGCGATTCGACGCTGTACTTGCCCCACTCCGGCGGCTGGGGCAGCCAGGGTGCGGACGGGCAAGCACCGCCGTCCGTTAGGGAGAAACCGAAGTCTGTACCGGTCCGGGCCCAGGGGAGGGGCACGCGGCAGCCGTCGCGGCCGGGGGACTCGCCCTTGGTGCGGCGGAACCTGGGATCCTGGCGGGCCCCGGGCGCGATGTCGGTCACCTCGGGCAGGCCCAGTTCCTCGCCCTGGTAGATGTAGGCGGACCCGGGCAGCGCGAGCAGCGCCAGCGCGGCCGCCCGCGCGCGCCGGGCGCCGGCCTCGGCGTTCCGGTCGCCGAGGGCGATGAGATCCACGATCATCTCCGGCGTGAACCCCTCGTCCAGCCGGTAGCGGCTGGCCGGGCGGGGCACGTCGTGGTTGCCCAGCACCCAGGGAGCGCGGGAGCCGCTGGTCACGGCCAGCGCCGCGTCGATCGCGCCGCGGAACGCGGCCCGCTGCCACCCCGCCAGGATCAGCTGGAAGTTGAAGACCTGCGGCAGGCCGTCCGTGGCCAGGTAGGGCCGCAGGGTGTCCGGCGCGTCGTACCAGACCTCGCCGATTGCCGTGCGCGAGCCGGGAAAGCCGCCGGCCGGGTAGGAGTCGAGGATGGCCCGCCAGGACTGGTAGAGCGCGTGCAGCTCGGGCCGGTGCCGGTACGGGGAGGGGCTGTTCAGCGGGTGCTGGCCGATGATGTCGGGCAGGTCGGGGTCCTTGAACAGGCCGTGGGCCACGTCCACCCGCAGGCCGGCCACGCCCCGGTCCAGCCAGAACCTGATCACGCCCTCGAACATGGCGGGCACCTCGGGGTTGCGCCAGTTCCAGTCGGGCTGGCCGGTGTCGAACAGGTGCAGGTACCACTGCCCGTCCGGGACCCGGGTCCACGCGGACCCGCCGAACTGGGAGATCCAGTTGTTCGGCGGCTGCCCGCCGCCGGGGCCGCGCCCGTCGCGGAAGACGAACAGGTCCCGTTCGCTGCTGCCGGGCGGCGCGGCCAGCGCGGCCCGGAACAGCGGATGGGCGCTGGAGCAGTGGTTCGGCACCAGGTCGACGATGACCCGGATCCGGTGCGCGGCCGCGTCGCTGACCAGGTGGTCGAAGTCCGCCATGGTCCCGAGCCGCGGATCCACCGCCCGGTAGTCGCTGACGTCGTAACCGCCGTCGGCCAGCGGCGACGGGTAGAACGGGGTCAGCCAGATGGCGTCCACGCCGAGGTCGGCCAGGTAACCGAGCCGGGACCGCAGGCCCGGCAGGTCGCCCACGCCGTCGCCGTCCGCGTCGGCGAAGCTGCGCGGGTACACCTCGTAGACGACCGCGTCCTCCCACCACACATGCCCGCCGTCGCTCACGCGTCTCCTTCGTCTCGAAGATCCACTGCGTTTATTCTCCAGGAGCCGCGGTGCCAATCGCGTATCCTGGTCTGGTCCGGGCGATGACGGAAGACCGAGTAACCGGAGCATCCCGCCGCTCAGAGAGCCGCCGGCAGCTGCGAAGGCGGACGGCGGGCCTGCGGCGAAGACACCTTCCCAGCGCGGGCCGCTGGCCGCGTAACGGCCGCCGAGGCCGGCGCGCTCCCGCGCCGGCGAAGGTGCGGTGGCACCGCGACCTAGCCCCCGCCCGCACCTCCAGGGCCACACGCCGAACTGGAGGTGATCGTCATGACATCCGCGCTGGCCGGACTGTCCCGTACCCTGGCCGCCCAGCTGCCGCTGGCCGCCCCCGGCTGCCCGGTCCGCCTCGAGGGCTGGGTGCACCGCCGCCGGGTGCTCGGCGCGGTGACGTTCCTCATCGTCCGGGACCGTTCAGGCCTGGCCCAGGTGGTGGTCCGGGACCGGGAGGCGCGCCAGACCGTGCGGCGCTGCGGGGAGGAGACCGTCGTCGCGGTCACCGGCACGGCCACCCGCAACCCGGCCGCGCCGGGCGGCGCCGAGGTGACCGGACCCCGGATCACCCTGCTCGGCGAGCCCGCGCAGGCCCCGCCGGTTGACCTGTGGCGGCCCGCCCTCGACGCCGGGCTGCCCGCGATCCTGGACCACGCCGCCGTGACCTGGCGGCACCCGGCCCGGCGGGCGCGGTGGGAACTGGCCGCCGCGTCGCTGGGCGGCTTCCGGGCCGCGCTGGACGAGCTGGGCTTCACCGAGATCCAGACGCCCAAGTTCGTGTCGTCGGCCACCGAGTCCGGTGCCAGCGTGTTCGGGGTGGACTACTTCGGGCGCCGGGCCTACCTGGCCCAGTCCCCGCAGTTCTACAAGCAGACGATGGTCGGCGTCTTCGAGCGGGTCTACGAGACCGGCCCGGCGTTCCGGGCCGAGCCGCACGACACCGCCCGGCACCTGGCCGAGTATACCTCGCTCGACGCCGAGCTCGGCTTCATCCGCGACCACCGCGACGTGCTGACGGTGCTGCGGCACGCGCTGGCCGGGATGACGGCGGCCGTGACGTCCGGCGCCCAGGCGGCTCTGGACCGGCTGGGCATCGAGGTCCCCGAGGTGCCGGCCGAGATCCCGGTGATCCACTTCAGCGAGGCGCTGGCCATCGCGGGCGCGCCGCCGGACGAGCCCGACCTGGCGCCCGCCCACGAGCGGGCCGTCGGCCGGTGGGCGGCACAGGTCCACGGCAGCGAGTTCATCGCCGTCGAGGGCTACCCGATGAGCAAGCGCCCCTTCTACACCCACCCGCAGCCTGGCGACGGGCGCTGGTCCAACAGTTTCGACCTGCTCTTCCGCGGCCTGGAGCTGGTGACGGGCGGGCAGCGGCTGCACCGGCACTCGGACTACCTGGCGGCCATCCGCGCGCGGGGCGAGGACCCGGCGGCCTACGCGGACTACCTGGAAGCCTTCGCGCAC
>Ga0335083_10003449_pt1 | contig 20509 bp, 13 predicted proteins | sample Lox_Sample_42_FD_206716 | JGI IMG/M metagenome (GOLD analysis project Ga0335083, IMG submission 206716) | Soil microbial communities from Loxahatchee National Wildlife Refuge, Florida, United States - Lox_Sample_4.2 | ecosystem: Environmental > Terrestrial > Soil > Wetlands | place: USA...
CGCGAGCACGAGCGTCGACTCGTGGAACTGCGCGTCGAGCGGCACCTGCGTCGGCGGCTCGAGCGGCATGCGGATGATCGAGGCCCCGTCGTCTTCTTTCTCTTGCACGATGATGGGCGGCAAAAATTCGATGGCGGGACGGGGAGCGGACGCGAGGGGCGCTTTGGCCGCAGGCATCGGCGGCGGGGCGGGCACGGCGTCGTGGGGCAGCTTCTGGTCGGCACCGACCGGCGTCGGCGTGCTGACGTCCGTGTTCGGCGCCACGCCCTCCGTCTTCGCTGTTGGCGCGGGCGAGAACGGCTTCGCGGTGGTCGTGGCGGCGCTCGCTTTCGGCGCGGGAGCCGGCGGCTTGAAGTTCGACGGCGTCGGCAGGGGCGTCGACGGCTTCGAGCCCGCGGCTGGCGACGCCGGCTTCGGCGGCGTCGCGGGCAGCGGCGTTGCGATCGGATTGCTCCCCACGGCTCGCGGCGTTTCGGTCGCGCTGCCGGCAAGCCTCGCGGCTGCAGGCAGCTTGAGTGCGGCCGTGCTCGGCACCGACGTCGCTTTGGCGACCGCGTAGCTTGCGCCGGGAACCGGCGCCGACGGCGGCTTCGGCGCCGAGAACGGCTGCGAGCCGTGCGACACCGTCGACGACAACGCCGCGCCGAGCGGCGACGCAGTCACCGGCGGCGGAAAGGCTGCTTGCGGTCGCGCCGGCAGGGGCGGCAGCGGCGGCGGCGCCGTCTCGACCTCGGCGGCGGAGAGCGGCACCAAGTCCTCCGGGGCGATGCCCGGCAGCGTCGCGCGAATGCTCGGCGCCGGCCCGCCGAAGGCAGGAGTCGGCTCGTCGACGGACTCCGGTGCGGGCTCGATCGCGTCCGGAAATTCGATGGTCGCGAGCGGGCGCTCGTAAATCGCGAGCGTCCCCGGATCGGTCGGCGGCTCACTGCCGGTGCTCGTGTAGCTCTTCGTCGCGGCGACGGGCGGCTCGGTCTCGTCGCCGATGAGCCGCGCGCCGCTTGCCGGCGGCTCCGAGTCGGGCCGCAACATCCGCATCAGTTTCGAGACTTCGCCGATCGGCGCCCACTCGGGCATGCCCTCGCTCCACACGAGGCTTCGCGCCGTGAGCTTGCCGGACTTGTAGGTGCGCACGAGCTCGTCGAGCGACATCTCGACGACCTTGCGCCCGCGCGTGTTCACCTGCCAGAGCGGCGCTGAAACGCCTGCAGGTTCGACTTGCGCGGTCGCACCCCAAGCGAGGTCGACGGAGTCCGCGTCACTCATGCAAAGGGCTCGGACGATAGCACGCTACCGGCCAGTCAGTCGATAAGCGTTTGCGCGCCGGCACTCCCGGCGTGGTGATGCCGCACATTTGTGCAGCGCCGCTTTGCCGCTCAGCCGTCCGTGATCGTGCGGATGCGGAGCTCGGCGAGTTGATGCGGGCTCACGGGGCTCGGCGCGTCGCTCATGAGGTCCGTGCCTTTTTGCGTCTTCGGGAACGCAATCACGTCACGAATGCTCTCGGTGCCCGCGAGCAACATCGCGAGGCGATCCATCCCGAGCGCAATCCCGCCGTGCGGAGGCGCGCCGTAGCGGAGGGCCGAGAGCAAGAACCCGAATTTTTCCTGCGCCTCCGCCTCCCCGATGCCGAGCGCGCCGAAGACGCGGCGCTGCACCTCGGGATCGTGCAGACGAATCGAGCCGCCCGCGATCTCGAAGCCGTTCAGCACGAGATCGTAGCGATAGCAGAGCACCTTGCCCGGATCCTTTTCGATGAGCTCGACGTGCTCGTCGTGGGGCCGGGTGAAGGCGTGGTGCGCGGCGGCCCAGCGCTTCGCGTCGTCGTCGTACTCGAAAAGCGGCGGATCGACGACCCACAGGAACTTCCACTGATTGCCGTGGCCGACCTCGGGAATCAGGCCGAGCTTCTTCGCGACGGCGACGCGCAGGTTCGCCATCACGGTGTGCACGAGCGACGTCTTGCCGAATTGGAAGAGCAGGAGGTCGCCGTCTTTCGCCCCGGTCGCCGCGTTGATCGCGCGGCACATCTCGGGCGTCACGCTCTTCGCGAGCGGCGACTGCGTCCAGCCGCCGTCCGGGCCGACCTTCGCGCGCGCGAGGCCCGCCGCGCCCATGCTCTTCGCGAGCTGCTCGAGCTTGTCGCCGTCCGCGCGCGAGAAATTGGCCGAAGCCGGCACGACCAGCGCCTTCACGATCTCGGCGGGCAAATCACGGCGATACGCGCCGCTCGCGAACTTTTCCGCGATGGCCGTGAAGAACGGAATGCCGCCGCCCTGGTGCTCGATCACGAGCTCGGTGAGATCGACGTGCTTCAAATCGAAGCGCACGTCGGGCTTGTCGTTGCCGTAGTCGCGCATCGCCGTGTCGAACTGCAGGCGCGGGAAACGGCCGTCGGGGTAGAGCTCCTTCAAATCGATGCCGAGCGCCGCCTTCCAAATCGCGAAGACGAGCCCCTCGACCAGCGAAAAGACGTCGTCCTGATTCACGAAGCTGAGCTCGATGTCGATCTGCGTGAACTCGAGCTGGCGATCGAGCCGCAGGTCCTCGTCGCGAAAGCAGCGCACGATTTGGAAGTAGCGCTCGTAGCCCGCGACCATGAAGAGCTGCTTGAAGAGCTGCGGGCTCTCCGCGAGCGCGTAGAATTTCCCGGGGTGCAGGCGCGCCGGCACGAGGAAGTTCCGCGCGCCGCCCGGCGTGTATTTCACGAGAAACGGCGTCTCGAGCTCGAGGCAGCCTTGCTCGGAGAGGTAGCTTCGCGCCGCGTGGTTCGCGCGGTGCCGCATGCGGAGCGCGCGCTGGAGCGGCGCGCGCCGGAGATCCAAATAGCGGTGCTCGAGCCGCACCTCTTCGCGCGTGTCGCTCTTGTCCTCGATCGCGAACGGCGGCGTCTCGGCCTTGTTGAAGATCGTGGCCTCGAGCACCTCGACCTCGATTTCGCCGGTGGCAAGCTGCGGGTTCGCCGCGCTCACCAGCTTGCCTTCCTTCTTGCTGAACTGTTCGCCGCGCGAGCGCACGCGCCCGCGGATGCCGACCACCCACTCGCTGCGGAATTGCGCCGCGAGATCGTGCGCCGCGCCCGACGCGTCCGGATCGAACACCACTTGAGTCACGCCTTCGCGATCGCGAAGATCGATGAAAATCAGCGAGCCGTGATCCCGTCGATTCGCGACCCAGCCGAACAGCACGACCTCGTTGCCGATGTGGGACGGGCGGAGGGCTCCACAGTCATGGGTGCGCTTGAGTTCGTCGATGAACCGGGCCATGTGCTTTTTTGGGGGTTGGGGGCTGAAAGCCGCAGGTCGTCGTGACTAAGCGCTTTGGGAGCGCTCGGCCAGCCCTTTAGCACCGGTTTGCGGAAAACTGGGCCCAAAGCGCGGTCGCGGCTTACCGCTCCGAGGGTGAAGGAGCCGGCGAACGAGTCTCCACGCGCGTTCGAGCGGGCGTGCGCCTGGCTCTCGCTCGCGATCCCGCTCGTCGTCACCATCGCGCGGACCGAGACGAGCGGCGACTTCCGCGGCGACAAGCCGCTCGTCACCGGTCTCGGGTTCCTGCCGCTCGGCATGGAGGGCTGGCCGGGTCTCGTGCTCCATCAGGCGTCGAGCTTCATTCCGCTCGGCGGCCGCGCCGAACGCGCGGCCTGGGTCGGCGCCTTCGCGGCGGCTCTCGCGTCGCGCCTGCTCTTCGGGCTCGCCCGCCGGACGTTCGCCGCCACGGAACGCTCCGCGCTCGGCGCGGCGCTCGCGCTCGCGGCCGCGCTCACCGCCGTCCTCTCGCCGACGTTTCAAATCGAAGCGACTTCGGTCGGCGGCACCGCGCTCGGCGCGGCGCTCGTGCTCCTCGCCTTCACGGCGGTCGAACGCCTGCCGCAAAGCGACGCGCGCTCGAGCCTCGTCGCGGGCGCGCTCGCGTCGCTCACGCTCGCCGAGTCGCACACCGCCGCGCTCGCGCTCGGCGTCGCGCTCGGCGTCCGCGCGTGCCTGCGCCGCACGTTGCCGGAAACGCGGGAGCTCGTCGCCTGGTCGATCGGCCTCGCCGTGCCGCAGGCGCTCTTCGCGCTCGCGCTCCTCGTGCGCTCGGTCGCGCCGAACGCGTGGCTCGATCTCGGGCTCGGGCTCGGCCAATCGAGTCTCGTCGCGCGCGACGCGTCCGCCGCGCGCGTCACCGCGTACGCGGCGTGGCTCACCGACATCGGCGTGCTGCCCTTCGGCCTCGCGACGTTCGGCGCCGTGTTCGCGCTCCGCCGCCGGAAGACGCGCGGGCTCGTGTTGCCGCTCGTCGCGTTCGTGCTGGTCGACCTCGCGCTGCCGGCGAGGCACGTCGCGCTGCTCTTGCCCGATCCGTTCGGTCCGACGCGGCTGCTCGCGCTCGGCGCGCTCGGCGTGCTCGCGGGGCTCGGCGTGCAGGCGGCCGCGCTCGCGCTCAACCGCGCGCGGCTGCCGTTCGCCCAGCCGACCGCCGTGTTGCTCGTCGTCTTCGACTTCACGCTCGTCTTCGTCGGCTCGGAGGCTTCGGCCGCGGCGACCGAACGCCGGCTCTCCATCGCGAGCGAAGTGTGGACCGACGAGGGTCTGCGCAGCGTGCCGCCGAACGGCATCTTGCTCGCCCGTTCCGAAGCGCTCGCGTGGCGACTCTGGTCGGCGCAGCTCTTGCGCGGCGAGCGCCCGGACGCGCTCGTCGTGCCGGCGACGTTGCTCGAGCGCGGCGCGCTCCGCCGCCGGCTGCTCGGCGCCGAGCCCGCCCTCGCGCCGCTCCTGCGCGACATGGCGCTCGGAGGGAAGCCCACCGAATACGCGCTCGCGACGCTCGCCGACGCGCGGCCGCTCTTCGTCGAGCTCGACCCGAGCTGGGACGAGCGGCTGAACGAGCACGTGGTGCCGGAGTCGTTTTGGCTCCGATTTCAGCCGAACCCGGTGGGTCGCTCCGACCGCACGGTGTCGCTCGAACGCGCCGGCCGTCGCTTCGAGCGCGTGCTCCGCGCCTGCACGCCGAGCGACGCGTCCGACGGCGGGCGCGCGACGCGCGAGGTCGTGGTCGCCGGCTTGCGCGAGCGAGCGCTCTTTTTGCTCGCGCGCCGCGACCACGACACCGCGCTCGACGCCGCCGCCGCGCTCGAGCGCTTGTCGCCGCGCGACGAGGTCGCGGCCAAGGTGCGCGCCGCGTTGGACGGCGCCGGCAAGCGCGGCCTCACCGCGTCGCGCTGACGGGCGGCGCCGGCCTTCCGGCGGTGGAACGGCTCGCCGCCGCGCCTGCCACCGCACGACCCACTGGTCGCCCACAAAAACCCGAATACTCTCTCGTGCGCATGGCTCGGCTTTTTAGGCGTGATTTCCTGCGGGCGCTCGTGGTCGTCGCGGGGCCACCGCTCGCGGCGGGCTGCAGCTCGAACGGCGCGAAGACGCCGCCCGCGCCCGACTACTTTCCGCAATCGGTCGCGTCGGGCGATCCGCGTTCGACGAGCGTAGTCTTGTGGACGCGCGTGTTCGACGCGCAAAACTCGACGGCCGATCTGACGCTCGAGCTCGTGGTCGCGACGGACGACGCGCTCGCGAATCCCGTCACGCTCGAAGGCGCGGGCGCGTATCCGATCGTGGCGCAGGCGGCCGCGGACGGCTGCGTGAAGGTGCGCGTGGAAGGGCTCGCGCCCTCGACGACGTATTACTTTCAGTTCACGTACGTGAACGGCGACGCGCGTTCGGCGTCGCGCGTCGGTCGCACGCGCACGGCGCCGGACGAGGCGGACGATCGCGACGTTACGTTCGCCGTGGTTTCTTGCCAGGATTTCGGCGGAAAATACTATCACGCGTACCGCCATCTCGCCGAGCAGCCGCTCGACTTCGTGCTGCACCTCGGCGACTACATTTACGAGACGATCGACGACCCGTCGTTCCAGAGCACGACGCCGGACCGCACCGTCTCGTTCAGCGCGCCCGAGGAGGCGCTCAGCATCGACGACGGCAGCGTGCTCGCGGCGCGTTCGCTCGGCAACTACCGCGACCTCTACCGCACGTACCGGAGCGATCCGGATTTGCAGCGGGTGCACGAGCTCTTCCCGATGATCGCGATTCCGGACGATCACGAGTTTTCGAACGACTGCTACGGCGCGACCGCGACCTACACGAACGATCGCGAGGACGAGACGGACTACGATCGGCGGCGCGCGGCGGACAAGGCGTGGTTCGAGTACACGCCGGTGGACTACGTGCTCTCGCCCGCGAGCGCGCTCGACGAGACCGCGACTTTCCCCGACGATTTCACGCTCTATCGCAACTTCGTGTTCGGGCAGCGGCTCGAGCTCGTGGTGACGGATTTGCGGCGCTACCGGCCGGACCACGTCGTGCCCGAGGGCGCGCTCCCGGGCGCGGTGTTCATGACGCAAGACGAAGCCGTCGCGGTGCTCGGCGCCGTGCCGGACGACGCCGTCGCGTATCTCGACAGCGACGACGCGTCGTTCGACGACGTGCGCCCCACGTTGCTCGACGCGGCGAGCGCGCAGGACTTCGAGGCGAGCGCGATCACGGGTTTGCTCTCGGTACCGTGGATCAACCAGGTGATCGTCGCGAACGGCGGGGACGCGCCGCTCGACGAGACGGACTCGGCGTACGAGCGCGGTTACGCCTACCATCAGCTGCTGAAAGCGGCTGAATTCACGGAGCAAGGTTCGCGTTACCTGCTCGCGGAGCGGCCGTTTCGCGCGCTCGCCGAGCAGCGCTTCGGCGAGACGAACGGCGAGAGCGAGAGCCTGCTCGGCGACACGCAGCGCGCGTGGTTCACGAGCACGCTCGCGCAGTCGACGCGGCGCTGGAAGGTGTGGGCGAACGAGTACACGTTCATGCGGCGCGCGATCGATCTCACGCCGGTCGAGCTCGCGCCGGAAGAGTACCGGCAGCGCTTGCTGCTCAGCGCGGAGGATTGGGACGGCGCGCCGAACGAGCGCAACGCGCTCTTGAAGGAGCTCAAGGGCGTCGACAACGTGATCGTCGTGACTGGGGATTTGCACGCGTTTCTCGCTGGAACGCCTTACGCGGAAGACGACGAGGACGCGCGCGTGATCGAGCTCGTGGCGGGCAGCCTCACGTCCACGACGCTCCTCACCGGCGTCAAGGCCGTGATCGCGGACGACCCGTCGTTGCCGCCGTCGGTCGCGGTCATCGCGGACGTGCTCGGCTCGCTCCTCCAAGACACGGAGACGATGCCGAATCCTCACCTCGGCTGGCTCGAGCTCGCGAAGAACGGTTACGCGGTGGTGACGGCCGGCGCCGAGTCGTGTTCGCTCACGGCGTACGCGATCGACGATGCGCTCGTGCCGGTGCCGGCCTCGGGGCTCACGCAGCCGCTCGACGCGCTGTTCGAGGCGGTGCAATTCCGCGTCGCCGACGGCTCGCGCGAGCTCGAGCAGCTGATCGACGGCGCGTGGATGCGCTGGGATCGGACGAGCTCGAGCTGGGTCGCTGAATGAGCGGCGCGAGCGCGGCCCCACGGCTCGAGCTCGTCCAGGTCTCGAAGACGTTCGCGGGGACGCGGGCGCTCGACACCGTGTCGTTCGACGTGCTCCCCGGCGAGGTGCACGTGGTCGCGGGGGAAAACGGCGCCGGCAAGAGCACGCTCATCCGCGTGATCGCCGGCGCCGTCACGGACTACGCGGGCGAGCTCCGGCTCGACGGGCGGCGGGTGCGCTTTGCGAGCCCGGCGGACGCGAGCGCGCACGGCGTCGCGACGATTCACCAAGAGCTCTCGCTCGTGCCGTCGCTTTCGATCGCCGACAATTTCGAGCTCAGGCGCGCGGCTCCGGCGTTCGAGCGTCGCGTTCGCGGCGCGGCGCGCGAGCGCGCGGCGCGGGCGCTCGAACGCCTCGAGCTGCGCTTCGATCCAGCCACGCCGGTCGAAGCGCTCTCCGTCGCGGAGCGCCAATCGGTCGAGATTGCGCGGGCCCTCGCCGGCGACGTGCGCGTGCTCGTGATGGACGAGCCGACGAGCGCGCTCTTCGAGCCGGACGTGGAGCGGCTCTTGTCGCTCGTCGAGCGGCTGAAGCAGCGCGGCATCGGCATCGTGTACATCTCCCATCGCTTGGACGAGATTTTTCGGATCGCCGATCGCATCAGCGTGCTGCGCGACGGACGGCGCGTGTTCACGCGGCCCGCGCGTGAAGTGACGCGGGACGAGCTCGTCGACGCCATGGTCGGCGGCCGCGCGCCGACGGCGAAAAGCGAGCGCGAGCGCGTGTTTCCGGGCCTCCGGCTCGGCGTGCGCGGGCTCGCGAGCGAGCCGAGCGTGCCCGCGCCGTTTCACGCGCTCGACTTCGAGCTCGGCGCGGGCGAGCGCGTGGGGGTCGCCGGCGTCGAAGGCTCTGGGGCGAGCACGCTGCTCCGCGCGCTCTTCGGCGACGTGCCTTGGGCTTCCGGCGCGGTGACGCTCGAAGGCACGCCGTATGCTCCGAAGAGCCCGCGCGCCGCGTTCGAGCGCGGCGTCGCGCTCCTCGCGAGCGATCGGCGCGCGAGCGTTTTCGCCGAGCTCAGCGTGCTCGCGAACGCGACGCTCTCGAGCCTCGGCTCGTTGTCGCGCGCGGGCGTCGTCAACCGGCGCGCGGAACGGGCCGCCGTCGCTCGGGAAACCTCGCGCGTGCGCTTGAAGGCGCCGTCCCTCGACGCCGACGCCGGCGCCCTGTCGGGCGGCAACCAACAAAAGGTCGCACTGCTCCGCTGCTTGTTGTGCGGCCCGCGCCTCCTCTTGCTCGACGACCCGACGCGCGGCATCGACGTCGGCGCCCGCGCGGACGTGCACGAGCTCTTGCGCGAACTCGCGGCAACCGGCACGAGCATCCTCTTTCGCAGCACCGACCTCGCCGAGCTCTTCGCGCTCGCCGATCGCGTGCTCGTCCTCGCGCGCGGCCGCCACGTCGCGACGCTCGCGCGCGCGGAGCTCGACGAAGCGCGCCTCCTCGCGGCGATGATGGGAGGCGCCGCGTGAAGCTCGCGTTCATCACGTCGCCGAAGGTGCGACCGTTCGTGCCCCTCCTCGCGGTGCTCCTCTTCGGCTGCGTGCTCAACGCTCACGGCGCGTTCTTCGAGTGGCAGACGCACCGCGCCGTGCTCCGCGAGATCGCGGTCGGCGGAATCCTCGCGTGCGGAATGACGGTCGTCATCGTGTCCGGCGGCATCGATTTGGCGGTGGGCAGCGTGCTCGCTCTGTCCGCCGTGAGCTTTGCCTGGCTCACGCTGCTCCACGGTTGGGCGGGGTTTTTTGCCCTGCCCGTCGTGCTCCTCGTCGGCGCTGGGGCCGGCGCGCTGTCCGGCGCGCTCGTGGCTTGGCCGCGGATGCAGCCGTTCATCGTCACCCTGGCGATGATGGTCTTCGCGCGCGGCCTCGCAAAGGAGCTCTCGGGCGGCCAGAAGATCTCGACCTACGTGCAGGAGCCGGACGGAACGTTTCGGACGGTGCCGCTCCCGGCGGTGTTCGAGGCGCTCGACGGCCGCGTGCTCGGCGGCAACGTGAGCGTGGTCACGCTCGTCTTCCTCGCGAGCGCGCTCGTCACGTGGGTGATCCTCGAGCGTTTGCGCGTCGGGCGCTATCTTTTCGCCGTGGGCGGCAACTTCGAGGCGGCGCGCCTTTCGGGCGTTCCCGTGCGGCTCACGCTCGTCTTTGCGTATGTGCTCTCGGGCATCTTTGCGGCGTTGGCCGGCGTTTGTCAGGCCGCCCAGGAGACGCACGGCGATCCGGAGACCGGCATGGGCTACGAGCTCGACGCGATCGCCATGGTCGTGCTCGGTGGCACGAGTCTCATGGGTGGGCGCGGCGGCGTGGCGCTCACGGTGATTGGCGCGCTCACGCTCGGCTATCTCGAGAAGGTTCTGAGCCTCAATGCCTACAGCACCGAGCTCCGGCTGATGTTGACCGGGGTCATCCTGGTGCTCGCCGTGCTGTTTCAGCGCCGCTTCGGCAGGGAAACTGCGTGACGCGGGAAGAAAGGCCTATTACGGCATGCGCGCCGAGCCTGGTGTACTAGGCTCCGCACGGTCTTCGCGATGCTGTTCACCGTTGAGTGCGCAACGTGCGCCAAGCGCATGTCCGTACCCGAAGAGCTTTACGAAAAGCGGGTGCGGGGGCGCGCGGCGCTGCTCGCCTGTCGCGGTTGCGGCGCGAAGATCCGCCTCGACGGCACGGCCGGCGGCCCGCCGCCGAAAGTGACGGGCGGCATTTGGCTCGATCAGCTGCCGGAGCCCGAGCCCCCGCCGCCCGCGGAAGGTCCGGCGAACGGCGCCGCATCGACGCGTGAACCCATCGCGCGCATCGGGCGCTACGCGCTCTTCGAGCAGTTCGCGAGCGGCGGGATGGCGACCGTTCACTTCGGCCGGCTCGACGGCGCGGGTGGGTTTCAGCGCGTGGTGGCGATCAAGCGCTTGCTGCCGCAGCTCGTGCAAAACGAAGACTTCACGCAGATGCTCCTGAAGGAGGCGCGGCTCGCGGCGCGCGTCCGCAATCCGAACGTCGTGCCCACGGTCGATGTCGTCGCGTCGAAAGGCGACGTGCTGCTCGTGCTCGAGTACGTGCACGGCGAGTCGTTGAGCGCGCTCTGCCGCACGCAGGCGCGCGAACGGAAGGAGCACATCCCTCTCGACGTGGCCGTGGGCGTGATGCTCGGCGTGCTCCAGGGCCTCGACGCCGTCCATGAGGCGACCGACGAACAGGGGCGCCCGCTCGGCCTCGTGCATCGCGACGTCTCGCCGCCGAACGTCATCGTCGGCTCGGACGGCCACACGCGCGTGCTCGACTTCGGCATCGCGAAGGCGCTCGAGCACATCGAGGATTCGAATCCGAACCGCGTGAAGGGCAAGGCCGGCTACATGTCGCCCGAGCAAATCCGCGGCGAGCGTCTCACCCAGCGTTCCGACGTGTTTTCGGCCGGCATCATCCTGTGGGAGCTCCTCGCGACGCGCCGGCTCTTCATGGCCGACGGCGAAACGGAGCGCATGCAGAAGATTTTGGACGGCGGCTATCCGCCGCCGAGCACCTACCGGCCCGAGCTCTCGCCCGAGCTCGACCGGGTCGCGATGCAGGCGCTGGCGCTCGATCCGGAGCAACGCTTCGCGAGCTGTCACGACTTCGCGAGCGCGCTCGAGAAGGCGGCGCCGGCCGCGTCCGCGCGCCGTATCGCGGAGTGGGTGAACGATCTGGCCGCCGACAACCTCGCGACCCGCGCGCGCATGGTCGCCCAGGTCGAGACGTGGGTGAACGCGGGGCCCGACCTGCCGCTCAACTCGACGCCGTTCGCCGCCGAGGCCGCGATCTTGCTGACGCCGCCGCCGCCCGGCACGACGAACCCGCCGCCACCCGTGAATGCGCCGCCGCCCGCGCCGGTTCCCGTCGTCACGGCGCCGATCACGTCCGTCCCCGCGCCGAACGCGCCGCCCGCCTCCCGGCTCACCCCGCTCGTCGTCGGTGCGCTGATTCTCGCCGGGATGGTCGTCACGGCGTGGGTCGCGCTGCGCTGACGGCGGCGCCTCGCTTGCTTCCGCGCGCTGCGGGGACTGTGATTCGCACATGCTCGCTCGCGACCTCGGTCGGCTTGGGGCGCTCGCGCTCGCCCTCGCGGGCTGTCACGACAAGTCGAGCTCGCCGGCGCCCGGCTCGCCGTCGAGCAGCGCCGCGAACGCTTCCGCGAGCGGCGCCGCGCGCCCCATCGTCATCGGCATGAGCCAGTGCAACCTCGGCGAGCCGTGGCGCGTGCAGATGAACGCCGACCTCGAGGCCGCCGCCAAGAAGCATCCGAACGTCACGCTCGTCTTCAAGGACGCGCAGAACGACTCGCTGCGCCAGCGCGCGCAGGTCGAGGAGCTCGCGGCGCAGCACGTCGACGTGCTCGTGATCTCGCCGAAGGAAGCGGCGCCGCTGACCAAGCCGGTCGCCGAGGTGTTTCGGCAGAAGATCCCGGTCATCGTGCTCGACCGCGCCGTCGAGGGCGACGAATTCACGACCTTCATCGGCGCCGACAATCAGCGCATCGGACGCGAGGCGGGCAAGCTCGCGCAAAAGCTCGTCGGCGAGCAGGCGAACATCGTCGAGCTCGAAGGACTCATGACCTCGACCCCGGGCCAGGATCGGCACAAGGGGTTTCGCGACGGCATCGATCTCGCGCACCATCCCGGGCTCACGGTCGTGTTCGAGGCGGACATGGCGTGGCTCGAGCCGAATGCCCGCAAGGAAATGGAATCGGCGCTCGCCGCGAACAAGAAGATCGACCTCGTCTACGCGCACAACGATCCCGGCGCGCACGGCGCCTACCTCGCCGCGAAAGCCGCCGGGCGCGAGCACGAAATGAAATTCATCGGCATCGACGCGCTCCCGCAAGAGGGCGTGCGCTACGTGAAAGACGGCATCCTCGATGCGTCGTTCGCGTACCCGACGGGCGGCGCCGAAGCCATCGAGCTCGCGCTCGAGCTCGCCGCCGGGAAAACGGCGCCGCACCACGTGACGCTCGGGACGCGCCTCTACACCAAAGCGAACGTGGACCAGGGCGGCGAAGCGATGCAGTGAGCGTCAGAATCCGAACGAGGACACGCATGTCGAAAAAAATTGCCGTGTACTGGCCGGGCGACGGCCGCAAAAAGCCGAACGAGCTCGCGCTGCCGAACATCGAGGCGGCGACCGTTCAAATCGAAAACGCGCTGAAAAAGCTCGGTCGCGAGCCGTATCGCGTGCCCGGCTTCCTGAGCAAGCCGCACGAAGGCCGCGACGCGCTCGGCCCGATCGACGACCCGATCGTCGGCGTGTTCGTGCACTGGGTATACGGCCCGCACACGACCGAAGGCGTCGTCGGCAAGGACAACCCGCTGCTCCTCGCGTCGAATTTCTCCGGACGCTGGCCGGGCCTGGTCGGCCTCCTGAACACGGGTGCGTGCCTCACGAGCTTGAAGCGCCGTCACTCGCGCATCTGGACGACCGCCGACGACATGAGCTCGGACGCCGTCTTCATGGCCGAGCTCGACGAGTGGTGCCGCACCGGCGCCATCGCGCACTCCGAAGCCGGCATTCGTCGTCACGCGCCCGTGAGCGCCGACGCCGCCGCTCGAGCGTCGCGCGTCGCCGCGGAAATCCGCCGTCGGCGCCCGCTCATCCTCATGCTCGGAGACACGTCGATGGGCATGATCAACGGCTATTTCGGCCCGCGCATGCTCGCGCCGTACGGCTTCGGCGAGCACAAAATCGACCAGGCGTGGATCATCGACCGCGGCAAGAGCATCACCGACAAGCGCATCGCGGACGCGTTCGCGTTCGTGAAGGACAAGGGGCTCACCTTCCATTGGCGTGAGGGCACCGCGACGGATTTCGACGAGAACGCGTCGCGCGAACAGCTGCGCGATTACCTCGCGGTTTTGGATTTGTTGGGTGAGTACGGCGGCGATTGTCTCGGCTGGCAATACCAGCTCGGATTGATTCCGCTCCGGCCGCCGTCCGATCTCGCGGAAGGCTTGTTCAACTCGGCGTGCCGCCCCGAATCGAACGGGCAGCCGATCGCGACGGCGACCGAAGCCGATCAGGGCAACGTGATGCCGATGGAAATGCTCAAGCGCCTGCTCGCGGACAAGGGCCTGCACCCGGCGGTCATGTTCCACGACGTGCGCTGGGGTGCCGAGCACGATGGCCGTTTTCTCTGGGTTTTGCTCAATTCCGGCTCCTCCGGCGCGTACGCCTTCAACCACGACCCGGACACGCTGCGCGGCGCGCACAGCTACCGCCAGCCTTCGCTCTACTTCCCGACGCCGGGCGGCACCTTCGCGGGCGAGAGCCTGCCGGGGCAGATGACGTGGGCGCGCGCGTACATCCAAGACGACGTCTTGTGGATGGACGTCGGCAAGGGCGAAGTCGTGAAGCTCCCGCCCGCGAAGCGCGACGCCTGGTGGGAGGGCACGACGCGTGAATGGCCGTTCATGGCGGCGGACATGGGCGTCGGGCGCGACACGTTGATGGCGCACTACCAGTCGAACCACGTCGCGGTCGCGTACGGCGACGTGTTCGGCGAGATGGTCGCGCTGAGCCAGGAGCTCGGCTTCCGCGTGCGCATTCTCGGAAACGCGTGAGCGCGATGACGCACCCCGAGCTCTACCTCGGCGTCGATGTGGGCACGGGCAGCGTGCGCGCCGCCGTGTTCGACGCCGCGGGCCAAAAAGCCGGCCAAAGCGTGGCCGAAATCCGGATTTGGCGTCCGCGCGAGGACTTCGCCGAACAATCCTCGGAGGACATTTGGCGCGCCGCCGGTGAGGCGATCCGCGGCGCGCTCGCCGAAGCCGGCGCGCCGCCGGAGAGCGTCCGCGGCGTCGGCTTCGACGCCACGTGCTCGCTCGTCGCCGTCGGTGCTCGCGGTGAGCCGGTGAGCGTGAGCCCGACGCACGCCGACGAACAGAACGTGATCTTGTGGATGGATCACCGCGCCGTCGAGCAGGCGAGTCGCATCAACACGACGGGCCATGAAGTGCTGAAGTACGTCGGCGGCCTCATCTCGCCCGAGATGGAAATGCCGAAGCTCCTCTGGCTGAAGGAGAACCACGCCGAGTGCTGGCGGCGCGCGAAGGACTTCTTCGACCTGCCCGATTACCTCACGTTCCGCGCTACCGGTTCGCGCACGCGCTCGCTCTGCACCACCGTGTGCAAGTGGACCTACCTCGGTCACGACGGCGGGCGCTGGGCCGACGACTTTCTACGGCAAATCGGCCTCGAGGAGCTCGCGCACGCCGACCACGCGCGCATCGGCGAGACGGTGCGACCCCTCGGCGAAAGCGTCGGTGTCACGACGGAGCACGCGGCGCGCGAGCTCGGTCTCGCGCCCGGGACGCCCGTCGGCGTCTCGATCATCGACGCGCACGCGGGCGGCCTCGGCCTGCTCGGCACGGCGCTCGGCACGGAGCCGCTCGACGCCCACGCGCTCGAGCGACGCCTCGCGCTCATCGGCGGCACTTCGAGCTGCCACATGGCCGTCTCGCGTGACGCGCGCTTCGTTCCCGGCGTCTGGGGCCCGTACTACTCCGCGATGGTGCCGCGACTCTGGCTCACCGAAGGCGGCCAATCCGCGACCGGCGCGCTCATCGATCACGTCATCCACACGCACGTCCGCGGCCCCGCGCTCGCCGAGGACGCGAAGCGCCAGGGCACGACCGTGTACGCGCTCTTGAACGAAGAGCTCGAGCGCCTCGGCGGCGCCGAGCTCCACGCGCTCAGCGCCGAGCTCCACGTCATGCCGGATTTTCACGGCAATCGCTCGCCGCGCGCCGATCCGACCCTGCGCGGCATGGCGAGCGGGTTGAAGCTCACCGACAGCGTGAGCTCGCTGGCGCTGCTCTACCTCGCGACCGTCCAGGCCGTCGCGTACGGCACGCGGCACATCCTCGAAGCGCTCGCGCACGGCGGCTATCGCATCGACACCGTGCTCGCCTGCGGCGGCGACACCAAAAATCCGCTCTTCGTGCGCGAGCACGCCGACATCACCGGTTGCCGCATCGTGCTCCCGCGCGAACCGGAAGCGGTGCTCCTCGGTTCGGCGTTGCTCGGCGCGGTCGCCGCGGGCCGCCACGCGACCATCCTCGACGCCATGAGCGCGATGAGCGGCGCGCGCGACATCGTGGCGCCCCGCGCGCACACCGCCGCGTACCACGCGCGCAAATACGCCGTCTTTCACCGCATGCACGCCGATCAGCTCGCCTACCGCGCCCTCATGGCCGGCGGTTGAGGGGCGCTCGCGGGGCCTCGCATGCCGGTGCTCCCGCACTCCGGCGCCGCGTCACGCCGTGACCGCGTCGCTAACGGCGCCGCAGTCGATCCACGCCGACCGCGACCACGATGATGAAGCCGGTGAGGATCTCCTGCACCCAGTTCGGCAACCCGACGTGCGTGCACCCGGTCTTGATCACCGTCATCAGCAGCGCGCCGAGCATCGTGCCGGCGATGGAGCCCTGCCCGCCCGCGAGCGAGCCGCCGCCGATCACGACCGCCGCGATCGCTTCGAGCTCGAGTCCGATGGAGTCCGTCGGGTCGCCGACGGTGAGCGTCGAAAACTCGAGCACGCCGGCGACGCCCGTGAGCGCTCCGCCGAGCGCGTAGACGGCCATGATCACGCGTTCGACCGGTACGCCGCAGAGCCGCGCCGTGCGCTCGTTCGAGCCGATCGCGACGACGTGACGTCCGAACACCGTGAAATGCAGGACGATCGCCGCACCCGCCGCGAGCAGGAGCGCGAGCCACACGCCCGCCGGGAGCGCCGCGCCGGAGCCGCCCGTCATCAAAAGGTCGAGCCCGCGCGGGTCGGCGTCGATCTTCTGCTCGCCCGCGAGTCCCTTCGCCGCGCCGCGCAGGACGCTCATGCTGCCGAGCGTCACGATGAACGGCGTGATCTTGCCGCGCGCGGTGAGCGCGCCGTTGAGCCAACCCGTCACGGCCGTGACCAGCACGCCGAGCGCCACCGCGCCGCCCACGCCCACGCCGCTCTGCAGGAGCCTCGCGACGACGACGCTCGTGAGCGCGACGGCCGAACCGATCGACAGATCGATCCCGCCGAGCAAGATCACGAACGTCATGCCGAGCGACGAGATGGCGACGACGACCGTTTGCCGGAGCATCGTGGCGAGGTTCACGCCGCCCGTGAACGTCGCCGGCGCGAGCGCCGAAAACAGCAAGTAAACCGCCACGAGCGCGCCGAGCGGCCCGACCCACGCCCGGCGTAGGAGCTCCCTCACGCGCCCGCCGCCTCGCGCAACAGCGAGTGCTCGCTGAGCCCCGCCACCGGCCGCGCCGGACCGAGCACGCCCTTGTGCATCACGGCGACGCGATCGCACAGCGCGACGAGCTCGTCGAAGTGGCTCGACACGACGAGGACGCCCTTGCCCGCCGCGCAGAGCTCTCCGATGAGCTCGTGGATCTCCGCGCGGCTCCGCACGTCGATGCCGCGCGTCGGCTCGTCGAGCAAGAGCACGTCGACGTCGTGATGCAGCAGGCGAGCCAGCGCGACCGTTTGCTGGTTGCCGCCGGAGAGCTCGCCGACGCGCTGCGCGCCGTCACGAGCGCGAATGCCGAGCCGCCGAATCCAGCGGGCTGCCGCGTCCTGCTCGAGGCGCCCCGACAGAAAGCCGCGCCGCCGGAGCGGTCCCAGCCGCGAAAGCGTGAGGTTTCGCGCCACGCTGAGGCCGAGCGCGAGGCCCTCCCGCGCCCGGTCCTCGCTCACGAGGCCGACCCCTTGCGCGAGCCGCTCGCCCGGCGACGCCGGCCCGGCGACGGCGCGCACGCGAATCACCCCGCTCCGCACGCGGTCGAGTCCGAACACGGCGCGGAGGAGCTCCGTGCGCCCCGAACCCATGAGCCCGGCGATGCCGAGCACCTCGCCGCGGCAAAGCTCGAGGCTCGCGTCGTTCGGCAGCCGCACTCCGCGCACGCCGCGGAGCGAAAGCAAGACGTCACCCGGCGTCCGGGCGCGCGCCGTGCCGAGCTCGACCACCTCGCCGGCCATCGCCGTCACGAGCTCTTCGTTCGTCGTGTCGCGGACGGCGCCGCGCGCGACCACGCGGCCGTCGCGGAGCACGGTGTAGCGGTCCGCGACGCGCCGGATTTCGTCGAGGAAATGCGACACGTAAAGGATCGTCATGCCGCGCTCGCACAAGGTGGCGAGCGTCGTGAAGAGTCGCTCGACGTCGGCATGACCGAGGCTGCTCGTCGGTTCGTCGAGGATCAAAAGACGGCAGCCGTCGTGCGCGAGCGCCCTCGAAATCTCGACCAGCTGCTGCTCGGCGGCGGAGAGCGCGCCGACCCGCGCGTCGAGCCGCAGCGCCGCCGAACCGCCGAGGAGCCCGAGCGCTCGCTCGGCGCGTTCGCGAGCCGCGGCGCGCGACAGCCAGCCGAACCGCTGCGGCTCCGAGCCGAGCACGATGTTCTCTGCGACCGTCAGATGCGGGCAGAGCGAGAGCTCCTGGTGCACGATCGCGACGCCGCGGTTGCGCGCGGCGAGCGGACCGGACGGCGCGTACGGCACGCCGTCGAGCACGAGCGATCCGGCGTCCGGGCGCTCGACTCCGGCCAGGATTTTCATCAGCGTGCTCTTGCCCGCGCCGTTCTCGCCGAGCATCGCGTGCACGGAGCCGGGGTCGAGCTCGAGTGAGACGCCGTCGAGCACGCGCGTCGCTCCGAAGCTCTTCGTCACGTCGCGCGCCGCGAGCCGCGGCGCGGAGCCGCTCAGTCGTTCAGCCACTTCGCCAAATCCGGTTTCACGAGCGCCTGGATCTCGGGCTGACTCATGTTCTTCCGGTCGAGCAACGTCGCCCCCGTGTCAGTGCGCGCCTCCACGGGTTTGCCCCGCAGGTGATCGACGAGCGCGTGCACGGTGAGCTCGCCCATTCTGAAGGGGTTTTGTAGGACGAGCGCGTCGATCTCGCCCGCGTCGACCGCCTTCGCGAGCTTCTCGGAAATGTCGAAGCCCACGAAGTGAATCTTGCCCGTGAGCTTCGCCTTTTCGAGCGCGAGCAACATGCCGAACGTCGTCGACTCGTTCGGCGCGAACACCGCGTTCACGCCGCCGCCGGCCGCATTTTGCGCGAGCAGCAAGCGCTCGGCCGCGTCGAAGGCGCTCTCGGTCGTGGGTCCGCCGTATTGGTTCTCGCTCACGACGGCGAGCCCCGGGTGCGTCTTCACGCCCGCCAAAAAGCCTTCCTCACGGTCGTGCGTGCTCGCCGAACCTTCTTGGTAGCGCAGCACCACGACTTTGCCCGACCCGCCGAGAATCTCGGCGAGGCGCGTCGCCGCGAGCGCTCCGGCCGCGCGGTTGTCGGTGGCGACGAAGCTCACGACGTTACCGCCCGAGAGCGCCGAGTCGAAGATCACGACGGGCGAACCCGCCTGCGCCGCGGCGTTCACGCTCGCGACGAGCGCTTTGTCGTTGAGCGGCGCGAGCGCGATGCCCGACACCTTCTGCGCCACGAACGACTGCATCAAGTCGATCTGACTCTTGAGATCGTCTTCCTTGAGCGGCCCCTTCCACACGAGCTCGACGTCGAGCTCGCGCGAGGCTTTGACCGCGCCCGCGTGCACGCTCTTCCAGAACTCGTGCGTCGTGCCCTTCGGAATCATGGCGAGCCGCAGGCGCGCGGGGCCGGGCTTGGCGCTCGTCCCCTCCGGCGCCGCGTGCTTCGAGCACCCGAGCGCCGCCAAGCCGGCCATCAACGCGAACGTGAGCAGACGGCGCCGCACGTCGGCCACGTTTATCACGCCAACCGCGCGACCTCGATTCCGAGTTCAGTGTCCGAGCGTTCCGCCCGAAACCACGTCCCCCGCGCTGCCGCCGTACGCGGCGCCGCCGTAACCGCTCGTGCCGCCCGCTCCGGCATGACCCGCCGCGCCGGCGCCCGCCTGACCCGCGCCCGCCTGGGCCAAGCCGGCCTGGCCGCCCGCCGCCTGGCCGCCGCTCGAAGGAGCGCCGCTTTGGCCGCCGTGGCCGCTCGTCGCGCCGCCCACGGCCGCGCCGGTGCCGCCCTGTCCGCCGCCGCGGCCGCCCGCAGCGGTACCGCCCGTGCCGCCGACACCGCTCGACGCGCCGGCCTCGCCGCCTTCGCCCGCGGATTCACCTTCGCCGGCTGCGCCTGCTTCACCTTCGCTCGCGCCGCCGCTCGACGCTCCCGTGCCGCCGGCTGCCTGCGTGCCGCCGGTGGCCGAGGTGCCGCCCACCGCGCCCGTGCCGCTTCCGCGCCCGCTGCTCCCGCCCGGAGAGCTCGTGGTGCCGCCCGTTTCGGTCGGCGCGCTGCCGCCTGTACCGCCCGTGCCGCCGACCAGACCCGGCGAGCTTCCGCCCGCACCCTTCGCGCCGCCTCCGACACCCACGTTGACCGCGGTCCCGCCCGTGCCGTTGGCGGCTCCGCCGCCCGGAGTCGCCGTGGTGCCGCCAGCGCCGAGCGCCGTCGCGCCCGGCAAATCATGGCCGGGATTCAGCGAGCACGCGGCCCAGCACGACCCAATCGTGAGGGCGACGACGAGACGCAGCTGAACGAATTTCCCAGCCACCGCTCGCGTTTTTTAGCATGTGCGTCAAGCGCGGCCAAGCCGCTTCGTCCGCTCACCGCTTGCGCCGCCCGACCTCCGCGTGACGAAAGCAATCCACGATGTGGTCGTTCACCATGCCGACTGCCTGCATGTGCGCGTAAATGATGGTCGAGCCGACGAAGCTGAATCCGCGGCGCTTCAGGTCCTTGCTGATCGCGTCCGAGAGCGCGGTGCGCGGCGGGATCTGCTTCGAGCTCGGCCACGTGTTCACGATCGGTTTGCCGTCCACGAAGCCCCACTGATACTTCGAGAAGCTTCCGACCTCCGCTTGGACGCCGAGAAACGCCCGCGCGTTCTTGACCGCGGACTCGATTTTCATGCGGTTTCGCACGATGCCCTCGTTCTTCAAGAGCTTCGCGACACGGCGCGCGTCGTAGCGCGCCACCTTCTCGGGATCGAAGTCGTCGAACGCCTCGCGATACGCGTCGCGCTTGCGCAAAATCGTGAT
>Ga0335083_10003451_pt1 | contig 20505 bp, 23 predicted proteins | sample Lox_Sample_42_FD_206716 | JGI IMG/M metagenome (GOLD analysis project Ga0335083, IMG submission 206716) | Soil microbial communities from Loxahatchee National Wildlife Refuge, Florida, United States - Lox_Sample_4.2 | ecosystem: Environmental > Terrestrial > Soil > Wetlands | place: USA...
CGGCCTGATCATCGCCGGGATCGCCGCAGCCGCCACCGGGAGCGGCCTCGCGGGACTCGGAGCCGCAGGAAGTGCCATTGGGATTGCCGTCGGCGCGGTCTTGCTCTACGCGGGATTCGTCGCGCCGGCGCACATTCCGCCGTTGATCTGGCCCAAAATGGTCAATCGCTGAGTCACAAGCGTTGCCTTAACAAAGCACAAACGTGGCAACTGTTACCGTCGGGTCACCGATCGCATAAGCCGCGCCGAGCGGTGCATCGCCACTGCGGCGTTTCTCCCGCCCGTTCGGCCTCCGACTAGCAATCGACCAGGAGGTACACGTTTTGCGGCGCTCTATCCTGGCCTGCGGGCTGCTGCTCGCGTTCGCAGGCATGGCCACTGCCGCGACTGCCGCGGGGCCGAAGAACAGCGAACGAAGTGCGAGCACCACTACGGCAGCGACGAGCTCTCGGCAGACGAGCTCGCGCGCCGAGCTGCGGGCCGTTGCGGCGTGGCGCCGTCACATCCGACGCTTCCGCGCGGACACGCGCCACTGGGAGACGGTGATCCGCGGCCGCCCGCCGGCGGGCGGCGCGCGCACACTCGCCGCCCACGCTCCCGCCCGCCTGCGGCTGCTCGCCAGGCGCTGGCAGCATCGCGCGCACCAGGCGTGGTGGCGTGCGAACCATCCACCCGATCTCCGGGCCTGGCTCTGCATCCATCGCTACGAAGGGAGCTGGAGCGACTCGGGCGGCCCGTACTGGGGCGGCCTGCAGATGGACCTCTCCTTCCAGCGGACCTACGGCGCCTGGCTCCTGCGCCACGAGGGAACAGCGGATCGCTGGAGCCCGCTCGAGCAGATCTGGGCCGCGGTGCGTGCCTCGCACTCGCGTGGCTTCTCGCCGTGGCCCAACACGGCGCGTTACTGCGGCGCGATCTAGCTCGTTTTCGGCTCAACCATGCTGGTTTGGCGGCCCGCGATGCGGGCCGTCGTCATTTTGGCGTCATTTTGTGCTTGACATGACATCACTGTGATGTCATAGTGCCGCCATGCAGATCGACGGTCACATCCAGGCACTCCGGGAGGACCTCGTGCGCGTCGCGGCGCTCGGCGACGAGTCGACGTCGCGTGCGGCGGACCTCCTCTCGGTGGCGATCGAGGCGTCCATGGGCCGGCAGATCCAGGATGTCCTCGCCGAGGCGGCGCTCGAGCTCAACACCCAGCTCGACTCCGCCCACGTCGAAGTACGCATCGCAGGCCGTGACCCGGAGCTCGTGCTGGTCCGCGAGGACGGCACCGTTCCGGAGCCGGCCGACGAGGCGTTCTCCGCCCGCATCACGCTCCGGCTCCCTGAGAGCCTCAAGCAGCGGGTCGAGTCCGCCGCCGTCCGCGAGGGCGCGTCCGTCAACACGTGGCTCGTCCAGGCGCTCCAGCGCGCGGTCGAGCCGCGCCGCACGTCATCCGGAAGCCGCAACCGCCTCTCCGGCTACGGCCGCAGTTGAAAGGAGGACGAATGTTCCCCGACCACCACCTCCCATACGACAAGCGCGAGAGCCTGCTCCGCCCCGACCGGCGACCGCTCCCTCGCGCGACCGAGATCCGAATTCGCGTCAAGCGCACGCGGCGCTGCGGGGAGGCCTGAAAATGCTCGAGCAGACCTTCCACACTCCCCTCCCCCTGACGCTGGAGGTTTCCATTCCCGCCGGCGAGATTGCCGTCGAGACCGTCGAGGGAGACCAGTCGACCGTCGAGGTGACCGGCGACGAGCGCCTCCTCGAGGAGGTCGAGATCCGCCAGGACGGTGACCGGCTCGTCGTGGCTCTGCGGGGGAAGTCGAAGTTCGGCTTCGTCGTGACCTTCGGCTCGCACGTCTTCGGCAACGCAGGACTCCGCGTCCGTGCACACGTTCCGCACGGCTCCGGCGTCAAGGGCAAGACGGTGTCGGCAGACGTCGGAATCGCGGGCCGGATCTCCGAGCTCGACCTCAACACCACCTCCGGCGACCTCCGCGTGCGCGGCGAGATCGCAAGCGACGCGACCGTGAAGTCGGTCAGCGGCGACGTGGAAGTCGAGCGCGTCGGCGGCGACCTCTCGCTGCAGACCGTCTCCGGCGACCTGCGGGCGGGTCCGGTCGGAGGCTCCGTCGACACGAAGTCGGTGTCGGGTGACATCCGGCTCGAAGCTCTGAGCGCCGGCGAAGCCCGCTTCACCAGCGTCTCCGGCGACATCGAGATCGGGATCGCCCAGGGCTCGTTCCTCGACGTCGACGCCGGATCGACCTCGGGCGACCTCTCCTCCGAGGTGCCGCTCGCGAGCGCCCCCGGCGATGAGAACGGAGACGGGCCGACCGTCGTCCTGCGCGGCAAGACGATCAGCGGCGACGTTCGCGTGTTCCGGGCGAGCTAGAGAGCGGGCGTGCGCAGGCTTCTCTCCTACCGCGACGCGCGCCTCCTCGTCGCCGCGCAGACGATGTCGGCCTTCGGCGACTGGGCGATGTGGATCGTCCTCGCCGTCTGGATGAAGGCCCTCACGGGCTCGAGCGCCCGAGCCGGCCTCGTCTTCTTCGTCCTCGGTCTCGGGAACCTCGCCGCGCCGCTCGGCGGTCTGCTCGCCGACCGCGTCAAACGGCGCCCGCTGATGATCGTGTGTGACTGCGTCCTGGGGACGTCGGTTCTCGTGCTCCTCTTCGTCCACGACTCGGGCGATGCGTGGCTGATCTATCTCGTCGCGCTCCTGTATGGCGTCGTCGGCTCGGTCTTCTACCCCGCGCGCTCGGCGCTCCTGCGCGTGATGCTGCCGGAGGAGCTCCTCGCCGAGGCGAACGGCGCTCTCTCCTCCGTGCAGCAGGGGCTGCGGATCATCGCGCCCCTTGCCGGTGCCGGCCTCTACGCCGCCTTCGGGGGCGGCGTCGTGGCGATTCTCGATGCGGCGACGTTCGCCGGATCCGCCCTCTTCCTCTCGCGGATGCGTATCCGCGAGGAGAAGCCCGAACCCCCCGAGCACCACTTCCTGCGCGAGGTGACGGCGGGGATCGAGCACGTCTGGCGGACGTTGCCGCTGCGCCAGATCACGGTCGGCGCGACGGTCGCGTTCCTCGTCGTCGGCTTCAGCGAGACGCTCATCTTCTCGGTGATCCAGCATCTCGGCCACAAACCGTCCTTCTTCGGCGTGCTCGCGACGCTGCAGGGAGTCGGCTCGATCGCGGCCGGACTCACTGCGGCGCAAGTGCTGCGCCGGACCGGAGACGTGCGCGGTGTCGGGATCGGGCTCGCCCTCTTCGGCGCCTGCGCGCTCCTGCTCGCCGTCCCGTCGACCGCGGTGGTGTTGTTCGGCTTTGTCGTCGCCGGGGTCGGGATCGTCTGGGCGATCGTCGCCTTCAACACGGCGCTCCAGACGCGGACGCCGCTGGCAATCCAGGGCCGCGTCTCGGCTGCCGCCGACATCTCCATCTCGCTCGCCCAGACGATCTCGATCGCGACCGGTGCTGCGCTCTCCACCCTTGTCGATTACCGCGTCCTGCTCGTCGCGATGGCCGCCGTGCTCGTGGCGTCCGCCGTCTACCTGCTGACGCGGCGTGCGCCGGCTATCCGGACCGAAGTCGCTCCGCTAGCAGTCGATTGACGACCTTCGGGTCGGCCTGCCCCTGCGTCTCGCGCATCACCTGGCCGACGAGGAAGCCGAGCACACCCTCCTTGCCCCCACGGTAGGTCTCGACCTGCTCGGGATGCGCCGCGATGACGTCCGCGACGATGCGCTCGAGCTGCGACTCGTCCGAGATGACCGTTTGCGCGAGGTACTCCCCTGCATCGATCGGACGCGTGGCAGCCGCGGCCATGCCCTCGTTGTACGCGTCCCGGCTGATCTCGCCGCGCTGCTTGACGAGCTGCGCGACGGCGTCTGCGTTCTCGGGCAGGAACTCGTGGTTCATGGCGACCGGGGCGGCGGTCTGCCAGGGAACTCCGTTCGCGGCGAGGGACTCGGCCATCCACACGCGGCCGGTCATCACGAGCTCCTCCGCCAGCGCGAGCGCGGTGTCCGGAGCCAGCTCCTTCGCAATCCGCCGGATCCGGGGAACCGGCAGCTCCGGGAGCTCGGTACGAAGCCGCTCGACGAGCTCCGCAGGAGGGTCGACGGGGACGAGGTCGGGCTCGGGGAAGTAGCGGTAGTCGTCCGCCTCCTCCTTCGAGCGGTGGACGGTCAGCCGGTCGGTGTCCGCGTCGTAGTCGTACGTCGACTGCACGACATCCTCACCCGCCTCGTGCGCCTCGACCTGCTGACGGAACGCCGCCTCGATCGCGCGGCCGACGAAGGTGAAGGAGTTCATGTTCTTGATCTCCCAGCGCGGCCGGAAGCCGTCTGCGCCGGGTTGACGCACCGAGACGTTGACGTCCGCCCGCAGCGTTCCCTTCTCCATCTCGGCGTCGGAGATCCCGAGCTCGACGATCGTCTGCCGAAGCAGGCGAAGGAACCACATCGCCTCGTCCGCCGAACGAAGGTCGGGCGCGCTGACGATCTCGAGTAGCGGCGTGCCGCCGCGGTTGAAGTCGACGAGGCTGTAGTCGGCACCGACGGAGCGTCCGGTCGCGCCGCCGGCGTGCACCGTCTTGGCCGCGTCCTCCTCGAGATGAGCACGGACGATTCCGACCTCGTATCCGTCCGGGAGCTCGAACCTCCCCGGCCCGCAGAGCGGAGCCTCGTACTGGCTGATCTGGTAGCCCTTCGGCAGGTCCGGATAGAAGTAGTTCTTGCGGGCGAAGACGGCGCGCTCGGCGATCTCGCACTCGAGCGCGAGACCGAGCAGGATCGTCATCTCGATCGCGCGGCCGTTCGGGACCGGCAGGGCTCCGGGGTGGGCGAGGCACACGGGACAGGTGTGCGTGTTCTCCGCGGCGCCGTACTCGAGTGCGCAGCGGCAGAACATCTTCGTCCGCGTCTTGAGATGCGCGTGCACCTCGAGTCCGATCACGACCTCCCAGTCAGACGTGCCCATCGAGCTTCCCCTTCGCCTCGCGGAGCGCGTCCTCGACGTCTTCCCGCACCTGGACCATCGCGAGCCGCTGCTCGAGCGGGCCGTGCGTCTCGATCAGCCAGAGCTCGCGCTCGCCTGCCTCGAGCTGGAGCTTCACGTCTCCGACGAGGACGGCGCGCGAGCCGTCGAGCACGCGCGGGTGCTGGCCGAAGATGCGCTCGACCGCGAGCACGAACTCCGCCGCCGGATCCTCGAAGCGGTAGGTCACCGCAGTCGCTCCGGCACCGTGTCGAAGCCGAGCGCACCCTCCAGCGCGTGCCCGACGCGGAAGAGCGTGTTCTCGGCGAACTGCGGGCCGATGAGCTGGAGGCCGACGGGTAATCCTTCGGAGAGCCCGCAGGGGATGTTGAGCCCGGGCAGGCCGGCCATGCAGGACGGAATCGTGAGGACATCGCTCAGGTACATCGCGAGCGGGTCGGCGGTGCGCGCGCCGAGCGGGAAGGCGACGGTGGGCGAGGTGGGTGAGACGAGCGCGTCGAACGTCTCGAAGAGCGCGTCGTGCTCGCGCTTGATCACCGTCCGCACCTTCTGCGCCTGGCCGTAGTACGCGTCGTAGTAGCCCGCCGAGAGCGCGTAGGTCCCGACCATGATCCGCCGCTTGGGCTCGTCCCCGAACCCCTCGTCGCGCGTCCGCTCGTACATCTCGAGCCGCTCGGCCGCATCGGCGCGATGGCCGTAGCGGACGCCGTCGTAGCGCGCGAGGTTGGAGGAGGCCTCCGCCGGAGTGATCAGGTAGTAGCACGGCATCCCGTACTCGACGGAGAGCGGCAGCGAGCACTCCCCCACCTCGGCACCGAGCTCCTCGAGCCTCGCGATCGCGGCCTGGACCGCGGCCGCGACACCGGACTCGATCCCCTCCGCGTCGTTCAGCTCCTTCGGGACACCGATCCTGAGTCCGCGCAGCTCGGTCGCGTCCGGCAGCTCGACGGGCTGCGGCAACTCGACGGTCGTCGTGTCGCACTCGTCGCGGCCGGCGATGATCGAGTAGAGGAACGCGCAGTCGCGGACGGTGCGCGCGACCGGGCCGACCTGGTCGAGGCTCGAGGCGAAGGCGACGATGCCGTAGCGCGAGACGGTGCCGTAGGTCGGGCGGAGGCCGACGTTGCCGCAGAGCGCCGAGGGTTGCTTGATCGAGCCGCCTGTGTCGGAGCCGAGCGCCCACGGCGCGAGACCGGCGCTGACGGCCGCGGCCGAGCCGCCGCCCGAGCCGCCCGGCACGCGCGAGGGGTCCCACGGGTTGTGCGAGGGGCCGAAGGCCGAGTTCTCGGTGGAGGAACCCATCGCGAACTCGTCGGTGTTCGTCTTGCCGAGGATGCGGAGCCCGCGCGCCTTCAGCCGCTCGACGACGGTCGAGTCGTAGACGGGGACGTAGCCCTCGAGGATCTTCGAGCCGGCCGTCGTCGGGATTCCCTTCGTCCCGATCACGTCCTTGAGGGCGATCGGAATCCCGTCGCCTGCGGACGACTCGCACACGTGGAGGTAGCAGTGGAGCTCGGGATCGCGTTCGCCGATCGCTTCGAGGTAGGCCGCGAAGAGCTCGTCGCTCGAGATCTCTCCGCGCGCGACGAGGTCCTTGGCCTTCTCAGCTGTCAGGCGCAGCGTGTCGATCATGCCGCGCCTCCGGGCGGCACCTTGAAGAAGTCGCCCTCGCGCTCGGGCGCGTTCGCCAGCGCTTCCTCAACCGGTAGGCACGGCCGCGGCTCGTCGGCTTCCCAGACGTTGACGACCTCGAGGGGATGCGAGGTCGGCGGCACGTCCGAGAGGTCGAGCTCCGACACCTTCGAGACTGCGGCGAGGATGTCGTTCAGCTGCGACTCGAGCCGCTCGACCTCGTCCTCGCGCAGCTCGAGGCGCGCCAGGTGCGCGACGTGGAGGAGCTGTTCGCGGTCGATCGCCATTCGCTCGATCCTTCCAAAAAAGAAAGGGCCCCGGTCGGGGCCCTTTCAACCTTGATCCGACAGGTTCTCTAGGCCGCTTGGACGTTGGCCGCCTGCGCGCCCTTGTCGCCCTGCACGACGTCGAACGACACGCGCTGGCCTTCGGTCAGCGACTTGTAGCCGTCCATCGTGATCGCCGAGAAGTGGACGAAGACGTCGTCGCCGCCTTCGCGCTCGATGAAGCCGTAGCCCTTCTCGTTCGAGAACCACTTGACGGTGCCCTCAGCCAACCCTTCCTCCTTGCAGAAAAACGACGGCCCGGGCACCGAGCCGTCGACCTTTGCTGAAACAGGCCGGAGTCTAGCTCAGTTTTTCGCAGGTGCAATAGCTCGAACGGTGCGCAAACGCGCTGCCGTAACGGCGTTCTGGAGGACCATCGCGATCGTCATCGGCCCAACGCCGCCCGGCACAGGGGTCATGTAGGCGGCCAGTTCCATCGCCCCCGGGTCGACGTCGCCGAGCACCTTGCGGCTCTCGTCGTCGCGATTCATCCCCACGTCGATCACGGTCGCGCCCGCCTTGACCATGTCCGCGGAGATGAGGTGCGTCCGCCCGACGGCGGCGACGAGGACGTCGGCGTCGAGCGTGTGCCGTTGGAGATCCTCGGTGCGCGAGTGGCAGATGGTCACGGTCGCGTTCCGTTGGAGCAGGAGGTGCGCCATCGGCTTGCCGACGATCGCGGAGCGGCCCACGACGACGGCGCGCGCTCCCTCGAGCGGGATCTCGTATTCGTCGAGCATCCGCATGATCCCGAGAGGCGTGCCCGGAACGAGCGTCGGCCGGCCGAGGTAGAGCCGGCCCGCATTGACGGGATGGATGCCGTCGACGTCCTTCGCGGGCTCGATCGCCTCGATCACGCGTGTCTCGTCGATGTGGTCGGGAAGGGGAAGCTGGACCAGGAGCCCGTCGACGTTGTCGTCCGCGTTGAGCTCGGCGATCGTCGCGAGCAGCTCTTCCTCGGTAGTGCCGGCGGACAGCTTCAGGTCGCGAGCCTCCATCCCGGCCTGCTGAGCGGCTTTCTGCTTGAGGTCGATGTAGATGTGCGACGCCGGGTCGTCCCCGACGAGGACGGTGGCGAGGCCGACGTGGCCGAGCTCGGCTACCGACGCGGCCACCTCCTCGCGCACCTTGGCGCCGAGCGCCTTGCCGTCGATGATCGTGGCGGGCACGAAGCGAGGTTATAGCCTCCGCCCGATGCGTCTTTCACGCAAGAACGACCCGGATTCGGTGCGCGGGCGCCAGCAGGCACTCGGGCTGCCCGAGGTCGACCTCCAGCCCTACGAGCGCGCCGCCGAGTCGGTGACGGGGCTCGTCTCGATCCCCGTCTCCGTCGCCCAGCTCGCAGTCTCGCTCGGCGAGTACGAGCTGTCGGAAGACGGAGAGGTTCGCGAGACCGGCCGGTCCGACGAGGAGGTCGTCGTCCCGCTCGCGCACACGGAAGGCGGGCTGACGGCCTCGGTGCAGCGGGGCGCGAAGGCGATCGCCGAGTCGGGCGGCGCTCGAACGTATGTAGTCGCAGACAGAATCACTAGAGCATCCTGCTTTGTGTGCAAGAACGCGGGGGAAGCGCTCGCGCTCGCGCACTGGATCGAGGGCGAGGTGCCCGCGATGCGCGAGTTCCTTCGTGCGTCCGATTCTCCGGAGTTGTCGAGACACGCGGTGCTGCGCGAGGCGAAGACGCATGTCGTCGGCCCGATGTGCCACGTCCTCTGGCGCTTCACGACCGGCGACGCCTTCGGCGCGAACATGATGACCCGCAACGCGTACGCGCTGAACATGGCGTACGTCCTGCCGCAGGCCCCGGTGGCGATCGAGCGCACGATCCTCGAGGCGAACATGGGCGGCGACAAGAAGCCGTCCTTCGAGTACTTCCAGCAGGGGCACGGCAAGACGGTGATCGCCGAGACGACACTGACCGAGGCAGCGATCGAACGGGTGCTGCGGACGACGCTCGGCGACCTCGAGGAGCTCGCCTGGGCGGGCACGCACGGTGCGGTCGCGTCGGGGATGCAGTCGGTCGCCTTCACCCCCGCTTCCGCGATCGCGGCGGTCTTCGCGGCGACCGGCCAGGATCTCGGGCTCGTCTCGACCAGCTCGATGGCTCACGGCACCGAGCAGCGCGTCGACGGCGGCCTCCACGTCTCGATCCGCTTCCCCGGGATCGAGGTCGGGACGGTCGGCGGCGGCACGACGCTTCCCGACCCGAAACGCTGGCTCGAGCTGATGGGCTGCGCCGGGCCGGGCAAGGTCTACCGCCTCGCGCAGCTCGTGGCGGCAACGGCGCTCGCGCTCGAGATCAGCGCCTCGGCCGCGATGGCGACCGCCGGGAGCGAGAACTTCTTCCGCGCGCACTTCGAGCGCGGCGGCATGCGCTGAGTGCCTTCGTCAGCGGCGGGCGCTCCCGACGATCATCGGGCGCTCGACTTTGGGCACTACGTCGGCAACCGCATGGTCCTGAGTCAGACGGGCCGCGGCCGCACCGAGCCCTGCGCAGGCGACGCCGGGCCGTTCGCCGATCCGAAGGCCGCGCACACCGTCCAGTACGCAGAGGCGTGGCACGGCGGCCCGTTCAGCTGCACTGCCTCGAAGGCCGGGATGACCTGCCGCAACCCGGGCGGGCACGGCTTCTTCATCGCCCACGAGCACTGGCGCCTCTTCTAGAAGCGCCCGGTCCGGCGCCGACGGAAGTCCAGGCTGGGAAGGGGCCGAGTCCGTCCGCGACTGATCATCGTGTCGGCGAGAGCGCCGGGGATCACCCGTTCGAGGGGGCTCCGGTCGCCGATGGGGCAGTGCGGCGTCAGTTGTCGGTGGACTTGACCATCACCGGGACGGTGTCCTTGCCGTCGATCTCGAGGTAGACGCCGGGGAAGGTCTGGAACTGTCCGCTGATGTTGTGGTGCAGATGCGACTCGTCGAACTTCAGCGCGCCCCAGCCGATGTCGACGACGTCGAAGACCGCGCCGCCTCCTTCTCTCGCGTGGTTGTCGTGCATGACGGTGCCGGCGACGAGCACGTTGTCGTTCTTCCCGTCGAGGTAGACGGCGCCGCCGCTGCCGCCGCCCGCAGTGCCGCTCGAGGCCGGGTTCGCTCCCCAGCCGATCGCCTTGTTGTCGATGAATTCGCTGTTGAAGATGCTCCACTGCACGGAGATGCTGCTCAGGGCGCCGCCGTTGGAGCAACGGCCGCCGCGGAACGTGTCCTCGGTGATGTAGACGGGGCGGTTCTCGTACTGGGCGAGGGCACGGATGGCGCCGCCGCCGAGATCCGGCCCGTACGCGTAGCACCGGTTGTCGAGGAAGCGCGAGTTGACCGCCTTGAACTGCCCGCCCTCGACGTAGACGGCGCCGCCACCGTCCACTCCGCCGTACCAGCACTTCGGTGTGTTGGCGGTGCAGGTGGCCTGATGTGTGCCGTCGTAGCCGTGCTCGAACGTGATGTTCTGCACCACGATCTGCGGATACGGCTGGTTGACGCAGTCGTCAGTCGACCAGACGCCCGCACAGGTGTCCGAGTACAGGATCCGGCGCTTGCCGGCGCCGCTCAGCGTGATCAGGCCGCCGCCGTCGAGCACGACCCGACGCCGCGTCTTGTTCACCTGCGCTGTCGACTTCATCACGATCGTGACGGGCTTGGGCCCGCAGTCGAACGTGATGATGCCGCCCGCCGCGACGGCTCGCACGACCGCGGCCGACGTGCAGCCGGCCGGGCTGCCGTTGCCGATCACGTGGTCGGGATGCCTCGTATCGACGGCGCGCCCGGCGGGTGGTACCGGGAAGTGTCCCTTGGGGTTGCCGAAGTCGGGCACGGTCGTGCTGTGCTGCGTGTGGGCAGCGGCTGACGACACCGCACCGAGCGCGATCGCCAGAGCCCCGGCAACCCCCAGGACGGGACGCAGATTGCGGCGCTCGATCACCACAGGCTGATCATCGACCTGGACAAGTCCGGCTTGAGACGGGGTGACCCTCGAAGGGGCGGAATTCCCGCGTAAGGTTCGGGCATGGATCGGCCCGCACCGCTGACCGTCAGCGAGGTTTCGGCCGAGTTGCACTGCTCGGAGGACGAGGTTCGCGCGCTCATCCGCGAGGGCGAGCTCCGGACGGTCGCCTGCGGGATCCGACCCGGCCTCGTCCCGCGCCACGAGTTCGACGACTATCTCCGCCGGCTCCGGTACCGGCTCGGCGACGCGAGCCGATCGTCACCAACGCCGTAGCGGAATGACACAGAGAGAGGGCCGGCGTTCGGAAATGACCGCTGAAGCTCCCCGGGCCTCTGGATGGCGGTCGGTTATCGGCCTAGCCGAGTACGTCGGCGAATGCCGAGACGTCTCTGGACTGCCTGGTCTTCCTCGCCGTCCTTCTTCGCCGCCCAGATGAAAGCCAAAACGACGACCGCGAACGTGACGATGCTGACGGCGGCAATCAGTAGCCCGAGGAACGTGCTCATGGCGGCAGCTTACGATCGGTCGGGCGACAGCCGCTCGCCTGGGCCAGTGTTCCGGAATGACCCTGAGCCGCGCCGGGGATGTGGTCGTCCGAGCGTCGGTCATTTGTTGGTGGCCGGGCGTACGGTTGTGCTGGGATGATCGTGCGTTACTCGTCTTTGAGGGCTGTTCTCGCGCTGGTTTTGTGCGCTGCTGTTCTGCTCGTCGCCGGGTGCGGCGGTGGCCGCAAAGGCGGCGCGAAGGTCCTCGGCGGCAGCAACAACACGTCCAACTGTGTCTACTCGAAGCGTTTCGACAGGGGTCGCGTCTACGTGGTGATTACGGTCAGCCCGCTGTCTTTGTTGTCGACGGCGTGCAGTGCGTTCAACAGCAGCTTCGGTGGCTCCGTACGCCCGCGAGACCGCTCCGGCGCGTTCTTGCCGGCCGGGACGGGCCGCCCGCATTGCGGCTACAGCAAGAGGGGGTCGTCGTACGAGATCTTTCTCAGTGTGTACGCGTTGGCCCACACGGGAATCGGACGGGCGTTCTGCTCGTTCCACCCCGGATTGGCAGGTCTACGCGGCTTCGTTCGCAACTTTTCGCCTTAGGGCCAACCGGCGGTGTCCTACACGCTCGCCTGGGCCAGTGTTCCGGAATGACCCCTGAGCTGAGGCGAGCTGGCGGCCGTAGAGAGAGGCGACATGAGGATCTGTTCGAGCTTCCGCACCATCGCAAACTCTCTGCGGTGAGCGACGCGGCCAGTGTTCAGGAATGACCCTTGGCGATCTGGCGCGTCTTGATTCTGCGGCCATGCAGGGTCCAGAGTACGGCGTACCCGCGTGGCCCCCCGTTGCGAGTGCAGCCGCCGGCCAGGGCATAGCAGTCGTCCCCGACGATCTGGTTGTGGTCGTTGATTGCCACGGCCCGGGTGGGGCGGCCTCTGTGCCCCTTCGGCGCGGGAAGGCGAGTCATGGTGCCGTCCTGCCAGACGAACCCCTGTTGCAGGCCGTCGCGCAGTGTGTACCCGACGACCTGGCCGCTCTTGGAGATCGCCGTCGGAATCGAGTATCCGCTGCCGAGGTGAGTCAGCGTCCCGTTGCTCCAGCGGAACGCTTGAAGAATGCGCGCCGAGATCTCCTGAATCCCGATCACCTGGCCGCGCTCGTTGATCGCGACCGGCTGACCGGGCCCGATGTCGGTGGCGATCCCGTTCTGCCACACGGTCACGTCCCCGTTGCTTCCCGAGCCGAGGATCTCCCCGTGGTCGTTGATCGCGATCGGCGTCCCGGGCCCCAGGTCGGTGACTTTTCCGCCCTGCCACTCCCCGATATGGCCGTCCGGAAGCACGCCGATGACCTGTCCCTTGTCGTTCATCGCGACGTCCAGGTCGCCGTCGAACGGGAGCAAGCTGATCCTCCCATTCGTCCAGAGTGCAGGAGACTCGCGGATGCAATCCCCGCCCGGCGGTCCGGCGGAACCGAGGACCTGCCCGCGATTGTTGAGACCATCGACGCAGTTGAGACGGACTCGCTTCGCCCTGCCGTTCTCCCACAGGACATTCTGCGAGTAGACGTTCGTGCCCAGGACCTCGCCGCGGTCGTTGATTGCGTCCGCCTCGACAAGGCCGAGCCTCTTCAGAGATCCCTTCTTCCAGACGAAGCCGTGGCTCACCCACCCCCTCGTGAGGGTCCCGACGACCTGGCCGCGGTCATTGATCCCCGAGACCGTCACACCGCTCTTCTCGTAAAGCGCGGCTGCGGACCCCTCGCGCGCGCGCCATGCGAACGCGCCGGTGATGACGGTCAGCACCGCGAGGACGACCACTGCGCGCAGAGTTGCGATACGCGTCCGTCTGGTCTGAGTGAGGTTCGTGTTCATGGCGAGCGACGCTAGAAGCACGCGGCAAGACAACGGCAAGTTCCCGGCAAGAGCCGGGTCGGGGCTTTCTCGACACTCGGCCCGGAGTTCGCCAAGTACGAACGCGACCTGTACATCCACCCGCTCAGAGACTGGGGCTGGTTCGGGCAGCGCAAGCCGCCGCCCTGGTATCGCCGCCGCTTTCACCCGTAGCCCCAGGACGGTCGCCTGGGCGAGCGTCCTCTCGCCTGAGCGCGTCAGCCGGCGGGGAGCCGGACGTCGGAGACGTCCAGGCCGAGGGAGTTCGCGAGCCGGACGCCGTGGTTCAGCTCCTCGCGCAGCCGCTCGCGGTCGCGCGCCTCCATCAGCGTCCCGATCACCTCGCGGGCCTTCGGCCGCCACAGGACGTGCTGCGCGAAGATCGGGAGCATCGTGTTCGCGGCGTCGACGAGCCGGCCGCGCACCTTCTTCCCCGCCGACTGCAGCAGCACCCGCTCGTACGCCATGCCGGCGCCGTGGTGGATGCCGTCGTCGACGGCGAGCCGGTTGCAGAGATCCTCGAGCACCGTCCCGCGGGACGAGCGCGCGATCAGCCGGAAGCGCGGGATGATCAGCCGTTCGAAGAAGACCTGCATGAGGAAGACCTTCTCCTCGAGCAGGTCTGCCTCGAGGAACATGTGCGCGAGCTTGTCGAGGTACGGGTCGCGCTCCCCTTCCCCGCCGACCTGGCCGATCAGCCGCAGCCAGGCCTCCGTGTGCCGCGACTCGTCCTGCACCATCGTCGAGTAGTAGAGGCGCGCCTCGGGGTCGGGCGCCGCCGAGAGCAGCTGCGCCGCCATCTCGCAGGCGAACACGTCGGCCTGCAGCTGCTGCATGATCACCGAGCGCCAGATGTCCCGCCGTCTCGCGCGCCGCTCGGGAGTGCCCTTTCCCTCCGGGACGAACGGGATCTCGCCCCACGGCACCTCGTCCACTTGCCACTCCTGGTGCTTCGCGAGGTGGTAGAAGCGGAGGACGCCGGCGTACTCGGCGCGCGGGTCGGGCTCCGCGGGAACGGCTTCGGCGGACATCGCCAGCACCTTATCCTCACGCGCATGATTGCACTCGTCTTCAGCTACGAGGTACGCAATGCGGCCGAGTTCGAGCGCGCCTACGGGCCCGACGGCGAGTGGGCCGAGTTCTTCCGCCAGGGCCGCGGCTTCGTCGGGACCGAGCTGCTCCGCGACGTGGAAGCACCCGGCCGCTACCTCGTGATCGATCGCTGGGAGTCGGCCGACGCGTACAACGCGTTCGTCGCCGAGCGCCGCGAGGAGTACATGGAGCGCGTCGACGCCACGCGCTTCCACTACGACAGCGAGCTTCGCTTCGGCACGTTCGAGAGCGTCTGGTCGTAGCTCGCGGATTGCGCAAGCCGGAGCGGCCGTTGCCTCGCATTGCGAGGCACTCTCCGCTTGAAGACGCGCATCGCGCAGGAGATAATCGGGACGCCGATGTCCGTGGAGGAACGCGCAAGCGCTGGCGAGCAGGTGCTCGCGGCCCGCGAACGCTACGTCGCCCGCGGGGTCTCGACGCCCACCCTCGTCGTCGACCGTGCCGAAGGCGCGCGCGTCTGGGACGTCGACGGCCGCGAGTTCCTCGACTTCGCCGGCGGCATCGCGTGTCAGAACCTCGGCCACGGCCCCTCCGCTGTGGTGGCCGCGATCCACGAGCAGGTCGACCGCTACCTCCACCAGTGCTTCATGGTCGGGACGTACGAGCCGTACGTCGAGCTCTGCCGCCGCCTCGACGAGCTCTGGCCCGGCGACGCCGAGACGAAGTCGCTCCTCGTCAACTCGGGGGCCGAGGCGATCGAGAACGCCGTCAAGATCGCGCGCGCCGCGACCGGCCGGGCGGGCGTCGTCGTCTTCGACCGCGCCTTCCACGGCCGCACGAACCTGACGATGGCGATGACCGCGAAGCTCGTCTACAAGGACGGCGTCGGGCCGCTGGCCACGGACGTGCACCGCGCGCCCGCTCCGTACCCGTTCCGCGGCGTCTCGACCGAGGACGCACTCGCCGGCCTCGAGCTTCTCTTCAAGCAGGACGTCGACCCGAAGTCGGTCGCGTGCATCGTGCTCGAGCCGGTGCAGGGCGAAGGCGGGTTCATCCCGATGCCGCCGGAGTTCGTCCAGGCCCTGCGCCGCATCTGCGACGAGCACGGGATCGTCTACGTCGACGACGAGGTGCAGGCCGGCTGCGGTCGCGCCGGGACGATGTGGGCGATCGAGCAGCTCGGGGTCGAGCCGGATCTGCTCGTCTCCGGGAAGACGCTCGGCGGCGGCCTGCCGCTCGCAGCGGTGACCGGCCGGGCCGAGCTGATGGACACCGTCCACGTCGGCGGGCTCGGCGGCACGTTCGGCGGGAATCCCGTCGCGTGCGCAGCAGCGCTCGCCGTGCTGGACGAGCTGACCGCGACGGGCTTCGCCGAGCGCGCCGACCACGTCGGTTCGCTTCTGCGCTCGCGGCTCGACGAGATCGCGGCCCGGCAGCCGCTCGTCGGCGAGGTGCGCGGCCTCGGGCCGATGCTCGCGCTCGAGCTGCGCGAGCCGACACCCGACGCCGCGAAGGCCACGACCGCCGCCGCATTCGAGAAGGGGCTGCTCCTGCTCTCGTGCGGCCTCTACGGGAACGTCATCCGCCTCCTCCCGCCGCTGACCGCAACGGACGAGGAGCTCGAGCGCGGGCTCGGTCTGCTGGAGGAAGCACTTGGCGACGCTGGCGCCGACCGCACCTGACACCGAGCCGACCGCGGACGCGCCGGCCGTTCGCCTGAGCGGAATCCGTCGCGCCTACGGCGACGTCGTCGCAGTCGCGGGCGTCGATCTCGACATCCGGGCCGGCGAGTTCTTCACGCTGCTCGGCCCCTCCGGCTCGGGCAAGACCACCACGCTGCGCGTGATCGCAGGCTTCGAGCGGCCGGACGCGGGCCGGGTCGAGTTGCAGGGAGTCGACGTGACACGCGTCGCTCCGTCGCAGCGTGCGGTGAACACCGTCTTCCAGGACTACGCGCTCTTCCCGCACATGACCGTTGCGGAGAACGTCGAGTACGGGCTGCGGGTCAAGGGCATGTCTCGGCGCGAGCGGCGCGCACGCGCGCAGGAGGTGCTCGAGCGTGTGCGCCTGCCGGGCGTCGGCGACCGCAAGCCGGTGCAGCTGTCGGGCGGCCAGCGACAGCGCGTCGCGCTCGCACGCTCCATTGTGAACGGGCCGCCGGTCCTGCTCCTCGACGAGCCGCTCGGGGCGCTCGATCTGAAGCTACGCCAGGAGATGCAGACCTTCCTCAAGGAGTTGCAGCGCGAGCTGGCGATCACCTTCGTCTACGTCACGCACGACCAGGAGGAGGCGCTCACGATGAGCGACCGTCTCGCGGTCTTCAACGAGGGGCGGATCGAGCAGATCGGCGCACCGGCGGAGGTCTACGAGCGGCCACAGACGGAGTTCGTCGCCGGCTTCGTCGGCGTCTCGAACCTCCTGGAACGCGACGGCCGGCGCCTCAACATCCGGCCGGAGAAGATTCGGATGAGCGACGAGCGCGCGGGCGAAGGTGAGGCCGGCACCGTGCGCGAGGTCGTCTACGTTGGCATGGTCACGCGCTACGTCGTCGATCTCGACGCCGGCGGCGAGCTCGTCGTCGTCCGTCAGAACCTCGAGACCACATCGCAGGACGCACTCTCGGAGCAAGGGAAGCGGGTCGGCCTTTCGTGGCGGCCGGAGCACACGTATGAGATCAAGGAGGAGGGCACGTGAGGAAGATTCATCGGAGGCACGTCCTCGCCATCGTCGTCGTAGCCGGAATCGCGACTGCGCTCGCGGTGTCGGCGTCGACTGTCCGGGCCGGCAGCGGTCCGCCGACGAAGATCGGCAAGGGCGAGGGCCGGCTGAACGTGATCGAGTGGGCTGCCTATACAGACCCGTCGTTCGCCAAAAAGTTCGAGAAGCAGACCGGCTGCATCATCCACCGCAAGGACGCCGGCTCCTCGCAGGAGATGTTCCAGTACATGCATGCGAACGGCGGCGGCGGGGGCGGACAATACGACCTCGTCTCGGCCTCGGGCGACGCGAGCCTGCGGCTGATCTACGCCCATGACGTCCAGCCGATCAACATCAAGCTGATCCCGAGCTGGAAGCAGTTCCTGCCCATCTTCAAGTCCCCGCCGCACAACACCGTGAACGGCGTCCACTACGGCGTCTCGGTGCAGTGGGGGCCGAACACCTTCATCTACAACACGAAGAAGGTGAAGCCGGCTCCGACGAACTGGAGCCTCCTCTACAGCAAGAAGTACGCCGGACACATCACGATCCCGAACAACCCGATTCAGATCGCCGACGCGGCGCTCTATCTGGAGCACGCGAAGCCGAGTCTCGGGATCAAGGACCCCTACGAGCTGACGCAGGCGCAACTGACGGCGACCGTCAATCTGCTCAAGCAGCAGAAGCCGAACCTGAAGCGGTTCTGGGTCTACCCCGCAGACGAGGACACATCGTTCAAGAACGGCGATGTGTGGCTCGGTGCAGGCTGGCCTTACCAGACCCTGCAGCTCAAGCACAACAGCGTTCCGGTGAAAGAGATCGTGCCGAAGCCGACTACAGGATGGGCGGACACGTGGATGCTGGCCAGCAAGGCGCCGCATCCCAACTGCGCGTACAAATGGATGAAGTACGTCACCACGCCCCAGGTGGAGGCGAAGCAGGCGCTCGTATTCGGCGAGACCCCGGTCAACCCGAAGGCCTGCCCGTACATGAACAAGATCCAGAAGGGCTCGTGCGCGGGCTATCACCTGAACGAGCCGGCGTCCTACTACAAGACGATCAAGTTCTGGAAGACGCCGATCCCGCAGTGCGGCTGGACGAAGAAGCAGACCTGCATGGACTACACGCAGTGGGTGCAGGCGTGGGCGCAGGTAACGGGGTGACGCTTGGCGGTTGACGCCGGCGCACTGGGGACGGGCCCGCCGATTCGGCGGGCCCGTCTGCGTCTCTCGGGGTTCCTTTGGCGGCGGCCCTGGCTGAGGGCCGCCGCACTCTTGACGCCGCCGCTCGCGGCGTTCCTCGTCGTCTACGTCGGATCTCTCGGCGTCCTCTTCATCTCGTCCCTTTGGACCTCGAACTCGTTCACCGCAGCGATCGACCACACGTGGACGTTCGCCAACTACCGGACGATCTTTTCGACGGCGAATCCGTATCTCCACATTGCCGGCTTCACGCTCAGGATGGCCGCCACGGTGACACTGACCTGCGCGGTCCTTGCCTTCCCACTCGCCTTCTTCATGGCCCGGGTGGCGAGCAAGCGGACACGGGCGCTGCTCTTCGTGATGGTGCTGCTGCCGCTCTGGTCGAGCTATCTCGTCCGCCTTTACGCGTGGCAGACCATCCTCGCTCACAACGGCGCGATCAACTGGGCGCTCAACGGGCTTGGCCTGCCGGACCAGAACCTCGCCTACACGAACACGGCGATGTGGATCGTCTACACGTACGTCTGGCTGCCGTTCATGGTGCTTCCGATCTACGCAGCGCTCGAGCGGATCCCGGACTCGTACCTCGAGGCATCGGCCGATCTCGGCGCACGCGGCTGGCGGACGTTCCGGTCGGTGATCCTGCCGCTCGCGCTGCCGGGTGTCGTCGCCGGCTCGATCTTCACCTTCGCGCTGACGCTCGGCGACTACATCACGCCGCTGCTGGTCGGCGGCACGAACTCGCAGATGATCGGGAACTACGTCTACGAGAACTTCTCGACCAACCTCCCGTTCGCTGCTGCCTTGGCCGTGATCCCGATGGCGATCATGGGCGTCTACCTGCTTATCGCGCGCCGCCTGGGAGCGTTCGAGGCGCTATGACAACCCGTGGCGCCCGCATCTCGCTCGCGGTCTGGTCGGCGCTCGTGATCGCCTTCCTCTGGATTCCGCTCGTGATCATCGCGCTCTACGCGTTCAACGGCTCGACGTTGCAGGGTTGGCCGATCACGAACTGGACGACCCATTGGTTCAGCGTCGCCTGGCACGACCCCGACGTCCGCAGCGCGTTCGAGCTCTCTGTGAAGGTCGCCGCCGTTGCGACGGTTGTCGCACTCGTGCTGGGCACCATGGCCGCGGCCGCCGTCGCCCGCTTCCGGTTCTTCGGCCGGGAGGCGGTGTCGTTTTTGCTCGTCCTACCGCTCGCATTGCCCGGGATCATCACCGGCATGGCACTGGTCTCGTTCTTCAGCTTCGCCGGCATCACGGCCTCGATCTGGACGATCGTTATCGGTCACGCGACCTTCTGCGTCGTCGTGGTCTACAACAACGTCGTCGCGCGGCTGCGGCGCAGCTCGAACTCGCTGGTCGAGGCGTCACAGGATCTCGGCGCCGACGGCTGGCAGACCTTCCGCTTCGTCCTTTGGCCAGTCCTGTCCACCGCTCTCGTCGCGGGCGGCCTGCTCGCCTTCGCGCTCTCCTTCGACGAGGTGATCGTGACGAGCTTCACCGCGGGGGCGCAGCAGACACTTCCGATCTTCATCCTCGACAACATCCGGCAGGGCCAGGAGTTGCCGGTGATCAACGTTGTCGCCTTCTTCGTCATCGTCATCACGATCATCCCGGTCGCGCTCGCGCAGCGTGTGATGCGCGACACTGGTGTGATCCGTCGCGGCGCGGCACAGGTGACGGAAGGAGTCGAAGCGGCGGAGATCCCGGCCGTCTGAGCAAGGAGGGAACCATGAGCACGACGGCAACGCAGTACAAGATCCTGATCGGCGGCGAGCTCGCCGACGCGGCCTCCGGCGAGACGATGGAAGTCATCGCGCCGGCGACGGGCGAGACGATCGCCGAGGTGCCGCGCTGCGGTGCGGAGGACGTCGACCGCGCGGTCGAGGCGGCGCAGGCCGCGGCGCCCGAGTGGCTCGAGAAGACGCCGAAGGAGCGCTCCGAGCTGCTCCACTCGCTCGCGGACGTGATGGAGGAGCACGCCGAGGAGCTCGCCCAGCTCGAGTCGGTCAACGTCGGCAAGCCGATCATGGCCTCTCGCGACGAGATGCCGTTCTCTGCCGACAACCTCCGTTTCTTCGCCGGCGCCGCCCGCAACCTCGAGGGCAAGTCGGCAGGCGAGTACATCGAGGGCTACACGTCGATGATCCGGCGCGAGCCGATCGGCATCGTCGCGGGCATCTGCCCCTGGAACTACCCGCTGATGATGGCTGTCTGGAAGATGGGACCGGCACTCGCGGCGGGCAACCTGCAGATCCTCAAGCCGTCGGAGCAGACGCCGCTCT
>Ga0335083_10003453_pt1 | contig 20500 bp, 17 predicted proteins | sample Lox_Sample_42_FD_206716 | JGI IMG/M metagenome (GOLD analysis project Ga0335083, IMG submission 206716) | Soil microbial communities from Loxahatchee National Wildlife Refuge, Florida, United States - Lox_Sample_4.2 | ecosystem: Environmental > Terrestrial > Soil > Wetlands | place: USA...
GCACCAGCATCTGCTCGGGTGCGAACGCCTCGCGGTAGCGGCGCAGCTGCTCGACGTAGCGGACCCGCTCCGAGTAGAGCAGGGCCTGGGGCCGGTAGCAGCCCGCCGGGATGTGCCTGCCCGCACGCCGCTCCGGCTCGAGCGCGATCGCCCGGGCGAGGTCCCGCTCGTCCTCGAGACGGTTCTGCAGCAGCTGCAGGTGCAGCGAGTACAGGAAGCTCGCGGGCTCGCGCAGGATCGCGACGATGCGCGCGTCCGGCGCCGCGCGCGCGATCGCCGAGGCGGCCTCGCGCGAGTACAGGTACAGCGAGGAGGCATCGCCGGTGAGCTGGTCGGGAGCGGCGGAGTCGAACAGACGCAGGTAATCCTCGAGCGTCTCGGGCTCGGGCACGCGCCGCCTGGTGCGGGGACGCAGGTCGGTGGCGAAGTAGCTCGGCTCCTTGAAGTCGGGCAGGAACAGCTGGGGGTGGCGCTTGAGCATCTCGTACAGCGCCGTGGTGCCGCTCTTGGAGTGCCCGACGAGGAAGAAGCCGGGCAGGCGTGCGTGCGTTTCGGTCGCGGGCGGCTCAGTCGAGGTTGTCATAACCCCACAGCGCGACGAGGTCGCGCTGCAGGTACTCGCTCAGCGCCACGACCTCCGGCTTGAATCGACGCCGCAGCTCCTGCATGAACTCCTCGTCGGCGTCGGGCGGCGAGGCGAGCACCGCCCGGGGGACCAGCGGGTAGAAGTAGCGTTCGCGCATCCCCCTGGTGGTGAGCGCCTTGCCGGTGCCGCGCAGCACACGCCACAGCGGGTCGCGTCCTCGCCTGAGGCTGCGGCGCATCCCCTCCAGCCGCTCACGCGGGACGATCGTGGGGTTGGCCTCCAGCGGCTCGATCGGCACCTCCGAGATCCCCAGGAAGCGCTCCACCCGCCCCAGCGTCGCGGCGTTGTCGTCGCGGAAGTCGTCGTAGATCAGGACCAGCACCTGCTCGGGGGAGAAGTGCTCGTGGTAGCGACCCAGCTGCTCGACGTAGCGGACGCGATCGGAGTAGATCAGCGCGCTCGGCCAGTACGAGCGGCTCGGGATGTGCCTGTTCTCGCGTCTGTCCTGGTCGAGTTCGACCGCCTCACGAAAGTCGAACACCGCCTCGTGGCGGTTCTGCAGCAGCTGCATGTGCAGCGAGCGCAGGAAGCTCGCCGGCTCGCGCATGATCGCGATGATGCGGGCGTCGGGTCTGACTGCGGCGATGCGGGCGGCAGCCGTCCGCGACCACAGGTAGGAGGAGGACGCCTCGCCCCGCAGCTGCCCCGGCACCGCGCCGTCGAACAGGGCGAGGTATTCCTCCGCGCTCATCGGGACCCTGCCGGTGAAGCTGATGTCGCGCTCCCCCGAGCGCTGGGGGTGCGGATTGTCGCGGGAGAAGTACCAGGGCTCCTTGCCGGCGCCGCCTTTGTACTCCGGCATGAAAACCTCCGGGTGGCGGCGGAGCATCTCGTACATCGCCGTGGTGCCCGACTTGGCGTGTCCGACGATCAGGAAATCGGGCATCCGCGGGTCGATCGCGGTGGGCATGGAGGAAGGCATCGCGGAGGCCGACATCGCGAGCTGAGTGTAACCGCGGCCGGGAGCCGCCCCGTCAGCTGCCGGGGTCGGCGCCGGGGGTGAGCTCCCACATCACCTCGGCGGTGTGAAAGGCGCCCGCGGCGAGCATCTCGCGCGTGGCCATGCCGAGGCTGAGCTCGTAGCAGCCGATCGCCTCCAGCTTGGCGGCGGCGGCGCCGGCGTCGAGGCGGACGACCCGTCCCTCGCGCAGCGGAGGCATCTCCGGCACGTCGCCGAGGAACGCCTCCCAGTAGGCGTCGACGTCGCCCCCGTCGTGTGGGCCCTCGGCCGCCACCCACGCCGGCCATCCGTGCGTCACGCAGTAGGGCAGCTCGGCGTACAGGGTCACCGGCATGCCCTCCCCGAGCAGGCTCCGCGCGCACCGCCGTGCCAGCACGTGGTCGACGTGGCCGCCGATGCCGGCCGGGGCATAGACCAGCGAGGCCCGCGGCACCGCGTCGGCGAGCATCCGCCGGACCGCGGGCACTCCCACGGCGTCGGGCCCGTCGCGATGCTGGATGGCCGGGAGCGCGAGGTTGTATGCGGTGCGTCCGGCCAGGGCCAGCGCGCGGGCGTCCTCCTCGATGCGCCCCTGAGCCCGCTCGCGCGAGTCGCGCAGGCCTGCGAACGCCTCCCACGGACCACTGGCGCCGGCCGCGGGAAGCGCGGCGAACACGTTCGCGACGGTCACCTCGCCCGCGCCGGCCAGCACGCTCCAGCAGCTCAGCACGGCGTCATCCCAGTGCGGCGAGAGCACCAGCGCCGCCGCCTGTGGATCGAACTGCGGACCGCCGGCCGAGGCCGCCGGAGCCGCCCGCTCGAGAAGTCTGCGCGAGCGCCGCAGCAGCGAGGCGGGCGCCCTGCTCAAGCGGCGTTTCGAGGACGGCGTCATGCGCGGCTGCGCGGCAGTATATGTGCGTTTTTGACACAAGCCGTTGGTAGACTCGGCCGCTGCGATGCAGCCGCCCGCGCGCGGGACGTCCGCGACGCACGGCACGCGGCTGCGTTCCCCGCAGACCGTCTGTCACCCCCGCAGCGCGATGGACACCGTCGTCTTCCACCGTCACTTCGAGCGCTTCCAGGGCGGTCACCTGAAGGTCTTTCACTACTTCGAGCACGTGCGCAGCTCGCCCTCCCATCGCGCGCTGATCCGTTTCACCAGTGACTCCTACTGGGGGCCGGAGAATCCCTGGTGGTCCTTCCCCGACGCCGTCCTCGCCCCCGACGATCCAACGGTCGGCGACATCCGCTTCCTGGCGGGCATGGACTGGCGCGCAATTCCGGCGCAGCAGCGCAGCGACCCGCCCGTTCCCGTGATCAACCTGATCCAGGGTTTCCGCCACACGCGCCCGCAGAGCCCGGCGTTCGAGTTCCTGCACGACCGGGCCGTAAGGCTGTGCGTGAGCCCCGAGCTCGAGCAGGCGCTGCGGGACATCGACATCGTCCAGGGGCCGGTCTTCACCGTGCCGATCGGGCTCGACCTGGAGCGCCTCCCCGCCCCCCGCCCGCTCGAGCAGCGCGAGCTGGACTGCCTGGTGCTCGCCGTCAAGGCGCCCCGCCTCGGCGCCGAGGTGGCGAAGGGCCTGCGCCGCGAGGGTCGAAGCGTGGTTCTCGTCGACCGCCTGGTCCCGCGCGAGCAGCTGATCAACGGGATCGCCGGTGCCCGTGTGAGCGTGCACGTGCCGGCGCTCGTCGAGGGCGCCTACCTGCCGGCGCTGGAGAGCATGGCGCTCGACACCCTGGTGGTGTGTCCCGACTGCGTCGGCAACCGCTCCTTCTGCCGCGACGGCGAGACCTGCCTCGCGCCGGCCCGCACCGAGGAGGGGCTGCTGGAGGCCGCACTCGAGCTGCTTCGCGCCGGGTCGGGCGAGACGGGCACGCTGCTCGAGGGCGGCCGCCGGGAGATCCGGCGGCACGCGCTCGGCGAGGAGCGCCGCGCCTTCCTCGCGATCCTGGATCGGGTCCCGGAGCTGTGGCTAGCATGAGGCCCGAGCCCCCGATGGCGGGCATCACGGAATAGGCGGGCGACAGCCAAGTGCTCTACATCGTCACGGTGCACTACCGCTCGCCGCGGTGGATCGAGATCCAGCACCGCTACCTGCGCCGGCACATCGCCTCGCCGTTCCAGGTGTGGACCTCGCTGGAGGGCATCGAGGATTCGTATGGCCAGTACTTCGACCGCGTGCTCGAGCAGAAAGGCACCCACGCGGCCAAGCTCAACCACCTCGCGATGGAGGTCACCCACGAGGCTTCCGACGACGACCTGCTGATGTTCCTCGACGGCGACGCCTTCACCGTCGCCGACCCGATGCCGCTGATAGACGACGCCCTCGGGCGGGCTCCCCTGCTCGCCGTGCGCCGCGCCGAGAACGCCGAGGAGCCCCAGCCCCATCCCTGCTTCTGCGTCACAACGGTGGGGACATGGCGCTCGCTGCCCGGCGACTGGACCGCCGGTCCCGTCTGGGTCGGCGCGCACGGGAGGCCGACGAGCGACGTCGGCGGCAACCTGCTGCGCAAGCTCGAGCTGTCGCACACCCCCTGGGTGCAGGTGCTGCGCTCCAACCCCGACGGCATCGACCCCCTCCACTTCGCCGTCTACGGCGGCGTCGTATACCACCACGGCGCCGGGTTCCGGGTCGGCGAGCTCAGCCCCGCACACCGCGAGCTCGCCCCGGCGCCGCTGGCGGAGCCGCGACTCGCGCTGGCCAAGCCGCTCGTACGCCTGTACAGCGGCCTGCGCTGGCGGCGCTGGGAAAGGACCACCGGCGCCCGCCTGGCACGGGAATCCGAGCGCGTGTACCGCGAGATCGCCGCCGGCGGAGAGGACTGGTTGAGCGAGCTGTCCTGACCGCTCGCGGTTGATCGCTCGCGTTGGTCGCTCACGCCTGGCGTCGCTCGCGGGCGATCGCTCGCGGTCTATCGCCGGCGGGTGATCTCGTAGGTGAGCGCTTCGGAGACCGTGCCGCGCAGCCCGCGGGCTCGCACCACCACGCGCAGCGTCGCGGTCCCGCCCACCGAGAAGGCATGCAGCAGCACGTAGCTGCCGTCGGCCTGCACCCGGCTGCGCGCCACCGGACGCCACACTCCCTCCCGGTGGCGGCTCTCGCGTTGCAGGATCACACGCGCCCCGGGCAGCAGCGGCGTGACCGTCCCTCGGAAGGTGAGTTGTGCGGCCGTTCCTGCGGCGCGGGCACGGCGTGTGGCGAGCGGCAGTTGCGAGCCGGCCGCGGCCGGACCGCTCAGCGTCACCGCCGCCGACACGCCGACACGCACGCGGGGACTGCGTGCGCCGGCCGCCTCGGCCCAGAAGCCCGTGACCCCGGCCAGCCCGGCGGACGTGGTGAAGCTGAAATCGCCGGATGCGTCCGTGGTGGCGCTCCCCGCCTGCTCGGCTCCGGGCGTGCGGGCGGCGTGCTGCAGGATCGTCACGTTCTGCTGGGCGGCGGCCACCGGGTCCTTGCACGACAGCGTCCCGTTCAGCGTCACGGCTTCGCCGCTGCGGACCGAGGGGGCAGCGGGGCTCAGCGTGATCGAGCATCCGCCGGGCGGCGGGACTTCGTCGGGGGCGAGGCTCCCCGGAGGGGGTTCGGTGGCAGGGGGCTCGGTGGCAGGAGCTTCGGTGGCAGGAGCTTCGGTGGCAGGGGGTTCGACGGGGATTGCCCGTTCCCGCTGCCGGTGGGCCGCGCTGGCGGTCGCGCTGCCGGCGCACGCCAGCAGGATCGCGAGCCCCGCTACCGCTCGGGCTCGTGTGGGGCCGGGGCGTCCTGCGCGGCGGGAGCGTCTTTCGCGACCGGGCCGTGCTGCGCGGCGCAGGCGTCCTGCGCGGCGGCGGCGTCCTGCGCGGCGAGCGTGCACACGGGCCCATCGGCAACGGGGGGCGCGGGCTTGAAACCCGCGCCCGGCCGCAGGCCGGCGCCTACCGGTCCCGCGCGGCCAGCACCGCCTCGTATACGTCTTCGATGCGGCGGGCGATGACCTGCGGGTGATAGGCGGCCAGCGCCTCGCGGGCGGCGCCGGCCAGGCGCTCGCGCGCGGCGGGGTCCCCGTCCAGCTCACTCATCACGGCGGCGAGTCCCCGCTGGTCGCCCATCCGGAACAGGCGTCCCGTGCGACCGTCCTCGATCACGGCTGCCGGACCGCCCTGGTCGGGAGCGATCACCGCCAGCCCGGCGGCCATGCCCTCGAGCACCACCGTCCCGAACGGCTCCGGGATCGCGGACGCGTGCACGAGCACGTCGAGGCGCGCGAGCTCGGGCCACACGTCCTCCCGGAATCCGAGGAAGCGCACACGGTCGCCCAGGCCCAGCGCCTGCGCCAGCTCGTGCAGCGAGCGCTCGTACTCCTGCTCCCCGAACATCGCCGAGCCGATCAGGACCGCGGTCTCGCCGCCGTCCGGGAACGCCTGCGCGAACGCGCGCAGGAACAGGTCCTGGCCCTTCCAGGGGGCGATCCGGCCCAGCATCCCGAAGGTCGTGGCCGCCTGCGGATCGCGTGGGAGGGGGGACGGTTCGACAGACGCGGGGATCACCCAGCTGGCACCGGGGGCACAGCCGTCGAGCGTTGCCAGGGTGGCGTCGGAGTTGGCGATCACGGCGTCGGCCAGGCGCCGCACCTGGGCCCGCACCAGGCGAACCGCGGACCGCGGGATGTAGTCCTCGGCCACGCGGTCCCGGACGTGCCACACGACCGGAACGCCCGCCAGGCGTGCCGCCACGCTCCCGTACACGCCCGCCTTCAGGGAGTTGGTGTGCACCAGGTCCGGCGAGAGCGCGCGCAGGCGCCGCGCCAGCCGCAGGGTGTAGGCGGCAGTGCTCCACACGCTGCCGAGCGCGTCCGCCCCCGGCCGCACCTGCTCGCGGCGCAGGTCGCGCGCGGTGGGGGCGATCGGCATCACCTCGACCGACACCCCCTCCTTGACGAGCCGCTCCGCGAGCGGTCCGTCCTCGCCCAGGATCACGTGCGCGTTGACCCCCCGCAGGTGGGGCAGCAGGCGCCCGAGCTGGATCTCCCCGCCCGACAGCCTCGCCACGTGGTCCAGGTACACGACGCGGGTCCGCGGGTCGGGCCTGCGCGCGAGCAGCGAGCCGTACAGCGAGCGGTGGCGGTCGGCCACCGCCGCCCACGAGTGGTCCTCGGCGAAGGCGCGCGTGCGGTCGCGGCCCGGGAGCCGCCCGGCGGCCGCCTCCTGCAGGCGCAGCGCCAGCGCTCCCGCATCGCCGGGCGCGACCAGCAGCGAGCGGTCGAGCTCGAGCGCCGCCTCGGCCAGCCCGCCGACGTCGCTGACGACGCTCGGCGTGCCGCAGGCGGCAGCCTCCAGCACGACCAGCCCGTAACCCTCCAGGGCGACCGTGGGCACGACCGCCACGTCGGCCGCCCGGTAGGCATCGACGAGGGCCGCATCGCTGACTCGCCCCAGCACCCGCACGCGGCCGGCCAGCGGCGTGCGGGCCGCGCGCTGCTCGAGCTGCTCGCGCAGCGGTCCGTCGCCGATCACCACCAGCGTCGAGCCGTCGGGGAGCCGCGTGGCCAGCTCGGCCCAGGCGTCGAGCAGCACGTCGAGTCCCATCCGCGGGACCAGCCGTCGCGTGCATACCGCCACGAACGCCTCCGGTGCCAGCCCGAGAGCGGCCCGTGCCCGCCCGCGGTCGCCGGGGCAGAACAGCTCGAGGTCGACCCCCGGCGCCAGCACGTGCACGTTCCAGGGCCGCACGCGGTAGCGCTCGACGAGCACCCGCCGGAAGGCCGACGACAGGACCACGTGGGCGTCGATGCGGGCGTGCACGCGCCGCTCGAGGCCCGCACGCAGGCGGTGGCGCAGACGCGAGTCGTCGCCGGCGACGACGTTCTCGTCCGCCCACGGGCCCTGGAAGTGGAACACCTTGGGGATCCGTCGCGCACCGCCGAGCAGCAGCGGCGCGGCGGCGTACAGCGCGAAGTGGGCGTCGATCAGCTCGGCGTCGGGGAGGCGGCCCGACGCCGCCCGCCAGAAGCCGAGCAGCCGCCGCGGCAGCGCCGCCCGGGGGGTGGCGATCACGGACACCTGGGCGGGCGCGTCCTCGGCCGGCCCGATCACCACGCCGCGCGCGCCCTGGAGCTGCTCGAAGAGGGCCCGGTAGTAGCGGTTCAGGCCCCCCAGCGTGGCGGGAAACCAGCCCATCCCCAGCATCAGCACGCGCGGGTCGCGTCCGCTCGGCCCCTCGGCGTGGGGCTGCGGCGCCGGGGCGGTGTCGCTGGTCGTCTCCATCATGTTGCTCGTCCTTGCAAAATCCGGATGCGCGCCGTACTGTAGGAGGGCGGGCGTGCAGCGGGGGATTCGGGGTCTCCGGCGCGCCGACCGAGCAGCGCGGCGCTCTGCGCGGAGCGCCATCGACCACCTGCAGCCGAGACCAAAGCACGGATGCCTGACACCATCGACCTCAAGCAGCCGCACGCCGTCCATGCCCGCGGACACGTTTCCGCCGGGGTCTACAATGGCCCCACCCGCGAGGGCGAGAGATGACGGGCACAAACGGAACCTCGGGCGCGAACGGCAATGGGAGCCCCGCAGCGGCTGAGCGCCGCGGAGCCGCGCTCGTCGCGGAGGGGGCTCGCGATGCCTTCCGCAGGCTCACCGAGCGTCCCGCCGACCTGCTGCGGTTCGCCACCGCCGGCTCCGTGGACGACGGCAAGAGCACCCTCATCGGTCGCCTGCTGTACGACAGCAAACAGGTGCTCACCGACCAGCTGGCCCACGTCGAGCAGACGAGCCAGCGGATGGGCCACGACTTCCTCGACCTGTCGCTCCTGACCGACGGCCTGCGCGCCGAGCGTGAGCAGGGGATCACCATCGACGTGGCCTACCGCTACTTCGCGACGGCCCAGCGCAGGTTCATCATCGCCGACACCCCCGGCCACGAGCAGTACACGCGCAACATGGTGACGGGGGCCTCCACGGCCGACCTGGCGATCGTGCTGGTCGATGCACGAAAGGGCGTAGTGGCGCAGTCGAAGCGCCACGCCTTCATCAGCTCGATGCTCGGGATCCCACACATCGTGGTGTGCGTCAACAAGATGGACCTGGTCGACTACGACGAGGGCGTGTTCGACACGATCGTGGAGGAGTTCGACCGCTTCGCCGCGCGCCTGGAGATGCCGGACGTGACGTTCATCCCGATCTCCGCCCTGCTCGGTGACAACGTGGTCGAGCGCTCCGAGGCGATGCCCTGGTACCAGGGCCCGCCGCTGCTGTACCACCTCGAGCACGTGCACATCGCCTCCGACCGCAACCTGATCGACGTGCGCTTCCCCGTGCAGTGGGTGATACGCCCGCCGGCGAGCAGCGGGATCGACTACCGGGCCTACGCCGGCCAGGTCGCCGGGGGCGTGATCCGCCCGGGCGACGACGTGGTCGTGCTGCCGAGCGGCCAGCACTCGACGGTGGAGGGCATCGACACCTTCGACGGCCCAGTGCAGGAGGCGTTCCCGGCGATGTCGGTGGCGATCCGGCTGGCCGACGACATCGACGTGTCGCGCGGCAGCACGATCGTTCGCAAGCAGAACCAGCCGACGGTCTCCAACAGCTTCGAGTGCCTGCTGTGCTGGATGTCGGAGGAGCCCCTGAGCCCGCAACGCCGCTACACGGTCAAGCACACGACCAGCGCGGCGATGCTCGCCGGCGTCGAGGTTCGCTACCGCATCGACGTCGAGACCCTGCACCGCGACGAGACCGCCGAGACGCTGCACCTCAACGACCTCGCACGCGTCCACCTGCGCCTCAGCTCCCCGCTCGTGTTCGACTCCTACCGGCGCAACCGGCTCACGGGCAGCCTGATCGTGATCGACGAGGCGACCAACGAAACGGTCGCGGCAGGCGTGATCCTCGACACCGAGGTGGAAGGCCCGGCGGCCACCACCAAGACGGAGCGCAGTCCCAATGTCCGCTGGCAGGGCTCCCGGATGACCCGCCAGCGGCGCTGGACGATGCTCGGCCACAATGGCGCCACCGTCTGGTTCACCGGCCTCCCGGGCGCCGGCAAGTCGACGGTTGCCTCGGCCGTAGAGGAGCGGTTGATCGCGGCCGGCCTGCCCGCCTTCCTACTCGACGGGGACAACCTCCGCCACGGCCTCAACGGCGACCTCGGCTTCGACGAGGAGGCGCGCCGCGAGAACGTGCGCCGCACCTCCCACGTGGCGAAACTGATCGCGGAGTCCGGCACGATCGCGCTCGTCAGCCTCGTGAGCCCGTACGCCGCCGACCGGCAGTCGGCCGCCGCCATGCACGGAGACGCCGAGCTCGGCTTCCTCGAAGTGTTCCTCAGCGCATCGCTGGAGCTCTGCCAGGAGCGCGACCCGAAGGGCCTCTACGCCCGGGCGCGGTCCGGCGAACTCGCCGGGATGACCGGCGTGGGCGCCCCCTACGAGATCCCCGCCGAGCCGGACCTCGTGCTCTGCAGCCACACCGAATCGGTCGAGGAAGAGGTCGACCGGGTGATCGAGCTGCTGGCGGAGCGGGGCCTGATCCCGCCGGCCTCCCGGTAGACGCCCGCGCGGACCGCCCGCGCGCTCAGTGGTTGCTGTGCTTGCCCGGCGCGGCCTTCAGCGTGACGGCCGGGCTGCCGCCCGACTGCAGGGCCTTGCCGCGCAGGGCGACGTAGGCGCGGTAGTGGCCGCTGTGGACCACCTTCACGACGACGCTGAAGCGCGAGCTCGTACGGCTGGCTTTCTTCGCGATCGTGCTGAACTGCGTCACGAAGCGGCTGGTGCGTTCGGAGTTCTTTTCGGTGTTCCCGGGACGGGCCGCTTTGCTGAGCTGGATCAGCACGTGGGCGCCGGTCACAGAGGGGCTGATCGTGCCGTACAGGCGCACCAGCCCGGGCGCGGAGCTGTGATGCACCCTCAGCGTCACCACGGGCGTCACCTGCTGCTTGACGACGCCGCTGATCTGGGGTTTGGGTCCGGTGGTGATGATGCGGAACTCGGCGCTCGTGTCCAACGAGGACACACGGAAGCTGAACCCGCCCGCGGAGGTCGTGGCGACGGGTTCGGACACCGTGCTGAATTCCGAGAGGTAGGGAAACGGCGTCTCCTGCAGCACGACAGAGGCGCCGGCGGCGCCGTTGCCGGTCACCGTGCCGCTGAGCGTGAATCCGTGGCGATACTGGATCGATTCCAGCGATTTCGGCAGGTGGAACTTCAGCTTGATCGACTTCGAGCCGAACACCTTGTCCTTGCCCACCCTCGCCAGGCCGGCGGACGCGCCGTTGTAGCCGACGATGCGGTAGTGGTAGCCGGGGTGGAGCCCGCCGGTGATCTGGCCGACCTTCACGCGCGTGTTGGAGGCGGGCAGGATCGCCGGCGTGGTCTGTGACCCGTAGCTGGTGGTGGGGCCGAACTGGAAGAAATACGTCGTCGGCAGGCCGTGGGGGTAGACGGTCCCCTCGAGCTCGGCGGTCGTGCCACGCACGTGGCTGACGCCGCCGGTCGTGACCTGGGGGGGACCTGTGGAGGCCGCCAGCGCGGACGGCAGCCACGACGCGAGCGCCACAGCCGCGATCCCCGCCACCACGGCACCGCCGGTGCCCAGTCTCGGCCGCGGGCGTCGGCGCCGATCACGGCGATGGGGGTGGTTGGGTGTGGCGGTCATCCTCGGGCGGGCGCTCTCAGCTTCGGCACGACGTGCCGCACCCTGATGGAACACGCCCCCGCTGTCAACGATGCGCTCCGCCGCGGGGGCCCATGTATCGTCCTTCACAATTTGATCACGCCGACGAGTGGCGTGCGTCGGACCATAGGGATCCAAGGAGCCACGGGCGCCGATAGCTGCGGGCGCCCTGCATCAACCGACCAAGGGCTCGCGTCCTGTCCACCGAACCGTCCACCGAACCGATCGCACGCGAGGCCGAGGCCGCGCCGGACACGGGCGCCCGCTGCAGTTCGTGCAACGCCCCGATCGCCTCCGACCAGCGCTACTGCCTGGAGTGCGGGGAACGGCTCGCCCCGATCAGCGGCTTCCTGCTCGGGCGCCGTTCCGAGGGGGCACCGGACCAGCCGCCCGGCACACCGGCGACGCCGCCCGGAACGCCACCCGCATCGGATTCCACGGGCGCTCCGCGGAGCAACCTCCTGGGAGTGCTGGCCGGCGTGGGGGTGCTGTTGCTCGCGATGGGGGTCGGCGTGCTCATCGGGCGGGCCGGCAACTCCAAGCAGGCGCCGGCGAGGGCGCAGGTGATCACCGAGGTGGCTCCGGCAGCCGGCACCGCTGGTAGCGCCACCGAAGCGACGTTCGCGAGCGACTGGCCGGCCTCGCGCACCGGCTACACGGTGCAGCTCAGCACGCTCCCCACGACCAGCACGGTGGCGGCCATCCAGGCGGCCAAGACGGCTGCGACCGCAAAGGGCGCGCCGGCCGTCGGCGCGCTGGATTCGAGCGAATTCTCAAGCCTCCCGTCCGGCAGCTATGTCGTCTACTCGGGGGTGTTCCACACCAGCGGACAGGCGGGCAAGGCGCTCGCGCATCTGCGCGGCAAGTTCTCCGGCGCGAAGGTCATCCACGTCTCGAGTGGCTCGGGAGGGAAAGGCGGCGGTGGCTCCGGCGGGGGCTCGGGCGGCGGCTCCTCGCACGGCAACTCGAGCCTGAGCCATCCGGCGCCGCCGAGCGTGCTCAAGCATCTCAAGGGCAAGGGCAAGAGCTATGTCGAAGCCTCAAAGAACCTGCCCGACGTGGTCGAAACGGGATGAGCCCGGCGACGGGCCTGGAGAGCTAGGCGAATGGGCCCCCTGCGCGAATCGATGGACGCCCGCCTAGCGCTCGAGCGAAGGCGCGAGGCGCTCGCCCAAGAGGTCGCGGAGCTGCACTGGGACCTCGGCGGCCTGACATACGAGATGGCGATCCGCGACCACTTTCGCGTGGACGTGCTCGTGCGCCGAGCGGCGGTGCTGCAGGAGCGCGACGCCGAGCTCGCGGAGGTGGAGCGGCTGCTCAGCTCGCCCGAGAGCCTGAGCGGCGCGCGCTGTCCGTCGTGCTCGGCACCCCACAGCCGCGGGGCGCAGTTCTGCTGGCAGTGCGGCGGGCGGCTGATGGAGGAACTCCCGAGCCGCTTCGGGGAGCAGTCCCAGAACGGACTGTGAGCCGTCTCCCGCGACCCACCCTCGACGGCGTACGGCTGCCGTCGCGCAAGGTGATGGCAGTGCTCGCGCTGGTGTTCCTCGGCTTCGGGGTTCTGATCGGCAGGGCGGCACGGAACTCCGTCCAGCAGGCCGCCCTGGCCGACGCGACGCCGCCCGTGAAGGTGATCGTCGCGCCGCACCCGGCAGCGCCGGCGCCCGGCGCCGCGGTGCCCGAACCGGAACACGCGCCCGCGGCCGAAGAAGCGCCCACCCCGGCGGCCCCCGCACCTGTCGCCCCGGTTCACACGAGCGCGGGCTCCCCGCCTGCGCCGGCGCATGCTCCGGCTCCCAAGCCCGCGCCCAAGGAGGCCCCCAAGACGCTCCCGCCGATCAAGCACGTGTTCGTGGTCGTCCTGTCCGATCAACCGTACGCCGCCGTGTTCGGCCCGGAATCGAAGGCCCCCTACCTCGTCCGTCAGCTCGAGCCCAAGGGCGCGCTGCTTTCGCGCTACGACGCAGTCGCCCACCAGGAGCTGCCCGACGAGATCGCGCTCATCAGCGGACAGGGACCGACGCCCGAGACGGCCGCCGACTGTCCCTCGTACACGCCGATCGAACCGGCTAGCACGGGCGCCGACGGCCAGGTGCTCGGTACGGGATGCGTGTACCCGGCTTCCACACCCACGCTCCCGGGCGAGCTGGAAGTACACCATCTCCGCTGGCGCGCCTACCTGGAAGGGATGGCGGAAGGGTCTGCTTCCGTGCCCTCCTGCGCCCACCCGGCCCTCGGGCAGCCCGACCCCACCACACCCCCGGCCGCTGCCGAACAGGGCGCAGGCGCCCCATCGCCCTCCGCATCGGGGCCATACGCCACCTACCGCAACCCGTTCGCATACTTTCAGGCGCTCACCGCCTCCGGCGCCTGCGCCGGCGCCGAGGGCGGCATCGGCCAACTCAAGAGCGACCTCGCCAAGCCGGCAAAGACCCCGAGCCTGTCGTATGTCGTCCCCGGCCTTTGCCACAACGCCGCTTCAAGCCCCTGCGCACCCGGAGCGGCGGCGGGGCCCGCGGATGCTGAATCCTTCCTGCGGCGGGTCGTGCCCGAGATCCTTGCGTCGAGCGCCTATAAGCAGAGCGGACTGCTCGTGATCACGACCGACGAGGCTCCCCCAGAGGGCGCGTTCGGAGACTCAAGCTCGTGCTGCGGCCAGCCGCGTTTCCCCAACATGGGAGCGCTCGGGCTCGGCCCCGGTGGTCAGCCGCGCGGCGGCGGGGCGGTCGGCGCGCTGCTGCTGTCCCCGTTCATCAAAGGGCCCGCGAGCAGCGTCGAAGCCTACAACCACTTCTCGCTGCTGGCCACGATCGAGGACGCGCTGGGCGTCAAGCGGCTCGGCTACGCCGGCCTCTCGACGGTGACGCCGTTCGCGCCCTCGATCTTCAACGCACGCGGGTAGGACACCTCCCCCAGCGTCACCGCCCTGCGCCTGGGGCTCTCGCGGGCGAGCAGCGACTCGAGCGCGAGCATCTCACGGGGGCGCTGCAGCGTGCGGGGATGCAGGTCCACACGCAGGGCGTTCCCGGCGAGCCGTCCGCCGGCACGGATCAGCGACGGCGCCAGGACGTCGCCGAGGCGGCCTCGGGAGCTCGCTCCCCACGCCGGTGCCAGTCCGCTGTCGAGCGAGTCCAGCGGCGCCGGGCCGGCGGCACAGGACCGCACGTGCAGCAGCGTCGCCCACCAGCGAAAGCGCAGCGGCAGCACGCGCAGCAGCTCCCGGGTGTAGGTGTAGCCGGGGGCGACGAAGCCGTCCGGCTCGCTGCCGGCGAGCTTGAGCACGCGCCAGCCGGCGTCGACCGCACGGCGGGCCTCGCGCTCGTCCAGGCCGGAGAACTCGTTGCGGCGGCGGCCGAGACCGCGCAGCCCGCGGCCGGCCGGGGGGCTGGCGCCCAGGCGATCGTGGAGGAAGCCGTGCTGCGCGATCGAGTCGCCGGCCTCGCGCCGCTCGCGCAGCCAGGCGCTCATCCCGGGGGAGCGCTCGCCGAGCGGGTGCAGGTCGCGGGCGGGGATCACCAGCAGCGTGACGCGGTCGACACCGTGGTCGTCGAGCCAATCCCGGATCAGCGCGCAGCGCTCCCAGGTGGCGGGCTCGACGTCGTGGAGCGAGACCGCGATCACCCCCTTCGGATCCGTCCTGCGGGACATGACTAAACGGTTCAACGCAAAGAGCGTTCTTTTGTGACCAACCCGCGACGATCCCGTGAACTCCTTGTGAAGATCCTCACGAGCGCCGCTCGGTTGCCTGCTGATGGCGTGGGCGCCAGCCAATAAGCTGCGCGGCGATGACGTTCGCCGCGACCACGACGTTCGCCGCGGCGGTGATGGGCTCGGCGCTGACCTACTTCCAGGCGGTCGTGCTCGGGGTCCTGCAGGGCATCACCGAGCTGTTCCCCGTCTCGAGCCTCGGCCACACCGTCCTGTTCCCGACCCTCTTCGGCTGGAACGAGCTGGTCAAGGCGCAGTCCCAGGACGAGTCCTTCTGGCTGGCGTTCGTGGTCATGCTGCACGTCGGGAGCGCCCTGGGGCTGCTGTTCTACTACCGCCACGCGTGGGTCGAAATCGTGGGGGCGTTCTTCAACACGCTGCGCACCCGCCGCGCGCGCACGCCGAACGAGCGCCTCGCGTGGCTGATCATCATCGCGAGCATCCCCGCCGGTGTGATCGCGCTGATCTTCGAGCACCAGCTGCGCACGCTCACCGCCAAGCCCGAGGTCGCCGCGATCTTCCTGATGGTCAACGGCCTGCTGCTCCTGCTCGCGGAGCGCTTCAGGCGCAAAGCCGAGGTGCGCGAACTAGCGATCCGCGAGGGGGCCAAGCCCGACGGCGGGCGCGAACTCGACACGCTCGAATATCCGGAGGCGTTCGTGATCGGGACCGCCCAGTCGGCGGCGCTGGTGGCCGGGATCAGCCGTGACGGGATCACGATGGGAGCCGGCCTGGGAAGGGGGCTCGACCACAGCGACTCCGCGCGCTTCGCCTTCCTGCTCGCCACGCCGATCATCCTCGCGGCGGGGATCTTCAAGCTGCCTGACCTGCTCGGGCACCTCGGCAACGGGATCCGCGGCCAGGCGCTGGTGGCGTCCATCACCGCGGCCATCACGGCGGTCTTCACGGTCGCCTTCCTGGTGCGCTGGTTCAAAACCCGGACGCTGGTCCCGTTCGCCATCTACGGCCTGGTGTTCGGCGGCGCGATGGTCATCTACACCACGACCTGAGGTGGACAGCCCCGACGAGAGCCGCGCCAGCCAGCTGGCCTCCGGCGGCTCCTCCCACGAGGAGATCATCGACGCCGCCCTCGCGGCCGCCCACCCGCAGCAGGGCCTGCGCTGGCTGGACGTGGGGTGCGGGCGCGGCGATCTGCTGCGGCGCGTGCGCGACGAGTGGGCTCCCGCGGCCCTGCGGGGGATCGACACGCTGGACTGGCTCGACGAGGACCTGCGCGGGGACGTCGCATTCGAGGTGCGCCCGGCGGAGGAGCTCGCCGGTGGGCCTGCGGCCGACCGCGTGCTGCTGATCGAGGTGATCGAGCACCTCGAGGCGCCCTGGAGCGCCCTCCGCGCTGCCGCCCGGGTGCTCGCGCCGGACGGTTGGCTGGTGCTCACGACCCCCAATCTCTCGACCCTGCGCCACCGCCTGGAGCTGGCCACGAAGGGCACGCTCACGAGCTTCCGCCCGGGCTACGACCCCCATCTCTCGCCCGCGCTGCCGCACGTCAGCGCGCGCGTCCTCGGGGAGGAGGGCCTCGAGGTCCAGCCGCCGGCGTACGCGGGCGCCGACGTGATCTCGTTCAGCAAGGGTCGCGCGTGGCCGCAGGCGCTGCGCCGTCGCTACCCTCGGCTTGGGTCCGTGTCGGTGATCCTCGCGGCCCACAGACCCCCCGCCTGAGCCCGGCCCGCGGCTCGCGCGGCCCCAGCCCCGGTCCGCCCGCCGGTCGCCGACGGCGCGGCTGGGCATCATTGAAGTCAACGTGCCCGTGCCAAAAGCCCCCCAGAAGATGTTCGAGACCCGCAGCCAGGCCTGGCGGGACGTCGGCCTGATCCGTCAGCTCGACCGCCGCGCGGTCAAACGCGCACGTGTCGAGGTGGCGCTGCTCGTGCCGCTGTTCGTGGCCGTGGTCGTGTTCTACGACAACCGCGTGAGTCTGCTCGGCACCACCGAGGCGGCCCACCACGGCCATCCGGCCCACAAGGTTCTCGAACCGCCGCTCGAAACGATCGTGACGGTGATCGTGGTGGTCGCCCTCGTGATCCTCGGCTGGGCGATCGCCCGCGCGCTCGGTCGCGTGCTGGGCCCGCCGCTGTTCCGGCGGCTGGACCCCGCGACGGCCGGGACCGTCGGCTTCCTCGTGCGTCTCGTGACGATCCTCGTGGCTGTGATCGTGGCGCTGCGGGTGGCGGGCATCGACGCCCACTCGCTGGCCCTGGGGGGCGCGTTCACAGCCGTGATCGTGGGGCTCGCGGCGCAGCAGACGCTCGGGAACCTGTTCGCCGGCACCGTGCTGCTCAGCGCCCGCCCATTCCGCGTCGGCGAGCGGGTGCGGCTGCAGGGCGGGCCGCTCGCGGGCACGCTCGAGGGGACCGTCAGCTCGCTGGGCCTGCTGTACACGACCTTCGCGACCGGCGAGGACTCGGTCATGGTCCCCAACAGCGTGGTCCTGAACGTGGCCGTGCTGCCCCTGCGCGAGCCCGAGGGCGTCGACCTGCGGGCGCGCCTGCGCGCCGGCATGACCCCCGGGGACCTGCAGGAGATCCTCGAGCGCGAGCTGCAGACGCCGCTGCGCGACGCCCCCCGCATCACGCTCGAGGAACTCGACGGGGACGAGGTCGTGGTGCAGATCTCGGCGACGCCGCGGGTGGCGGCACAGGGCCGCGAGCTGGCCAGCGAGCTGCTCGAGATCGTGTCCCGTCAGACGCGATCGTCCGCGGCGACGCTGTAGCGCAGGAACAACCACGAGCTCTCGCGCAGCACACCGGTCAGCTCCATGCGGGCGGGCGGCTCGAGCTCGGCTCCGGCGAGGATCCTGAGCGCCTCCCCGGCCATCGGCTCCCCGCCCGCGAGCAGCGGCGAGAGCGACAGGAACAGCTCGTCGATGAGGCTCTCGCCCATCAGCTCGCGCGCCAGGTGCGGGCCGCCCTCGCACAGCAGCGTGCGCACGTCGTGCCGCGAGCGCAGCTCCGCCAGTGCCACGGACAGGTCGAGCTGACCTTCGCGTGAGCCACGCAGGTAGGACACCTCGGCGGCGACCGGCGGCAGACTCGCCTGCGAGCTCGTCGCCACCACCACCCGCGCGGCCTCGGTCTGCAGCAGGCCGATGTCGTCGGGCAGCTCGAGCCTTCCGGACACGATGCACGCCAGCGGCTCCTCGGTCATGCCCCGGGCCAGGCGCTCCTCGCGCACGGCGCCGTCGCGGATCATGCGTCCGTAACGCTCGGCCCGGATCGTGCCCGCCCCAACCATCACGCCGTCCACGGCGGCGCGCAGGGCGTGGAACAGCTGCTGGTCGGCGCGCGAGCTGATCGGACCCGAATGTCCCGCCAGCGTCGCCCGGCCGTCGAGCGTACTGACCATGTTGAGCATCACGTGCGGGCGCGGGCGCTCGTCGCCCGGGCGCTCCCAGAGCCCCATCCAGTGCACCAGCTCGGCGATCGGGGCCGGCGGTCCGGGTGGGAACACGCGCTCGAGCCTCTGCGCAGCGTCCCCGGCCGGCGCCGAGGCCGGCTGGGCGCCTTCTGCGGAGGGCTGCTCGGCTGACATCCAACAGCAGCCTAGAGGCCCGTACAGCCCGCGCGACGCCGCGCGCCGGCGTCCACGCGCTCAACACTTCGACAACATCGCAGCGTGGCGACGTGCTACGGTCACGGCGAATAATCGGACCTCAAAGGTCCGGCCAAAGCAGTGCAAGCGCTCGCAGGTCGAAGCTCGAACAGCATCCTCCGCGTAGCAGCACGCACATACCCGTGGAGGAGTCCGCACAATGCCAACCGGCACCGTCAAGTGGTTCAGCGACGACAAGGGGTTCGGTTTCATCACCCCCGACGACGGCGACAAGGACCTGTTCGTACATCACACCGGAATCAACGGCGAGGGTTACCGCTCGCTGCAGGAGGGCTCAAAGGTCTCCTATGACCCGGAGCAGGGCGAGAAGGGCCCCAAGGCCGTGAACGTCCAGCCGATCTAGGCCTCAGGCCAGTCAGATCGCAACTTTGGGGGGCTCGCCACGGCGGGCCCTCGTCTTTTTGAGGATGGGCATCGTCGGCCCGGGTACCACGGCATGAGCGGCGAGGCGACGAGCATCAAACTGCGCCGGCCGGCGCCGCTGTCGGTGCCGGAGCGGCTGCGCTCGCGCCGCCGGGGAAGCGACGGACAGCTGACGCGCACGAGCCTCGATGTGCGCGTGGCGGGCGTGATGCTGGGCGTGATCGTCGCGCTCAGCCTGTTCATCGTGCTGATCACGGCGAACCGGCCGAGCCTGCTCGCCCCCACGACCCACACCGGCTTCTACCCGCACTGGATGTCGGGCCCGCTCGGCGGGCTGCTGCCGGGGCTCACCGGCAACAGCACCACCCTGCGCTTCATGTTCACCGGGGCGATCGTGGTGATGTTCTTCGCCTACGTGTGGGTCCTGCGGTGCGCGCCGCGGGTGCCCGTCGGGTGGGTGGTGGCGGCGATCGGGCTGGTGCACGTGATCTTCCTGATCTCGCCTCCGCTGGCCCTCACCGACATGTTCAACTACATCAACTACGGGCGCATGGAGGTGGTCCACCACCTCAACCCGTACACCACGATCCCGGTGCTGGAGCCGCACACCGACCCCAGCTACGCGCTCAGCAACTGGCACCAGCTGCTCAGCCCCTACGGACCGCTGTTCACGCTGCTGACGTTCGCGGTGGTGCCGCTCGGCGTGGCCGGCTCCTTCTGGGCGCTGAAGGGGATCCTGGTGGTGGCCAGCCTGGCGATCATCCTGCTTGTCTGGAAGTGCGCCCGCCTGCTCGGCCGCGAGCCCGTGGGGGCGATCGTGCTGGTGGGGCTGAACCCGATCGTGCTCGTGTGGGGCCTCGGCGCCGGCCACAACGACTTCCTGATGATCCTCTGCATCATGGTGGGCTTCTACCTGCTGCTGCTCACCCGGACCTTCGAGCAGCCGCCGGAGGCGCTGCCGCGGCTGTGGCACCCCTCGGAGGTGGTGTCACGCCTGGGACACCTGCCGGACGCCGTCAGGCGCTGGTTGCTGCCGCTTTCCGCCGCCCAGATCGGTGCGGGCTCCGCGTTCGTGCTGGCGGCCGCGATCAAGGCCTCCGGCGCGGTCCTGATCCCGGTTGTGCTGGCGGGGCTGCTGCGAACGCCCCGGGCGCTCGTGCAGGTCCTGCTCGGGATGCTGGCGGCGGCCGCGGTGGTGGCCTTCTCCAGCCTGCTCGCCTTCGGCCTGCACATCCCCGACCTCAGCACCCAGGGGTCGCTCGTGACCGGCGAGAGCATTCCCAACCTGATCGGCCTTGCGATCGGGGACGGCGGCGAGAGCGACACGCTGCGCAGGCTGTTGGTGCTGGTGCTGCTGGCGAGCGTGGTCGGCTGCTGCTGGCTGGCCTTCAAGCGCCGCGACTCGATCACCGCCGCCGGGTGGGCGAGTGTGGCGCTGCTCGTGACCCTCAGTTGGGTGCTGCCCTGGTACGTCCTGTGGGTGCTGCCGATGGCCGCCCTGTCGAGCTCGGTGCGGCTGCGGCGCGTGTCGCTGCTGCTGGGCGTCTACCTGATCATCGCCTGGGCGCCGGTGAGC
>Ga0335083_10003454_pt1 | contig 20495 bp, 16 predicted proteins | sample Lox_Sample_42_FD_206716 | JGI IMG/M metagenome (GOLD analysis project Ga0335083, IMG submission 206716) | Soil microbial communities from Loxahatchee National Wildlife Refuge, Florida, United States - Lox_Sample_4.2 | ecosystem: Environmental > Terrestrial > Soil > Wetlands | place: USA...
CAGCGCATTCCAGATTGGCGGAAGATTTGTTGTGTACTCCACGATGTTCGTCAAGCCCTTGGCGCTGTTCCAGGAGATCTGTTTGCCTCCACCGGAAACCGAGGTGATGGTTACCTGCAACAAAGAAATATCCACGAAAAGGAAATTGGTTTGTGCGATTGCCGGATAGAGCAGCGGACAAGTGGTAAAGCTTCCACCAAAGTATCCGCTTAAATCTGCCACAAGGTTGCTTTGCTGGGTGCCGGTATAATTCTGGAAAGTATTGAAAATATTCAGCACGTTGGTTCCGGCGATAACGTGTCCGAATACGACGAAGAAATCATTGGTGTCAGGCGCATCGAGAAAGGCATTGTTCGTGAGGTTTAAATACCATTGTGAAGTCGCGGAGTTAGTGTCGCCGCCGAGCTTAGCCATGGCGATGGTGCCGAAAATATTGCTGAATTGCCGGCCGACACCGAACTCGTTGGTGATGGGCGGGAAGGCTGGGATCGGCGCGATCGCATTGCTGACCAGGGTGTAGCCGCCACCTTGAAGCACGAAACCGGGTATCAGGCGGTGGGCAAATTCATTTTGATAGCGCCCGTTTTTAAGGTAATTCAGGAAATTTTGGACCGTGACCGGTTTGTCTTGGTCGTATAACTCCACCTCCATGTCACCAAAGACAGTGCGAAATTGCACGAGCGTACCTGCGTTGGCTGGACCGAGTAAGGCGGTGAAGGCGATTACACAACAAATCGTCCGAAGATATGACATGGTTTCAAAGATACACATTTCCAGTCGAATTTCAACATGACCATGTCCGCCGGCTTCCCGGGTTGGGCGGCGATGCAAAAATATGAGCCACCACATGGAGACGTTGGGAAAACCAAGGTGGTCCTGGAGGGAAGTGCTTCGGCACTTCCCTGATTTCAGCCACAATCGGACTTCAGAACGAAGCTGGGCATTGAGGAAGCAATGCCCTCCAGATCATTTCAGCAAGCCGCCAAGCTGAAGCTTCCGGCGCAGCAAACCGTTGTCGGCGCACATTCGCAATTTCCCGCCGGGCGCGGGCAAGGCATAAAACTGACCCCCGGCACACTCAATTAACAACGCACCCGCCGCCACATCCCACAAATTAATGGTGCGTTCAATATAGGCATCCAGTCGGCCGGAGGCGACGTAGGCCAGCTCCAATGCCGCCGAGCCCATGATGCGGATCTTTTTGGCGCGCCGCGCGAGCCGGTTCACATGCGGCAGACTTTTCTCCAGGTTTTCCTTGCTCTTGGAAAACCCCATCGCGATGACAGCCTCTTCCAGACGCGAACGCCGGCTGACATGGATAACTTTTCCGTTCAATCGCGCCGGCCCGCCGCGAACGGCTGTCCAAAGCTCGTCCGTAAAAGGACCGTAAATGACGCCCAGGACCGTGACGTGTGACGAGTGACACGCGACGCGACTTGCTCCGCGGCGGCGAGCGTTGTTCTCGTCACGCGTCACCCGATACTCGTCACGCTTTTGTAAAGCTATGGAAACCGCGGCATGCGGCAGGCCGAAGAAATAATTCACAGTCCCGTCAATCGGGTCCACCACCCAGCGGTATTCGGCGTTCACGTTACCGGAATCGCCTTCTTCCCCGAGCAACGGGATTTGAGGGAAACCACTCCGCAGGATTTTCCCGATGAGTTTCTGGCAGCGCACGTCCAGTTCGAGTTTGATGTCATGGGCCTCGGCGACTTTGACGCGTTTGGGCCGATGCCAGTTGACATACATGAGCCGGCCGGCGGCGCGTGCGGCCTTGACGGCGGTGGCAAGAGCGGGTTTTAAGGGAATGGTATTCATCAAACAGGTACTGGAAGTAGTTTATCGCAATTGCCCGCAAACAACAGGCGGTTGAGCGGTTTCATAACAGCAACGCGGCCAGGCTGAAGTAAAACAGCAGCGTAAAAATGTCCGTGAACGCCAGGGTGACCGGCCCGGCGGCGATTTTCGGGTCCAGCCGCAGCGCGTGCAAGGCCGCCGGAACGCTCAACCCGAAGAAGCACGCCGCGCACAGCGCCAGCAGGATGCTCGCGCCGATGACGAAACCCACCAGCCCGCTTCCACGCCACAGCCAGACAATGAGGCCAACCAGCGTGCCGCAACCGGTGCCCAGCAGCAGGGCCGTGCCGGCTTCGCGCCGGAAAGCCTGGACATACCAGGCAAAGTTCAGATTGGCCGCGCGCAGTGCTTGAATCGTCACCGTCATGGACTGGACGCTCACGCTTTCGCCCAAGCCCAGAACCAGCGCGAGGAAAAACGCCAGGACAATGCTTTTGGCGAGCGTGACGGCGTAAACGCTGGCGAGCATTGCGCACAATGTTCCGCTGCCGATGGTGGCCAGCAACCAGGGAAAGCGGAAACGAAACGCCCGCAGCGGCGACGCGCCATGCACTTGCGATACGCGAAGACCGATGGACTCAAACAACGCGTCCGTCTGCTCGCGTTCGGCTATGTCGAAGGCTTCTTCCGTCAGCAAACCCACGTCCACCACCCCGACAATCCTCCGCGCGTCATCCACGACGGGCAAGGCGAGGAACCGGTGCAGGACAAACGCTTCGCACGCCTCCAGTACGGTGGCTGTGTGCGGAATGGCCATCACGCGCCGGATCATCAAATCCGACAACCGCCGCTCCAACGGTGCCGTCAACAGTTGGCGGGTGGGCAGGACGCCGGCCAGCCGCTCTTCCGCGTCCACGACGTAGAAATAGACAATCTTTTCGCCGATACCGCGCTGCCGGATGGCGCCGAGCGCCTGTTCGACGGTGAAATCCTCGCGCAGAATGGCCGCGTCTCTGCGGGCGACCGTCAGAACCGGCTGTTGCAAATGATCTTGTTGGTTCGTCAACGCCATCGCGGCAGAAGTTAAACGAGCAGTTCGATTAGGAAAGCCGGAATTCGCCGCGACCCGGGGGCCGGAACCTGGAAATGGTTCAGCCGGATTGGCATTCCAGGTGCTGGTTGAGATGCTCCGTCATGGCCATGGGGTCGAGGACGGTACCATGAACGTCGAATTATTTCCAAGTGAACAACAGCTTTGCGCGGCCAGGGTCCTCATCATCGACGATGAGGCGGCGGACATTCGGGTGCTCGAATGGACGTTGCGCAGTGCCAAATTTTCCAATGTCCGCAGCCTGACCGATTCGACCCGGGCTTTGGACGTTTTCAACCAGTTTCGACCCGACCTCGTGTTGCTCGATTTGTACATGCCCCAACTGGATGGATTCGCCCTGCTGAAACAGTTTCAGGAGGCGACCCCGGCCGGGGATTTCCTGCCGGTGCTGGTTTTGACCGGCTATGACACGGCCGAGACGCGCAACCAGGTCACGGCCGCCGGTGCCAGCGATTTCCTCGGCAAACCCATTGATTGCACCGAAGTCATGCTGCGGATTCGAAATTTATTGCAAACGCGTTTCCTGCATCGGCAGGCGCGGGAAATGCAGAAACAACTGGAAGCCGTTCCGGGAACCCGGCAACGAGTGCCCGACCCCAAGCCGGCCGGAAACCATAACTGAATGACCAGATCCCGGTCTGAATCATGGAAACGATTGCGACGGAAAAACTCGACCAATTGCTGGCGGCCATGGTGCAAAGCGCCGAGGGCATCTCGGACTTGCTGTTCGTGACCGGCAAACCGCCGCAGGTGGAAGTTCACGGCAAGCTGCAGGCGTTTGGGATGGAACCGCCTGAATCTGTGCTTACCAACAAACGCATTGAAGGGCTGGCGGGAACCATTATCGATGGCAACGAACGGCTGATGCAGGACCTGATGGGGCGCGGTTCGTGCGATTGCAGTTATTCCCTGCAGAATTTTTGCCGATTCCGCGTGAACATCTATCGCCAGAATGGATGTTATGCGATGGTGTTGCGCCGGCTCCAATCCCAGGTTCCTTCCCTGAAAGTGCTCCAACTGCCGCCGGTGTTCCACGAAGTCATCAAGGAGAAGAACGGCCTCGTTTTCGTGACCGGCGCCACCGGCAGCGGCAAAACCACGACCCTGGCGGCCATGTTGAATGAAATCAACCAGACCCATGAAGTCCATCTCGTCACGCTGGAAGATCCGATCGAATTTCTGCATCCGCATCTCAAATCCACCTTTTCCCAGCGCGAATTGGGACGCGACTTCTATACCTTTCCAGATGGCATGCGCGCCGCCCTGCGGCAGGCGCCCAAGGTGATTCTGGTCGGCGAAATCCGCGACCGCGAGACGATGGAGATTGCGCTCACGGCCGGGGAGACGGGCCACGTGGTGTACAGCACCCTCCACACCATCAGCGCCGGGCAAACCATCCAACGGATCCTGGGCATGTTTACCAAGGATGAAGAGCAGCAAGTGCGCGAACGCCTGGCCGGCAGCCTGCGTTATATCATCAGCCAGCGCCTGATTCCCCAAAAGGATGGCGGGCGGCTGTTGGTGACCGAACTGATGGGCAGCAGCCTGCGCACCCGCGAAGCCATCGTCCTGGGCGAAAATGATAACCGCCGGTATTCCGACATTATCGAAGCCGGAAACACCTACGGCTGGCACAGCTTCGAACAATCCCTGATTGATGCCTACGAAAAGGATTTGGTTACCGAGGAAACGGCGCTGCTTTACAGCGTTAACAAACCGATGATGCACCAGCGCCTGGATGCGGTTAACAAACGCCGGGCCAATGCGCCCACGCCCAGCTCGCTGAAGATGAAAGCCGAGACCCGCTTCCTGAAGAAGAAAGCCCCTCCTCCAGTCAATTCTTCGGAACCGGAGGGTTCGAAGGCGCCCGCGCCCGCCGGCGCGAAATCGCCGGCGTGACGGTACCGCCTTTGCGGCACAGCGGGTGGGGACGATGAGTGAATGCTGGCTGTTATAAGAAGTATATTTATGCTTGTATCTTATGAATAATAATCCTAATATTGTCCCTGTCCTGCCCGAATCGTCATGGTGGACAAACTTGTCTGAGAGCCATGCAAGAAACCCGGTGCAAATTATTGATGGTTTCCCTGCTCCTGAGCCTGGGGGCGGCCATCCAACCAGCGGCCGGACAATACACTTCCGACTTTCAAACCAACATCGTCAACGGTGTAACCAACAGTTGGCCGGGTGACTACGTTGTCGGCTCCAACACGTTCGCCAATGGGCTGATAATCCGGAATAGAGGCGTGCTCACCAACGCTGACGGCTACGCGGGTTATCTGCCTGCCAGCAACAGCAATTACGTGATGGTGGCGGGCACCGGTTCAACGTGGAGCAACGCCAACCTGTATTTCGGTTTCTCCGGTGGTGGAAATCGCATGGTCATCACCAATGGCGGATATGTGGCGAATAGTCTGGGCACCTACCTTGCCTACAATGTCACGAGCAGCAGCAATCGCGTCCTGGTCACCGGCACCAATTCCGTCCTGAACTGCGCCAATTTTCTGGAACTGGGATATGCCGGGGCCAACAACAGTCTGGTCGTCAGCAACGGCGCCCAGGTGTTCAACTCCTACAGCGAACTCGGCAACAATAATACCGGCACCGGCAACGACATTCTCATCACCGGCACGAATTCGATGTGGAACAACACCGGCAGCTGCACGATTGGCTGCGCGGGCGGCAATAACCGAATCACCGTTAATAAAGGCGGGCACCTGATCTCGAGTTACGCCACACTTGGCGCGTTCGGGGGAGCTGACAGCAACTCAGTCGTGGTTGCGGACAACGGTTCGCTCTGGGATGACTCGGCGGAGGCTTCCGATATAAATTTCGGCATGAACAGTTCGGGCAACAGTCTCCTCGTCACCAACGGCGGCCAGGTGTTGGGCTACTATGCCTATCTGGGCAGAATGTCGTCTGCCGATCACAACTCCGCGCAGGTGACCGGTCCGGGTTCGAGTTTTTCGGTCAACTGCTACATTTACACTGGCAACCAGGGCCATAACAACACATTCACCGTCGCCAACGGCGCCGCGGTCTCAGACAAATTCTGCTACATCAGCTACTCGGCCGGCAGCAGCAATAACGCGGTGTTGCTCACGGGCACCAACTCCTCCTGGCAGAACAGTTGGAGTGTGTACGTGGGATACGACGGCGGGGCGGCAAGCCTCACCATCAGCAATGGCGCGACGATGAGCACCGGCGGAGGGTGGACGCCAAGCCACGACGGCATTCTAGGCGTCAATTCCGACAGCAGTAACAACCGCGCCCTGATCACCGGCGTCGGTTCGGTCTGGAACTGTGCCGAGCGGGTGTTCGTTGGTTTGAACGGCCCGGCCAACAGCCTGGTCATCGGCAATGGCGGCCGAGTCATCGACAGCGAAGGTTATGTCGGGTCGAACCCCGGCAGTGACAACAACAGCGCGCTGGTGACAGGTGCCAATTCGACCTGGACGAACAGTGGCGACCAGTATGTTGGGGATTTCAGCGTGGGCAACAGCCTGGTGATCAACAACGGTGGCCGGGTCATCGATGGCAACGGTTTTCTGGGTCGAAATCCCGGCAGCGACAGTAACAGCGTGGTGATTTCCGGTGTCGGTTCGCTTTGGACCAACAGCTCTGAATTTTACGTCGGATGTTTCGGCGCAGGCAATAGCCTGATCATCACGAATCAGGGCCGCGTCAACGATGACTATGGCACAGTGGGATATGATACCAACAGCGTTTACAATCAGGCGCTGATCGCCGGTGCCGGCTCGGTCTGGAGCAATAACACCGTGACGTTTGTCGGCGATTTCGGCTCCAGCAACAGCCTGACAATTCGCGACGGAGGACTGGTGAGTGATAACTGGGGTCTGGTGGGCGAAGAAGATTCGGGCAATGACAACACCGTGTGGGTCGAATCCGGCGGCGTCTGGCGTAACGACCAGCTCGCCATTGGCGACTGGGGTTCGCACAACGCGATGTATGTGGACGGCGGGTCGGTGTTCGTCTCCACTTATATGTGCGTGGGCTACGATCCGGTTTACGCCAACAATCTAGTCGAAATGACCGATGGCCAAATGATCGTTACCAACCAGACCCACGACGCCGTGTTGGAGGTCTATGGCGGCGGATTATTGTTCGCCGGTGGCACGCTGTGGGCGGACACCATCATCGTAACCAATCGCGACGCTCAATTCATGTACATCGGCGGAACACTGATTTATCGGAATCTCATTCTGACTCCCGAATTTGACGCGGATAGCGACGGGATTCCCAACGGTTGGGAACAAGCCCATGGCCTGGACCCCCTGAATCCCGACGATGCCGAAGCCGACAATGACGGTGATGGAATGAGCAACCTGCAGGAATACCTGGCCGGCACCGACCCGAATAATGCCGCGTCGCGTTTCGCAATCACGTCGCTGGCATTGACCAATGGCCATGTTCGGGTGAACTGGTCGGCGGTCGGTGGCCACAGTTACGTCGTGCAGACCAATTCAACAATAGGCGGTACGTTTGCCGACGCCAGTCCTGTGATTGCCGTGCCCGGCATGAGTGAAAGGGTGACCAATTATCTCGATCCGGGAGCCGTAGCCAATAACCAAGCTCACTTTTATCGCGTACGACTCGGTCCTTGAGCCGGGAAGTGTTAATTCCTGTCCAGCGGTTTAATTTTGCAGAGCCGCGAGGGCGGCCTTGGTGTGTTCGCGCTTGGCCTGCCAGTCGGCAAGGCGTTGCTTGTGCTCCTGCAACACGTTCGCGGGAACTTTCTGCGTGAAGTTCGGATTGGCCAGCTTCTGTTCGACCTTGACGGCCTCCGCCTCGATTTTCTGGAGTTCTTTAGCTAACCGCGCCTTTTCCGCTTCCACATCAATCAATCCTTCCAGCGGCAGGAACAAATCACCCGATTCGGTCCGCACGGTCATCGTGCTTTTCGACGATTGATAATTAGCCTGCACCTCGACGGAATCGGCGTTCAGCAGCAACCTGAGCACTTCGACATCGTGTGCCGCCAGCTCACGTGCGGGTTTTAGGATGAATTTGACCTTCTTGTTTGCGGCGATGTTTGCGTTGCGGCGCAGATTGCGGCCCTCGGAAACCAGTTCGTTCCGCGCTTCGATGCGTTTTTCATCGTCGCCGGTCAGGCCGTAATGTGACTTGAAATCGTCATCGAGCGGTTTCGGCCAGGGCGCGGTCATGATGGTCCGGCCGCCCTGATTTTCCGGCATGTCCACGGCGTAACCCATGCCATGCCACAATTCCTCCGTGATGAACGGCAGGAACGGATGAAACAGACGCAGCGTGTGCGAAAGAACGAAATCAATCACGGCGAGCGTATTAGAGCGCGTAGCGGCGCTCGGCAGAGCGGCGGAAGAGTGCAGCGAACTACCGTTCGCCGCCACGGGGGATAATGCCGCCTTGCTCGCTTCGACATACCAGTCGCAATATTCGCTCCAGAAAAATCGGTAGAGCGTGGCTGTGGCGTCGCTGAATTTGTATTCGGCGAACGCGGTGTTCATCTCGCGAATGGCCGCGTCCAGCCTGAGCAAAATCCATTTGTCGTCGGACGTCAGAAGTTTTGGGTCAATCTCGCCCTGAACTTCGCCGGTGGCGCTGCCACCACTACCGACCATCTGGCGGAAGCGGCAGGCGTTCCAGAGTTTATTGCAGAAATTGCGGCCCAGCTCGACGTTTTGTTCGTCGAACAGGATGTCCTGGCCGAGCGGCGCGCTGCGCATGGTGCCAAACCGGAGCGCGTCGGCGCCGTATCTGCCGATGAGATCGAGCGGGTCGGGCGAATTGCCGAGGCTCTTGGACATCTTGCGGCCCTGCTTGTCGCGGATGATGCCGGTGAAATAAACATTCTCGAACGGCAGGTCGCCCATGAATTCGTAGCCGGCCATGATCATGCGGGCGACCCAGAAGAAAATAATGTCCGGCCCGGTGACGAGGTCGGTGGTTGGGTAGAAAGCTTGGAGTGTTGGAGTGCTGGAGTGTTGGGATTTGTCACCCGTCCAGCCCATCGTGGCAAACGGCCAGAGCCAGGAGCTGAACCACGTGTCGAGCACATCGGGGTCTTGGGTGAAGCCGTGTTGCTCAAGCAGCGAAATTATTTTTTCCTCGGTCGGATCAACAGCCACATCAAGCCGAATAAAGTAATTTTCTTGAGGATCGCGTTGCAAAACATTGGTTGCCCCTTCCTTCTTCTCGTGAGGGGTATAAAGATTCATCTGAATCAGCGCGCCGCTTTGCTTGAAAGTGTTAAGCTGCGTTTGCAGCGCGGTAATACTTGGGCCGTCTTCATTTGCCTTTTTTGACCACACCGGAATCCGGTGTCCCCACCAAAGCTGGCGGCTGATGCACCAGTCCTGCAAAGTGTCCATCCAGTGGTCATAAACCTTCGCCCAGCGCTGCGGATGGAAGCGCATTTTTTGGTGGGGCGAGGCTACTGACGAGCCGGCCTTTGCATCCGAAAATTCGGCTCGCGAGGACGCTCGCCCCACCGAATCATCTTCCTGCTCCACACATTCGCGCGCCTTATCCACGCTCGGATACTTCAAAAACCATTGCTCGCTCAAGCGCGGTTCGATCGGCACGTCGGCGCGCTCGCTGAACCCGACGTTGTTGGTGTAAGGCTCCTCCTTTTCCAAAGCACCCATCCCGGTCAGCAGTTCCACGGCAACTTTCCGGGCTTTGAACCGGTCCAGGCCGTTAAGCGCCTCCCCCGCCAGGGGGTTCATGTGGCCGTTGGGGTGCATGATGTCGATCTGCGCGAGATTGTGTCGCTGGCCGATTTCGAAGTCGGCCTTGTCGTGCGCCGGCGTTACCTTGAGCACACCGGTGCCGAACTCGAAGTCCACGTGCTCGTCGCCGATGATGGGAATGAGTTTCTGTTCGCGCGGAAATTCGGCAGGCAATGGCCGGATGACATGCTTGCCGATGTATTTCGAGTAACGCGGGTCCCTGGGATTCACCGCCACAGCAGTATCGCCGGGGATCGTTTCTGGACGAGTGGTGGCGATGGTCAGAAACGTTCCCGGCTGCTCGTCAATCTCAACCTTAAAATAATAGAGCGAGCCTTTCTGTTCCTTCATCACCACTTCTTCGTCCGACAGCGCGGTTTGCGTGGCCGGGCACCAGTTCACCATGCGTTTGCCGCGGTAGATGAGGCCCTTTTGGTAAAGGTCCACGAACACCTTTTGCACGCAACGCGCGTAATCTTCGTCCATCGTGAACCGTTCGCGGGTCCAGTCGCACGAGCAACCGAGTTTTTTGAGCTGGCTAATGATGATGCCGCCGTATTTTTCCTTCCACGCCCAGACGCGTTTAATGAATTCGTCGCGGCCGAGGTCGCGCTTGGATTTTTTCTCCTCCTTGGAAAGCAGCCGGGCGACCACGCCTTCGGTGGCAATGCCGGCGTGGTCGGTGCCGGGCAGCCAAAGGACCTCCTTGCCGTCCATGCGCGCCTTGCGGGCGAGGATGTCCTGGATGGTGTTGTTGAGGACGTGGCCCATGGTGAGCACGCCGGTGACATTGGGCGGCGGGATGACGATGGAATAAGCCGGGCGTTTGGGCGACACGCGCGCCGGGTCGGCCACGAAGCATTTCCGGTCGAGCCAGAACTGGTACCACTTGTCCTCGACGGACTGCGGCTCGTAGGCTTTGGGAATCTCGGACATAAAAATCAAACGGGGAACATCCAACAACCAACATCCAACATCGAACTCCCAAAGCCAACAGCGTGGGGAAAATTGGCTGTTGGATGTTCGATGTTCGATATTCGATGTTGCGGCATCTATTTCTTCAACAACGCGTATTCCATGCTGTCCACGAGCGCCTGGAGGCTGGCTTCGATGATATTCTCGCTTACGCCGACGGTGCCCCACTCGCGCTTGCCGTCGCCGGATACAATGAGCACGCGCGTTTTCGCCGCCGTGCCGGTGGCGGAATCGAGGATGCGCACCTTGTAGTCGGTGAGCGTTACGTGTTTCAGTTGCGGAAATGATTTCACCAGGGCCGAACGCAGCGCGCCATCGAGCGCGTTGACCGGGCCGTCGCCTTCGGCGACTTCATGATGGACCGTCTTGCCGACGCGCACGCGCACCGTGGCTTCACAGATGGATTCCCGGGTGTCGCGCCGCATCGACACGTGATACGTTTCCACGTGAAACGACGGCTCGCGGTGCTTGAGCACCTGGCTGATGAGCAGTGCCAACGAACCTTCGGCAGCCTCGTATTCATAGCCCTGCCCTTCCAGTTCCTTGACGCGCGCGGTGACGGCTTTTACTTCCGGCATGTCCGGTTTGAGTTTAAAACCCAGCTCGGCGGCCTTCATCAAAATGTTCGTGCGGCCCGACATGTCGCTGACGAGCACGCGGCGGGAATTCCCGACAGCCTCGGGCTGGATGTGCTCGTAGCTGCGTGCGACGCGGTCGATGGCGTGCACGTGCATGCCGCCCTTGTGCGCAAAGGCGGTCTGGCCGACCCAGGGTTGCCGCGGGTTGTGGCGCATGTTCGCCATTTCATCCACAAACTCGGAAAGTTCCTTGAGCTTGGGCAGCGACGTCGCGGGCACGCCGGTTTTTTTCATCTTGAAATGGAGCAACGGAATGACGCTGATCAAATTGCAATTGCCCGTGCGCTCGCCGTACCCGTTGATGGTGCCCTGCACCTGCGTCGCGCCGGCGGCGATACCCGCCAGAGCGTTCGCCACCCCCACGCCGCAATCGTCATGAGTGTGAATGCCGATGCGCGTGTTCAGGTTGCCCTTCGCGAATGCCGTGATACGCGCGATTTCCTCCGGCAGACAACCGCCGTTGGTGTCGCACAACACAATGCATTCCGCGCCCGCCTTTTCCGCCGCCTGCCAGGTGGCCAGAGCGTATTCGGGTTCGTCCTTGTAACCGTCAAAACTGTGCTCGGCGTCGTAAATGACCGTCTTGCCGTGGTCCTTCAGGAAACGGATGGTGTCGCCGATCATCGCCAGGTTTTCCTCCGGCTGGGCGCGAAGCACTTCGGTGACGTGCAACAGCCAGGTTTTGCCGACGATGGTGACGACCGGTGTTTCGGCCTCCAGGATCTGCCGCATCAATTCGTCCTGCTCCACGGCGACGCCTTTGCGACGGGTCATGCTGAACGCGGCGATGCGGGCATTTTTCCATTTGCGCCGGGCGGCCAGCTGGAAAAACTCCAGGTCCTTGGGGTTGCTGCCGGGCCAGCCGCCCTCGATATAGTGCACCCCGAACGCGTCCAGTTTCTCGGCGATGCGGAGCTTGTCCGCCACCGAGAAATTGATGCCTTCACCCTGGCTGCCGTCGCGCAGGGTGGTATCGTAGACTTCGACCTGGGGTTTCATAAATGGCCCGTGAAAAAACGGCGGCCATTATTCCTGAATTAGGCGGGACTGGCAAATGCCAAAACGGAGATTATTCGTTGCCATTGGCGCAGTTCTTATTTACGCGGAACGGGATTGCTGCTATGGATTTGTAGGGTGCGGAAAAATCCCTTAAGCGGTTTTCCGAAAACTGCGTCATGTTCATGGCGATGGCAACCATGCGAAAACCGGGTCACTGGCTAAAACAGCGATTTGAGGCTGTGTTGGGCATCATTGTCGCCATCTCTGCCATACCGGGCGCGATCATTGACCATTACGCCATTGCCCATCGCCCGGCGCGGAATCCCGTCGGCCAACGGAAACGGGCTTCGGAAACCGCCATCGGCGTCCTTTGCCTCTTTCTGGTTATTCTGGTGGCGATTATTGATTACCGATCCACGGCACGGATCAGTTTCACCCTGTTTTACCTGTTAATCGTCGCTTTCGCTGCCTGGAGCGGGAGTCGAAAGGCTGGCCTGCTGATCGCCCTGGCCGGTTCGCTCGCCGCCTTTGTGGGCGAGGCCAGCCACGATTTGCAACCGGGTGTTCTGTATTGGAACCTCGGAGTGCAGACGGGAATTTCGTTATTCGTCGTTTTGTTGCTGTCCGCCGTGCGCAGCCTGACCGAACATTTGGAGCAGCGGGTGAAGGAAAGGACCTTTGCCCTGGAACGGGAGATCAGCGATCGCCAGCAAACCGAGGAGCAATTGCGCAAAACGATGCAACAATTGCGCCAACTGGCCGAAAACATCACCGATGCCTTTTGGATCAGAGACCCGGAAGAGACCCGCATGGTTTACGTCAGCCCGGCTTACGAAAAAATCTGGGGACGGAGCTGCAAGGAACTCTACCAATCACCGCAAGCCTGGCTGGAAGCGGTCCACCCGGAGGACCGCGAAACGGTCGCCCAGGCCATGGTCACGAAACAGGTTACCGGCGAATACAACCAGGAATATCGCATCGTCAGACCCGATGGTGCCCTGCGCTGGATCCGGGATCGCGCCTTCCCGATTCGCGACAGTTCCGACAAGGTCATCCGCATCGTCGGGATTGCGGAAGACACCACGGATCGACACCGGCTGGAGCGCGAAATTCTGGAAATCAGCGATCGCGAGCAGGCGCGGATCGGCCAGGACTTGCATGACGGGCTCTGCCAGCAGTTGGTCAGCCTGGGGTTTGACACCAATTCCCTCGAACAGCAATTGGCCGCCCGCGCGCTGCCCGAGGTTGCCGCCGCCCAAAAAATGGGCAAGGTGCTGGATGATGCGATTGCGGAGGCCCGGGCCGTGTCGCGCGGGCTTTTCCCCGTGCAACTGGAGGCGGACGGTTTGAGTCTGGCGCTGCGCCAACTGGCGGCGGGGGTCTGTGCCCGCGCCCGGGTGCACTGCCGGGTGGATTGTCCGCAACCGGTTTTGGTGGGCGACAATACCGTGGCTACCCACCTTTACCGCATCGCCCAGGAGGCCGTGAACAATGCGGTCAAACACAGCCGGGCCGGTTCCATTTTGATTGAATTGAAAACCAGCCAGAATCGGATTGAGCTGACAATCAGTGACAACGGGATCGGCATTTCCGGCTCACGCCCACTGACCGGGGGAATGGGATTGCACATCATGAATTATCGCGCCCAGGCTATTGGCGGCACCTTGAACATCGAACGGGCATCCCGGCACGGCACCATCGTTTCGTGTTCCGCCCCGCAACCCTCGACCTGAACCGGTTATGGCTACGGACAAATCCACTCAGCCGGCAGAACAAAAAACAAGGAAAATCCTGCTGGTAGACGACCACCCGATGGTGCGCGAACGCCTTACGGAAGTCATCCTGCGCGAACCGGATTTGACCGTGTGCGGCGAGGCCGAAGACCGCTTTCGGGCCATGGAGCAGATTGCCGCCACCCGCCCGCATCTGATCATCGTGGACCTCACGCTCAAAGGCTCGCACGGAATGGATTTGATCAAAGACATCCGCAGTCAATATCCGGATTTGGCGGTGCTGGTGGTTTCCATGCACGATGAAATGCTCCACGCGGAACGGGTGATTCGCGCGGGCGCCCGCGGTTACATCACCAAACAGGAGGCCACCCGGAAAATCATGCTGGCCATTCGCACGGTGTTGAACGGCGACGTTTATCTGAGCGAAAAAATGGCGGCCCAAATCGCCGCGACGGCCATTGGCGGCGCGCGGGCCAAGCCCAGCCTTCCCATGGACAAGCTCTCGGATCGCGAGTTGCTGGTCTTCGAGCTGATCGGCCAGGGTCGCAGCACGCGCCAGATCGCGGACGAACTGCATCTCGACATGCGGACGATCGAAACCTACCGCGCTCGCATCAAGGAGAAGTTAAACCTCAAAGACGCCAACGACCTCCTGCAACACGCCATCCGCTGGATGCAGGTGGAAGGCTCGCTTTAGAAGCAATTTCATTAATCAAGACGCGTACGAAACAAGCGTGGCGGCTTCCGGCAGAAAGCCGCGCTTTTCGATTTGCCGAAGTTTGCGCGCTCTTCCGAGACGCCGCTGCGGCTGGCGGACGTTTTTCTAAAGTCTCAATCAGGAAATCGACTGGCGACCTGAGAGAAGGGAGGAGGCGTTTCAGGCTGCGGTTTTGATCTCACTTCTGGATTTTTCCAGGCAATCGGGACAAATCCCATGGGTAAAATCAGCGTTGGTGTGGTCGGCAATGTAGGTTTCCACCTGTTGCCAGTACCCCCGGTCATCACGAATCCGTTTACAGGACGCGCAGATGGGCAGGAGCCCGCTTAACGTCTTGACCTGTTTGAGCGATTCGGTGAGTTCCTCGATCAGCTTGAAGCGTTCCGCTTCATCGCGTTTGCGCAGGGTGATGTCCCGCGAGATGGCGGAACCCCCCACGACCTTGCCGCGGCTGTCTTTTACCGGGGAAACCGTCACCGAGACGGGAATAAAATGGCCGTCCTTGCGGAGGCGTATCGTTTCATAAAGACCCACCCGCAGGCCGCGCTGGATGCGTTCCATGATGTCCACCAACTCGTCCCGGTGGTCGATGGGATACAATATCGAAACCGAGTGGCCGATAATTTCCCCGGCGGTGTAGCCGAAAATGCGCTCGGCCGCCTTGTTCCAACTGATGATGACGCCGTTCAAATCCTTGCCGTAGACGGCGTCTTCGGTGGATTCGACAATCGCCGCGAGAAATTGAATGGCGTCCTCGGCACGGGCGCGGGCGCGACGGGTTTGGGCTGCCTCCAATTCCCGTTCGATCGCCGGGACCAGGCGGGACAGGTTGTTTTTGACAATATAATCATTGGCTCCTGCCTTCATCATGTCCACGGCCGCTTCTTCCCCATAGGTGCCCGAAACGACAATGAAAGGGACGTCCAGGCCTTTTTCGCGCAACAACTTCAGGGCATCCGGCCCGCTGAATCGGGGCAGCGCATAATCCGAGAGCACCACGTCCCAGGGATGGCGATCGAGTGCAGAAGTCAATTCCGTCGGAGTCTGGACCCTCTCGTAAACGGCTTCATAACCCTTTTGGTGCAATTCCTCCAACAACAACTTCAAATCGTTCTCGGAATCCTCGACAAACAGCACATGCAACAGCTTGATCATTACTCAACTCACCTTTCCTTTGTTCCAGCGGCGACGCTGGTTTGAACAGCCGTCGTCCTCGCCCTTTATCCTTTGTTCCCCGCCCGTCCATTTGGACAGCAGACCGCAGGAGACTGTTCATTGATGAATGTCCGCGTCCCCGATTCGGACCGGGGGGAATTATCTGCCCTCATTTCCCGCGTGACGGGCAGAACCGGAAATGATATTCCTGAGCCGTCGCCCACGGGGCATTGATGGGTTTATGAAATCGCAAATTCACTTCAGCCTTCCCGAAAAGGAAATTCCCACACATTGGTACAATCTGCTGGCCGATTTTCCCGAGCCGTTGCCGCCGCCGTTGCATCCGGGCACCAAACAACCGATTCCGCCGGAAGCGTTGCTGGCCATTTTTCCCGAAAATCTGGTGCAACAGGAGATGAGCCCGGAGCGATGGGTGGAAATTCCCGATCCGGTCCGTGAAATCTACACGCTGTGGCGGCCTTCGCCGTTAATCCGGGCGGTGCGGCTGGAAAAGGCGCTGCAAACGCCCGCCCATATTTATTACAAATACGAAGGCGTCAGCCCGGCCGGCAGCCACAAGCCCAACACCGCGGTGGCGCAAGCCTATTACAACAAGGTAGCCGGGACCAAACGTCTGGCCACCGAGACCGGCGCGGGCCAGTGGGGCGCTTCGCTGGCGTTTGCGTGCAGCCAGTTCGGACTGGAATGCAATATTTACATGGTCAAAGTCAGTTACGACCACAAGCCCTATCGCCGGATGTTGATGCACACCTGGGGTGCGACGGTCCACCCCAGCCCGAGCAATGAGACCGACTACGGCCGCAAACTGCTGGCTGAAGACCCGCATTGTCCCGGCAGCCTCGGTATCGCCATCAGCGAGGCCATCGAGGACACGGTCAAACATCCGAACACCAAATACTCTCTGGGCAGCGTGCTGAACCATGTCTGCCTGCATCAGACGGTGATTGGCCAGGAAGCCATCAAACAAATGGAACTCGCCGGCGAGGAGCCGGATTCCATCATCGCCTGCTGTGGCGGCGGCAGCAATTTCGCCGGGCTCGCGTTTCCCTTCATCCATAAAAAAATCACGGAAAAAAAGAAGTACCGCATCGTCGGCGTCGAACCGTCGGCGTGTCCGACGCTGACGAAGGGTGAATTGCGGTATGACTTCGGCGACACGGCGGAAACGACGCCATTACTGATGATGTACACCCTGGGCCACAAATTCATGCCGCCGCCGATTCACGCGGGCGGGTTGCGTTATCATGGCATGTCCCCGATGGTCAGCCATGCGCTCAAGCTCGGTCTGATGGAGGCCGAGGCTTATCACCAGACCCGGATTTTCGAGGCCGCCACGCAATTTGCGCGGACGGAGGGCATTGTGCCGGCGCCGGAATCCGCGCATGCCATCGCCGCGGTGGTGGAAGAGGCGAAACGCGCGCGGGAGGCGGGAACCAAACGGGTGATTCTCTTTAACCTTTCCGGCCATGGCCTGCTCGATTTGAGCGCGTTTGAAACCTACCTGTCCGGCAAGCTCCAGGATGCCTGAGGTGACCCGCGGGCTGAACGGCCTTCCACCCGGCAGGGAGGGACCGCAAATTCACATTTGCCAATTTCCCCACCCCGGGTGACTTTGGCCCATGGAAGTTTCGGAGAACATCCAATGTCCGTTTTGCGGTCAGCGGTTCGAGGTGGTCGTTGACACGAGTGTGTCGTTCCAGCGGTTTACCATGGATTGCGAGGTGTGCTGCCGTCCGTTTGAAGTGATGGCCGAGTGCGAACCGGGCGAAATTCTGAGCTTGGACACCGTGGCCAATTGAGGCAACCTGCACGGATGCACAATTTCGCGACCAGGATTTTGTGGATTTACATCGTCCTGCTGCTGATTGGCGGGTTGATTGGATTTTACAAGGGAAAGAGCAAGGCGTCGCTCATCACCTCGGCGGTGTTTGCGGCCGTACTGGCGCTGACGACCGTGCCGGGTGTGTTTCAACCCGGGTTCGCGCTGGGGTTGGCCAACACCGCCATGGCGGTATTGCTGGTCGTGTTCGCCATCCGCCTGGCCCAGACCAAAAAATTCATGCCGAGCGGACTGATGCTGGTGGTGACGGGAGTGGCGCTGGCTTTGCAGAACCTGAAGTTTCAATGAGCCGGTCTTGAAGACCGGCAGCGTGAACTGGGGTTGTCATGGTGTTTGGCTTCACCGCCTTAAAATTACCGGAAAAGTTGTTGCGCGGGTCGGGAGCGACCCGTAAGTTTTTTAACCCTTGGGGTGCACCCATAGCTCAATTGGATAGAGCATCTGACTACGGATCAGAAGGTTGTAGGTTCAACTCCTACTGGGTGCGCCATCTCCATTTCCCGCCCATCCGTGCCAGCAGGAGACAACACACGACATTCGCCTTTGTTATCAATACTTTCCCGTCCTTCTGCCCTGACTTCCTTCGTGCCAGCGGTTGCCAGCTCGTGACCCCCCGCGCCGGCATCTTGTGTCAATTTTTGTGTGTCTTTTCCCTTCAAGAACTGCGGCAACATTTCAGCCGCTTCTGCCAGCGGCAAATGAGCAACATCCGTGTAAGTTTTGTTCGTCAACCGCATTTCACTGTGCCGCATGAATTCCATCGCCACACGAGGAAGAACGCCACAGCAAGCCAGATTGGTCGCCAGTGTATGCCGCAGCGCATGGAAGTCGGCGCGACGGCCCTGCCCGTCCACAAAGGCAATCCCAGCGGCAGCCAGGTCCTTTCGGAATTGATCCATGTCGGGGATATGCTGAAAGACTGGTTCGTTTGAATCCGCGTCTGATTTGACCAGATTTTTCAACTCAGCCGCGACTTCATCATTCAACCAAATAGTAGCCGCCTTGCTGTTCTTCGTGGTTGAAGCACGAACCTTCAAAAAAGCGTTGTCCCCGTAGAGAAAACAATCCCCTTTTTGCAACGCCGCCAATTCTGCCCGGCGCAATCCGGTGTTAAGCGCCGTAAGATACACCGGCCTACGCAGACCAGCTACGTTCAGCAACCGCCTCACTTCGTCGTCAGAAAGCGCACGACGTTGAACCGTTTCCCGGCCCGCCGTTTTGACCTTGCGAACAGGTTGCAGCGGATTCTCTTCTAACCGCGCAGCACGATGCATCCACTTCAGCAAACCGTTAGCTGCGTCCAGATAGTCATTCAAGGTTTTCGCCGCCAAACACTGGTTGCTCCGCCACGCCATAAAGCTATCAGCGGTCACATCTTTGAGATGTTGCCAACCGCATTCCTTAAACAGCTTCACTAAGCGATAGCCCAGGTTCGCTTGATAAATTTCGTCCCTACCACTCGCCCTTAGATCGGCTAGGAAATCCTCTAAATGGGCCGACAGCGCCTCTTGCGCCGCATCCCGCAAATGTTGAGGCACGCCAACGCCAGCCGCTTCCCGCTCCGCTCTCCGCACGATTTTACGAAGCCGCTCCCTGGCAATATCCTTGTCCGTGGTTTCCAGTGGCACAGTTTTCGCACGCATATCGCCCGGCAGTTTGTATCGCCCATACCAACACTTTGATGCCACGACCTTGCCGTTGACCCGCCGTTTATGTTTAAACACATGACTCTGCATTTTTCACCTCACACTTCTGTAACAGGTTAGACCCGTGCCGATTTCAGTTTTTCGATGTAACCCAAAACATCGCTGAACAGCAATTTAGACAGCCTTCCTATTTTGACCGGCTTCGGAAGCTCACCGGCTGCTATCAGCCGATACACCTCGCGCACGCTGACGTCCAGCACTTCCGCCACTTTACCCAACCCCAGCAGTTTGCTCTGGTCAAAACCTTTTGCCTCATCGTCCATAATTCACTTCTTAAATCCTTTCCCAATGAGACGCTCAGCCAAGTATGACCGCGCCTTAAGCCGGATACCCAAATCAATACTGAACCACTTTTCACGCAAGACATTGATTGCCTCCGCAAGCTCAGGCTTCAGAAGATGTTTTCGCAACAGTGCCCGCCCAGGAAACTCGGTAATCTTAAACCCCTCATCATCGTACAAAAATACCTCCCGCCTTTCGGATTTATTCCACTTTTCATGAACCTCCACATACGGCTCAATGCGGTCGAAGAATAAGTCCCAGTACCGCTGCGGCTCATTCAACGCCTTTGTGATTGTTACCGCACTAAGCTTGACGTTGTGCTTGTCCTTTAAATGTCGGCTAATAGCCCGTGCGCTCATCCGCTCTGAAGCCCCGAAGACGAAAGGAAATAGCTCAACGACCAGACCATGCTTGCCACGAGAGTCGAAACCCTTGGAGTGATTGACTAGCTCCTGCCCGATGTCAGTCACTGTGGCCGATTTCTCAATATTGTTCATTTTTATTCAACAATTAACATATTTAGCAGACATGTCAATACCTTTTTCAGCGTTAAAGACCAGCCGGAAAACTGTTAAAAGGATACCACTCTAACGTTTCAAAGCTGAGCGACGCCGACCAGCAAGAGGTTCCGCAAGCTCGATAAGCGTTGTATAACCTAAACCATCCATAAACTCAAAGGGCAGTCGGCGTTAGATGCCATGAAGGGTTGACGAGCGCGTGCAAAACGGGCACACGCTCTGGTGTATGACTAAAACCAACCATCAACCCATTCATGACATGAACACGACA
>Ga0335083_10003455_pt1 | contig 20491 bp, 15 predicted proteins | sample Lox_Sample_42_FD_206716 | JGI IMG/M metagenome (GOLD analysis project Ga0335083, IMG submission 206716) | Soil microbial communities from Loxahatchee National Wildlife Refuge, Florida, United States - Lox_Sample_4.2 | ecosystem: Environmental > Terrestrial > Soil > Wetlands | place: USA...
CGAAGTACTGGGTGTCCCGCGCGGCGGCGGCTTCCGGATCGGTGAACGTGGCCGCGAACGACGCCCCGTCGACCGACTGCTGGGTAATCCCGTCGACCACCTGCGGCGGCTCCAGCCCACAGGTCTCGAGGATCGTCGGCATGAGGTCGACCGCGTGGCAGAACTGGTCCCGTACGCCGTCACCGTCGCGAATCCTTTCCGGCCAGCGAACGATCAGGGGCGTTCGCGTCCCACCCAGCCAGGCGTAGCGCTTCCACAGCCGGAACGGCGTGTTCCCGGCCCAGGCCCACCCCCACGAGTAGTGGTTGTACGAACGCGGCCCACCCCAGTCCTCGAGATGGGCAAGGTTGCCCTCGACCGTCTCCGGCAACTGCGCGGAGAACCGGTGCTCGTTGGTCGTCCCGTGGCGCCCGCCCTCGGCGCTCGCCCCGTTGTCCGACAGCAGCATGACCACGGTGTTGTCGCGCTGGCCGATCCGGTCGAGCGCGGCGAGCACCCGACCGATCTGTGCGTCGGTGTGGCTGAGGAATCCGGCGTAGACCTCCATCGCCCGCGCGTGCATCGCCCGGGCGCCGGCGTCGAGGTCGTCCCACCCGGACACCCACGACGGCCGCTCGGTGAGGACCGTGCCGTCGGGGACGACGCCGCTGTCGAGCTGTCGGCGGAAGACCTCCTTGCGCCACTCGTCCCACCCCTGGTCGAACCGGCCGGCGTAATGCGTGATCCAGTCGGCGTGCACCTGATGCGGCGCGTGCATCGCGCCGAGCGCGAAGTAGAGGAAGAACGGCTTGCCGGGCGCCGCCCGCTGCTGGTCGACCACCATCCGGACGGCGACGTCGGCCAGGTCCTCCGTGAGGTGATAGCCCTCCTCCGGCGTACGCGGCGCGTCGATGTAGTGGTTGTCCTCGACCAGGTTGGGCGCCCAGTGGTTCGTGTCGCCCTGGAGGAAGCCGTAGTATCGCTCGAATCCGTAGCCGAGCGGCCAGCGGGCGTACGGGCCAGCCGGAGAGCGCTCGCCGCGGGGCACGAGATGCCACTTGCCCACGGCCATCGTGTTGTAGCCCGCGTCGCGAAGCAGTCGAGGCAGGGGGGCCGCCGACGGCGGTATCCGGCCGTTGTAACCGGGGAAGGCGAGCGGTACGTCGACCAGGAAGCCCATGCCCACCGCATGATGGTTGCGGCCGGTAAACAGGCTCGCGCGCGTCGGTGAGCACAGCGCGGTCACGTGGAACCGGTTGTAGCGCAGGCCGTCGGCCGCGAGGCCGTCGATGACCGGCGTCTCGATGTCCGATCCGAAGCACCCGAGCTGGCCGAAGCCAAGGTCGTCGAGCACGATCACGACCACGTTCGGCGCTCCGTCGGGCGGCCGGACGGCGTCGGGATAGACCCGCCCGCTGTCACCGAGGGAATGCCCGAGCTCGGGGGTGTGCGGTGCGCTCACGCATCCTCCTGTCGCGGACGACGGTTCGCCCTGGCGAGTTCTGCGGGGGTGGAGCCGCCCGAAAACGGTGCAAACCTATCGTCCGCATGCCGGGCGAACCGTCGCGGGCGGCGAGGCGAACTGCCCGCGAGCGCTTCACCTCTGCCCGTTTGGACCCGATAAATCTCACGGAGTACTTCGTCGCCGTTTGGAGAAGATCACCGTGACCGCGTGGAACCGACTGGGTCGCGAAGCGAGCATGGCCAGCTTCGGCAAGCTGGTCGCGGCCGCGATCGCGGTCATGCTGATGGCCAACCTCGGGCACGGCCCGACGCACGACCATCGGCACGCCATCTACATCTGGCTCGTGATCGGCGTACTTCCGGTGCTCATGCAACTGGGCGTGCCGTGGATGAAGGTGCACGCCCCGCAGGTCGAGGTCCCCTACCTGCTGTCGATGGGGTTCGTCGACATGGTCGTGGTCATCGCGGTTGTCTCGCTGACCGGCGGCATCGAGGGCCCGTTTTGGGTCCTGATGCTCGTGACGACCTCCGGTGCCGCGGTCATCGCTCCTGGCAAGACGATCGCGGTCGTGCAAGCCCTCGGCATGGTCGGGGCGCTCGTGTTCGCGACGGCGTTGGCGCATACGTTGACGAAGGCGAATTCGGGTCCGTTGGTGTTGGTGGGGTTGTGCACGCCGTTGGTGGCGTTGTTGGGGTCGGCAGTCTCCTCCTCGTTGGAGGCGCAGCGGGTGGCTTCGGCGACGGAGCGGGACCGGTTGAAGTCGACCGTGGATGAGCTGTCCGCGGCGTTGGCGCAGGCCGCGCAGGGCGACCTGTCGGTGCATGTCGAGGCCGACGCGGACGCGCAGTCCGGCGCCGAGGAGCAGCTGGTCCGCCTCGCCGGAGCCTTCGACGAGACGTTGGGGAACCTGCGCAGCCTGGTCGGACAGGTCCGCGGCGGCGGGGAACAGATCGTCGCCGCAGCGGTCGAGCTACTCGCAACCGCCGAGGAACACGCCGTGTCCGCCACCCAGCAGTCCTCCGCGGTCACCGAAACCACCTCCACGATCGAAGAGCTCGCCGCCACCGCCGCCCAGATCGCCGAAACCTCCGAAGCGGTCGCCCGCTACGCCGCCGAAACGCTGCGGCACGCCGAAGACGGCCGCAAAGCCGTCTCCGCCAGCGTCGACGCCATGGACACCATCGCCGCCCGCGTCGACCAGATCGGCGGCCGCGCGCTGTCCCTCGGCGACAAAAGCCAAGAGATCGGCCGGATCCTCGAAGTCATCAACGACCTCGCCGACCAGACCAACCTGCTCGCCCTCAACGCCGCGATCGAAGCCGCCCGCGCCGGCGAAAACGGCCGCGGGTTCGCCGTCGTCGCCTCCGAAGTCCGCAAACTCGCCGAACGCGCCCAACAATCCACCGGCCAAATCCAGGCCATCGTCGCCCAGATCCAAGCCGAAACCAACGCCACCATCATCGCCAGCGAAGAAGGCGCCAAAGACGTCCGCAACGGCAGCCACCTCGCCCGCGGCGTCGTCGACGCCCTCGAACGCATCAGCGGCATGGTCGACGAAACCACCACCGCCGCCAAAGAAATCTCCGTCGCCACCCAACAACAACGCTCCGCCTCCGACCAAGTCGTCGCCGCCATGACCCAAGTCTCCGACGTCTCCCGCCAATACGCCGTCGGCAGCAAACAATCCGCCGCCGCCGCCGCCCAACTCAACACCCTCGCCGCCGAACTCCGCGCCAGCATCGCCCAATTCAAAGTCGCCTAACCCCACCCCACCCGGCGTTCCAGAGCACAACCACACCCCCACCCCCGCGCGTCACCACCCACAACCCCCCAACACGCCGCAGCCATGCTCACAAACGCCGCCACCACCACCCCCAAAACGGCGTCACGCCGTTACGCGACGGCGTCAGGGATGCGTTGAGATTCGCGCGCCCGCCGTCAGGGACGCGTCAGGAGCGTTGAAGACGCGGACCTACCGGGCGAACACTGCACGCATGGCTGATCTTGTGTTCGTCATCGTGACGGTCGCGGTCTTCGCACTCTTCGCGTTGATCGCCAAGGGGGTCGAGCGGCTATGACCGCCGAGAACCTCATCGGACTTCTGCTGTCAATCGGGGTCGCGGTCTACCTCGTGTTCGCGCTGATCTTCCCGGAGCGGTTCTGATGGGTACGACGACCGCCGGCATCATCTTCATCGTCACGCTGGTCCTCGCGCTCGCCGCGTCGTACCGACCGCTCGGCGACTACATGGCGAGGGTCTACGGCTCCGACCGGCACCTGCGGATCGAACGCGGGATCTACCGGCTCTCCGGTGTGAACCCGGACACCGACCAGACGTGGGGCGCCTACCTGCGCAGCGTGCTTGCCTTCTCGGCGATCTCGGTGCTGATTGTCTACCTAATCCTTCGCGCGCAGGGCCACCTTCCCTTCAGCCTCGGTTTCGGCGGCATGCACGCGAGCCAGGCGTTCAACACCGCGGCGAGCTTCACCACCAACACGAACTGGCAGTCCTACTCGGGCGAGTCGAGCTTGGGCTACGCAGCGCAGATGGCCGGCCTCGCCGTGCAGAACTTCGTCTCCGCGGCGGTCGGTATCGCGGTCGCGATCGCTCTGGTTCGCGGTATCGCCCGTTCCCGGACCGACAAGCTCGGCAACTTCTGGGTCGACCTGGTCCGCACCTGCATCCGCATCCTGCTACCGATCTCGGTGCTGGCGGCCATCGTCCTCATCGCCGGCGGCGCGATCCAAAACTTCCACGACGTGCACACGATTACCACGATCGCCGGAAACAAGCAGTCTCTGACCGGCGGCCCGGTGGCGAGCCAGGAGGCGATCAAGGAGCTCGGGACGAACGGCGGCGGGTTCTACAACGCCAACTCCGCGCACCCGTGGGAGAACCCGACGGCCTGGACCAACTGGTTCGAGATCTACCTCCTGCTCGTGATCGGCTTCGCCCTGCCGCGCACGTTCGGCCGGATGGTGGGCGACCGGCGGCAGGGCCTCGCGATCGTCGCGGTCATGGGTGTGCTCTTCATCGGCAGCCTCGTCACCATGAACGTCTACCAAGGCATCCACCACGGCACCGTCCCGACCTCCGTCGGCGCCGCGAGCGAGGGCGTCGAGCAACGGTTCGGCGTACCCGACTCAGCCACGTTCGCCTCGTCGACGACACTCACCTCAACCGGCGCGGTCGACTCGTTCCACGACTCCTACACCAGCCTCGGCGGCGCCGTGACCCTGCTCGACATGCAGCTCGGCGAGGTCGCTCCGGGCGGCACCGGATCCGGTCTGTACGGGATGCTCGTGGTCGCGATCATCACCGTGTTCGTGGCCGGCCTCATGGTCGGACGAACTCCGGAGTACGTGAAGAAAAAGATCGCGGCTCGCGAAATGAAGTTCGCGTCGCTGTACTTCCTCACGACGCCGATGTTCGTCCTGGTCGGCACCGGGATCGCGATGGCGATGCCCGGCCAGCGAGCGGCGATGCTCAACACCGGTGCGCACGGCTTCTCCGAGGTCCTGTACGCCTTCACCTCTGCCGGCAACAACAACGGCTCGGCGTTCGCGGGCATCAGCGTCAACACCACCTGGTACAACACCGCACTGGGTCTGGTGATGCTCGGCGCCCGGTTCATCCCGATGATCTTCGTCCTCGGCCTCGCCGGTTCGCTCTCTCGACAACAGACCGTTCCGGTCTCCGAAGGCACGCTACCCACACATCGCCCGCTCTTCGTCGGGATGGTGGTCGGCGTCGCCCTGATTGTCGTCGCCCTCACCTACCTGCCCGCGCTCGCACTCGGGCCGCTCGCGGAAGGCCTGCACTGATGACCGCCACGACTGCACGAGTGGGCGCCGGCCTGCTCGACCCGAAGATGCTGTGGACCTCCGCGCCCGACGCGGTGCGCAAGCTCAACCCGGCCACGCTCTACAAGAACCCGGTCATGTTCATCGTCGAGATCGGGTCGGTCTACACGACCTGGCTGGCGATCAAGGATCCGAGCGCGTTCTCGATCATCACGACGATCTGGCTCTGGATGACCGTCCTGTTCGCCAACCTCGCCGAGGCCGTCGCCGAGGGCCGCGGAAAGGCGCAGGCCGAGACGCTGCGCAAGGCGAAGACGACCACCATGGCGCGTCGCCTGATCGGCTGGACACCCGGAACCGACCCGGCAGCGGTCCGCGAGGAGGAGATCAGCGCGACGACACTCGCCCAGGGCGACCACGTCGTGGTCGAGGCCGGCCAGGTCATCCCCGGTGACGGCGACGTGGTCGACGGAATCGCGAGCGTCGACGAATCCGCGATCACCGGCGAGTCAGCACCTGTGATCCGCGAGTCGGGCGGCGACCGCTCGTCCGTCACCGGTGGCACCAAGGTCCTCTCCGACCGGATCGTCGTGGAGATCACCCAGAAGCCGGGTGAAAGCTTCATCGACCGGATGATCGCGCTGGTCGAGGGGGCGTCCAGGCAGAAGACGCCGAACGAAATCGCCCTCAACATCCTGCTGGCCTCACTCACCATCATCTTCCTGCTCGCGGTCGCGACGCTCCAGCCGTTCGCGATCTTCGCGAAGGCGCAGCAGCCCGGCCTGGCGAACTCGCTGGCCCTTACCGAGCACGGCCTGACCGGGATCGTCCTCGTCTCGCTCTTGGTCTGCCTGATCCCCACCACCATCGGGGCGCTGCTGTCCGCAATCGGGATCGCGGGCATGGACCGGCTCGTGCAGCGCAACGTCCTCGCCATGTCGGGTCGTGCGGTCGAGGCCGCAGGCGACGTCAACACGCTGCTGCTCGACAAGACCGGCACGATCACGATCGGCAACCGGGAGGCGGTCGAGTTCATCCCCGTCGACGGAGTGAGCGAGCGCGACCTCGCCGACGCCGCCCAGCTGTCCAGCCTGGCCGACGAGACCCCTGAGGGTCGCTCGATCGTCGTTCTCGCGAAGTCGACGTACGGATTGCGCGAACGGCCCCCCGGAGAGCTGCACGAAGCTTCGTTCGTTGCGTTCAGCGCGCAGACCCGGATGAGTGGCGTCGACCTGCACGAAGCAGACGGGGTCCACGAGATTCGCAAGGGCGCCGCCGCAGCGGTCCAGGACTGGGTACGCGAGTCGGGCGGACCTGCCGACGTCGAGATCAGTGAGATCGCGGACGGCATCTCCGGTGCCGGCGGCACGCCGCTCGTCGTCGCGGAGCGCACCGGCGCCGGCGCCCGCGCGCTCGGCGTCGTCCACCTCAAGGACATCGTCAAGCAGGGCATGCGGGAGCGGTTCGACGAGCTTCGCGCGATGGGCATCCGCACCGTGATGATCACCGGTGACAACCCGCTCACCGCGAAGGCGATCGCGGACGAGGCCGGGGTCGACGACTTCCTGGCCGAGGCAAAGCCCGAGGACAAGATGGCGCTGATCCGCTCCGAGCAGAGCGGCGGCAAGCTCGTCGCGATGACCGGAGACGGCACCAACGATGCGCCGGCGCTCGCGCAGGCCGACGTCGGTGTCGCGATGAACAGCGGTACGTCGGCGGCGAAGGAAGCCGGCAACATGGTCGACCTCGACTCGAACCCGACGAAGCTCATCGAGATCGTCGAGATCGGCAAGCAGCTGCTGATCACCCGCGGGTCGCTCACCACGTTCTCGATCGCGAATGACGTAGCGAAGTTCTTCGCGATCATCCCGGCGATGTTCGCGGCGGTCTACCCGGGTCTGGACAAGCTCAACATCATGCACCTGCACTCCCCGCAATCGGCGATCCTCTCCGCGGTCATCTTCAACGCCCTGGTGATCGTTGCGTTGATCCCGCTCGCCTTGCGCGGCGTGCGCTTCCGGCCCAGCAGCGCTACTCAGATGTTGCGCCGCAACCTCTATATCTACGGTCTCGGCGGCCTGATCGTGCCGTTCATCGGCATCAAGGCCATCGACCTCCTCGTGCAGTTCATCCCCGGAATCCGGTGAGCCTGATGTTCCACACCCTCCCTGCCTGGATCCGCCAGCATCTCGCGGCGTTGCGGACGCTGTTGGTCCTCACCGTCATCTTCGGGATCGCCTACCCGCTCGTGATCACCGCGATCGCGCAGATCCCCGGTCTGCAACACCGGGCCGACGGCTCGCTGATCCACGAGGGCGGCAAGGTCGTCGGCTCCGCGGTGATCGGCCAGTCGTTCACGGACGCGAACGGCAACCCGATCCCGAAGTACTTCCAGAGCCGCCCGTCGGACGCCGGCGCCGGCTACGACCCGACCGCGACCAGCGCGTCGAACCTCGGCCCGGAAAGCATCGTCGACACGCTCCCGAACCCCGCGGTGAAGGGCGACACCGGATCGCTGTCGCTGCTCAGCCAGGTCTGCTCCCGCAGCCTGGCAGTGGGTCGCCTCGAGGGCGTCGACGGGCAGCGGCCGTACTGCACCGCGGACGGCCTCGGCGCAGTCCTGTCGGTCATCCACACAAACGGCCTCACCGGCCCGGTCTCGAAGGTGGTCAGCGTCAACCAGGCATGTCCCGCGAAGCCGTTCATCGCAACCTACGACGGCGTACCCGTGCAGTGCGCGACGTACGGCGGCAACTACGCGATCGGGCGGATCGTGCCGGTGCACGGACCTGGCAAGCCCTGGCCGCAGAACCCGGTGCCACCGGACGCCGTCACAGCGAGCGGATCCGGTCTCGACCCGGACATCTCCGTGGACTACGCCGACCTGCAAGCGCCGCGCGTCGCTCGCGCCCGCAACCTTCCGCTGGCTACCGTCGAGCATCTGATCTCGACCAACACCTCGAACCGCACACTCGGCTTCATGGGAGAACCATCGGTGAACGTGCTCCAGCTCAACCTCGCGCTCGACCGCCTCGGCACCTAACAAGTCCGGTCGACGATGCCCCGCGGCACGCTACGCATCTACCTCGGCTCCGCGCCGGGCGTGGGCAAGACCTACGCCATGCTGAACGAGGCACACCGGCGCCGCGCGCGGGGCACCGACGTCGTCGTCGGGTTGATCGAGACCCACGGCCGCGCCCGTACCCGCGCGATGGTCGGTGACCTTCCGGTCATCCCGAGGCAGCACATCACCTACCGCGGTGCGCAGTTCGAGGAGTTCGACCTCGACGCGGTCCTTCGCCGCAACCCTGAGGTCGTGTGCGTCGACGAGCTCGCACACACCAACGTGCCGGGCACTCGCAACGAGAAGCGCTGGCAGGACGTCGAGGAGATCCTCGCCGCCGGCATCACCGTCCTCACCACCGTCAACATCCAGCATCTCGAGTCGCTCAACGACGTGGTCGAGAAGATCACCGGGATCCACCAGCAAGAGACCGTGCCCGACGCCGTCGTGCGCGCCGCCGACCAGGTCGAGCTCGTCGACATCACGCCGGAGGCGCTGCGCCGCCGGATGGCACACGGCAACATCTATGCCGCCGACAAGGTGGACGCCGCGCTGGGCAACTACTTCCGGGTCGGCAACCTCTCGGCCTTGCGCGAGCTCTCGCTGCTCTGGCTCGCCGACAAGGTTGACGCGGCGCTCGCCGACTACCGCAAGGACCAGGGCATCGACGCGACCTGGGAAACCAGGGAGCGGGTCGTGGTCGCACTCACCGGCGGTCCCGAGGGCGAGACGCTCATCCGTCGCGCCGCGCGGATCGCCACCCGCGGCGGCGCGGAGCTGATGGCGGTGCACGTCCTGCGCGCCGACGGGCTCGCCGGGTCCGACCCCGCAGAGCTCGCCGGGCAGCGCCAGCTCGTCGAGTCACTCGGTGGGAGCTTCCACGAAGTCGTCGGCGACCGCGTGTCGGCCGCCCTGATCGACTTCGCCCGAGCCCACAACGCCACCCAGCTCGTCGTCGGCGCCTCCCGCAGGTCCGGGCTGACCCGCTGGTTCACCGGCGCGGGGATCGGTGCGACGACGGTCCGGCTCTCCGGCGACATCGACGTCCACATGGTGACGCACGAGGAGATGGGCCGCGGGCGGTCCCTCCCGTCGCTGTCGAGCGGGCTGACGCCTGCCCGCCGGCTGTGGGGCGCGGCGATCGCCGCGATCGCGCTGCCGCTGCTCACCATCCTCCTCGCACGCAATCGCGAGAACCTCAACCTCACCAGCGACCTGCTCGCCTACCTTCTTCTCGTCGTCGTCGTCTCGCTCGTGGGCGGCACCTACCCGGGCATCGCGGCGGCGCTCGTCGCCAGCATGCTCCTCAACTACTACTTCACGCCGCCGATCCACCGGTTCACGATCGCCGACCACGACAACGTGATCGCGATCGTCAGCTTCGTCATCGTGGCGGCGGTCGTGAGCGGGATCGTCGACCTCGCCGCGCGGCGGACGACGCAGGCCGCGCGCGCCCAGGCGGAGTCGCGAATCCTGATGGCCGCGGCCGGCAGCGTGCTGCGCGGGGAAGACGCCCTCGACGCGCTGCTCGAGCGGCTGCGGGAGGCGCTCGCGCTCGACCGGGTCACGTTGCTCGCCCGCCCGACCCAGCCGGGAGGCGAGTGGAGCGCGATCTGCGCGGTCGGCGGTCAGCCGATCGGCTCGCCGCAGGACAGCGATGCCACCAGCCCGGCCGGGCCCGATCACGTTCTCGTCGTACGCGGACACTCGCTTCAGGCCCGCGATCAGCAGATCCTCGCCGTGTTCGGCGTTCAGGCGGGCGTGGTGATCGCCCAGCGGGAGCTGACCGCCACCGCCGAGGCGGCGCGCCCGCTCGCCGAGGCCGACCGGCTGCGGACGGCGCTGCTCGCGGCGGTCAGCCACGACCTGCGCTCGCCGCTCGCGTCGGCGACGGCCGCGGTGGACTCGTTGTCCAACACCGACATCACCTGGGCGCCGGAGCAGCGCGAGGAGCTGCTTGCCACCGCCCGCGAGTCGCTCGAACGGCTCTCCCGCCTGGTCGAGAACCTGCTGGACATGAGCCGGCTGCAGGCCGGGGCCCTCAACGTGCTCTCGATCCCGACTCGGCTCGACGAGGTCGTGCCGCTCGCGCTCGACTCGCTGATGGGGCTCGGGGACGAGGTCGAGGTCGACATCCCGGACACGGTCCCTGAGGTGCTTGCCGACCCGGCGTTGCTCGAGCGGGTCATCGCCAACATCACCGCGAACGCAGTCCGGTTCGCGCCTGCCGGGGTGCCTCCCAAGCTGTGCGCGAGCGCGCACGCCGACTGGGTCGAACTGCGGGTCATCGACCGCGGGCCGGGGATCGGGCCCGACGACGTCGAGCGCGTGTTCACGCCGTTCCAGCGGCTCGGCGACACCGACAACGGGACCGGCACCGGTCTCGGCCTCGCGCTCTCGCGCGGGCTCACCGAGGCAATGGGCGGAACACTCGCCCCGGAGGAGACACCAGGCGGAGGCCTGACGATGGTGATCCGCCTGGCGGCTGCCGGCGTACCGCAATCCGCCCTGGCGGACGCGCGGTGACCCGCGTTCTCGTCGTGGACGACGAGCCCCAGATCGTGCGAGCGCTGCGGATCAATCTCGCGGCCCGCTCTTACGAAGTGATCACGGCGTCCACCGGCGGACAGGCGCTCGAGGCCGCCGCGCGACACCACCCCGACCTGATCCTGCTCGACCTCGGATTGCCCGACCTCGACGGCGTCGAGGTGATCAAGGGGCTCCGGGGCTGGACCGAGGTCCCGATCATCATCCTGTCCGGGCGGAGCCAGAGCACTGCGAAGGTCCAAGCGCTCGACGCCGGCGCGGACGACTACGTCACCAAGCCGTTCAACGTCGACGAGTTGTTCGCGCGCGTCCGCGCGGTCGCCCGCCGGTCCGAGACCGCCGACGAGGCCCCCGTCGTCGAGGTCGGCGAGGTGGTCGTCGACCTCGCGGCCCATCGGGTGAGCTCGCCCGGCGGGGAGATCCGGCTCACCCCGACCGAGTGGGCGCTGCTCGAGATCCTGCTGCGCAATCCCGGACGGCTGATCACCCAGCGCGAGCTGATCCGGGCGATTCGCGGTCCGAAGTACGAGGACGCCGCGCACTATCTGCGTCAGTACATGGCGCAACTGCGCCGCAAGATCGAAGCCGATCCCGCCCGGCCGCGCCACCTGCTCACCGAACCCGGCATGGGCTACCGCTTCGCCCCCTGATCGCCCAACTGTCAGCTATTGGCCGTTTTCCCGCGAAAAACGGCCAATAAGTGACAGTTGGGCGGGACGGGTGTGGGTTAGCCGGCGGGCGGGGTGAGATCGTCGGAGTGAGATCGTCGGGGTGAGATCGTCGGGGTGAGATTGTCGGAGTGACGCCGTGGAGGTGAGGTCGTGACGCCGCACAGCCCGTTCCCGTATCTGCGCCAGGTCGTTCTCGACTGCCCAAATCCGCGTTCGCTCGCGGAGTTCTACCGCGAACTGCTCGGCTACGCCTACCGCCCCGGCCACGAAGAGGACGACCCGGACGGCGACGACTGGCTCGTCCTCGTCGCTCCCGACGGGCGTCGCCTGGCGTTCCAGCAGGACGAGGACCTGATCCCCTCCACCTGGCCCGAAGGCCAGGTCCCGCAGCAACTGCACCTCGACCTCACCGTGGCCGACAAGGTCGAGCTCGACCGCCAGCACGAGCGCGCGCTCGCGCTCGGCGCGCGCTTGATCAACGACGAGAGCGACGACGAGGTCGAACAACTTCGGGCGTACGCCGATCCGGCCGGGCACCCGTTCTGCATCTTCGTCGCGCCGGATCACCCAGGCTGAGCCCCTTGACCGCCCAACCGTCAGTTATCGGGCGTTTTTCGGGCGAGAATGCCCGATAACTGACCGTTGGGCAACGCGTCGCCTGGCCGAGCCTGAACCACTTGAGGGGACCGTGACGTCACCGCGTAACTGCACTCCCGGGCGTCACCGGGCCGGCACGCTCGCCGCGCTCGCCGCGCTCGCCGCGCTCGCCGCGCTCGCCGCGAGCGCGTGTTCGAGCGGGAGCAGCGGATCGCCCAGCGCCGGCGCTCCGAGCGGGTCCGCGGTAGCGGGCCTCGGCGCGCAGCACCCGGCGACCGGTACGCCGGTCACGCTCGGCTACATCTACGACGGGACCAGCGAGGCGCTCGACCAAACCGACGACCTCGAGGCCGCACAAGCGACGGTCAAGTACGTGAACACCTACCGCAACGGTCTCGGCGGCCACCCGATGTCGCTGGATGTGTGCTCAACGGACGCCACTCCGACCGGCGGTCGAGACTGTGTGGCCCAGATGGTCAGGGACAAGGTGCCGCTCGTCCTCAACACCGAGAGCGCCGAGGGCAACGTGATGTGGCAGCAGCTGATCAACGCGGGCGTGCCGATCTGGCTCGAGCTCGGCGGCACCGAGGCGGTCGACGCCTCGAATATCGCAGACATGGTCCAAAACCCGCTCATGACCGGGATCGGCGGGCCGGCCCTGGCCGCCGGCGCGGCCGGCGTCACGACGGCGGCGATCGCGGTCATCGGCGTACCGGCCGCCACCGCCGGGTTCAGCACCGGAGTCCCGTTGCTCTACGGCGCGTTCCACATCAAGACCGTCATCGTCTCGATCCCGCCCGGTACGCCGGATCCGTCGCCGCAGGTTGTCGCGGCGCTGACCCACCATCCCGGACAGTTCATGGTGCTCGGTGACGAGAGCCTCTGCGACGCCGTGCTGAAAGCGCTTCAAAACGCGGGGTACCACGGCCAGATCGTCGCGCTCGCCGGGTGCATCAGCGCCGGCGCGGCGAAGGAACTGACGAACCTCAACGGCGTCCTGGAGTTCACCACCGAGACCAGCGACCCAGCGAGTCCGGAGCTGAAGGTCTTTAACGCCGTGATGGACGCCTACGCCCCACAGTCGATCGACCGGCTGATGGCCAAAAACGATTACCAGATGATCGTCGCGCTCTCGCTCGCGACGCACGGCCTCGACGGTGCGGCGACCAAGGGAAACATCCAGCACGCGATCAACACCATGCCGCCGAAGCGGATGCCGCTCGCGCCGCAGATCACGTTCCAGTGCCATCACCAGCTGTCCGAGTACGTACCGGCGGCATGTTCGGTCGACGTCCTCAAGACCGTGCTCGACAGCGACGGGACCATCGCGTCCTCGACCGTGGTCAAGAACAGCATTCTGCAGGTGAGCGGGACCTGATCGCGCCGCCGTTGCCGACCCCGCGGGTCGACCGGCACTTCCTGTCAAGTTCGGGGGAGGTGCTGAAATTCGGAGGCGCATAAGATATACATCCGACGGTAACCAACGGCGGGAGGACTGTCAGCGTGCGTGGCCTGTCGAAGTCGATCCGAGGCGTGGCGCTCGCCACCGTGCTCGTGGCCGCGGCCGCGTGTAGCTCCTCCAGTTCCGGCAATGGTGGCAACTCGGGCGGCGGATCCGGACCCGGACTCACCAGCGATTCCATCACCATCGGGACCGTCGCAACGATCACCGGTCCGGTACCCGGGTTGTTCCAGGGTGCAGTGACAGGTGTCGAGGCCTACGCCAACTACATCAACTCCCAGGGCGGCATCAACGGCCGCAAGCTCGTCGTGAAGTCCCTCGACGACGGTTTCAGTTGCGCGCAGGAAGCCAGCCAGGTGACGCAGGCGTTGCCGAACGTGTTCGCGTTCGTCGGCAGCTTCACCCTCAACGACGGATGCGGCGCCCGAGCGTTGACGAACAAGAGCACTCCGTGGATCGCCTACGGATTCGGCGACGCGCTGAAGACCCTGCCGACCTACTTCAGCCCGGCTCCCAACCACCCGACCGGCTTCGTCACCGGTCCGTTCGCGTGGTTGAAGCAGAAGTTCGGGCTCACCACCGTCGGCCAGCTCTACTCGGCGACCGGGGCAGCCGAGACCCAGAAGGCCGAGCTCAACGCCATCAACTCGGTCGGGATCAAGACCGGTTACACGCGAGGGATCGGGGCGACCGAGTCCGACTTCAGCGCCGACGTCCAGCGGATGAAGTCCGCCGGGGTGGACTACGTCGAGGCGGATCTCCCGCCGTCGGACGCGAAGATCCTGCTGACCGAGATCAAGCAGGCGAACTTCCACCCGAAGCTGATCTCCGACGCGGCGCTGTACGGCGCTGATTCGCTGAAGCAGCTCGGTGACCCGACGCTTGCGAACGGGGTCGTCGGGCCGGTCGGCTTCGGCCTGTTCCTCAGCAAGAATCCCGCGCCCGGTGTCGCGTTGATGAACAAGTGGATCGCGCAGGTGCCGAACGCCGGATCCGCCGACTTGTACTCGGTTTACGGTTGGGCCTCGGCGGAGCTGTTCGCAGACGCACTCAAGGCCGCCGGAACGAACCCGACCCAGCAGTCGGTCCTCACCGCACTGAAGGGGATCCACAGCTTCGACTCCGGCGGCGTATTGCCCACCGCGAACGTCGGAAGCCAGGTCCCGGGGCACTGCTGGGTGATCTTCGAGGCGAAAAACGGAGGGTTCGTGACGATGCACCCGTCAACGGGATTCGACTGCGCGGGGACTTACCTGAAGTCTGGCTCCTGATACCAAGTCGCGAACGCAAGTAGGTAGTCGCACGTGAGCGAGTTCCTGACCTTCACCGTCATCGGGATTGTCTACGGCTGCATCTTTGTCCTGACCTCGACGAGTCTCGTTCTCGTCTACACGACGTCGGGCGTGTTCAACTTTGCCAACGGCGCCATCGGGATGATCGGTGCGTTCGCCTACTGGGAGCTGGCCATCGACCACGGCTGGCCGGACTGGCTTGCGATCCTCGCCGTGCTGTTAGTGATCGCGCCCGCGCTCGGGGCGGTGATCGAGTTCGGTCTGATCCGTCGGGTCGCGCGCCGTGGGCTCGAGGCGACGATCACGGTGACGATTGCCCTGTTGCTGTTGTTGATCGCCGGGGCAACGATCATCTGGAACCCGGACAAGGCCCGAGTCGTTCCGTACTTCTTCCCGACTCACCAGATCAAAGTGGCCGGGATCTATGTCACGTACCACCAGCTGATCGTGGTCGGCGTCGCGCTGGTGATCGCGCTGACGCTTCGGCTCTTCCTGTACAACACGCGCGCCGGAATCGCGACCCGCGCGGTGGTCGACGACGGTGAGCTCGCATCGTTGGCGGGCGCCACTCCGTCGCGTTACAGCCAGCTCGGTTGGGCGATGGGCGCATCGCTCGCCGCGCTCGCGGGAATCCTGCTCGCGCCGCTGGTGAACCTCGACATCGACACCTTGGCGCTGCTCGTCATCAACGGGTACGCCGCAGCCGTCATCGGTCGACTTCGCAGCCTGCCGCTGACCTTCGTCGGTGGCATCACGCTCGGGCTCGCGACGCAGTACCTGCACGGCTACCTTCCGCAGGGCGCCTGGCTGAACACGCTCTACCCGATCAGCCCCATGGTGTTCCTGTTCGTCGCGCTGCTTCTGCTCCCGCCGCGCACCTTGCCGGGCCGGGTCATCGCACCGCGACAACCGCGCATCCCGGGACTGCGTGAGTCGCTCGCTGTCGGGGCGGTGTTCGTCGTTGCCGCGGTCTTCATCGGCGGCGCCCTGTCCGCCCACGCGCTGAACGTCGCCACGATCGGAATCGCCTACGGCATCGTCATGCTGTCGCTGGTCCTGCTCACCGGGTACGGCGGGCAGATGTCGCTGTGCCAACTCACGTTCGCGGGCCTCGGTGCCTACGCGATGGCCCACGTCGGCGGTCAGAGCGGTTCCCTGCTGGGCATTCTGGCCGCGATCGGCCTCGCCGGAGGGGTCGGCGCGATCATCGCGCTTCCGGCGCTGCGACTGCGAGGGCTCTACCTCGCACTCTCGACGCTCGCCTTCGCCTTCGCGATGGACTCCGGCTTCTTCCAGAACAACAAGTTCCTCGGCGTGGTCGCGCCGCTGTTCATCAGCCGTCCCCACGTCCCGGGAATCAACACCGCGAACAACCAGACCTACTTCGGCCTGGTGTGCGCGGTGTTCGCGCTTGCCGCGATCGGAATTCTCGCGTTGCGTCGCTCTACCTTCGGCCGGAGGCTGATCGCGATGGGCGACAGCCAGGCAGCCTGCGCGACCATGGGGCTGAGTCTGACCCGGATGAAGCTCGTGGTCTTCATCCTGTCAGCCGGGCTCGCCGGTCTCGGCGGCGCGTTGCTCGCGGGAGCCGCGGACTCGGGTCTGGTGAGCGCCAGTGACTACCAGACCACCGAGAGTCTGATCCTGCTCCTCCTCGCGGTCGTCGCCGGGATCCGTACCGTCTCGGGGATGGCCTTCGCGGGCATCTTCCTCGCGCTCGGACCGACGTTGCAGACCGCGTCCTGGATCCCCCATTCGCTACAAACCGACATCGTCCCGCTCCTGGTGGGGCTGTCGGCGATCGGCGTCGCGTACAACCCCGGTGGCACGTTCGGTGGCAACACACCGGCGCAACGCTGGCGGGACCGCAAGGCCGCGGCGGTGATCTCGACCGCCGCGACCGCGCTCGGGGAAGAGCCCTCCCTCGACGGCGTACCGGAGGAGGCGACACAGCGTGCTTCAGGTTGAGCAGATCGCTGTCCGCTTCGGCGGCGTCAAGGCGCTCAGTGACGTGAGCTTCACCGCGGAGTCCGGCGCAGTGACCGGATTGATCGGACCGAACGGCGCGGGCAAAACCACGACGTTCAACGTCGTGACCGGGCTCCAGCGTCCGATGTCCGGATGCGTTCGCTTCGACGGCGATGACATCACGCGACTGTCACCGCAAAAGCGCGCGAAGCGCGGCATCGCCCGGACTTACCAGCGGTTGGAGGTCTTCGGAAGCCTGTCCGTCCGGGACAACGTGCAGGTGGCCGTCGAGGTCCACGGGGGCTGGAAGGCACGACGCGGTGCCCGCGCGCGTGCCGACGCCCTGATCGAACAGGTCGGTCTCGAGTCCGTCGCGGACGTGACGGCCGACCTCCTTCCGACCGGCATGGCGCGACTCGTCGAGGTCGCCCGTGCGCTCGCGACGAACCCTCATCTGGTGTTGCTCGACGAGGTCAGCTCCGGGCTGTCGGGGCAGGAAACCGAACGCCTCGGCGAGCTTCTGTCGGCCTTGAGCCGCGACGGCGTCGCGGTCCTGCTCGTCGAGCACGACATGGACCTCGTGATGTCCGTGTGCACCCAGTTGTTCGTGCTCGACTTCGGCGAACTGATCTCGCACGGTCCGCCCGCCGTGGTGCAGGCCGACCCGCGCGTGCAGGAGGCCTACCTCGGTACGCCGTCCGCGCCGGATATCAGCGGAGAGGCCCCGCCCCCGACGTCGCTCGGCGAATGGGGGGCGACGTCGTGAGCGAACCGGCGGCCGAGACCCCGATGGAACACGAGACGCTCCCCCAGGTGCCCGCCCTCGAGCTCCGTGGCGTGCGCGCCGGCTACGGCAAGGTCGAGGTCCTGCACGGCATCGATCTCGCCATCCCACCGAAATCGGTGGTGGCACTGCTCGGACCCAACGGCGCCGGCAAGACCACGATCATGCGGATCGCCAGCCGGCGGCTGTCCCCCACCGCGGGTCGGGTGTTGGTCGACGGCACCGACGTCGGGCGACGAACGCCGGAGAAGCTGGTGCGCGAAGGGGTCTGCACCATCCCCGAAGGCCGGGCGATCTTTCCCAACCTGACGGTCGCGGAAAACCTGCGGATGTGGACCTACCGCGGCGGCCTGCGCAGAGCATCGGTCGAGGAAACGGCCTACGACCGCTTCCCGCGCCTCGCCGAACGTCGCAAGCAGCTTGCCGGCACCCTCTCTGGCGGCGAACAGCAGATGCTCGCCATGTCACGCGCACTGTCGACCAACCCGCGGGTTCTGCTGCTCGACGAGATCTCCATGGGGTTGGCCCCGATCATCGTCGCCCGGCTCTACGACATCGTCGGTCAGCTCGCGGAAGAGGGCCTGGCCATCCTGCTGGTGGAACAGTTCGCCTACATGGCACTGCAGGTCGCCAACTCGGCGGCGATCGTCATCAACGGACGGATCGACACCCACGGCTCGCCCGACGAGGTCCGCGACGCCCTGGTGGACACCTACCTGCGGACCCCCTCCAAAGACACCGGGCAGCCGCCCGGCACCACGGACTGACGTCCCGCCACCGTTCCCTAGGAGCGCGCGGTCGTGAGATCGACCTCGATCACGCCGTTGTCCTCGGTTTTGACGAAACTGCCGAAGCTCGGGTTGGCAATGTTCCAGTCCGCAAACACGACCGGGATCGATCCGGTGATCGCGATCCGTGACCCGCTGTCGCGCGCCGCCAGCGTGGCCGTGACCGGCTTGGTGACGCCGTGCATCGCCAGCGTGCCCTTCGCCTGAACGTGCACGGTCTGGTTGACCTTCGGCAGCGGGTCGAACGTGATCGGCGAGGTCAGGGTGAAGACCGCGTTCGGGAACTGCGCGGTGTCCATGATCCGGCCGTTGAACTGCGCGTCGCGCTCCGAGGAGTCGCTCGTCACGGTTCGCAGGTCGACGGTGAACGTGGCCGCGCTGACCGACGTACCGGTGATCGTCAGGCTGCCGGTCACTCCCGACCCCCGACCGACGGCCGTATTGGGTTGGCCGGCGAGGACCTCCTTGACCCGGTAGCCCGCCTGCGAGCCCGACCTGATCCGCCACACCCCGTCGAGCTCCTTCGCGCTGAGCTGAGCCCCCGCGCTCGGCGCCGTACCGAGGGTGAACGCAGGCGGCGGTGATCCCTCGATGAAGTGGATGTAGACGAACGGTACGCCGACCGCGAGCACGACGACCACCACCGCACCGGCGATCAGCCATCGCTGCCAGCGATGCCGGCGCGCTCCCGTAGCCACGCGATTAACCAACCATGAAATCCTGAGGATCCGGAGTGCGGGCGCCTCAGCGTGTCGCCGCCGTACGCCACATCTGTGATTAGCCTGGCGTAATGCAGACGAGCCGGACCGCGCAATGATCGAGGCACGAGGGCTGACGAAACGCTACGGCGACACGATCGCGGTCAACGACCTGAGTTTCACGATCCAGCCGGGGAAGGTCACCGGCTTTCTCGGACCCAACGGCGCCGGCAAGTCCACGACGATGCGCCTGATCCTGGGGCTGGACTCCGCGAGCTCCGGATCCGTCACGGTCAACGGCACGCCGTACCCGGCACACCACCGGCCCCTGACCGAGGTCGGCGCCCTGCTCGAAGCGCGCGCCATCCACAACGGCCGTACGGCGTACAACCACCTGCTCGCGATCGCGCAGAGCAACCACATTCCGCGCACCCGGATCGACGAGGTCATCGACCTGGTCGGGCTCACCGCGGTCGCGCGCAAACGAGCCGGCGGGTTCTCCCTCGGCATGGGCCAGCGACTCGGCATCGCGACCGCGCTGCTCGGGGACCCGTCCGTGCTGATCCTCGACGAACCGGTCAACGGGCTCGACCCCGAGGGGATCCTGTGGGTGCGCAACCTGCTGAAGTATCTCGCCGGTCAGGGCAAGACGATCTTCGTGTCGAGCCACCTGATGACCGAGATGTCGATGACCGCCGACCACCTGATCGTCATCGGTCGCGGCAAGCTGATCGCGGACGCGCCGACACATGAGGTCATCCAGCTGTCCTCCGGCACACACGTGCTGGTCAGGTCGCCCGAAGCGAGCCGGCTCGCGGAACTGGTCACGGCCGCCGGCGGCACGGTCGAGCCGGGCGCCGACGGCGCACTGTCCGTCACCGGCATGTCGACCGAGAACGTGGGTGAGCTCGCCGCGGCGAACCAGGTCGTCCTGCACGAGCTCACCCTCAGCGGCGCCTCGCTCGAGGAGGCGTTCATGGAGCTGACCGACCAGGCCGTCGACTTCCGCGCCCCCGGAGCCGGCCACCCCCTCGGCGCATACCCCGGAGGCACCCAGTGATCGACGTCCAACTGCTTCGGGACGCGTTCGTTTCGGAGTGGACCAAACTTCGGACCGTCCGCTCGTCGTACTGGTCGGCCCTGACCGCGATCGTGCTCGGCGTCGGTCTGGGCTGCCTGTTCTCGTGGGGCAACGCGAGCCACTACCAGCAGATGAGCGTCAGCGACCGGCTCACCTTCGACCCGACGGCCATCAGCACCGCCGGCCTGTTCTTCGCGCAGCTTGCCCTCGGCGTGATGACGATCCTCGCGATGACCTCGGAGTACAGCACCGGCACGATCCGTACGACGCTGTCGGCGGTCCCGCAGCGGG
>Ga0335083_10003456_pt1 | contig 20490 bp, 18 predicted proteins | sample Lox_Sample_42_FD_206716 | JGI IMG/M metagenome (GOLD analysis project Ga0335083, IMG submission 206716) | Soil microbial communities from Loxahatchee National Wildlife Refuge, Florida, United States - Lox_Sample_4.2 | ecosystem: Environmental > Terrestrial > Soil > Wetlands | place: USA...
ACGCGATCTTCTGGCCGAAGCCGAACGTGAACGCCGGTTCGCGCCACTCGTAGTGCCGGAAGCGCAGCGCGGCGGCCTGTGGGTACCGTTGCAGCAGCAGGAAATCCAGCGCCATGTTCTCGGCGGCGCCGGCGGCGCGCGTGGGCAGAAGGTGGAATTCCACGGCCGCAGCGTAGACGGCCCGGGCCGGCTTGCCAACGGCGGGTTCGCGGCCGCCGCGCCGGCCCGGCTCAGGCGGACTTGGCCGGGGGGGCGCCCGGCCCCAGCAGCTCCGCCGCGAGGAACCAGGCGACCTGCCAGCGGGACCGGCCGGATTTCTTGTGGCGGCCGCCGGCCTTCTCCAGCGCCAGCACCGCGCTCTTCTTGAAGTCGAAACCCGCCGGCTTGACCTTGCCCCGGACCAGCAGCGTGGCCAGGGCGCTCAGCTGCGGCTCGTGCCCCACGAGCATCACCGTCTGGTCGAGCCGCTCCAGGCGGTCGGCCATCGCCGCCGGGTCGTCCTCCGGCAGCAAGCCGGGCGTCTCGACGCGCAGCGCATCGACGCCGAGCGCCTTGACCAGCTGCTCCGCGGTCTCGCGCGCCCGCAGCAGCGGGCTGTGCCAGACGGCGTGCAGGCCCGCCAGGGTGCCGCCGGCCCGGAGAAACTCCCCGACCTGGCGCGTGGTGTCGCGGCCTTCCGCGCTCAGGGCGCGGCGCGCGTCGTCCTTGTCGGCGAGCGCGTGGCTGTGGCGCATGAGGTAGAGTTTCATCGCGGGCGGGGTCAGAGGATCATCTTCGCATCCAGCAGTTCGCGGGTCCGCTGCAGCACCTGGTGGAGGGCGAAGGGCTTGACGATGTGGGCCTGGTGGGCGGCGGGCAACCACGAGACCGGCCGCGCCTCCTCCAGATTCGACGTGCACAGGATGCGGAAGCCGGGCTTGAGCGCCTGCAGCTCGCGGGCGAGCTCCAGCCCCGGCCCCTGCGGATCGGCGACGTCGGCGATCAGCAGGTCGATGGGCCGCCCGTGCCGCTTGGCCATCGCGAGCGCGTCCGCGGGCCGGTTCGCCGCCAGCACCTCGTAGCCCTCGGCGGTGAGGATGCCGGCGACCATCTTGCCCACGAGCGCATCCTGTTCGAAGAGGAGGATTGTCTCCCGGCCGCGGGTGTCGGGCAGCGGCGCCAGCGAGGCCTCGCGCGCGTCCGCCGGCTCGCTGACCGCCGGGAGGTAGACCGCGAAGGTGGAGCCGACCTTGAGGTCGCTCTGCACGGTGACGTAGCCGCCGCTCTGCTTGACGATGCCGTAGACCGTGGACAGGCCGAGTCCGGTGCCCTTGCCGGGATCCTTGGTGGTGAAGAACGGCTCGAACAGGCGCCGCTGGGTCTCGAGGTCCATGCCCTCGCCGGTGTCGCGCACCGCGAGCATCGCGTACCGGCCCGCCTGGATCTCGCTCGCGCTGTGGCTGTGGAGGCCGGCCGGCACCGTGGCGTTGGCCGTGCGCACCGTCACGGCGCCGCCGGTCACCGGCAGGGCGTCGCGGGCGTTGATCACGAGGTTGAGCACGACCTGCTGCATCAGCGCGGGATCCGCCCGGATGTTGCCGAGGTCGACCGCGAGATCGAGGTCGAGGGTGCTGACCGGGCCGACCAGCCGCCGCAGCAGCTCGCCGAGCTCGCGGATGACCTGGTTCAGGTTGATGACCTTCGGGTCCATCTCCTGCCGGCGGCTGAAGGCGAGGAGCTGCCGGGTGAGCGCCGCGGCCTTCTGCCCCGCCTTGTGGATCTCCTCCAGATCGCGCCGGGCCGAGGCGTTTTCCACCAGCCGCCCGCCGAGGATCTCGCAGTAGCCGTTGATGACGGACAGCAGGTTGTTGAAATCGTGGGCCACGCCGCCCGCCAGCTGGCCGACGGCGTCGAGCCGCTGCGAGTGCACGAGGATGTCCTGCAGGCGCCGCATCTCGGTCATGTCCCGGTAGACCGCCACCAGCCGCCGCGGGCGGCCCGGGCCGTCGTCGAGCGGGCTGAAACTCCACGCCGCATAGAACATCGTGCCGTCCTTGCGATAGACGTAGCCTTCCCCGTGGTGCACCTGACCGCGCCGCAAGGTGCGCAGCCAGCGCCGTAGCCGGGTCGTGTCGGACCGCGGCCCGTTGAACAGCCGGCTGTTGCCGCCGACGAGCTCCGCCGCCGGGTGCCCGGTCATCGCGCACAGCGCCTCGTTGGCGAAGAAGATCTCCAACCCGCCGCGCTGCCAGCGGCTGGCGGCGATCATCGCGCCATCGCCCAGGTGCCGCAGGCCGAGGGCCAGTTGCCGCCAGGGCAGGTCGCGCGCAGCCGGGCGGACGCGACGGGTCTGCTTGCTGGCCGGGGAACGATGACGCTGGGCACGCATGACGCCGCGTGGTTTAGGGCGAAAGCCGTTCCATCCTCCAGCCGCCGCCCGGGGTCCGGCAATAGCGGAGGCGGTCGTGCAGGCGGCTGCGCCGGCCCTGCCAGAACTCGATCGTGTCCGGGGCGAGGCGGTACCCGCCCCAGTACGGGGGCAGCGGCACCGCGCGGCCGGCGTAGCGGCGCGCCACCGCCCGCATCGCGGCCTCCAGGACCGTCCGGCCGGCGATGGGCCGGCTCTGGGCGGAGGCCCAGGCCGCCAGCTGGTGACTCCGGGGCCGGCTGTGAAAATACCGCGCGGACTCGCGGCGCGGAATCCGGGCCACCCGGCCTTCGATGATCACCTGGCGCTCGAGCGTCCACCACGGGAAGAGCAGGGTGGCGCGGGGATTGGCGCGGAGTTCGCGCCCCTTGCGGCTCTCATAGTTCGAATAGAACACGAAGCCGCGCCGATCCACGCCCTTGAGCAGCACGGTGCGCGCCGCGGGCCGGCCGCCGCGGGCGGCCGTCGCCAGCACCATGGCGTTCGCTTCAGGCACCCGGGCCGCTTGGGCGTCGGCAAACCACCGCTCGAACTGCCGGATGGGATGGCGGGCCAGGCCGGCCTCGTCCAAACCGGCCAACTGGTAGTCCCGGCGTAAGTTGGCTAAGTGCACCATGCGTGGAGGCTTACACTGCCCCGCTCGCCGCGTATGTCAAAAGCTGATCCCGGCGGCGGGCGCGGATTCCGGGTTGTCTTGGCGCCCGCCTCGGGAATCCTCGCCGGTGCACTGTGCCCTTCACCGCCCCCCTGCCTCCCTGGGCCTACCCGCTGCTTTTCGTCACCGGGTTCAGCGCCGGCTTGGTGGACGCGATCGCCGGCGGCGGCGGGATCATCTCGGTGCCAGTTCTGCTCAACTTCGGCCTGCCGCCGCAGCTGGCGCTCGGCACGAACAAATTCCAGTCGTCCTTCGGCAGCGTGTCCGCCTCGTGGCACTACGTGCGCCAGGGTCTGGTCGGCTTGCGCGCCTGCCGGCTGGGTATTCTCCTGACCTTGGCGGGTGCCCTGCTCGGCGCGTGGACCGTCCAGCACGTCGACCCGCGGGTGCTGGGCCGGGTGATTCCCGTGATGCTCGCCGCCATCGTTCTCTATCTTATCTTCCAGCCCCGGCTTGGCCTGGAGGACGGGCCCGCGCGGATGGGCTACCCGGCCTTCTACACCGTCTTCGGGCTGGGGTTGGGTTTCTACGACGGTTTTTTCGGTCCGGGCGTCGGCTCGTTCTGGGCCATCGCCTTCGTGCTGCTGTGCGGCCAGAATCTCACCCGGGCCACCGCGCACACCAAGGTGATGAACGCCACCAGCAACGTGGCCTCGCTCGCCCTCTTCGCCGCCGCCGGGCTGGTACACCTCGCGGCCGGTCTCGTCATGGCGGCGGGGCAGGTGGCGGGGGCGCGGCTGGGCGCCGGCCTGGTGGTGCGCCGGGGCTCGCGTTTCGTCCGGCCCGCCTTCCTCGTCATGGCCGGGCTCACCATCCTGCGCCTGCTCTGGCTCAACCTCGCCGGCGCGCGCTGACGGCCCGGACTTGTCCTTGTCCCGCCGCCGCGCTTTCCTCCCGGGCATGACTCCGTCGCGCTATCTCGACCGCCACCGCGCCGACCTCGTCGCCCTGCTGCAGCGGCTCGTGCGGCTCCCGACGGTGAATCCGCCCGGCGCCCATTATGGGGACATCACCGCGCTGCTGACCCGCGAACTCGCCGCCGCCGGGCTGCGCGCCCGCCGCCTGCCGGTGCCGGCGCGCGCCGCCGGCCCCAATCCCGAGCTGCGCGGCCATCCGCGCTACAACGTCCTTGGTTTCCTCGACGCCGGCGCCGCCCGGACCATCCATTTCAACGCCCATTTTGACGTCGTGCCGGCGGGCGGCCGCTGGCGGCACGGCAGCCCCTTCACCCCGGCGGTCGAGGGCGGCTGGGTCTACGGCCGCGGCACCGCCGACATGAAGGGCTCGATCGCCAGCCTGCTGCTGGCGCTCCGCGCGCTGCGCGCGACCGGCACGCGCCCCGGCTGCAACGTCGAGGTGTCGTTCACCGCCGACGAGGAGACCGACAGCCGGCTCGGCGCCGGCTGGATCGTCCGGCATGCTCCCCTCCGCGCCGACTACGCCGTCGTCATGGAGGGCGGCGAGGGGCGCGCCATCGGCTGCGGCCACAACGGCGTGGTCTGGCTCGAGGTGACCGTCCACGGCCGCGCGGCGCACGGCTCCACGCCGGAACGCGGTGTCAACGCGCTGGAAAAGATGGCCGCCCTCGTCCGGGCGCTGGAAGACTACAAGGCGCGGCTCGCCCGGCGCTCGTTCCGCACCCCGGCCGGCACGGTGATGCACCCGACGATCAACGTCGGCGGCGTGTTCGCCGCCGCCCCGGGCGGCAAGATCAACACCGTCCCGGCGGGCGCCAGCTTTAGCATCGACCGGCGCGTCCTGGCGGTCGAGACGCTCCCGGCCGCCGAGCGCGAGCTGCGCGCGTTCCTCCGCGCGGCGGCGCGCCGCATCCCCCGCTGCCGGATCTCGATCCGCAAGGTCTCGGAGAGCGAGCCCTGCTTCCGCGCCCCGGTCCATCCGTTCTTCGCCGCGCTGGCGGCCAGCGTGCGCCGCGTGCGCGGCGGCCGTCCGGTGCCCTACGTGTCCACCGGCTTCAACGACATGCATTTCTTCGCCCAGAAACTCGGCGTGCCGACCCTCGGCTACGGGCCGGGCGGCCGGGATTTCCACGCCGTCGACGAACGCGCGTCCCTCGCCACCCTCGTCGAGTGCGCCGAGATTTACGCCGACCTGCTCACCACCTTCGCCGGCTGAGGCTCAGCCGGACCAGCCGCGGCGGATCATCGCCACGGCGATCGCCGCCAGCAGCATCGAAATGATCTTGGAGATGGCGCGCAGCCCGGTCTGGCCGATCAGACGCGCCAGCCACTCGCTGCCCACAAACGCCAGCACGACGATCCCAAGGTTCACCGCCAGCGCCATCAGCGTCGCCGGCATGCCCACCGTCTGTACCAGCAGCAGCAGGGTGGTAATCAGCGCCGGCCCGGCGATCAACGGCATGCCCAGCGGGACGATGCCGAAGTCCTCCGGCATTTTCACCGGGCCGAAATCGGACTGGGTCAGGTCGCGCGCCGCGAGGATGAGCAGGATCAGCCCGCCCGCCACCTGGAAATCCTTCACTGACACGCCGACCGCGGTGAACACGTTCTGGCCGAGGAAGAGGAAGCCGAGCGCAATCACGCCCCCGGTCACGGTCGCCTGCCAGGCGACGCGCCGGCGCGTCGCCGGCGTCGCGCCCTGCCCCAAGGCCAGAAACACGGCCGCCATGCCCACCGGATCGATGGCCACAAACAGGGGGATGAACGCCTGCAGGAACCTGCCCAGGGATTCAGACATGCCCGGATTATGGCGGGCCGGCCGTGGGGCGTCGAGGCCGCGATGGCGGCGGGCGGGCGGGCCGGATCCCGGCCGGCCCGCCGCACGACCGCGTTGAAAACCGGCGCGCCCCGGTTCTGATGGCTCCATGCACCATCGCGTTCTCGGCCGCACCGGCCTGAAGGTCTCCGTCATCGGCGTCGGCACCTGGCAGTTCGGCGGCGAATGGGGCCGCGCGTTCACCCAGCCGGACGTCGACGCCATCCTGGGCGCCGCGCACGACGCCGGGATCAACCTGCTCGACACCGCCGAGTGCTACGGCGACCACCTGTCCGAGCGGTTCATCGGCGCGGCGCTGGCCGGCCGCCGCGAGCAGTGGATCGTCGCCACCAAGTTCGGGCACCATTTTCATGGCGCGTTCCGGCGCACCGACCACTTTACCGCCGCGGACGCCGTGGCCCAGCTCGACGCCTCGCTGCGGGCCCTGCGCACCGACCACGTCGACCTGCTGCAGTGCCACTCGGCCAAGGACGAGCAGTTCCGCACCGAGGGTCTGTGGGAGGCGCTGCTCGCTGAAAAGGCCCGGGGCAAGATCCGCCACCTCGGCATCTCGATCAGTCCCAACACCAACGTCTACCAGACGGACCGCGCCTCGCTCGTGGGCGCCGAGACCATCCAGGTCGTCTACAACCGGCTCCAGCGCGAGCCCGAGGCGGTGGTCTTTCCCTCGTGCCGGAAGCAGAACCTCGGTGTCCTCGCCCGCGTCCCGCTCGCCAGCGGCTTCCTCTCCGGCAAATACCGCCCCGGCGCGGAATTTCCGGCCGACGACGTGCGCGAGGCGTGGTTCAAGCAGGACCGCGACGCGAAGCTCGCGGAGGTCCAGCGCCTCGCCGCCACCGAGGTGCCGGCCGGCGTGCCGATGCCGCGCTGGGCGCTCGCATGGTGCCTGCACCATCCCGCCGTCACCGCGGTGATCCCCGGCTGCAAGTCGCCGGAACAGGTGCGCGACAACGCCGCCGCGGCCGAATTGGACATCGGGCAGGCCGGCCACCCGGCGGCGGCGTGAGCGTCGGCGCTCAGTGCATCAGCCGCGAAACCATCGCATAGACGATCAGCGCGAGCAGGACCAGGCCGGTGCCGAAGAAGAGGAACCCGAAGCTCCGGGCGATGCGCTTGCTGCCCTCCCAGTCGTCCTTCACCCGGTAGTCCTCCAGCCGGCCCTCGGCCACCAGCCGGTCGTACCAGCGCTTCCGCTCGTGGAGCAGCTCCGTCTTGGAGATGCGGCCGGAGAAGATCACGGTGTCCATCGGGAACTTCTCGATCCGGAAGTGGGTGTTGAAGAAGTGGAAGGTGAAGATGAAGCCGGCGGCGAGCAGCGCCTCGTCCGAGTGCACCACCAGCGCGATGTTGATCACCCAGCCGGGCAGGAAACGCGTGAAGAACGCGGGAAACCACATCACCAGCCCCGAGAGACCGATGATGGCCACACCCCAGAACACCGCGAAATAGTCGAAGCGCTCCCAGTAGGTCCAGCGGTCGAACTGCGGGCGCGCGCCCTTGCCGAAAAACCACTTTTGGTGCGCGATGAAGTCGCGCCAATCCTGCAGCCCCGGCACCATTGAGTCGGGGCCGAACAGCGCGCCCCACAGCCGGCTCCAGGTGAAGCGGCCCGTCGCCGGGTCGCGCAGGGTGCCGCGGCGCCTCCAGAGCGATACCGCCAGCTCGCCGAGGTGGAGGACGAAATAGGTGAAGGTGATGAGCGCGCCGAAATGGTGCAGCGAGCGCGCGACCTCCGCGCCGCCGAGCAGGTTGAAGATCACCTTCGCCCAGCTGGTGTAGTAGAACTTCAGCGGCATGCCGGTGATGACGAGCAGCAGGAAGCTGCTCACCACCAGCAGGTGCAGGAAGCGCTCGAAGGGGGTGAAGCGCGTGAACAGCGCGTCGTCGGTGTGCGCCTGCACCTTGGCCTCGCGGAAGGTCTTCGAGTCGTGCAGATAGAGGTAGACCGAGCGGACGAGCCAGAAGAGCGTGTGCACGCCGAAGAACGCGAACACGCCGACCAGCAGCGCGGTCATGAACAGAAACACCTTGTGCAGGAGCGGATAGTGGACCGCGTCGAGCGGGTTGGCGTGCGGCTGGTAGGCGGTGAACCTCGGCCCGGCGCCGGCATGGCATTGCTGGCAGGTGCCGAGGATGCGCTGGGGCGACAGCCGGGAGCGCGGGTCGCTCACCGGGAACACGTCGTGGTGCCCGTGGCAGTCGTAGCAGGCCGCGACCGCCGGGGCCACGTTGGGCCGGCCGAGCGCCATGGCCTTGCCGTGGTAGGTCTCGTTGTAGTGCTCGAGCCGGTCCTCGTGGCACCGGCCGCACCGCTGGTCGCTCAGGGCCTTGAAGTTGGCGGTGGTCGGGTTGACGATCTGGTGCGCCGTGTGGCAGTCGGTGCACACCGGGCCGCGCTTGTCGCCCTTGGCCAGCAGCTGGCCGTGCACGCTCTGGTTGTAGGTCTGCTCAATGCCGAGATGACACTGACCGCAGGTCTTGGCCACGTTGAGGTGGGCGGTGCGCGAGTCCCGGTCGATCGTGCGCTTGATGTCGTGGACGCCATGGCAGTCGTTGCACGACGGGGCCACCACCAGGCCCATCTGCAGCAGGGCACGGCCGTGGATGCTGTCCAGAAACTGGTCGGCGACGTGCGGGTATTTCAGCCGGTACTCGTCGGTCAACCCCGGGTTGTCGTGGCATTTGCCGCAGGTCTGTGGCAGGTTGAGCTTGAACACCGGGGAATCGAGCTGCTTGACCGGCACGATCTCATGGTTGCCGTGGCAGCTCACGCAGGTGGCCGCCTCCGAGGAGCCCATGGCGTGGCTCACCCCGTGGATGCTGGTGCCGTACAGCTTCACTTCCGCCGCGTGGCACGTCGCGCACTGGGCTGGCGGCAGCTTGGACGGGTGCGGCACCTCGGTGATGCCGGTGTGGCAGTCGACGCAGTTAAGCTTCCCGTGCACCGAATTCCGGAAGAACTCCGGCCGAACGCCGGCGGGCTTCTGCGGCTTTTTGCCCTTCGCCGGCGGCTCGGCCTCGTGACAGTCCAGGCAGTCGCTGTTCGGCACGATCTCGGCGCCGCGCGCCACCACGCCCCAGCCCGCCGCCGCGAACAGCAACGCCCAGCGCGCACCGCGCCAGCGGCGCGGCCAGGACAGCGGTTGCACGCGCGATAACATGGGCAAGCCTTTGATTGCCCGGCATCATAGCGGGAAGGCGGGACGCCGACACCGCATCGGTTGACCGATCGTGGGCATTTCTTGTCCCGCCGGAGGCCCCGCCGGACCTCGCAAAAGATGCCGACCGGGCCGGCAAAATATGCCCAGCATCCGTCAACCGATGCGGTGTCGGCCGGGGGCGCACCCGGTATCCTTGGGGCAAGCCCGATGGCCACCCCTTTCACCTGTCTCCGCCCGTTGCGCCGGATCGCCCCCCTGCTTGGGTGCGGGGCGCTGCTGGCCGGGGTCGGGGCGCTGTGCGCCGCGCCGGAAGCGTCACCCGCCAAGGCCGTGCCGGCCAACGGCTCCGCATCGTGCCTGGAGTGCCACCGCGACCCGACGCTGAAGATGAAAAAGGCGGGCCAGGTGGTCCCGCTGTTCGTCGATGCCGCCACTCTGGGCCACTCCGCCCACAGCTCCCTCGACTGCACCGACTGCCACGAGAATTTCAGTAGCGACAACATCCCCCACCAATCGACGCTCCCGCCGGTCAACTGCGCCTCGTGTCACGACGACATCGGATCCAAGCACGCCTTCCACCCGCGCCTGGTGAAGGCGCCGTTCCCGGCCGGCCGGGACACCGACTGCACCGCCTGCCATGGCACGCACGACATCGTCGGACCCAAGTCGTCCGCGTTTCCGTTCACGCCGGCGCGGGAGACCGCGGCCTGCGGGCGCTGCCATGAACCCGAACAAAAGGAATTCCTCGCCTCGGCCCACGGGCGCGCGGTCGCCCAAGGGGTCAAGGACGCCCCGGACTGCCTCGTCTGCCACCGCAAGCCGGTCGCCAGCCCTGTTCCCGGGCAGACCCGGCTCGCCCTGAAGCTCGACCAGGTGGCCCTGTGCGAATCCTGCCACCTCGCCAAGGCGGAGGTCGCCGGCAAGACCCTCCTCGGCCGCCATTTCGTCGCCTCGTTCGAACAGAGCGTGCATGGCGCCGCGCTGGCCGGCGGCGAGGTCAATGCCCCGAGCTGCGTCGACTGCCACGGCAGCCACCAGATGAACCAGGCCATGGCGGCGGGCTCGCGGGTCAATCCGCAGCACATCCCCGACACCTGCGCCAAGTGCCACGTCCAGGTCGCCGCCGACTACGCCACCAGCGTCCACGCCCGGGCGCTGCGCCAGGGCAACGCCGACTCCCCGGTCTGCACCACCTGCCACGGCGAGCACGACATCCGCGCGCACACCGACCCGACCTCGCCGGTGTACTCCAAGAACGTCGCCCAGCAGGTCTGCGCCTCGTGCCACGCCTCCGTGCGCCTCACAAAAAAATACGACCTGGCCGGCGACGTTTTCCAGACCTTCTCCGACAGCTATCACGGCCTCGCCGAGCGCGGCGGTGCGGTCGTGGTGGTGAATTGCGCCAGCTGCCATGGCGCCCACGCCATCAAATCCCCGGCCGATCCCACCTCGCCGGTCAACAAGCGCAACGTCGCCGCCACCTGCGGCCAGTGCCACCCCGGGGCCAACACGCGCTTCACCATCGGACAGGTGCACGTCAGCGCCGCGCAGCGCGACCGCAGCCCCATCCTCTACTGGATCGCCAACTTCTACGTCATCCTGATCGTCCTCGTGGTCGGCGGCATGGGCCTGCACAACCTGCTCGACTTTTTCAAGAAGGTCCGCCGCGAGCTCGCGGTGCAGAAGGGGCTGATTCACGAGGAGCCGGTGCCGCACCGGCTCTACCTGCGCATGACGGTCAACCAGCGCCTGCAGCACGCCGGCCTGGCGGTCAGCTTCGCCCTGCTCGTGATCACCGGGTTTATGCTCCGCTATCCCGACGCGTGGTGGGTCGTGGCCATCCGCCACGTCAGCGACCAGGCCTTCCTCCTGCGCGGCCTCCTCCACCGCATTTCCGGCGTGATCCTGATCGCCGCGGGCGTCTGGCATGTGGCTTATCTGGCGCTGACGGCGGAGGGCCGGCAGCTGTTCCTCGACCTCCTGCCGCGCAAGCGCGATCTGACTGATCCCTGGGCGGTGCTGCGGTACAACCTCGGGTTCTCCCCGGACAAGCCGAAGTTCGGCCGCTTCAGCTACATTGAGAAATCCGAGTACTGGGCCCTGGTCTGGGGCACGGTGCTGATGGGCATCACCGGCGCCATCCTCTGGTTTGAGAACACCTCGATGGGGCTGTTCACCAAGCTGGGCTTCGACATCTCGCGCACCGTCCACTTCTACGAGGCGATCCTGGCCACGCTCGCCATCATCGCCTGGCACTTCTACTTCGTCATCTTCAATCCCGACGTCTACCCGATGAACCTCGCCTGGCTGACCGGCCGGGTGTCCGAGCACGAGATGCGCGCGGACCATCCGCTGGAGCTGGAGCAGCTCCAGCAATCGCCGCCCGCCGCCCCTCCACCGTCGACATCCCCGCCCACCCCGCCTCATGATGAGGCTCCGCCGCCTTCCTGAATCCGTCCCACCCTGGAGCGGCTCCCGTCCGCTCCGCCAAATAACGCGGAGGTTGCATGAATACCACGATCAAACTCCACCTCGACCCCGAGGAGTTTGCCCCGATTGAACGGCTCGCCACGAAGCTCGCGGTCACGCCGGAGACCATCGCCTACGCCGGCCTCAACTGCATCATGGAGCGCGCCCGCGAGGCCGCCGGCCGCCAGGAGATCGTCGACCTGCACCTCGGCCGCCATGAAGGCCTGCCGTCGTGGGCCGACAACGCCCGCGGCGTGCACATCTACGAGAGCAAGCACGACGAATAGGCCGGGCGCGCCGCCCCTGCCTTGACGCGCCTCGGCGCTTGCCGCCGGACCCTTTCGGCGCACGCTTCCCGGCGTTCCCATGGCCGGCGGCCCGCCCAGCATTCTCGACCTGACCCGCGACGAGCTGCGCGCACTCGTCTTCTCCTGGCAGTTCAGCCCGGTGCACGCCGGCCGCGTCTGGAGCTACATCTACCTCGCGGGGGTGACGCGGTTCGCGGCCATGCCGGAGGTGCCGGCGCGCCTCCGCGCGCGCCTGGAGTCGGCCCTCGCGCTGCCGCACCCGGCCGTCGCCCGCGAGGCGCACAGCTCGGACGGTTTCACCCGCAAATACCTGCTCGCCCTCGGCGACGGCCACCGCGTCGAGACCGTGCTCATGCGCTTCACCGGCCGCGCCACCGCCTGCCTGAGCAGCCAGGCCGGCTGCGCGATGGGTTGCGTGTTCTGCGCCACCGGCCAGCTGGGCTTCCAGCGCCAGCTCACCGCCGGCGAGATTGTCGCGCAGGCGCTGCACGTCGACCGCGTGCTGCGGGAGCACGGCCGCGGCGGGCCGCTGGCGCGGGCCGAAAGCCCGTCGCCGCACGAACGTCACGAGCGTCTGCGCAACGTCGTGCTCATGGGCATGGGCGAGCCGCTGGCTAATTACGAGGCGGTGATGCGCGCGGTCGACATCCTGCGGAATCCCAACGGCCCGGGGATCGGCGCCCGGCGCATCACCCTGAGCACGGTCGGCGTCGTCCCCGGGATCGTGCGGCTGGCGGACGAGGCCCGCCCGATCCACCTCGCCGTCAGCCTGCACGCGGCCACCCAGGCGGAGCGGGCCGCGCTCGTGCCGGTCGCCCGGCGCTGGCCGCTCGACGCGCTGCTGGAGGCCTGCCGGTATTACGTCGAAAAACAGCAGCGCCGGATCTTTTTCGAATGGGCGCTGATCGCGGGCCGGAACGACACGCCGGAGCAGGCCCACGCGCTCGGCCGCCTCCTCCGCGGCCTGCGCGCCCAGGTCAACCTCATCCCGCTCAACCCCACCGCCGGCTACGACGGCGCGCCGACCCACCAGACGGCGGCGCGACATTTTCAGGACATCCTCGCCACCCACGGCCTGCCCAGCACCGTCCGCCAGCGCCGCGGCCTCGACATCGCCGCCGGCTGCGGCCAGCTGGCCGGCGGCGGTTGAGTGGAACCACCAGGGAACCAGGACGCCCAGCAGGGCTAAGTCGCCCGGTGTCTTCGCGTCTTGGTTGGTTTCAAGTGCCTCAGCTCCCGGAGCGCATCGGCCGCGACCCAGCGCGCGGCGGGAGAGTCGAGCTGGTGAATCCGCCGCGCGGTGGCGATCGCGGCCCGCCGCAGCCGGGAGTTGCGCTTGCCGACCTGCCGCAGCGCCCAGTTCACCGCCTTCTTCACAAAATTGCGCCCGTCGTTCGCCTCGCGGGCGATGACCGGCAGAAAATCCAGAAACACGGCGTCGGGCAGCTCCTTCCGGTGCACCGCCATGCCGGCCATGAGCACGAAGCCGCAGCGCTTGACGTATTCCGCCCGGCGGCGGCTCCACGCGTGCGCCTTCTCGATGGCGTGGGGCGTCCGGTCAAAGAGCACGCAGCAGCACGCGTCACTCACGGCCCAGTTGTCGCACTCGCCCGCCCACCGTTCCATCTGGCGCCGGGTGACCTGCCGCGGGTCGTCCACCAAGGTCGCGATGCCCCGCGCCTCGTGCACGCCGGTGGCCCACAGCGCCAGCGCCAAGGCGTGGTCGCGGCGGTGCCGGCGGGCGATGGCGCGCAGCACCGACGCCCGGATGCCGAGCTGCTCGCAGCGCGACGTGATGCCAAAGCGCCGCTGGCCCGCCACGTCGCGCGGGCTGCGTTGCGTGCGCAGTTCGGCCACCAGGGTGGCCGCGGTCAGCGCCGGGTCCGGCGTTCCCGCACCGCCGCCGCCAGCTGGACGAGCAGCGGTCCGGTTTTCTCGAGGGCGAGGCATGGATCGGTGATGCTGCAGCCGTAGACGAGCGGCCGGGTGCGATAGTCCTGCGCGCCGCCGAGCAGATTGCTCTCCACCATGACGCCGCAGACGGCGCGCTCCCCCGCCGCCACCCGGGCCGCGAGCTCGGCGGCCACCGCCGGCTGCCGCCCGGCATCCTTGCCGCTGTTGGCGTGGCTGCAGTCCACCATCAGGAACGGCGGCAGGCCCGCCGCCCGCAGCTGCTCCGTCGCGGCGCGCACGTGCCCGGCGGAGTAGTTGGGTCCCGCGGCGCCTCCGCGCAGGACGAGGTGCCCGCGGTCGTTGCCGGCGGTGCCAAGGACGGCGGGCGCGCCGTCCTTCGTCAGCGAGGGAAACCAGTGCGGCTGGCGCGCCGAGCAGATGGCGTCGACCGCCACCTGCACGTCGCCGTCGCGCCGGTTCTTGAAGCCGACCGGCATCGAAAGACCGGAGGCGAGCTCGCGGTGCACCTGGCTCTCGACCGTGCGCGCCCCGATGCCGCCCCAGGTCACGATCTCCGCGTAGTACTGCCCGAGGGTGGTGTCGAGGAACTCGGTCGCGACCGGCAGGCTCAGGGCGGTGAGGTCGAGCAGGAGCCGCCGCGCCAGGCGCAGGCCCTTGTTGATCTGGAAGGTGCCGTCGAGATCGGGATCGTTGATCAGGCCCTTCCAGCCGCCGACCGTGCGCGGCTTCTCGAAATACACCCGCATGACGACGAGGAGGTCGGCGGCGAGCGGAGCGGCGAGCGCGACCAGACGCGCCCCGTATTCGCGCGCCGCGGCCGGGTCGTGGATCGAACAGGGCCCGACGATCGCAAGCAGCCGGTCATCCCGCCCGAGGATGATCTCCTCGACCGCCGCGCGGCTCCGGGCCACCAACTCCGCGCCCGCGTCGTCGAGCGGCATTTCCGCCGTCAGCACCGCCGGCGACACCAGCGGCCGGGTGGCCAGGATGCGGACGTCCTCGATGCGTTGCCGGGCCATGGGAGAAGGGTCCCGCCGCCGGCTCAAAGACCCAGCTCGCGCCGGGCCTCCGCCACCACCGGGCCGGCGGCCAGGGCGGCGGGCGGCGGGGGCGCGGCCAGGCCGAGGCGGGCCGCCCGGGCCCGCAGGCCGAGCGCGAGCAGCGCCGCGGGGTCCGCTTGCGCCGCCGCGCGGTCCGCCGCGGCGACCATCTCCGCCGGCAGGACACCCCAGACCGCGGGCAGAACCTGCTTCTCGGCGAGGAAAAGCGAGAGGGCGCCGCCCAGCGCCTCCGTGTAGTCGCGCAGGGCGGCCGGCGGCGCGTAGGCCAGCCCCTGGCCCGCGGGGTAGGGCGTGAACTCCATGAAGGCGCGAATCTGCGCCCCCAGATCCGCCAGGGCGTGGTCGGCGGTCGCCGGCGTCCAGCGCACCGTGAAGGCCTTGCGCTCGCGGAATTTCTTCACCTCCCAGACGCGCAGCGCGAGCTCGTAGTCGGCGTGCTTCTGCTCCAGCGACCCGATGAACACGTAATCCAGTCCGCCCTCGGTCGAGTCGACGAGCTGGCGGAGATGTTCGGGGGCCCACTCGGCGTTGAACACCACGTAGCGGTCGTGGCGGGCCGTGGCCGCGACCGCCACCGTGCCGTAATGGGGGCTGAACAAAAGGGTCTCCGCCAGCCACAGCGGAATGCCGCGCGACATCCGCGCGAGCTCGTCCTCCGGCTGCTGCATCGCCGCCTCGACATCCCTCACCGCGGGCAAGGCGAGCTGGGCGAACGCCACCCGCCGCAGCCGTCCCTCCTTCGGCGGCAGCAGTCCGGAGAGGCGCTCCAGCCCGTAGAACCAGACTGGCTTGCTGATGGTGACGAGGTCGATCTTGTTGACGTTGGGATCGACCGCGACCACCGCCGCCGGCGCCACCGGGGCGATGGTGCCCTCAGCCTCCATCAGCATCATGTCGGCGACGACGTTGGAAAAGCCGAAGAGCCGGTCCTGCAACTCCGGCCGGTTGAGGGCGAACAGGAGGTCGAGCACATGCTGCGCAGCCTGGGGCTCACGGACCGCCAAGTAGGCCTGGAGCAGGTTGAAGCCGGTGGCGGGGCCGTGCCGCTCGGCGTCGTACCGCGGGGCGACCAATTCGATCATCTCGCGGGTGTGGCCGGTCACCCCGAGGTCGCCGGAGACCGTCATGAGTACATCCGGGCGGTCGCCGGCCGCGGCGAGCACCTCCTCGTAGATGACCACGGCGGCGGCGGCATTCTTGCGCTCCAGCTCCTCGCGCGCCTGTTTGAGGCGGTTGAGGACCGCCACGCCGGTCGGGGCGGGGGCGGGGGTCTCCGGCACCGGTGGGAGGGGCTCGGACGCGCCCGGGGCGTCCCCGGCCGCGGGGACGGGGGAGGCCGCCGCCGCCGGGCGGGGCGCCGGCGATTTCGGCAGGAACCGGTCGAACAAACCCATGGGGAACGAGGAAAGCGCCCGCCACCGCGCAGGCGACGCAAAACTTGTCGCCGCCGGCCGGCCGGGTTCCCGGTTTCCGGCCGCGATCCACCCGGCGGCCGGACCTCCGCGCCCCGCGCCTTTCCCGTTTGACCTGTCCCCGCGCGCGGCTACTTAGCACCGTTCCGCGCGGTGAACCGGGTCCACATCAAAACCTACGGCTGCCAGATGAACGAGCGCGACAGCGAGGCCGTCGCCGCGCTGCTGCGCGCCCGGGGCTACCGCCTGGTGCCGGACGAGGACGAGTGCGACATCCTGCTGCTCAACACCTGCAGCATCCGCGACCTCGCCGAGCAGAAGGCGCTCGGCAAGGCCGGCCACCTGCTGGCGCGCAAGCGGCGCCAGCCGCGGTTCATCCTCGGCATCCTCGGCTGCATGGCCCAGAACCGCGGCGCGGCGCTGCTCGACCAGCTGCCGGACGTCGACCTCATCGTCGGCACCCAGAAATTCCACCAGGTGCCCGGCTACCTCGACAACCTGCGCGCCGCGCGCGAGGCGGGGGTGCCGCTGGGCGCCACGATCGTCGACACCGCGGCGGAGGCCGGCTCCCAGAACGAGATCCGCGACCATGAGCTCGCGGAGCGCCAGGTCACCGCCTTCGTCTCCATCCAGCAGGGGTGCAACATGGACTGCACGTTCTGCATCGTGCCAAAGGTGCGGGGCGACGAGCGGTCGCGGCCGATGGACGCGATCGTGGCTGAAAGCCGCGCGCTCGCGGAGCGGGGGGTGCGCGAAATCACGCTGCTCGGGCAGATCGTGACCAGCTACGGCCGGCGCGACTACGCGCACACCGGCGGCCGGACGCCCTTCGTCCAGCTCCTCGAGCGCCTCCACGAGATCGACGGCCTGGCGCGCCTGCGCTTCACCTCGCCGCACCCGCGAGGCTTCAAGGACGACCTGGTCGAGGCCTACGGGCGCCTGCCCAAGCTGGGCGACTACGTGCACCTGCCGCTGCAGTCGGGCAGCAACCGGATCCTGCGCGCCATGAACCGGCCGTACACCCGCGAGCGCTATCTGGAGATCGTGGGCGCCCTGCGCCGGGTGCGGCCGGAGATGCACTTTTCCACCGACATCATCGTCGGCTTCCCCGGCGAGACGGAAGAGGACTTCGCGCAGACCCGCGACCTGTTCGCGACGGTGAACTACGACATGGCCTACATCTTCAAATACTCGGTCCGCAGCGGCACCGCCGCGGCCGCGATGTCCGGGCAGGTGCCGGAGGAGGTCAAGGAGGAGCGCAACCAGATCCTGCTGCGCCTGCTGGAGCAGAATTCCCGCCGGCGCAACCAGGCCCTGGTCGGCACGGTGCAGGAAGTGCTGGTCGAGGGACCGGACCGGAAGGGACTGCGCTTCCTCGGCCGCACCCGCGGCAACCGCACGGTGCATTTCGCGGCCGCCGAACAGCAGATCGGCGCGCTGGCGCCGGTGCGGATCGAACGCGCGACGACGGCCGTGCTCTACGGCGAGCTGCTGCCGGCCGGAGTGGAGTCTTGACCCTGCGCCGGCCGCCCGGAAATGTGACGCGTCTCCCGCCCGCCGGCCGCCGAACTTCCGTTCCGCATGTCCCTCTTCCTCGCCACCCTGCTTCCCGGGCTCGTCCTGACCCTGCTCGGGGTGCTGCTGCTGCTCAACAGCCCGGTGGTGGTTTCGGCGTGCTCCGCCCTGCCGCGCTCGCCGGCGGGCGCCCTCGTGCTGTTCGGCGGCGGGGTGCTGTGGTTCCTCGTGCGGGTGGCCAACATGGGGGCCGCCGACCGGATCCTCGGCGACTCGAACGTGCCGTGGGTCGTCGGTTTCGGCGCCCTCGGGGTCCTGGCGTTCCGTTACGTGCCGGATTTCCTCGCGGTGCGCGGGCTCAGCATCCTGCTCCTGCTCTCGGCCACGCCGCTGCTGGGCGCCTCCTTCATGCGCTACGAGCCGCAGGATTATCCCCTGAAGGTGCTCTCCTACCTCGCCATCGTGCTGGCCCTTTATCTCGCCGCCGTGCCCTACCGGCTGCGGGACTTCCTCCAGTGGCTGTTCGCGCGGCCGGGCCGGGCCCGGGGGCTCGGCGCAGCGTTGCTCGCCGCCGGAATTCTGCTCAACCTCGTGGCGTTCACCTACTGACCCCATGACCCCGCCTCCGAAGCAAGCCCACGGCCTGCTGATGTTGATCGCCGGCCCCACCGGCACCGGCAAGACCACGCTGTGCCGCCGGCTGGTTGCGACCCACCCCCAGATCGAACGCGTCGTCACCTGCACCACGCGGCCGCCGCGCGAGGGGGAGAAGCACGGAGTCGACTACCTGTTCCTCAGCAACGCGGAGTTCGACGCCGCGCTGGCGAACGACGAGTTCCTCGAATGGGCGCAGGTGCACACCGCGCGCTACGGCACCAAGAAGGGCGCCGTCTTCAACCGGCTCGCGCACAACGCCGACCTCGTCGTCAACGTGGATGTGCAGGGGGCGCGCGCCTACCGGCAGACGTTCGAGAGCCACTCCACCATGCGCGGGCGGCTGATCACCGTGTTCATCATGCCGCCGAACATGGAGACCATCTACGACCGCCTGATCACCCGCGGCCAGGAGACCAAGGACCAGATCGAACGGCGGATGAAGACCGCGCTCTACGAGGTCGAGCAGTGGGCCCAGAGCGACTATTGCATCGTGACCGGCTCCAAGGACGAGGACTTCGCCCGGCTGGAGGGAATCTGGCTCGCCGAGAAGTGCCGCGTGGTCCGCCTGCGCCAGACCGTCGCGTCGGCGGACTCCCGGCTGCCCTTCACCCGTTGAGCCGCCTCCGCCGGCGCGCCCTACAGCAGGTTCGTGGGCAGCGTTTCCTCGACGGCGGCGGCGCGCGGCCGGCGCCGCACGCCGGGCGCCGCGTGCAGCCGTGTCTGCAGCCCGTCGGCGGGACGAAAGACATAGACCCGCTGCTCGCGTGTCACGGTCAGGAACTCACGCCGCACCAGGTCAAACAGGTCATCGCGGGCCGTCTGGTGGGTGACGCCGTGGCTGTGCTGGTGGCGGGCGATGCCGTAGCGGGCGTCGGGCGCACGGAGCGCGTGCGCCACGACCGCCTGCTGGCGCCGGTTCAGGAGCGGGAAGACGCGGCTTTGGCGCATCCCGGCCTCCAACTCCGTCCGCTTCCGCGCCAGGCGCTCGCGCGCGGCGCGCAGGCCCGCGCGGACCGCCTCCGCCTGCTGGAGGAGAAAATAGGTGAGATCGTTGTCGTCCGACTCGGTTTCGAGGAACGCACGGGCGTAGCGGCGGGGGGCGGCGGCCAGGGGTGATGAAAGGGACACGTAGGTGAACAGCGGGTAACCCGCGCGGGCCATGGCCCAATAGAAGAGGGCTCGCGCCGTCCGGCCGTTGCCGTCGACAAACGGCCGGTCGTACGCGACCCAGAAATGCAGCGCGATCGCCCGGATCAGGGGATGGATGAACGGCTCCGCGGCCGCGTCATTCCCGAACCGGCACAAGGCCTCGAGCCGCGCCGGCAACTCCCGCGCCGGCGGCGGCTCATAGAAGCCGGCAGCCTCCGCCTCCACCCCGGCCGCCGCTTCCCCCTCCCGGCGCAGCCGCCCGGCAGCTTCCGGCGGGTCCACCGTCCCGACGGTGACGCGGCGATTCATGTCCACCAGAACCTCGCGGGTCAGCGGACCGGACCCGGGCAGATCCCGCAGCAAGCCGGCCAGATTCCACACCATCCGCTCTTCAGCGCCAGCCGGTGGACGGCCCGCACGAAGCATCTCCCGACCCGCTTCCAATCCCACCTTGGCGCCCGCCAGCGACGCGGATGCCACCGCCTCCCGCAGTAACGCGCTCGCCTCAAGGCGTTCCGCCAGGCCCGCCCCGGCCACCTCCTCAACCCCCGTCCGATCGACCGCGTGAAGCAGGTCATCCAGACTTTCCGGCACGCCGTAGCCGAACCCCCGCGTTCCTTCCGGCCCCAAGCGCCGTTCCCGCGACCGCCGTACAATCTTCAGCGCCGCCCACGTCGCCTCATGGCTTACCCCGCCATGCTCCCCTCCCTGACTCAGCTCATCCCAATGTTGGTATCCGTCAGACGGCGCCAGTTTTTCAAAAGCCTCCAGCATCCCAGCCCATTGCTGAGGAAGAACATCCAGATATTGTGGCGGCCTCTTCAATCAGTGGCGTAACTATCCTATATTTTAATTGATTTTGATTAGTCAATTTTAGTCAATCCAATTTTAATGATAATTTGGATTAAATGAGCAGTGAGCCAGACAGGAATCCGGTTTATTGGGTTCCTGCTGACGTCGGCGACCAACTGTTCCCGGTCGCCTAGGCTTGGATCTGGGGCCGCGTGGGCTCGGGCCAGTCGAGGTGG
>Ga0335083_10003457_pt1 | contig 20485 bp, 19 predicted proteins | sample Lox_Sample_42_FD_206716 | JGI IMG/M metagenome (GOLD analysis project Ga0335083, IMG submission 206716) | Soil microbial communities from Loxahatchee National Wildlife Refuge, Florida, United States - Lox_Sample_4.2 | ecosystem: Environmental > Terrestrial > Soil > Wetlands | place: USA...
TCCTGCGGCAGCTCGCGCAGGACGCCCGGCCACGATCAGGCGCGCCTCCGGGCGAAGCGGCGAAGGGCAAACCGCGATCCGGTGCACCGCCTGGGGGCTGGGACCTCCGGCCAGCGAAACCTGGCAGCTGGGCGCTGATCCTGCCTGGCGGACGGCAGATGTCCGTGCGGATCGACGTCGTTCCGACCCATGAGTGCGACCACCGGTATCAGACCAGCGCCTACCAGCCGGGGGACCGGCTCCGCCGCCTGGTCCAGGTCCGCGATCACCAGTGCACGTTCCCGGCCTGCTCCCGCCCCGCGCGCGAGTCCGACTTCGAGCATGCCATCCCGTACGACAAGGGCGGCAAGACGGACGCGTGCAACGCGGGCGCCCGCAGTAGACGTTGCCACCAAGTTAAACAGAGTCCCGGCTGGACCCTCACCCAGCCCAAGCCCGGATGGCACCAGTGGACCACCCCGACCGGCCGCGCCTACACCCAGGAGCCCTGGCGCTACACCGCTTGATGAGGTGCCGATCCCAGGGAGTCGCGCTGGCCGTCACGCACCCAGTTCAGCCAGCAGCTTGTCCAGCCAGTTCGCGGCCTGCGCGGCGGCCGCGTGGTGGCCGATGGCGTCAATGGCGGGCCCGTTGAGCTCGCAGTCGAAGACTCCCTGGTAGCCGGCGTCGAGCAGCCACTGGACAACCGCGGCGAGCGGGACGTCGCCGTCGCCGGGAACGGCACGGCACGGCAGCGACCGCGATCCCCGCGTCATGTCGCTGAGCTGGACGTGCGCGATCAGGCTCGCGTGCTCGCCGATCTCCTCGCGCAGCCCGGCCTCGGTCCAGACGTGGAACGCGTCCAGGCAGATCCCCATCCCGGCCCGGGGGGCGACAAGCAGCGCGTCGTGGAACGTATGGACGAACGTCAGATCGGAGTACAGCCAGCTGGTCGGCTCGATGGCGAGGGTCACACCGCGGGCCGCCGCGTAGCCGGCGAGGTCGCCGGCCGCGTTCACATAGGCGTCGGCGCAGGCGTCCCAGCGGGCCGAGGTGCGCGGTCCGGTCAGCCCGTACATCGTCGCGGCGCCCACCGCCGCCGCCAGGTCGATGTCCCTTTCCACCAGCTGCCGCGACTGGGCCGAGGCCGCCGCCGAGGACAGGTCGATGGCGAGCGTGCCGGTCGTGGTGACGATCTTTACGCCGTGCCTGCGGGCCGCCGCGACGACGGCCCCGGCCCCGGCCGCGCGGACCTTGGCCCCGGTGACCGACGCGTTGCCGACGCCGAGGCCGGCGATGGCCTCGATCGCGTCGGGGGCAGGCAAATCGGGAAAGCAGAGTCCGCTGACCGATACCTTCTCATGCACTGAACTGGACCCTTTCTGTGCCGGATTCTGCCGAACCCGTTCGGGATGATCCCTTCGTTCGCCCGGCGCGGCCGTCAGCCGCTGACGATGCGGATGGCCTCCTGGACGAGGCGGGGCAGTTCCGGCTGCATCCGCGCCATCGACTCCTTCACCGGCCGGCCGAGCTTCAGCGCGCGCTTGAGCAGCAGGCCGGTGGTGGCGGCCTCCTTGTAGCGGGTAAGGGCGTCGAACCAGCCGAGTTCCGGCACCGGGCGGCCAAGCACGTCCTCGTAGGCCCGGACGACCTCGCGGCCGGCCGGGGTGCCCGCGACCGTCCCGGGCGCGACGGCGGGGTGCCCGGCGTCGTCGGTGAAGTAGGTCAGCCAGGACAGGTCGACCCGCGGGTCGCCCACCGACCAGATCTCCCAGTCGATGACAGCGTTGACATGGTCGCCGTCGCACAGAGTGTTGCCGAGCCGGAAGTCGCCGTGGTTGACCGCCGGCGGCAGCGGCGCGGGCATGCTCGCCCGCAGCGCCTTCGCGGCCCGCTCGTAGTCGCCCGCCATCTCCGGCGGCAGGGTGGTGAACGCGCGAGTCCACCGGTCTATCTCGTCGGTGAGCCCGACGACGGGCTCATCGCCAAGCCCCACCTCGCCCGGGACAATCCCGTGCAACTGCGCGAGCACCCGCACGGCGTCGAAGAACCGGGCTTTTACCTGGGCGGGAGCGGGTCGGTGGACGTCATCGCTCAGCAATGGCTCCACGCACTCCCCCGCGACCAGGTTCATCGCCATGAACGGCGGAACCTCCGGCGGTTCGCCAGGATCGGAGAAGAGCACGTCCGGTGCCAGCGGTCGCCTGGTGCCCTGGACCGCGCGCTGCAGCCTCGCCTGGCGCAGCACGTCGCGGTTGCGGAGCGGGGCGAGCCCGGGCGGGGCCACCTTGAGCACCACCGGGGTCTCCCCCGCGGCCACGCCGGCCAGGTCGACAATAAAGGTAAGGCTTGAGGTGCCGCCGGTGAGCGGTGACACGCCTTGTACCCGCGCGCCGGGACGCCAGTCGGTTACCCGCTGCCCAACCCGGTCACGCAGCTGAGCCAGCAGTGTCTCGTCGGCCTGGCTGGCGGCCATTGCGCTCTCCCCCTCGTCCGTGAAACAACTATCTTCTAGTATTTAGTAATACAATTCTCGTCCGACGACCGACGATACCTGGCCACCGCGGATCCCGCCAGGCCGGGGGCGACGCGGCAGGAGCTGCACATGTGGGATTTCTGCACCGAACCAGAGTTCCAGGAGAAGCTGGACTGGATGACCGCCTTCGTGCGGGACGAGTGCGAGCCACTTGACTTGCTCTTCCCGCGTCCGGGTGACCCGTACGACGTGCAGAACAAGGCATCGAGGGCGATCCTGGCGCCGCTGCGGGAGAAGGTGAAGGAGCAGGGTCTGTGGGCCTGCCACCTCGGGCCCGAGCTTGGCGGCCAGGGCTACGGTCAGCTGAAGCTGGCGCTGATGAACGAGATTCTCGGCCGCTCCGGCTGGGCGCCGACGGTGTTCGGCACGGCCGCACCCGACACCGGCAACGCCGAGATCCTCGCGCTGTACGGGACCGAGGAGCAAAAGGCACGGTACCTTCGGCCGCTGCTTGAGGGAAACATCGTGTCCACCTTCTCCATGACCGAGCCACAGGGGGGTTCCGACCCCAAGGAGTTCGTCTGCAAGGCCACCAGGGACGGTGACGAGTGGGTGATCGACGGGGAGAAATGGTTTTCTAGTCACGCCCGCTACGCCTCGTTCTTCATCGTCATGGTGGTCACCGACCCCGACGCGAAGCCGTACGAGCGGATGTCGATGCTCATCGTGCCCGCCGAGACACCGGGGATCGAGATCATCCGCAATGTCGCGACGATGAACGAGCGCGATGACCTGGACGAGGGCACAGAGGGCTACATCCGCTACAACCAGGTCCGGGTGCCGCTCGACGCCATGCTCGGCGCACCGGGCGAGGGCTTCAAGGTCGCCCAGGCGCGGCTGGGCGGCGGCCGGGTGCACCACGCCATGCGGGTGGTCGGCAAGTGCCAGCGGGCCTTCGACATGATGTGCGAGCGCGCGCTGTCACGCCGGACGCAGGGCAAGCTGCTGTCCGAGCACCAGTTCGTCCAGGGCTTCATCGCCGACTCGGCCATCCAGTTGCAGCAGTTCCGGCTGCTAGTGCTGCAAACAGCGTGGATCATCGACAACCAGCCGCACGGCGCCGCCCGCACCCACATCGCGATGTGCAAGGTGGCGCTTGCCCAGGTGCTGCACGACGTCCTGCAGCGGGCGGTGCAGCTGCACGGGTCGCTCGGCACCACCCAGGAGACTCCGCTCGGCCCCTGGTGGGCCTACGCGCCGCAGCTCGCGCTCGCCGACGGCCCGACCGAGGTGCACAAGGCCGCCGTCGCCAAGGGCATGCTGCGCGGGTACTCGCCGGCCCCCGGCCTGTTCCCGACCGAGCACATCCCCACCCGGCGGGCCGCGGCACGCGCGCGGTACGCGGCACTCCTCGAGGAGCACGGGCTGTGAGCGACGTTCTTGCCGGGCCGGCGGCGCTGTTCGACCTGACCGGGAAGGTCGCCCTGGTCACCGGCGGCAGCCGCGGGCTTGGCCGGGAGATGGTGCTGGCCTTCGCCGCCGCGGGCGCCGATGTGGTCATCGCCAGCCGCAAGCTTGACAGCTGCGTGGCGCTGGCCGAGGAGATCGAGGCGACCGGGCGGCGGGCACTGCCGGTCGCGTGCCATGTGGGGCACTGGGACGAGTGCGGCTCGCTGGCCGAGCGCGCCTACGAGCACTTCGGCCGGGTGGACATCCTGGTCAACAACGCCGGCATGTCACCGCTCGCGCCGTCGTCGGCAGAGACGTCGGAGGAACTGTTCGACAAGGTGATCGGGGTCAACTTCAAGGGCCCGTTCCGGCTGAGCGCGCTGATCGGGCAGCGGATGTTCGAGGGGGACGGCGGCTCGATCATCAACGTCTCGTCGAGCGGGGCGCTGTACCCGGCGCCCAGGTACGGGCCCTACGCGGGCGCCAAGGCGGCACTCAACGCGCTCACCACCGTCTTCGCCCGCGAGTACGCGCCGAAGGTGCGGGTCAACACCATCTCGGCCGGGCCGTTCCTCACCGACATCTCCAAGCACTGGCCCGAGGAGGGCAAGCGCACCTGGCGGAACGCCGCCGGGCGCGCCGGAGATCCCGCGGAGGTCGTGACCACCGCGCTCTACCTGGCGTCGGCCGCCTCCAGCTACACCACCGGCTCGCTGATCCGGGTGGACGGCGGACTGTACTGAACTGATTGTCAGCTCCGAGAGGAACACACATGACCGGACTTCGCGTCGTGCAATGGGCGACGGGCAACATCGGCAGCCGCTCGCTGCAGCACATCATCGAGCATCCCGGGCTCACGCTGGCCGGCGTGTATGTCACCTCGCCGGCCAAGGCAGGCCGGGACGCGGGCGAGCTGTGCGGCCTGCCGCCGACCGGGGTGGCGGCCACCAGCGATGCCGGCGAGATTCTCGCGCTCGGCGCGGACTGCGTGCTCTACATGCCCGCCGTCTGCGACCTGGACCAGGTGTGCGCTCTGCTGGCCGCGGGCACGAACATCGTCACGACCCGCGGTGAGTTCCACCATCCGGCGAGCATGCCGCCGGCCGACAGGGAGCGGGTCGAGCGGGCCTGCGCCGAGGGCGGCACCTCCATTCACAGCACCGGCTCCAGCCCCGGTTTCATCAGCGAGGCGCTGCCCCTGGTGCTGACCTCGATCCAGCGCCGCATCGACCGCGTGGCGATCCACGAGTACGCCGACCTGTCCAGCAGGGACTCGCCTGACATGCTGTTCAACCTGATGGGGTACGGTCACCGGCCTGAGGAGTTCCCGCCGGAGCGGTTCGGCTACGGCGCCTACTCGTTCGGGCCTTCGATGCGGCTCGTCGCCGATGCGATCGGCAAGCCACTCGACTCGGTCACCTCGACCGGCGAGGTCGCGGTCACGCCGGAGAAGCTCACCATCGCGGCAGGCACCCTGGACGCGGGCACCGTGGCCGGGCTCCGGATGACGGTGACCGGCACGCACCAGGGCCAGCCGCTGATGACGTTCACCGCGAGCTGGTGCTGCGCCCAGGAGCTCGACCCGGCCTGGGAGCTGCGCGGCGCGGGCTGGAACGGCTGGAACGTCCAGGTGGACGGCGACGCGCCGCTCGACGTCGACATCCGCTTCAAGATCCCCGAGGGGCGGATGGGCGAGATGACCCCCGGCTACACCGCCAACCGCGCCGTGAACGCCGTTCCTTACCTGTGCGCCGCATCGCCGGGCATCCGCACCACGGTCGACCTGCCGCAGATCATCCCGGCCTTTAGCTAAGAATCGAGAGACAGACATGACAGGACGAGTCCAGGGCAAGGTCGCCCTCATCACCGGCGGCGGCCGCGGGCAGGGACGCAGCCACGCGCTCAAGCTCGCGGCCGAAGGCGCCGACATCGTGGCCTTCGACATCTGCCACGACTTGAAGTCGGTCGCGTACGAGCTCGCCACCCCGGACGATCTCAAGCAGACGGTGGCCGAAGTGGAGGCGCTCGACCGGCGCGCGATCGGCATCCAGGGCGACGTGCGCGACCTCAACGCGCTGACCGAGGCGGTCAGCGCGGCCGTGGACACGTTCGGCAAGCTCGACATCGTGGTCGCCAACGCGGGCATCGCCAGCTTCGTGCCTGGCCTCGGCATGGAGGGCTGGGCCGAGGTCGCCGGGACCAACCTGGTCGGCGTGATGAACACGCTGCACGCGGCCCTGCCGGCGATGACCGCGGGCGGCTCCGCCATTGTCATCGGCTCTTTCGCGGCGCTGATGAAGGGCGGTGTCGGCGGCGAGCCCGGCGGTCTTGCCTACAGCTACGCCAAGCGGCAGCTCATCGACTACGTCAAGTGGGTCGCGGCCGCGTCCGCGCTGTCGAGTATCCGGGTCAACGGCATCCACCCGACCAACTGCAACACCCGGCTGCTGCACAACGAGGGCACCTACGCCCGGTTCCGGCCCGACCTGGAGAACCCGAGCCGCGACGACGTGCTGCCGGGGTTCGCCTCGCTGCAACTGCTGCCGAACGTGCCATACATCGAGCCGGAGGACATCAGCAACGCCGTGGTGTTCCTCGCCTCGGAGGAGGCCCGCTACATCACCGGGGAGTTCATCAGCGTCGACGCCGGCGCCCACCTGAAGCTACTCGAGTAGGAGCAGCGCATCAGCGGCCGCGACCGCGGCCGATGGCGGAACCGGCGTGCTGGCCGGCCTTACCGGCTGCTCACTCCCGCGCCGGTACCGGTCGTAGCGGGAGTTCCACGAGGAGTTCTGTCCCCTCGCCCGCTGGACTGTGGATGGTGATTGTCCCGCCTGCCGCCTCTACGCGGTCGCAAAGCCCGAGCAGGCCCGAGCCGCGCGCCGGGTCGGCGCCGCCGACGCCGTCGTCGCGCACAGCGAGCCGGACGGCGTCGAGTGTCGCGTCGACATCGACGTGCACCACGTTGGCATTCGCGTGTTTCGCCGCGTTAGTCAAAGCCTCAGAGACGATGTAGTAGGCGGTGACCTCGACCCGTTCTGGCAGCCGGTTCTGGATCCGCACATCGAGCTCGATAGGTGCGCGGGAGCGCCGTACGAGTGTCCGCAGCGCGGGCCCGAGCCCGGCCTCGGCGACGATCGCCGGGTGGATGCCGCGCGCGAACTCGCGCAGCTCATCGAGCGCGTCCGAGAGCCCGGTAGCGATCCCGTCGAGCTCGTCGACCAGCTTGGCCTGGTCTTGCGGCACCGATGCCTGGACTGCCCGAAGCCGCAATGCGAGCAAGACGAACTGCTGCTGGGCGCCATCGTGCAGGTCGCGCTCGATCTTGCGCCTTGTCTCGTCGGCGCTGGCGACAACGCGCGCCCGCGACGCGCTCAACTCGTCGTGCGCCTGCGCGTTCGCGATCGCCGTGGCGATGAGCTCCGTGAAGGCGGCGAGGCGCACCTCAGTATCGGGCGGCAGCGGCATCTCGGTCGACGACGCGACCGCCATGACACCCCACAGGGTCCCGCCCACGATGACAGGCACGCCAACGCCGGACGTGATCGGGAGCAGCTGGCCCTGCGCGTCGTGAAGCAGCCAGCCGGAGCTCTCCACCCGGGCCGGCCGCCCCGTGTTGCGGACGAGAGTCGCGATGTTGTGGCCGCCGAGCGGCCGCGACTCTTCAGGCGGGAGCCGCTCGCCGGCGGCGAACGCCGCAATGGACGCCGCGGCCGGACCTTGCAGGTAGCGGCTTAGCCAGGTGACATCCGTGCTCAGGACGCGGCCGACTTCATCGGTGGCAGCGGCGAACACCTCCAACGGCCGCGCGCCCCGGGCGACGAGGGTCGCCACCCGCCGGAGCGCAGCCTGCTCGTCAGCGACCCGACGGTACCCGGCTTCGCTCACCCGCAGGCTCTTCTCGGTTCGCTCGCGCGCAGCGGTCTCCAGACGGAGCTCGCTATATGCCCGCAGCATGACGATGAAGAGGGCAGCCGCCGCGAGCGCAGCCGCCGTATGGTGGATCGGCCTTAGCGTCGCCGCCAGCAGTACCACGAGCGCCGCACAGCCCGCCACCGCGGGGATCCAGACGACCGTCCCCTTGCTCGCCGCCAGTGGGTCGAGCACGCCCGCATCGGCCCACATCGACGCCGCCACGAGCAGCGTCGCCGCCGGCCAGACAGCCAGCATGAAAATTTGGATCGCGGCTGGTCTCGACGGGCCCGACACGGCATTCAGTGCGGACCCCACGGCGACCAGCACGAATGCCGCCGTCAACGCCACCCATGCTACCCGGGACCGCTTGCTGGCGACGGTAGCGGCACCGGTCACGATCAGCACGAGGACGACAAAGCCAATCGGATAAGCGAGCTCGACTGCCGCGCCAATCCCCGACTGTCCCCGCGGGTGCGGCAGATGGGCAAAGACGAAGGCCGCGCACACTGCGGCTGCACCGAGCGCCGCAATCCCGCCGTCAAGCAGTTCGCGCGGGCTCAGCCGCTCCCGGTCCTCCCGCGCCATCAGCCCGATCCCCGCAAAACAGAGCGCGATGAAGCCGAGGCCGAAGACGTCGGCGAGCGTTGGCGGTGGCGGCGGCGGGCCACGGAGCGCGTAGACCGTCAGGACGGTACTGCTGAGCATCCAGCAAATCAAGGCCAAGCCGAATACAAGCGGGACAGATGACCCAGGGCGCCGGAGCCGCCCGCCGACCACGCAGACGACAGCTGTCGCCAGAAAGAACGCATCGAGCGCCCAGCCGTTGATCCACCCGGACTGCTGAGGCAGGGGCCCCCGCACCACCAACCACAGCGCGTAAGCGGCTACCAAGCCAACCATGACCCCGAACACGATCACGGCGGTCCGTGATCGCAATCGTTCAAGCAACAACAAACTCCCCCTGAAGCCCCAGCGGCGTCACCAGCCCGTCACCTCAGCGTAGCTTTCCGTACCTGTGACTGACACCTTCGATCGGGGTTAACCTTCTGGAATGAATCTGTTTGGCGGCGGTGGAAGGCTGGGGGTAAGGCACCCGGCGCTGCTGTCGTGGCGACCTTGATGGGCGCGCGGGCAGACGACCGGATCGCCGAGGAACTGACCGCGCTGCGCCGGCTGGCGACGCTGGCCGCCGAAGGCAGGGAGCCGCAGGAGGTCTTCGCCGCCGTCGCCGCAGAGGCAGGGCAACTGCTTGGCGCTGACCTGGCGGGCGTGGGCCGCTACGAACCGGGCGGAGCGACGACCTACGTCGCGCGGTGGAGTGCGGCTGGCAAGGATCTCGGAGCGGATGCGGATCTGCGCCAAGGCGTGGGGGCGCCGATCAGGGTCGACGGCCGGCTGTGGGGCGTGGTGTCCGTCGCGTCCGCGAGCGAGGAGCGGCTGCCGGCGGACGCCGAGGCGCGGCTGGCTGCCTTCACCGAACTGGCCGCTACCGCGATCGCTGGCGCACAGGCACGCATGGATCTGCGCGGCTATGCCGAGGAACAGGCCGCGCTGCGCCGGGTCGCGACGCTGGTCGCCAGGGGCAAGGCGCCGGAGGACGTCTACGCCGCCGTCGCCGCCGAAGCCGGCCGCCTGCTGGGCGCCGACCTCACCGGGGTCGCCCGCTACGAGCCTGGTGAGCTGCTGACTGTGCTCGGCGCATGGCGCAGCGCCGGCACTGTCATGCCATTTTCCGTGGGCACCCGGACGACCCTCGGCGGGCGGAACCTGTCCACGCTGGTCTTCCGGACCGGCGGGCCGATCCGGATCGACGACTACAGTGGCGCCACGGGCGCGGCCGCCGATATCGGGCGCGACTGGGGGTACCGCGCGGGTGTCGGCGTGCCGATCATCGTCGAGGGGCAGCTCTGGGGCATCATGACCGCCGTTTCTACCCGCGAGGAACGGCTCCGGGCGGACGCCGAGGCGCGGCTGGCAGGATTCGCCGAACTGGCCGGCACCGCGATCGCAAACGCCCAGGCCCGCGTGGACCTGCGCGGCTACGCCGAGGAGCAGGCCGCGCTGCGCCGGGTCGCCACGCTGGTCGCCAGGGGCTCGGCGCCTGAGGAGGTTTTCGCCGCCGTCGCTGAGGAGATCGGGCGGGTGCTCAGCGCCGATTTCACCGGCATGAGCCGGTATGACCCGGATGGCATGGCAACGGCCCTCGGCATGTGGACCAGCACGGACACTCCCTGGCCGCTGGCGATCGGCGACCGGCTGGAACTCGGCGGTAAGAACGTGACCACGCTCGTGAGCCGGACGGGCCAGCCCGCGCGGGTCGAGGACTATCGCAGCTCGTCGGGCGCTTTCGCTAAGGCAGGCCGCGGCTGGGGCTTCAGTTCGGCCGTCGGGGTGCCGATCAGGGTCGAGGACCGCCTGTGGGGCGTTGTCACCGTGGCGTACGCGCACTTGGCCGTCCTGCCGCGGGACACCGAGGCGCGGCTGGCAGGCTTCACCGAGCTGCTCGGCACCGCGATCGCGAACGCCGAGGCGCAGGCCGCGCTTGCCGCCTCCCGCGCCCGCATCGTGGCCGCCGCCGACGAAGCCAGGCGACGCATCGAACGCGACCTGCACGACGGCGCGCAGCAGCGGCTGGTAACGCTGGCCCTACGGCTGCGAGAGGCCGAGGCGACAGCGCCCTCAGGAATCGAAGCCCTGATCAGCCGGCTGGATGAGGTGGCGAACGGACTGGATGCCGCACTGGAGGAACTGCGCGAGATCGCCCGCGGCATCCACCCGGCCGTACTTGCCAATGGCGGGCTGCGCCCGGCGCTGCGCGCACTGGCTCGCCGCTCCCCCGTTCCGGTCGACCTGCGGGTGCAGGTAGCGGGCAGGCTGCCAGACCCGGTCGAAATCGCCGCCTACTACGTTGTGTCCGAGGCACTGACCAACACGGCCAGGCACGCCTGCGCGACCGCCGTTTCCGTAGAGGTGGCCGTCGGCGAGACGATGCTGCGGATTAGCGTCCGCGATGACGGGCGCGGCGGCGCAGACGCAGGCGGCGGCTCGGGCCTGACCGGACTCCAGGACCGGGTCGAGGCGCTTAGCGGCCGGATCACGCTGCACAGCCCGTCGGGCGCGGGTACCGCCCTTGAGGTCCATATACCGCTTCGGCCGGCCGGGCATTCCGGCTAGCAGGAATGGCTGGGGCGAGCTAGCGGTAACCGAATGACGGACGCTGCCTGTGATGTGAGGCATACCCCCAGGGAGACAGGCTTTACGCATTGCTCCGGCCGGCTTGAGACGCCCAGCCGGCCGGAGCGTCCAACACTTAAGCGCGATGGGAGAAGACTATGGAGCGCACCGACGGGCTAGACAAGTCATTCAGCCCGGCAGATGCGGCAGTCTTCACGGCAACCGCGCTCACCCATCACCACGTCATGCCGATCTGGGGAGAACACGAGGTCCGCGAGCTGCGTGCAGAACTCGCCGACATCCAGCGGCCGAGAGTCAGGCGCGTCGCGGAGGACCCGTCAGCGGGTGTTGCCGTCCCAGCCGTCCCAGAAAGGCGACGGATCACCCGCTCCTGACGACCTGCACGCCGGCCGCCTGGGCGACGGCCCAGTTGACCGCCAGGTCAGCCACGTCGTCGGTGGTCGCGGCGAAGAAGTGATCGGCGGTCTTCACAGTCTGCCGCTCGCAGGCGGCCCACTCGGCGGTGAGCGGATCGAGCACGTCGGCGCCGAACCACGCGTCTCTTTCCGCGACCACGACCAGCTTCGGACGGGGATCGGTCGCGATCGGCGGTTGCGGCGGCGGGCCGAATGGCGATGCCGGCGAAACGAACTGCGGTACCACCAGGGCCGGCGCGATCAGCGCCCAGCCCACGACGGCCGGGTGGGTGATCGCGGCGGCCACCGCCGCGCCGAACGAGTAGCCGATCAGCACGACGGGGCCGTCGCACGCCTCGATCTGCGCCACCGCCTCCGCTTGGGCTACCGACTCCTTGACGGACGAGAAGTCGAACCGGTGCGGGATGAGGGCGGTGGCCAGCAACCGGTCGTACATCGCGCTGATGACACGGTTGTGCTGGCCCCCGCCGTGGGCGAAGTAAGGGTGCAGCAGAACTGCATGAGTCATGACGGAGTCCGTATTCAGACCGGGAGCACTTCGCCGGTCGGTGCGACGGGGGCGAACTTCTTCGAGGTGTCGAAGCCCATCATCTTGCCCAGGGTGAGGCCGAGCATCTTGGCGCGCTCGTCGGCGGGAACGTCGAACATCTGCTCGTCGATGACGGCCTGGCTGCCGAGGAAGGTGCCCTCGGCGTGCGGGTAGTCGTTGCCCCAGTAGATGGTGTCGACGCCGGTGATGTGCCGGGCCTGCACCGCCATCCGGTCATCGGCGAACTGGACGCGGATGTTGCGCTTGACGTACTCGCTCGGCTTCATGTCATACGGCCAGCGCTCGTTGATCAGGAACAGCTGCCCGAACAGGTCCTGCTCCGCCCAGGGCTTGCCCTCCTGGAGGAACCCCATCCACCACTCGGAGTCCTGCCCGGTCCCGGTGCGCCAGCCCTTGTCCATCATGGACATGAAGTGGGCGAGCCACCCGGCGTTGTACTCGATGGTGTTCCACATCAGGTTCGGGTGCCGGTCGCAGGCACCGGAGGCGACGAGCTCGGAGATGATCCGCATCGGCACCGCGCCGCTGGAGTTGCCGCCGCCGCCCGTACGGGCGGCCAGCGTGGCGTTGGTCAGCTCCTTGTTCTTCCCCATCGCCATCGCGGTGAGGATGCCCTTGACCGCGTCGCCGGTGATCGAGTTCCCCGTCTTGGTGTTCGCACCGCCGGCCGCGAGGTGGAAGAAGATCGGCAGGCCGTTGGCCTCCGCGGCCGCCCACAGCGGCTCGTACTCATCCGAGTGGTAGGGCAGCGGCTGCGGATGCTCGGGCAGGAACAGCCCGCGCAGGCCCAGGTTCACGGCCCGCTCGATCTCCTTGACCGCGTCCCCGATGTCGGTGGTCGGTATCGCCGCCAGCGGCCGCATGCGGTCCGAGTACGGCCCGTACGTCTCGGCGACCCAGTCGTTGTACACCCGGGCGTGGGCCAGGGCCACTTCGTGATTGTCGGTGTAGGTCGCGAACAGCGCGAAGTTGGAGAACAGCACCGTCGCGTCGACGCCGTCGCGGTCCATGTCCCGCAGGATCCCGTCCGGCATCCAGTCGGGCGTCGGGCCGGTGTGCTGCCGGTACCGGGACACCGTCCAGCCCTCATACCCCGGGGCGTGGACGGTGCGGAACACCGTGTGGCCGCCTGGCACCAGCGGCTCATCCAGCTCGAACTCCGTCTGCGTCAGTGCCTTGTCACGCAGGTTCTTCGGCAGCCGCTCGGTGAACAGGTCCATCGGCTCCACCACGTGACTGTCACCTGAGACAACGAACTCTTGGGTCATACCGGCTCCCACCGATCCACAGTGTCTGCGTTGACTGAACCTTCAGTGTCAAAAATGACACTGGAGTACCATAAAGCTACGCCTTCCGGCCGCGGCCGTCAACGCTCACCGGCCGCCGAGTTGCGTCCAGCGGGCAGGCGTCATCCAGGCGTACTCCAGGTAGTGGCCGAGCAGCTCGCGCGTGTCGAGGTAGAGGAACTTCAGCTCTTCGCCGCTCGCTCCCTCGAACACCACCGGGTAGGGCTGCTCGTCGACGCGGCGGCGGAAGCCGTCCCAGTCATCGACGCGGGCGCAGCTGTGGTGGAACCTCGGCTCGTCGCCGTCCGGGAGCCAGGTGCTGAACACCGGGACGGCCTCGGCGACCGGCTCGATGAACTCGTACTGCAGGTCATCCACCCAGATGAACGCCATCTTGAGCGTCTGGCTCTTGCGGCCTTCCCCCGTCAGGACCTCGGTCGTCGCCTCGAACGTGAACGCGCTGCGGGCGCCGGCCCGCGCGGTGAACTCCGCGACCGCCTTGTCCAGGTTCCGCGTCACGTACGCGTTCTGGTAGTGCCGTCCTTCAAGCATGAGTAAAACCCCTTCAGCGAATGTTGCCGTCCCAGAACAGAGACGGTGAGTCAAGCCGCAGCGGGCGCGCGTACGACACGTCCCCGGTGTCCCACGCCCCCTTGGGGAAGGTCTCGCAGATCTTGTTGTCCGGCCAGTTCGCGTCGCCCTCGGACTCGACCTCGATCGTGGTCCGGCGCACCAGGATCCGCCATTCCCCGTCGCGCCGCTCCAGCCGGTCGACGTAGCGGCCGCTGACGAACGTCGCCCGGCCGGGCTTTGACCGGGGAAGCATCGCGCCGATGACGTAGGACTCGCAGTGCGCCGTATCGCGGTCGATCTCGCACGTGTGGTTGGTGATGTTGTGCATGTGCAGGAAGTAGCCGGCGGTGTGAGTCTTGTTCGCCCAGTCACCGTAGCCGGGACCGGGCGTGACGAACTGGCCGTGCTCATCGACGCCGTCGTCCCAGAAACAGCTGTTCATCAGCTCGGTGTCGTGGCGGTCGTGGCCGCGGGCGTGACGCATGATCACGTCGAGAATCGCCTGGCGGTCCTTGAGGTACTGCACGTCCTTCAGTAGCTGCTCGAGCTGGTCGTCGGTCATTGCACGGCCTTTCCCTGGTAGTTGACTGGCTCCACTGCCATCAGGTCGCGGACCGAGGGCGGGCGCCTGCCATCGGCGTCGGTGATGCCGTACCGCTGCGCCACCTCGGCCCCGATGAGCGTGCGCCCGCTCAGCGCGAGGGCGTCGGGGTCGGCGGCAAGCGCGGCGATGACATGCCCGGTGAACTCCGGTGTTTCCGCGATGCCCGCGAGGTAGGCGAACTCGGGCCCGCTGTCGATGATCTGCTGCAGCCGCTCGGTCAGCACGGCGCCCATCCAGATCGACACCGCCGTCACGCCGAACGGGCGAAAGTCGACGGCCATGTCGGCGGCGAACTTGTCCAGGCTGGCCTTGTGCGCGCCGTAGGCCGCGCCGTACTGGTAACGTACGGCGCCCGGCGCCGACGTGAACACCACCAGGCCGCGGCCGGTCTCCACCAGCAGGGGCGCCGCGTAGTAGCTGGCGACAAGGCTGCTCCGCAGGCCGACGTCGAGCAGGTCGGTGCTCGCGGCCAGCGGCTTTTCCCAGAACGGTACCGAACGCTGGAGTTCGTCGCGGATCAGCGCCGCGTTGTTGACCAGGATGTCGAGACGGCCTTCAGCCGTGCGAACCCGCTGGAACAGCGCCGCGGTCTCCGCATCGTCGCGGTGGTCGACGGGCACCGGCACGCCGTTGCCGCCTGCCGCCGTGACGGCCGCGGCGGTGTCGTGGATGGTGCCGCCCCACTGCGAATCGCCTTCGCGCTGCGTCCGGCCCGTCACGTACACGGTGTAGCCGTGGGAGCCCAGCGCGATCGCGATGCCACGGCCGGCGCCGCGGCTGGCTCCGGTGACCACGGCCACGCCGGATGTGGGCCCGTCGCCGGCAGTACGGTCTGTCATGCGGCTGCTCATCCCTTCAGGAAGGTCTCCGCGTACTCGTGCAGCGCCTCAACCGTGTGGCCGGCGCTGTCGCCCGGCGGTCGCAGCACGAACGAGTCGACTCCGGCGTCGGCAAGCTGGCCGAGGTGATCCCTGTGCTCCTCGGCCGAGCCTCCCCGCTGCATGAAGCCGGCCTGGGGCGTGTGGACCTGGATGGTCAGCCCGGCATCTTCCCCCTTGACCGCCGCTGCCGCGTCGCGTACCTGCTTGACCTTGGCGGCCAGCTCGGCGACGGTGGCGATGCCGGGTGTGCGCGAGGTGCGCGCCACCTCGGGGCTCACCATCAGCGGGCTCCAGCCCTGGTTGCGGGCGGCGCGCGCCCTGGCGCGGGCACTGTTGCCGCCGATCAGCAGCGGCGGGCCGCCTGGCTGCAGCGGGGCGGGCAGTGAGGCCACGCCGCGGGCGGTGAAGTGCTTGCCCTGGTAGGCGAAGGGAACCTCGCTCCACGCGCCGCGCAGCACCTCGAGCGACTCGTCGAAGAGCTCGTTGCGCTTGTCCATGTCGACGTTGAGCGCGAGGAACTCCGAGCGCAGGTAGCCGGTCCCCGCGACCACCGTCAGGCGCCCGCCGGACAGCAGGTCGACCGTGCTCAGTGCCTTGGCCGCCAGGAACGGGTTGTGGTAGGGCAGCACGAGCAGATAGGTCATCAGCCGGACCCGGCTGGTGACGGCGGCGCAGAACGCGAGGGCAGAGGTCTGGTCGAGCGACTCGTGACCGCCCGCGTTGAGCCATTTGCTCGACGGTGCGGGGTGCTCGCTGAACGAGATCGCGTCGTAGCCGTACTTCTCCGCAGCCTGGGCGACCGTGGTCAGCCCGGCCGCGGTGACCAGGGCGGGGTCGTAGCCGACATTGACGATGGGGTAGTCGACGGTGAACTTCACGGCGTTCCTTCCAGCGGTGCTCCGTCAAGCGGTGTCCCGTCAAGCTGTGCTTCCTCAAGCAATGCGAGGCTGGCGAGCGCGTAGCGCTTGCCACGGCGCTCGCTGACCATGAAGGACGGCGGGGCCAGGTAGGCGACGTCGCGCGGCAGCGAGTCGCCGCGGCGGGCCAGCGCGGCCCGGCCGTCGGCGGTGCTGCCGCACACGGCGATCGCCTCGAGCATGTCGTCGGTGACCGCCCGTGCCATGGCGTCGGTGTCGCGCGCGGCGAACGCTTCGCGGATCGCGGCGGTCTGCGCGGTCCAGCCGTGGTGTTCCACGTAGGGATCGTAGGTCTTCACGGTGAGGTAGAAGGCGATCATCCGGCGGGCGTCAAGCACCGCCCGCTCCGGATCCTCGTCGTCGATGGCGGTGATGACCCAGCCATGTTCGAGCGGAACGGTTTCGTGCTCCGCCGCAGCGGCCCCCTTGGCAACCGCGGGCCGGACCACGTCGTCCCACCAGGTCCTGGTGAACAGGCCGTGGGCGATGATCCCGTCGGCCGTCCGCCCGGCGGCGCCCGCCATCAGCTTGTTGAACGCGCCGAGCAGGATCGGGGCGTCGATGCGGCCGAGCACCGGCGCGCCGACCACGGCGTCGACGCGATAGAACTCGCCGTCGTAGCGGACGCGCTGCCCGTTCTCGGCGTGCAGCCAGGCGCGGATGGCGCCGACCAGGTCGGCCATGCGGGCCACCGGCCGGTCGGCCGGTACGCCGAACCAGTCGCGGTTGATCTTGTAAGCACCGGAGCCGAGGCCGAGGAAGACGCGGCCGGGCGCGTGCCGCCAGGCGCCGCGGACGGCCGCCGCGTGCGCGTACGGGGTGCGGGCGAACGCGTAGGCGATGCCCGGGCCAACCAGGGCCCGCTCGGTGTGCAGCGCCATCTCGGCGAGGGTCGAGTACGCCTCGTGGTCGACGAATTCGCCGCTGCAGAACGCGGTGACGCCGGCCGCCTCGGCGGCGCCGGCCACGTCCGCTCCGCGCCAGGGCAGGCCGTAGCGCCGGCCCCCCGTCTCTTGTCGCTGAGCGGTCAACGCTTGTCCCGTGCCAGGCCGAGAGCGCGCTCGGCGACCACCGTCTTGAGCACCTCATTGGCGCCGCCCGCGATCGTCCAGGCGCGGGCGTACAGCCAGGCGTCCTGCCACCAGCCGTCGTCGTAGGCCCGCTCGTCGCCTTCCACCGCCATGCCGCCGACTCCCTGCAGGGCGACGCCGAACTCCGTCATGGCCAGGTTGACCTCGCTGAAGAAGACCTTGGTGAGCGGGCCGTCGGCGGCGTCTTCTGTGCCGTTGGCGATCCTGGACTGCACGGACTTGCTCATCACGTCGGTGACGTGCGTGAGGGCGGCGAGCCGGCCGATCCGCTGCCGGGTGGCGCCATCGGCGATGGCGGGCTGTCCGGCCGCGGTGGTGGTGCGGCGTGCGAGTTCCACCAGATCGTCGAGCTGAGCGTAGAGCTCCACCGCGCGGGCACCGACGCCGCTGCGCTCATGGCCGAGGCTGGCGTTGGCGACCCGCCAGCCGTCGTCCACCTGGCCGATCACCTGGCTGGCCGGGATGCGCACGTTGTCGAGGAAGACCTCGTTGAAGTCGCTGGTTCCGGTGATCTCGCGCAGCGGGCGGACGTCGACGCCCGCCGTCCGCATGTCGAGGGCGAAGGCGGTGATGCCGGCCTGCTTGGCGACGTCGGGGTTGGTGCGCGCGAGCAGGTAGCCGAGATCGGCGTGGTGGCCGTTGGTGGTCCACACCTTCTGGCCGGTGACGACGAAATGGTCACCGTCGCGTACCGCCCGGGTCTTCAGGCTGGCGAGGTCGCTGCCCGCGCCCGGCTCGCTGAAGAGCTGGCACCACAGGTCCTCGCCGGAGCGGATCCCCGGCAGGTAACGCTGGCGTTGCTTTTCGCTGCCGAAGGCCAGGATGGCTCCCGCCGCGAGCGCGCCGGCGCCGATCTCGCCCCACGTCCGTGCGCGGGCGATCTCCTCGGCGACGATGAACGCGTGCTCGATGGTGGCACCGGGACGGCCGCCGTACTCGGCCGGCCATGTCTGCCCGAGATACCCCGCGGCGTAGAGGCGGGCGACCCAGGCGCGCAGCGCGGGAACCTGCCCGGGGTCGGGTGCCCGCACTCCGACGTGCTTGCGCGGTCCCGGCCCGTGCCGCGCGATGAAGGCCCGGACCTCGGCCCGGTAATCCTCCAGTTCTTGGCTGTAGTCAAGCCGCATGGGTTCTCCTGGGTTGGGTGGGTCGGCAAGCGGGGTTCAGCGGGGCGGCATGCCGGGGTCGTGCGGCAGCCCGAGCAACTGCTCGGCGACCGTATTCAGCTGGATCTCCCTGGTCCCCGCGCCGATGGTGGAGGCACGCGTGCGCAGGAAACCGGTCAGCCAGCGGGACCGCTGCACCGCCTGCGGTGCGGACTTCCCGAGCAGCCCGGCCGGGCCGAGCAGGTCAACAGCGAACTCGTGGATGTCCTGCTCGAACGCGGTGATGAGCAGCCGGGATACCGACGACGTCGCCCCCGCGTCGCCGCGGGCGAGAATACCGCCGATCGTCCGCTCGGCGTTGTAGCGAATGATCCTTACCCGGATCTCCAGGTCGGTGAAGCGGTCGCGGACCAGCGGATCTGACAGCTGGCCGCGTTCGCGGGCGAGCTCTTCGAGTTCGGTCAGCACCCGCCGGTACATGGCCGCCTGGTTCAGCGCGCCGGCCGCCCGCTCGTGCCCGAGGCTGGTCCTCGCGAGCCGCCAGCCGTCGTTCTCCGCACCGATCCGGTTCGCGACAGGAACCCGCACGTCGTCGAAGAACACCTCGGCGAACAGGTGTCCCCCGGTCAGGTCCCGCAGCGGCCGCACCTGGACTCCTGGCGCGTGCGCGTCGATGACGAGGTAGGTGATGCCCTTTTGCCTGCTCTCCCTTGTCCCCGTGCGGACCAGGGAGAAGAAGACGTCGGCGTCGGCCGCGTGCGACGTCCACACCTTCTGCCCGTTGACGATGTACTCGTCGCCGTCACGGCGCGCGGTCGTGCGCAGGCTCGGCAGGTCAGAGCCGGCCTCCGGTTCCGAGTAGCCCTGTGCCCAGATCACGTCGGACCGGAGCATCGGAGCAAGCCACCGTTCCTTCTGCTCCTGGGTGCCGTACTTGATGATGGTCGGCGCGGCGATGTTGAGTCCGGTGCCGAGCGGTCCCGGCACCCGGGCGCGTGCGGCTTCCTCGTGGTAGATCAGCTGGTGCGCGAACGACAGCTCCATGCCGCCGAACTCGCGCGGCCAGCTCGGCCCGGCGTACCCGGCGTCGAACAGGGTTGCCAGCCATGCCCTGGTCCAGGCAAGGCGCTCGCGCGGGTCTTTCGGCGGCCGGCCGGGATGATGCGCGGCGAAGAACGCACGCAGCCGGTCACGGAAGACTTCGTCCGGCTCGGCGGCCGATACGGCCTCTTCGCGCTCCAGTGTCATCGGTGTCCTTCTGGTCGGAGCATGCACCCGTTCTGTATCCACTGTCCGGTCATGCGCACTCTAGATCCCGGCCAGCTCGGCAAGCCGCACCCGCTGCCTGGCGGGTGGCCCGAACAGCAGCTCAGACGACTTCGCCCGGCGCAGGTACAGGTGGGCGTCGTGCTCCCAGGTGTAGCCGATGCCGCCATGGATCTGGATGCACTCCTTGGCGGCACGGGTGAAGGCCCCCGAGCAGTAGGCGTAGGCGAGCACGGCGGCGAGCGGCCCGTCCGGCTGCGCGCCGGCGAGCGCCTCGCGCGCGTGGTGCACCGCCGACCTGCCGCACTCGACTTCGAGCAGCAGGTTCGCGCACTTGTGCTTGATGGCCTGGAACGAGCCGATCGGCCGCCCGAACTGCTCGCGGACCTTGGCGTAGCCGACCGCCATGTCCAGGCAGCGAGCGGCGCCGCCGAGCTGCTCGGCCGCCAGCGCGGCCAGTGCCAGGTCCCGCACTTCCGACAGCCAGACCGCGGTGTCCTGGCCGGCGCCGACCCGGACGGCGGGCGTGCCGCGCAGGGTGACTGAGGCGAGGGCGCGCGTCGGGTCCAGGGTGTCAAGCCGCGCCGATTCCAGGCCCGCCGCCTTGTTCCCGTCAACACTGCGTTCGACCGCGAACACCCCGGGCCCGTCGGGGGCGTTCGCGACCACCAGCAGCAGGTCCGCGGTGTGCCCGTCGATGACGAACAGCTTGGTGCCGGTGAGGGCCCAGCCGTCGCCCATCGGCCGCGCGCTCGTGGCTACCTCTGCCAGGTCCCACGAT
>Ga0335083_10003458_pt1 | contig 20485 bp, 22 predicted proteins | sample Lox_Sample_42_FD_206716 | JGI IMG/M metagenome (GOLD analysis project Ga0335083, IMG submission 206716) | Soil microbial communities from Loxahatchee National Wildlife Refuge, Florida, United States - Lox_Sample_4.2 | ecosystem: Environmental > Terrestrial > Soil > Wetlands | place: USA...
AAAGGATCATCGCAGCGACGCCAGTTATAGCCTTGGTCATGGAATACATGCGCACGATGGTGTCCGGCTTGTATTCACCCCAGGTCTCCTTGAAAACCATTTTTCCGTTGCGCACGATCAGTCCCGACGCGCCGTTGAGGCGGCCTTGGGCGATGTGTTCGCGCATGATGCCGTTGATCCGGTCCAGACGTTCCTGCGACAGGCCGGCTTGTTCCGGAGCGGCGGTAGGAAGACCGGCTCCAAAAACGAGAGCGCAAGACAAGCTGAAAGCAACCAGGAGCTTCATGAGGGCTACTTATAGCACATGTGTTCCACTGCCGCGAACTGCTACCGTGAAAGTGCAGCCCTGTATGCCGGACAAAGTCGCAGCGAACAAGCCCGCGTTTCGCTTCTGGTTTGCAATTTACGCTTTCACCGCGTTCATTTTGACGATCGCGGTAGTAGTCTTCGCGTGGCTGGCTTCCGAATCGCGGAAGGAAGCCGGTGAAGGGCGCACCGCCAATGGCCACGTTCCAATCGGCCAATCCCTACCCGCCGATCGCCTTCAGGAGTTGGCGCGCTTCGAGGCTCCGGCGTATTTGTCTGCGCCCAAAGAACCCGGCGGATTCGCTCCAGCCATGCAAAAATATTCAACGCGCGACTATGCAGGCGCCATACCGGGATTGCGCTCGGTGACCGCTGCCCATCCTGATTTCGTTCCGGCTCGGTTCTACCTCGGGATCTGTATGCTGCTCACAAACGACCGCGCGGGCGGAGTCGAGCAACTGCGCGGCGTGATCGCGGGGCCCGCTTCACCCTGGACTGAAAGGGCCCGCTTCTATCTGGCTAAGGCGCTGCTGGCCGAAGGAGACCGCCACGGCGCGCAACAACAGTTGGATATGATCATCGCGGTGCAAGGGGATCTTGAACAAGAAGCCCGCGAATTGCTCGCCGAAACTCAATAGGCTACAAAACCGGACCGATGCGCCAGGGCACAAACTCCTTATGCCCCAGTCGCTCGCTCGAAGTTCGCTCGCCGGATGCCACTCTCAGCAGCAAGTCGAAAATTTCGCGGCCTACCCCGGCGACGCTATCGTCTCCATCGGCGATCCGGCCGGCGTTGACATCCATGTTGTCGTGCATGCGCCGATAGGTAGCGCTGTTGCTGGCGATCTTGATTACGGGAACGGTGGGAAATCCGATGGCGCTGCCACGTCCTGTGGTGAAAGCGATCGCATTCACTCCACCCGCCGCTAGCCCGGTCAAAGACACCGGATCGTAGCCGGGCGTGTTCATGAAAACGAAACCAGGCGTCTCGATGCGCTCGGCATAATCCACCGCATCCATCAGCGGCGTCGTGCCGGCTTTCGCCACCGCGCCCAATGATTTTTCCAGGATGTTGGTCAACCCACCTTCTTTGTTCCCCGGCGTGGGGTTGTCGTCGAAGCTGCCGCCGAAGCGGTTCAGGTACGCCTTGTATTGAGCGACGAACCCCAGCAGCTTCTCGGCCACCTGACGGTTGCGCGCGCGCCGCACCAACAGATGCTCGGCGCCGAAAATCTCGGTGGTCTCGGCCAGCACTGCCGTTCCTCCCGCGGCTGCCAGCAGGTCGCAGCAGACGCCCAGCGCCGGGTTAGCGGTGATTCCGGAAAAAGAGTCTGAACCGCCGCAATTCAGGCCCAGAACAATCTTGGACGCCGGTGTCGCAACGCGCTTCTCGGATGCCGCTCGCTCCATCTGCCGGGCAATCACTTGGCGCGCGGCCTCTACCGTCGCCCGCGTCCCGCCGCTCGATTGCAGCGTCATTCCCACCAGCCGATCGGTGCGCGAGGCGCCCGCTCCCAGGTAATGATCGATCTGATTCACCTCGCAGCCCAAGCCCAGGATGATGGCCGCCGCGACATTAGGATGATTCAAGACGCCGCCTAGCGTACGCTGCAACTGCTCGGTATCCGGCCCGATCGTGTGCCCGCAGCCTTCTCCATGTGGAAACGGCGCCACACCATCCACGCCGGGTGGCAGCGTTTCGCCGTCGTAACTGGCTGCGATCAATTCGGCCGTATGCGCTGCACAGTTGCTGGCCGCCACCACGGCGATGTAGTTGCGCGTACCAACGCGGCCATCTTCGCGAACATATCCGAGAAACGACGGTGCATCTTGGGGAGGCTTCGGCACGGGCAGTTCTACATTCGGAAATTCGTAGTCGAACGACAGCTCTTCGAACGCGACGTTGTGCGTGTGAACGTGCCGGCCTGGCTCGATGCGCGCGCGGGCGCGCCCGATCCTCTGTCCATACCGGAAGATGCTTTCGCCCGCACCGATCGGCGCGACGGCGATTTTGTGGCCCGCAGCTACAGGGTCCTCGACCCGAATTGTCCGGCTATCTATTCGCAGTTCCTGCCCGGGCGTTAGCGCCACGCGCGCGATGGCCACGTTGTCGGCAGGGTGCAAATGAATTACTGCGTTCTCGGCGGTCGGAAGCTTCGCGATTTCGAGCAGGCCCACGGCGATCCTCTCCAAATATACTAGGACTTGCTCAAGCAAATTTCTTGGAGCCGCTGGCCGCTGGCTCTACTCGGCGGCTCCGCGCTCTGGTTCCTCTATTTTTTCGGTTTGACGCGCACCGGCCTGCTCGGCCCCGACGAGCCACGCTACGCAGCCATCGGCCGCGCCATGGCACAAACCGGCGATTGGATCACGCCGCGGCTGTGGGGCCACCCCTGGTTTGAGAAGCCCGCCCTGCTTTATTGGATGACGGCCGCGGGGTTCAAGGCAGGGCTCGGCGTGGAGTTGGCGCCCCGGCTCCCGGTGGCGCTCGCGAGCGTGGCCTTCCTGATTTACTTTTTTTTCGCGCTCCGCAGCCAATTCGGCCAGCGCCCGGCGCTATTTGCGACGCTGATTTTAGCCACAACCGTGGGCTGGCTGGCCTTGAGCCATGTTGCCACTCCGGATCTTCCGATGTCGGCCGCCTTCAGCGCGGCGATGCTCATGCTCCTGCCCGCGCCAGCGGTGAGCGCACGCCGCACGGTCATGTCGGGCCTGCTGCTGGGGCTTGCGATACTAGCGAAAGGCTTGGTGCCGCTGGTGCTCTTTATTCCCGCCCTGTGGTTTCTGCGGCGCCAGGTCCGCGCGCTGCTGACCGTTCTTGGTGTTGCCGCCGCAGTCGCAGCGCCGTGGTACACGCTAGTCGCAGCACGCAACGGAGCGGCCTTCGCTGACGAGTTTTTCGGCCATCAACAATTCGCCCGCTTCGTGAGCGGCGAGATTTTGCATATCCAGCCGTTCTGGTTTTACCTGCCCGTGCTCGCGGCCGGACTCTTTCCCTGGACCCCTCTAGCCCTCCTGCTCTTTTCAAAAAAACTGTATCAAGACCGGCGCACCACCTTTCTGGCCGCGTGGTTCGCTTTTGGCTTCGTTTTTTTCTCCGCATCCCGCGGTAAACTACCCGGCTATTTATTGCCGTTGTTTCCTCCTCTGGCTGCGCTGTTGGGAATCGCGATTGATCGCGTGCGCGTGCGAAGCGCCTTCTTCATTTGTCTCCTGGCTGTGAGCGCCGCGCTGCTGTGTGTGCTCCCTAGCGCGCAGGACGCATTACCCGACGCGCTCGTTTACGGACTTAGTCGAGCGCCGATTCATTTCTCCACCGCGTGGCTAGCGCCAGTTCTGATACTGGCTTCGATTTGCGTCCTGGTCGAACTTCGCCAGGAACGGGTAATGGCTTTTGCCCTGATCGCGCTTCTCTATACCGCCCTGATCGCTCGCTTCATCTGGCAGGACTTTCCGGTGCTTGACCGCGCTGTCTCCGCGCGTGTTCGCTGGACTACCTCTTCTGAATCAATCAGTTGTATCCCGCAAGACGGCGCTTTCTGGCGCAACAGCCTGAACTACTACGCCGGCCGCGAACTGCCAGATTGTAATTAGACCCCAAATATAGTAATCTCTATAGAGATTGAGGTAATGGCCATGGCGACCACGGAAATGCTGCGTGTTCCCGAATCCGACCTGGCGGCCAGCACCGAAGCAGCTTACGACGCGACGGTTCGAGCCGACATCGAACTTTTCCGCGCGCACGCCGAGAAATGGGTGGCGGGCGCAATCACCGACGACGAGTTCCGCGCGCAGCGTCTTCGCCGCGGTATTTACACCCAGCGCCAGGCCGGCGTTCACATGATCCGCACCAAGGTGCCGGGAGGCATCTTGACCGCGCGGCAGATGGACCAGCTGGCCGGCATCGCCGACCAGTTTTGTGGCGGCAAGGGCCACCTCACGACGCGCCAGAACATCCAGTATCATTTCGTTCCGCTGCGCGAGGTTCCGGACGTGCTGCATCGGCTGGCCGACGTCCGGCTCACGACGCGCGAGGCCTGCTACAACACCGTCCGCAATGTCACCGCCTGCCCCTTGAGCGGCTTGCTCGAAGACGAAGTCTTCGACGTGCATCCTTATGCGCAAAAGGTCGCGTTTGCGTTCCTGCACAAAGAGCTGACCGATAGCCTGCCGCGCAAATTCAAGATCGCGTTTTCAGGCTGCAAGGAAGATTGCATGGTCGGCTCGATTCACGACATCGGGCTGCGCGCGGCGATTCGCGACGGCCGGCGTGGATTCCGCATGGTAGTGGGAGGCGGGCTCGGCCCGTTGCCGGTGGAAGCGAACCTGCTCGACGAATTTGTGCCGGAAGAACAACTGGTCGCCAAGTGCGAAGCGGTAATCCGGGTCTTCAGCGAGTATGGCAATCGCAAGAACAAGAACAAAGCTCGATTGAAGTTTGTCGTGCGGGAGCGCGGGTTTGACTGGGTCCGGGAGCAAATCGAAAAAGAGTACGACGATATCCTGACCCATGGCGGAATCCCGACGCCCGAGCGGGTCCCGGACGGCTTTGGTGGTTTTCAATCAGCACCACCACCGCTCGGCACCGGCGCGTTGCTCCCAGTGGTGCCGGCCAACGGGCATTCGGATCCGCAATACGAGCGCTGGCTAGAGACAAATATCCGTCAACAGAAGCAGCCCGGCTACGCCGTCGTCACCGTTAAGGTTCCGCAAGGTAACCTGACTGGTGCGCAAATGCATGGTTTAGCCGCGATTGCCCGGGATGCCGGGGATGGCCTCTTGCGCGTGGCCGTCGATCAGAATCTTGTTCTGGCTTACATTCCATTACGAAACTTGCGGCGAGTTTATGCCGCACTTCGTCAAATCGGTCTGGCTGACGCGGGCGCGCAGGAGATCGAAGACATCACCACTTGTCCCGGAGCCTACAGTTGCAACCTCGCGCTGACTAAGTCGATGACGCTGGGCGCGGCATTGGCCGAAGAGGTTCGCCGACATAGCGACCCGCTGGTGCGCCGGCTCAAAATCAAGATCAGCGGTTGCCCGAACTCCTGCGGCCAGCATTGGATCGCGGACTTCGGCTTTTACGGAAATGCCCGCAAGATCGAGGGCAAGGAAGTTCCCTACTATCAGATGCTGCTGGGCGGGGGTTACGACCAGGCCGGCATCATGCGCTTTGGCGTCGCGATTCAGAGCATTCCGGCGCGTTTGGCCCCGCTGGCCGTGCGCCGAGTACTCGATCACTATACGGCTCACCGCGAACCCACGGAATCATTCCGCGATTACGTGCTGCGGCATAAGGTGGAGACCTTCCGCCTCATGACGATTGACCTGGCTAAGCCGGCGGATCTGAATCCGGAGATGTATCGGGATTGGGGCGACGAGACGGAGTATTCGCTCCAGCTTGGCCGCGGCGAGTGTGCCAGCTAGTTTCGGGAAGACGCCAGTTAAAGAAGAACGCCGTCAGCACTGGGCTTGAAGCTTCGCGCTGACGGCGTTGTCTGGATTACCAGTTGTTTACGCGCGTTTCGAAGAGCGCGCGCTTTGCGTCTTGGCAGCCTCGACGAATGCGCCGTTGGCAAAAGCGAAGGCGGGCATCGAGATGGACCGGTCCACCATGTCGGCCATGGCATGAACCGCCAACCCCTCGGCCTCTTTGACAAAAGTCAAGCAATTGTGATCCGCCTCGAAATCGACGAAGACGCAGTCACCGCCCCGCACCTGGTCGGTCGCGATCAGGTTGGACATGGGCTGAACCAGCAAGCGTTCGATGGCGCGCTTCAGATGCCGGGCGCCATATTTGATGTCGGTACCTTCGTGCAGCAGGAAATCCTTGGCTTCGTCGCTGGCCTTGAACACGAAGCTCTTCTCAGGCGACGTGTTGAAGATGCGCTGTTGAACCATATTCAGTTCGATGTCCAGGATCTTCTTCAATTCCGGTGTTCCGAGCGGGCGGAACGTCACGATCTTGTCCAAGCGGTTGATGAACTCGGGCGTAAACTTCCGTCGCGCCGCATCCACGCCGCTGCGAGTGATCTTGCCATTCAGCTTTTCATCAATTGTTCCGTTTTGGGAATCCCGGGAGTGCGCCGCATTGAAACCCAGGCGCGGACTCATAAGCGAGCTCATCTCTGAGGCGCCCAGGTTGCTGGTCATGAAGATCAGGGCACGCGAGAAATCGACCTTCCGGTTGTCGCCCAGTGTCAGCGTTCCTTTGTCAAGAATGCCGAGCAGCAGGTTCCACAGCGCGTCGCTAGCCTTCTCGATTTCGTCGAACAGTACGAAGCTGAGCTTACAGTTCTCGGTGTGATACTGATTCAGCACTTCCTGACTCAGCAGCGGATGCGTTTCCCGATGCCCCAGGTATCCGGGAGGTGAGCCGATCAGCTTGGCAATCTCATGACTGTGTTGGAATTCAGCACAATCGATCTTGATTACCGCCCGAGGATTCTTTACCAGGGCCTCGGAAGTAGCTTCTACAATGCGAGTCTTTCCCGAACCAGTGGGACCGAGGAACAGGAAGTTACCGATGGGCCGGCCCGGCGGCGTCATCCCCGTTAAATACATCTGGTAGATGTTGACGATTTGCTGGATGGCTTCGTCTTGGCCGACGATCATCCGGCAGAGGTTCATCTCCAGAGCTTCTGCCTCTCTTCCCGTCTTCGTCGGATCTAAGGGAACGTTTAGCCGTAACATTTTCTGGGCCCCTTTCACTTCTACTCCCGACTTTTCTTGAGCAAATCGCATGCCATACTGCGCCTTCCTGCCCAACCCGTTTATTTCCTAGGTCTTGACGGCCTTACCTCTAGTTGGCTCACTAGAGTCCGATCTGGCATTCTCAGCAACATCAGCACGATCTGCCCAATATCTTGGGGAGCTATCTTCCAGTCCGCTCTTTCTGAGCTCGGACTAAATTCCGTATCGACGCTGCCGGGCATTATATGAGTGACTCGCACGTTGTCGTATCGATGATCCAGCATCATTGCTTCACTAAATCCCTTCAAGCCGAATTTCGAAGCATTGTAAGCTGCCGCACCAGCGAATGCATTCTTGCCGGCCAGGCTACCTATGTTGATGATGTATCCGGAGGCGCGATTCCGCAGCAGCCGTCCCAACATTTCACGGCAGCAATAGAATACACCCGACAGATTCGTTTCCAGCGTCGTTTGCCAATCTTGGACGCTCAGTTTTGCCGTGCTTTGGAAGACCCCCACCCCGGCGTTGTTCACCAGAATGTCTAAAGCGCCCAGCTCTCTGTCTGCAAACGAAAACAATTCGCCTACCTCTGTGCTGCCTCTTACATCGGCAACTTTTCCAGCCACTTTACTTTTTGCCTGATTGGTCAGCTTCCTTACTGCCGTTTCGACTCCTTCCTGATTGCGCCCGCAGATTACGACGCCCGCTCCCGCCTGCGAGAGCGCCTCCGCGATCGCAAACCCGATGCCGCGTGTTGCGCCTGTGACTAACGCATTTCGTCCTGCCAAGAATGTATCGTTCATGTACTCCATGCTACGTCTCAACCTTCGCGCGGGGGAAGTATTTCTTGCGAGTATCGGGATCATTTCCGTCGCGCTTGGCCGGGCGCGCTATCATGGATGTTTTGGAGGGAGTTTTCCGAATGCAGAATTCAGTCCTGGTGCCGATGGTGGTGGAACAGACCTCACGCGGCGAGCGCGCGTTTGATATTTACTCGCGCCTGCTCAAAGAGAACATCATCTTCTTGGGAACGCCCATCGACGACAACGTGGCGAACCTGATCATCGCGCAGATGCTATTTCTGGCCGCGGAAGATCCCGAAAAGGACATCTCGCTGTACATCAACTCGCCCGGCGGGTCGATCACGGCCGGTCTGGCGATTCTGGACACCATGAACCTGATTGAGCCCGACATCGTGACGTATTGTGTCGGTCAAGCCGCTTCCATGGCAGCCGTCCTGCTGGCTTGCGGCAGCAAGGGCAAGCGCTACAGCCTGCCGCACTCGCGCATTCTGATCCACCAGCCTTCCATGAGCGGCCTGGGCGGCCAGGCCACCGACATCGACATCTATGCGCGCGAAATCTTGCGCATGCGTGAATCGCTGAACCAGATTCTCTCCAATGCCACCGGCCAGCCCACCGAGCGGATCGCGCGCGACGTGGATCGCGACTACATTCTCGAACCGGACCAGGCGCTCGAATACGGCATTATCGACCGCATCATCGAGAGCCGCGCCCTGCAGCCGGTTCCTACACGGTAACGTGGCCGCCACCTCTGGGACACTCAGCCAGGAACTGGGCGGAATCACGCTGCCCGATTCCGAGGGCTGTTCCATCCAGCTAGGCACACTGTGGGCCTCCACTCCGGCGGTAATTGTTTTTCTGCGTCATTATGGATGAATCTTCTGCCGCGAGCACGTCGCGCAGTTGCGCGAGCATGCACAAGAATTTGAAACGCGCGGCGCAAAGCTGGCGGCTATTGGTCTAGGTGACGCGCACTACGCCGCCGCGTTTCGCCAGGAAACCGGCATCGCCTTTCCACTGTTGATCGATGCCGGTCGCCGAGCTTACCGCGCGGCGGGCCTGAAATCGGCCAACATCCTGCACTTGTTGCGATCCGACAATGCGGCGTTTCGCAAACGCGCCAGCGCGGGCGGGCACCGCCAGCACAAGCTGGGTGCAAATCCGTTTCAACTCGGCGGCAGCTTCGTGTTCGGGCCTGGCAACGTCGATCGCTTTGCGCACATCAGCCAAACCTTCGGCGACAACGCATCCATGGAAGCGCTGCTGGCTGCGCTTCCTTGAGCTACCTCAGCAGTTCTGCCGCCGCGAGGGCGTAGATCTGCGCGCATTCTACGATCCGTTCGATGGGAACAAATTCGTTCGGCCCATGCGAAACGGTAAGCAGCCCGGGTCCATAGGCGAACGCCGGAATCCCGCGCTCGGCGTAAAAGCGGATCTCGAGCAGCCCTGGACACATCTCGAATTGCGCCGCCTTCCCGGTGACCGTCTCGATAGCGCGCGCCAGCGCTTTACCCGCCGCGCCATTTGCATCGACGCCGCAGGAGGCGCCTTCCTGGAGGACCTCGATTTCAAGCTGTGCCCCATCCGCCCGTGCCCGCTCGATCACCGCCAGCAGGCTTTGCTTCTCCTCTAGGAAGCTTTCTTCTGGATTGATGCGCCGGTCCACCGTGAACGAGCAGCGTTCGGGCACCACGTTGAAGTTCACGCCACTCTGGGCCTGCCCGCCCAGCATCAGAATGGAGCGCCGGGCCGCTTCGGGCCGGATCTGGAATGCAGTGGCTCGTTTTTCGACCTCGCTCTTCAGCTCCATAAGCGCCTGGGCGACGGGCAGCATGCGTTCGAACGCATTGACGCCCTCGTGCTGCCTTCCGACGTGCGCAGTTTTTCCTGGGACGGTAACTCGCAGCGTAATCGCTCCACGATTCGCATTCCATACCACGCCCCCGGTGGGCTCGGGCGTCAGCATTGCGATCCCGCCGGCTCCCAGCAACCCGCGCTCGGCGAGATAGCGCGATCCCCGAGGGCCGGCCGTTTCCTCGTCTGGGACAAAGACCAGGCCGACTCGCCCGTTTCGCAGGGCACCCGAGTCGCGCAGCGCCACTGCGGCATAGGTCATAGCCGCTAAGCCGCTCTTCATGTCGGACGATCCCCGGCCGAACAGGTTCGCGCTCTTGATCTCGGGATCGAATTGCGACGCGCTTTGAGCCGGGACCACATCGTAATGCCCGCTGAAATAGAGCGTGCGCTGGCCGTCTCCAACAAAGCTGAGAACGCAATCGCCATCCAGGCGTGTATCGCTAAGCCCAAGTTCGCTTAAACGCCGGCAGATCAACTGCACCGCGTCCCGGTATTGGTTGCCAGGCGGATTCTCAGTGGGAATCGAGATCAGCTCGCGTGTGAACGCGATCATCGCCTCGCGGTGCGCCCGGACTGTCTCCAGCAGCGCCTCGGTCACGGCCAGACTAAACCACCATGGCGGGCGGCTGGCGGATCTCCATGCACCCTTTGCCGGTAGGCAGCACTTTGCCGGGATTAAGACGGCAGGTGGGATCGAACAGCGTCTTGAAGCGCCGGATCATCTCCAGGCTGTCGTCGGAGAATTGCTCGCCGATCAGCTCTTTCTTTTCGATGCCGACGCCGTGTTCACCCGTGATGGAGCCGCCTTGGTCGATGCAGAATCGCAAGATGTCGTCTCCGGCGGCGCGCGCCCGATCCAGCTCGCCGGATTTGCGCCCGTCGAACAAAATGATCGGATGCATGTTGCCATCTCCGGCGTGGAAAATGTTGCTGATGGTCAGCCCGTATTTCTCGGAGACCTGACCGATGTGCCGCAGCGTGGGCGCGATCTTGGTTCGCGGCACCACGCCGTCCTGCACATAGTAGGATGGGCTCACGCGGCCCACCGCGCCGAAGGCGTTCTTGCGCCCCTTCCATAACAACTCGCGCTCGGCGGCGGAGCGCGCCACCCGGACTTCGCGCGCGCGGCAGCATTTCGAGACATCTTCGATTTGCGCAGTCTGTTCCTCGACGGCTTCGCGCAACCCCTCCAGCTCGATCAATAGCACCGCGGCGGCATCCATTGGATAACCGGCATGCGTGTCCACTTCCACCATGCGCAGCATGACGCCATCCAGCATCTCGATGGCGGCGGGCGTGATGGCGCGCGCGGTGATCTCGGCCACCGTGTCGGCGCAATCGTCCACGCGGTCGTAAACCGCGAGCAGCGTTTTGACCATTTCCGGCTGCCGCATCAGCCGCACCGTGATCCTGGTAACCAGCGCCATGGTTCCTTCCGAGCCCGTAAGCAGGCCGGTCAGATCATAACCCGGCAAGTCGGGCGCGACTCCACCAGTTGAGATTTGCGTTCCGTCGGGCAGCACTGCTTCCAGACCCAGGACGTGATTGGTAGTGACGCCGTAGGCCAGCGTATGTGGACCGCCGGAATTTTCGGCCACGTTGCCGCCAATGGTGCAGGCGCGCTGGCTGGAAGGATCCGGCGCGTAGAAATAACCCTGCCGCTCGACGGCCTGCGTAATTTCCAGGTTCACCACGCCCGGTTCGAGCACGGCGCGTTCGTTGGCCAGGTCTGTGGAGACGATGCGGTTCATGCGGGCGAACGAAATGACCATGCCGCCGGAGCTTGGAATCGCTCCGCCACTCAGGCCAGTGCCGGCGCCCCGGCCCACGATGGGGATGCCGTTCTCAACCGCGATTTTCACCAACGCCGCAACGTCCTCGCCGGATTGCGGAAACACCACCAGATCAGGCCGGGCTTTATCGACACCGCCGTCATATTCGTAGAGCGCCAGGTCCTCAGGCCGGTGCAAATAGCCGCGCGGCCCGACTACCTTCTCGATGCTCGGAAGCATGTCCGCCGCGATCAATTCAAAGCTCCTCGCCGATCCGGTTGCTCTCCGCCTGATAAGCGGCGCTACTTCCCGCCCAGAATGTCGACCATGGCGTAGTTGCCTTCATGACAGGCATATTCGTAGAGCGGTCCGGGCACGGCGCTAAAAGCCAGTTCAATGGACCAGGGCTTGGTCCACGTGGAGGGATCTTCCATGGTGGCCCGATATTCAATGGTCTTGTCGCTTACGCGCTTGAAGCGCTCGGTGACCTTCAGATCCTTTGTGGCGCCGCGGTAGTGTGTCTCGTCGTTGAAGTTCGTTGTTTCGACCACCAGGGTGTCGCCTTCCCAGTGTCCAATGGAGTCGCCGAACCACTGGCGGACGGCCGGCGGCTGGTGATTCGAGGTCATGTGGATGATGCGGGCGTCGTGCACCATTTCCACCTCGATCAGAATGGAATCGGCGGATTGCACGATCTCGATGTTGTTGTTGTAGAGGGCGGGCACCAGGGGTACCGAGGGAGTGTTGCCGACCAGGCAGCGCGTGTCGTTAGAAAGACTTTTGTAATCGCCGGGAATAATGGTGCGGCGGCGCGCCAGTCGACTGCGTGCTTCCGGGAGCATGGGAGGAACGTGGCCATCAGGCGGATCGACCACCATCGAGGTCCGCTTCTGACCGCCGATGCGCGCCAGTTCAGACCCATTGTCATAGAACAGCACGTTGTAGGCGCCGCCTTCGATTGAGACCGGGCGGCCGCCGTCAATTTTCGAGCCTTCCTCCCAGCGCTGCTTTTCTCTGGCTTCCCACTTGCGGGCTTCCTCATCGGAGATGGTCGCTCTTCCTTCGAAGACGGCGGGACGCTCGAAGGGTGTGCGAGTAGCGTTAGACCAGATGCCCGAAAGATCGGGATGCCCGTTTGCGGCGCGGGGCACTACGCCTGCTTTGGGAGCTGGCGCGCTCTGCGCCGAAAGGGACGCGACCGCCAAAAGGAAAACAACGCTGGATTCGATCAGGCTGTGGAATTTCATTTCTTATCCTCAGTTAGCGATTATATCTGACGCGACGTGCTGTGGCCTTGACCCACCGGGACACGAAGCTACTTCTCAGGCGCGGGCGTCAGGAACGGTGAGCACATAGCCGTGGCCTCTGGAACTCTTGATTTTTATGCCCCGCGCTGGATCCAGGCAAAGTTTCCGCCGGATGTTCGAGATGTGAGTATCGATGCTGCGATCAAACGGCTGGAGCGGGCGTCCCAGCGCCTGATACGTCAGAGTTTCGCGGCTCTGAACTCGCCCGGCGGATCGGGCCAGAGCCTGCAGCAGCATGAACTCGGCGGTGGTCAGGCGCAAGGGCGCTCCCTCGAGAGTGGCCGACATCGTTCGGGGGTAAATCGCCAGCGGACCTACCGCGAGCGGAGTGGAATCCAGCTGGACATTGGCAGAGCGGCGAAGAAGAGCACGCAGGCGCGCCGCCAGTGCCGGAATCCGGTCATGCTCATCCGGAAGCGCGATGACGATCAGAACGGGTTTGCTCCCTTCCGTTCTCAGGTGCCGCAGAAGATCGAGCCCATCCCTGTTCGGCATGCTCACGTCCGGGACCAGGAGCTCAGTCAGCATGCCTGCGAGGCGCGTGTCGTCGTCCACGATCAGGATTCGGCCGGCGGTCATATGTGATGGAAGAGGACGCCGCTCAGCGCGGTTTGTTTTCGGCTGGAAACCTGGTGTCGACCGGCTTGCTCGGGTTGGCGCTGATCCGCAGGTCGGCGCAATGGTGATAGGTGTAGCCGCCGTCTTTATTAAACCCATGGGCACCCATAAACTCGATTACCTGCAAGGTGCATTTCTCGCAGTTGATGTTGGGAATCTGGACATCGGTTTCCTGTTCCTTATCGAAAGGCGCGACGTGCATGAACAAGCCGTCGGCAAGAACAGGCGGTGACGGCGGATAGTGGATGGCTCCCGAGACGGACCGTTGACGGCCATCGGGCCCAGGCTCGCTTATGGCTTCGGGATCGGGCGGCAGCTCGGCGCGCGAATTCACGGCCAACGCCACACGATAGAAGCCAGGATGGAAAGCCATTTCCCGGATTCGGATGTGCAGCTTGTCGCCGCCCTGGATTTTCGTAATGGCGCTGGTCGGTTTGCCGGGGTCGGTCAGCGTACCGCCGCAGGGAGCCGACCACTGCGGATCGCCAAGATCGGATTCCACCAGCCAGGACGCGGGCTCGAGCAGCCTGAAATGGGCGACGCTCAGCGGCGCCAGCGCGAACAGCAGGCAGGCGGCAAGCAGAATGGTAATCGTTCGCATGAGAACTCCCTTCAGTAAATCGCTGGCATCCGCTGGAGGCCGTTGAAGAGCGCTCGATCGACACGCGCGGCGAGGTGGGTCATGAGTTGGTAGCCAGCCCCCATGGCTAACCAACTGGCGCAAGTTGCAACCGGGTCAATGTGTGAAACCGGCGACCGCAGCAGAGCCGAAACAAGACCGGCGATGGAAAAACAAACCACGACGATCCCGGCACGCGCGAGCTTCGGCGCGACAAATAGCTGAATGGCCCGGGAGAAGACTCCGTTGATGAGCCCAAAAAGAAGAAAGCTGGCGTGCCAGCCCGCCGCGGCGCACGACAGGATGAGGACAGTGAGGATCGCGGTGAGCAGAAGTGCCGCTTTCGGAAAGCGATGGTTTTCGAAAAGGTTCTCAAGCGAAGTCACGCCCAGATATACAGCCACGGACGCCAAAATATCGAGAGCTTCAATCACCGTATGGCGGCTTGCGAGGACGCGCATGATGGATGTGCCAAAGCCCAACGCCAGTCCAGCCTGCATTGCCAGGATCGCGGCTAAAAGACCGCCCGCCAAAAGCACCGTGGAAAGCGCATATGCGAAGGCCCGCAGCGTTCGCCGTTCGTGCCGGTAGACCCAGGCAAAGCCCTGGGCGATCTGGCCGGGATCGCCAAAGTTAGCCAGCAACAGTTTCTCGATCTCCTCCTGGCCGCGGCCGGCCTCGCGCGCCGCGACAACGAAATCCTCGACATGAGAGCGAAGCTCGCGTTCAACCTCAGCCCGCCGTCTGGGCGAGGGGATGTGCGAGGAGTTGACGATGCCGTCGATCAGTTCAATCGCCCGGTCCATCTACTTGCTCTCCAGCACTGCCGCGATCGCACCGGTCAGATGCTGCCATTGCTTTTCATAATCCCTGGCGGTTTTTTTTCCCTTGGCAGTCAGCGAGTAATACTTGCGTTCCCGGCCGTTTTCGGCCGTACGCCATTCGGACTTGATCTGCCCCTTTTTCTCCAGTTGGTGCAGCGCAGGGTAAAGCGTGCCTTCCTTGAACTCGAACGCATTGGCACTGCGGCGCGAGGCTTCCTGAAGAATTTCGTAGCCGTACATTTCGCCGCGCGACAACAGATTAAGCAGCAGTAAGCTAATGCTTCCCTTTAAGAATTGGCGATCGATCTCCACTGCCTTGTTTAACAATCCTTGGATAACAAGGTATCACCAGAACGAAGGCCTGTCAACCCGATCGCAGATCTAATCAGCTATTTTGCGGTCGCAGGAGAATCGTCGGCTGGGTTGGCCGTCACCCACCTCGATTCCAGGCCGCTTCGGATCAGGTAAGGCAGAGAGACTTCTGGAAATACGAAAGCAGCGGATCGATCTTCCAAGCTGCTCAGAGTGCCCAGTTGCAGGGGGCGTTGCAGAGTTCCTTTCGTCGGCTTTTGGAAGTGGCCTTCGATATCTGGAATGGCGCTGAGCGGCACGAACTGGCCTGCAACCTCGACGGTCTCCAGTTTGATATTGATCGCAACAGAGGGATTCAGCCCATAAAACTGGCGCATGCGGACGATGCGGGCGGCGACAGCGGCGCCAGCCGGAACCAGAACCTTGGAACGGTCCCGGATGGGCGTCGTCAGTTTTGCTGTGATCGGATCGCCCGCGGCCGCGGTTGCGGTGTCCATCGCTTGTGTCAACGCGATGCGGAAAGAAAGCCCTTGCGGAATGGCGATAGTGCGCGAGGGCCGGTGAGGAACGGGAGCACCGCCGTCCGGGGGAGAATCGAAGCTGATGGTCGATTCGCCAAGAAACCTGTGGCAGGCGGAAAAAACGGTATGGTTCACCGATTCGGATCCGTCAACATTGTCGATTTGTAAACGCGAATCGGTAGGAAGAAGGAGAGCGCCGAGATCGTCGAGACGTACGAGAGCGTAATCCATAGTGGTGTCGGCATAGCACGCCCCAGTTTCCGCGGGCAGAAGGCTGGTGCGAACCACCAGCCGCAGCAGCTCGCCGGTATTTGCATCCACCAGGAAAGTTCCGCTGTAGGCGGTGGCCCGCGTGTCTCCCTGCGTGCCAAAGCGGTAGTGGCTTTTTGAGTATGAGACTTGAAAACTGAATTCGGCAAGCGTCCGGCCATGGCCGCTACTGTCTCCGTCATAGGTGAAGCTCGCATCGTCGGATCGAAAAATCATCGCAAGAAACGCTGCGAAGTTTCCGGTGGAGATGGCTCCCTCCTGAACCATGTCGGTCAATTGGCGGTCTTCGAACTGGCTCTCGCCCACCCATAGTACATTTCTTTGGTCGATCCCATGGCTACGTCGACGCGCAGGCGGTCCGAGGTAGTCAAATGGACGGGTGCCCGCTCGGGGCCGGTGTCACAAGCGGAATGGCTGGAGCTCGAGTCGGGCTCATACCGGGCGCGGTCAACGGTCTGCGTGCACATGTATCTCAGAGTCCGGTCCAGGGAATCCGAGATCTTGATTTGCGTCAATCGCAGCAGGTCGGCAGGGTTCGGCTGAGCCTGCAACCCGGCAGCGATACAGAGCACGAACAGGGATCGGGCTCGCATATCGACCCCAGTATACTTCCACTCACCTCCACGTGCTGTTCATGCGTCTACGTCAAGAAATGCAAAGTCGCCGGCGAGCCCGCCCGGATCGGATTAGAATTGAGCTTCGATGGAGCAGGCCAGAGAGCCCGCATCCTGGGAGGCGCGCGATGTTGAAAAATTCGATGGTGTTATGTGGGGCATTGATCGGCCTGGCGGCGGCCGGCTCACCGCAGGAGAATACGCTCGGGGTATCGGGCCCGGATGCCATCGCCGCGCGGCAGGCGAGCCTGGATATGTCCTCGATCACGTTCCGGTCGATGGGCGATGCCATGAAAGCGGGGCGGGAGGCCAAGAGTCAAGGCTATCCGGCGGCCGCGCTTGCAAAATGGGCCAAGGCGCTGCCGCGAATGTTTCCAGCGGGCACTGGCGTGGGTGAGACGTCCGCGAGTACGCAGGCGCTCCCCATAATCTGGCGAGACCGCGCCAACTTCGATCGGGCCGCGGCCTTTTATGCGACCACGACAGCCCGGCTGGCTGAGCTGGCTGCGGCCAATGATACTGCGGGGTTCACAAAGCAGCTCGAGGAGGTGAACCAAGCCTGTGCTGCTTGCCATGCCCGCTACAAGGCGGGAGACCAGGGCCCGCCCAAGAAATGAGGCTGGACAGGAATAAAAAAACCCGCCCCGAAGGGCGGGCTTTCACTTCTCTCGAAGACGGAGCGCCACAGCGCCGGAGGCGCCATGGCCGCCACGCAGTGGCTAGTAGTCCATGTCGGGGCCGTGCGGACCGCCGGGGGCCGGGGCAGACTTCTTTTCCGGGATTTCGGCGATCATGGCTTCGGTGGTCAGCATCAACGCCGCGATGGACGAGGCGTTTTGCAGAGCCGAGCGGGTCACCTTGGTCGGATCGATCACGCCCGACTTCACCAGGTCCTCATACTGCGCGGTGGCAGCATTGAAGCCGAAGTTGGGATCGGTGGAGGCGCGGATCTTCTCGATCACGATGGCGCCTTCGAATCCGGCGTTGCCGACGATCTGGCGCACCGGCTCTTCGGCCGAACGGCGCACGATGTCCACGCCGATCTGCTCATCGCCAGGAATCTTGATGTTGTCCAGAGCTTTCACGGCGCGCAGCAGTGCCACGCCGCCGCCCGGAACGATCCCTTCTTCAACGGCTGCGCGAGTGGCATGCAGCGCGTCTTCGACCCGAGCCTTCTTTTCCTTCATCTCGGTCTCGGTGGCTGCGCCGACCTTGATCACTGCCACGCCGCCGGCCAATTTCGCCAGCCGCTCTTGCAGCTTCTCGCGATCATAGTCGCTGGTGGTCTCTTCGATCTGGGCGCGCAACTGCTTAATGCGACCCTCGATGGTCTTCTGCGTACCGGCGCCGTCCACGATGGTGGTGTTGTCCTTGTCCACAGTGACGCGCTTGGCGCGGCCGAGGTCGTCCAGGCGGACGCCTTCCAGCTTAATGCCGGTTTCTTCCATGATGGCCTTGCCGCCGGTCAGGATGCCGATGTCTTCGAGCATCGCTTTGCGGCGATCGCCGAAGCCGGGGGCCTTCACCGCGCAGGCATTGAGCGTGCCGCGCAGTTTGTTGACTACGAGAGTGGCCAGCGCTTCGCCTTCCACTTCCTCGGCGATGACCAGCAGCGGCTTGCCGGCGCGTGCGATCTGCTCGAGCAGCGGCAACAGGTCCTTCATGTTGCTGATCTTTTTCTCGTGGATCAAAATGTAGGGGTCTTCGAGCACGCATTCCATGCGATCGGGATCGCTGATGAAGTAGGGCGACAGGTAGCCGCGGTCGAACTGCATTCCATCCACGGTTTGCAGCTCGGTCACCATGGTCTTGGATTCCTCAACAGTGATGACGCCGTCCTTGCCGACCTTCTTCATCGCTTCGGCGATGATGTTGCCGATGGTGGTGTCGCCGTTGGCGGAAATGGTTCCCACCTGCGCGATCATGTCGCCGGAAACCGGCTTAGAAAGCTTCTTGACATCCTCGACGATCAGCTCGACGGCCTTCTCGACTCCGCGCTTGAGCGCCATGGGATTCGCGCCCGCGGCCACGGCCTTCACGCCTTCGCGGAAGATGGCCTGGGCCAGAATGGTGGCGGTGGTGGTGCCGTCGCCGGCGGTGTCGGAGGTCTTGGAAGCAACCTCGCGCACCATCTGCGCGCCCATGTTCTCGAGCGGGTCCTTCAGTTCGACTTCTTTGGCGACAGTGACGCCGTCCTTGGTAATGGTGGGGCCGCCGAATTTTTTCTCCAGAACGACATTGCGCCCACGGGGGCCAAGCGTGACCTTTACAGCGTCAGCCAACTGGTTGACGCCGCGCAGAATCGCCTGACGGGAATTCTCGCTATAAACAATCTGTTTTGCTGGCATAATTTTTCTCCTCTTTGGACTTAGGCAACCTGCTTGGCTTTCTGGGCCTGACCTTCCAGAACTCCGAGAATCTCGTCCTCGCGCATGATCATCAGCTCCTGGCCGTCGATGGTGATCTCGCTGCCCGAGTACTTACCGAACAGGATGCGGTCGCCTGCTTTCACATCCAGCGGCACTACTTTGCCGTCTTCCAGGCGCTTGCCCTTTCCGACAGCTACCACTTCGCCTTGCTGGGGCTTTTCCTTGGCGGAGTCCGGAATGAACAGACCTCCGATCTTGGTTTCTTGTTCTTCGATCCGTTTGACAACGATGCGGTCGTAGAGCGGTCGAATATTCATGAATTGGTCCTCCTTCAGTTTTATTTAGGTTGGCGTGGCGAAGCGAGAATGCGCTCGCCGCTGAATATATTAGCAGAGTCGGAGGAAGAGTGACAATAGCGATCTGTAACAGCTTGTTGCTGAATGGGTTAACTATGGCATCAACAAGCGAGACCGCACGGGTTTACGCTCTTGGTCCGGATCACGGATTGAGGGTGCGAGCGCCACGGGCCGCACGATTTGAACTATGGTAACTGACGGAAGCTCACTCGGAGCGCTGCGGATTTGAATCTGGAAGCGGACCTGATTCTTGACATCTCACCGCCGCTGCCTCAGAAGCGTTCCGCAGTGTGTCGCGAGAGCCTTCGTGCTGCCATCGCTGTAGCTGACGACTTGCTAAGGCGCTCCCGCATGAACGCCGCTGCGGTGCATGGAAGCAAAGGCGGCGGCAAGACCGCGAGGAGGCTAGGATTGGAACACTGCAGTCGGAGTGGCTGCGGCGCGGAAGGCCGTCCCGCAAACGAGGCGATTGATTGTCACGGTTCTATTGGTTTCCAGGTCAAGTGGCTCCAGTCTTGACCGGCCTGACTTGGATACTTTTCTGCAGCCATTCGCACGGCCATGGTCTTACACGTCTCGACAGATGGCCCGCTGAAGGGTGGAGTAGCCTGGTGAGTTTTCGCGTTCGACACGGAATATTCCCACTCGCCTTCACCTACGGGCAGAATCTCCAGCCGAAGGTCGCCAATGCTGGCGCGGTACCCGAGTGCTCCCGGATCTCGTGCGGCCAGGGCCCGGCGGTGTGCTTTGGCCCAATCCCTGCCATAGCCGGAATCGCCGCAAATGCGGCATACATAATCTCCAGTACTTCCACCGGACATTGTCTCTTTCCATAAGCTATGGTGAGGGCAATTCTCGGGCTTGAGAGGTTTCCTCATGGCATCATATCGAACGGCGAGAATAGCGCCCTACAAAATACTACGACTTACTGCAAATAACTGAAAATGGCGGACCCGGTATAGAGAGGAGCCGCCGACGCGCAGCTATCGATAGATCCCTTCGGGCTGGAATGAGCCATCGGGAAGCACGCTGCCGTTGAACCCCTGCCCACAGGTCTCGCAGTGATAAGCGGCCCATCCATCGCCCGTCTCCTTAAGTTGGACCTTGGGCGAACGGCAGTCGGAGTTTGGACAGAGCACAAAGCCGGAGTCTTCAAGATCCATGTCGTGATCTTATCACGTGTCAACGCACATTTCAGACATTACCAGGATTACCAGGCTGCTTCCTTCCGCGAATCTCGCTAT
>Ga0335083_10003459_pt1 | contig 20482 bp, 20 predicted proteins | sample Lox_Sample_42_FD_206716 | JGI IMG/M metagenome (GOLD analysis project Ga0335083, IMG submission 206716) | Soil microbial communities from Loxahatchee National Wildlife Refuge, Florida, United States - Lox_Sample_4.2 | ecosystem: Environmental > Terrestrial > Soil > Wetlands | place: USA...
GTAGAAACGCGGGTTCAAACCGACGGCGGCGGCGGTGCGCCGGACGCGAGCCTGATCTGCACCGTCGATTCGACGCTCGGCGCGCTGACCATCCCGTCCGCGGTGCTCGAACGGCTCGCCCCCGGCACGAACTTCCTGGTCTTGAGCGTGTCGCAGGGGAAGGTCACGGCCGGCGACTTCGACGTTGCCGTGCTCGCCGGCGGCCTCGCGACCGGCACCGACGGCAACATTGCGAGCTTCTATCTTGCCGGCGGCTCGACCAGCGGTACGGGCGGCACCGGCTGAGCCGAGGTTTTTGCGTCCGTGACGACGAAGTCGCACGCGACGTCGTGCGGCATGACGGGCAGCTCGGCGAGGAGCTGGAAGTCGAACAGCACGACCACGGCGCGCGCGGGCGGGCAATGGTCGGGCAAGAGTGAATCGTAGAAGCCGATGCCGAAACCGAGACGGTGGCCGGACAGCGCCGCCGCGAGCGCCGGCACCACGACGAGCTCGACGTCGCCCCGGCGCGCGACCGCCGCGTCCGGCGGCGGCTCGAGAAAGCGATGCGCACGCACGGCGAGCTCGTCCGGCGACGAGGTGAGCCGAAACTCGCTGCCGAGGGCGCCGCCGGGGGCCTCCGCGAACCCGGGATAATAAACGCGCTTGCCGTCCGACCGGGCGAGCGCGTCGAGGGCACGCACGTCGACCTCTTTTTGGTCGAGCATCGGCCAAAACAGCGCGACGCCGCGCGCGGCCGCGAAATCGGGCAAATTCGCCACGCGCTCGACCACGCGCGCGCTCCGTTCGGCGAGCGCGGCTTCCGGATGGGCGGAGCGCAAGGCTTTCATCCGCGTGCGAAGCTGTTGTTTCGCGCGCGCGGCGACTTCGGTGAAGAGCTTTGGATCGAGCGGACTCACGGGGCCGGCATGGTAGCGTTTTCGCGATGCCCGTGCTCGTGATCGTGCCCGCCTACCAGGCCGAGCGCAGCGTGGCTCGGGTGGTGCGGGGCCTTCGCGCGGAGCTCGGCGACGAAGCGCGCGTGATCGTGGTCGACGACGGTTCGACCGACCGCACTCGAGCCGAGGCCGAAGCGGCGGGCGCCCTCGTCGTCGCGCACGACGTCAATCGGGGCAAGGGCGCGGCGCTCCGGAGCGGCTTCGCGCGCGCGCTCGAGCTCGGCGCGGACAGCGCGGTCACGGTGGACGCCGACGGGCAGCACCCGCCGGAAGAAGCGGCGCGGCTCGCGCGGCACCCGGCGGCGCGGAGCGCGCTCGTCCTCGGCGTGCGCAATCTGGCTCGCGACGGCGCGCCGAAGGCGAACCGCTTCTCGAACGGCTTTTCGAATCGGTTCTTGTCGTGGTTCGGCGGACGCAAGCTCGCCGACACCCAGTGCGGCTTGCGCCGCTACCCGCTGCCCGAAGTGTCGTCGCTCGGCGCGCGTTCGCCGGGTTACGCATTCGAGGCCGAGACGGTGCTGCGCGCGGCTCGGCGCGGTTTCGAGATCGTCGAGGTGCCGGTGCGCGTGATCTACCCGCCGCCCTCGGAGCGCGTCTCGCATTTCGACGCGGTGCGCGACCCGGCGCGCATCGTGTACCGCGTGCTCGAATCGACGCTGCTCGTGCCGCGGCGCGGCGCGCGCCGTCGCGTCGTCGTGGCGTTGGCCGCGGCGCTCGTCGGTCTTGTGCTCGCGCACGTCGCGATCGGCGTCGCCGCGCGGCCCGCACGGCCCGACGTGCACGCGGCCGAGGTCCCGCTCGCCGTCGCGCCCGGCTTTCGCTCGCTCGGGCGCTCCTACGTGCTCGAACGCGGCGCGCTCCTCGAAGTCGGGCTCTTCGGCGACCCCGTGAGCATCGGCTCGGCGCATTCGCGACTCTTGCGCGACGCCATGCTCGAGAACGAAGGCGCGCTCCTCCGGCGCTTCGACGAAGCCGTGCCGAGCGTGCTCGCGCGCACCCTGCTCGTCGACCTGGCGAAGCTTCGCTATCGCGACGTCGATCGCGGCTTCAGCGAGGACCGGCGCCGCGAAATCGCGGCGGGCGCGCTCGCGTTCGCGCCGGATCCGTACGCGACCGTGTTGCCCACGTATCAGCGCTTCTTGTACCTGAACGCGCTCTACGACATCTCGCTTTCGTTCGAGCACTCGCCGCTCGTCGGCTGCACGACGGTCGCGTTCCACGGCGCCGCCGAGCCCGAGGGCGGCGCGCTCCTCGCCCGCGCGTTCGACATGGAGGCGGGCCCGGAGTTCGATCGGCACAAGGCCGTGTTCCTCGTTCACGAGGACGGCAAGATCCCGTTCGCGTCCGTCGCCTGGCCCGGCCTCGTCGGCGTGGTGAGCGGGATGAACCGCGAAGGGCTCGCCGTGGTGGTGCACGGCGCGCGGGCCGGCGACACGTTGACCGTCGGCGAGCCGGTGGTGCACGCGCTCCGGCGCGTGTTGTCCGAGGGCCGCACGGTCGCGGACGCCGTGCGGCTCCTCGGCGAGCGCACGCCGCTCGTGAGCCACATCGTGATCGCCGCGGACGCCGACGGCAACGTCGCCGCGATCGAGCGCGTGCCGGGTGCGCCGCCGAGCGTGCGCGCGCTCCCCGAGCGCGCGGCCGTGACGAACCACCTCGAAGGGCCGTGGCGCGACGACCCCAAAAATCAGCGCGTCCTGCGCGAAAGCACGACGCTCGCACGCCGAGCCCGGGCCGACGAGCTCGTGGCACGCGCTCCGGAGCCCGTCGACGCGCGCGCCGCCGTGGCGATGCTGCGCGATCGGCGCGGCCCGGGCGACGCCCCGCTGCCGCTCGGCGATCGGCGCGCCATCGACGCGCTCATCGCGACGCATGGCGTCGTGTTCGACACCCGAACCAAAACCCTCTGGGTGAGCGAGGCGCCGCATCTACTCGGGCGCTTCGTCGCGTTCGATCTCGCGCGCATGCTGGCGGACGACTACCGGCCGAACCACGCGCCGCTACCCTTCGTGCCGGCCGAACCGATGCCCACCGAATAGCTCCGCGTCATGCCGCCACGCGGCGCGAGGGTTGCGGAACGCGACCGAAGAGGGGTAGAGAAGCGGCGGGTCGTGTCGGGTCGCTTCGCGCTTGCTTGCGTCGTCGCCGGAGTACTGTGGGCTTCGACGGCCGAGGCGCGCGAGCACGAGGCGCCTTCCGTGTGGTACCGGAGCGCGGACGGCTGCCCCGACGGCGCCGCGTTCATCGGCAGGCTGCACGGCGCCGCGGAGGGCGCGAAGCTCGCCGGCGTGGCCGATCGCATCGATTTCGTCGTGACGCTCGGGATGCAAAACGAGCGTGCCTTCGGCCGCCTGGAACGGCAAACGGCCGAGGGACGCGCCGCGGTGCGCGAGGTCGAGGCGAAGAGCTGTGACGAGGTCGCCGACGCGATCGCGCTGACGTTGACGCTCGCGCTCGAGCCGGGCGCAACCGCGACGCCGCCACCGAGCCCGCCGGAGGCCGCGGAGCCGCCCGAAGCGCGCGTGCCTCCCGTCGCGAAACCACCCGCGACCGTGCAAGCTTCCCCAGGGAAAAGCGCGCCTTCACCACAGCCGCCCCCCGACCGCGCGATCACGACACAGGTCCGGCCGAGCCCGCTGCCGCCGGCGCCGAAACCTGCGCAGGAACAAGCGCCGCGTTGGTTCATCGGCAACGACTTCACGGGCGAAAAGGGTTCGCTTCCGGATCTCTTGCTCGGCGATCGGTTGTTCGTCGAGCTTCGTTCGGACGTGCCGTGGCGCGCCTCGAGCGTTCGCCTCGGGGTTTTCGTCACTCGGCGCACGGCGAATGCCGATCCGGCGGTCGAGCTCGAGCGGTTCGGCGGCCGGCTGGAGGCGTGTCCGCTCGCGCTCTTCGGTCCGACGCTCGAGGTGAGCCCTTGCCTCGCGCTGGATCTCGGCGCGGAACACGCGCGCGGCGTGGGGAGCAGCGGCGTGTCGAGCTCGGCGGTGTGGGTGGCCGCGAGCGGCTTGGCGCGCGGCGTCTGGCACGCCACCGACACACTCGCGCTGGAAACGGCGGCCGGCGCAGCGTTTCCGCTCACGCGCTACCAGCTGCGCGAGGCGGGCGTGAGCGCGCCGATTCATCGCCCGGAAGTCATTGGACTTTCCGTCGCGGTGGGCATCGCCCTGCGGCTCCGGTGATCGACCGGCGCATGTCCGGACATGACGCCGGCGAGAGTCCTTTGCAGAGCGCCAACGACAGAGCGATCCGGCGCCTGGTCGAGGAGCATTTCGATTTCATCTGGCGGCTCGTGCGCCGGCTCGGGCTCTCGGTGTCCGACGCGGACGACGCGACGCAAGAGGTCTTCATCGTGGCAGCCCGACGCATCACGAGCATCGAAAGCGGACGCGAGCGAACGTTCCTCTACGGCACGGCGCTGCGCGTGCTCGCCAACGCACGGCGCGGCGCGCGCCGGCGCCGCGAGCAACCGGGGACCGAGCTCGCCGAGCTCGCTGCCTCGGCGCGCGGCCCCGACGAGCTCCTCGACGACGAACGCGCGCGGACGCGATTGGACGCGCTGCTCGCGGAGCTCCCGCTCGAGCTCCGGCGCGTGGTCGTGCTCGCCGAGCTCGAGGAGCTGAGCGTCCCGGAAATCGCGACGCTCGAAGGGTTACCGCTCGGAACGGCGGCGTCGCGCCTGCGCCGCGCGCGCGAACGCTTGCGGGAGCTCGCGGCCGAAGCGACCGAAAAAGGCCGGGAGGCGAGCGACGCGTGACGTCCGAGAAGGACGACGACGCGGCCCTCCGCGCGCTCTACGCAGCGGCCAAGCGCGAACGACCGAGCGCCGGCGCACGAGAACGCGCGTTCGAGCGAGCCCTCGGGAGCGGGCGGGCGGGCGGGCGACGCCGAAACGGGGTGGTCGTCGCGGCCCTCGCGGTGGCGGCGGGCGTGGCGCTGACGGCCGGCTTGAGCGCCGTGCGGCGCGGGCCGGTGAGCGTCGGTCCCGAACCGGTGCCGGTGCGACTCACGCGCGCGAATCCGTCGCCCGACTTGCCGCGCGCGGCGAGCGCGGCGGCACGAGTGAGTCCGCCAGCGTCGAGCGCGGAACCGAGCGCCGCTCACGTCGAAAAGGCGGCGGCTCCGGCGCCCGCGCCGACGCTCGGCGACGAAATCGCGCAGCTCCAAGCCGTTCGCACGGCGCTCGGCGCGGGCGATCCGAAGCGCGCCCTCGCCTTGCTCGACCGTTACGCGCGCTCGACGCGCGGCGGCAGTCTCGGCGACGAAGCGCTCGTGCTGCGCCTCGACGCGCTGACACGAGCCGGCCGCGGCGCGGAAGCGTCGGCGCTCGCGAGCCGCTTCGTCGCGAACAATCCCGGCAGTCCGCTCGTCGATCGCGCGCGCGCTTTCGTCGGCGTCCCGAAGCCGGCGGCATCAACGGCTCCATCCCCAACCCCCGCGGAAAAAACCGAATGAAACGCTCGAAACTCGTACCGCTCGCGACGCTCTGGGCTCTCGGCTCGATCGCGGCCTGCAGCGGAGGACTCGTGGTGGAAGACGAACCGAAGGCGGACGCCGACACGCCCGCCAGCTCGACCGTCAATACGAACGACTGTCCGAGCGATCCTCCGGACAGCGGGGGCGCGTGCGGCCCGGAAGGAACGACCTGTTCGTACCGCTACGACGATCCGACGGAGACCGGCGCCCAGATCTACACGGAATGCGCGTGCTGGCTCGCCCAAGACGGAACGCCGAAGTGGGATTGCTACGAGAACGACGACGGCCCCCCGTGCCCGGCGTCGCTGCCGGAAGAGCTTTCGAACTGCTTCGGGATGATCGGACAAACGTGTCACTATCCCGCGCTCACGTGGTGTAGCTGCATGCCGGGAGGCGAGTGGGCGTGCAATCCACCCAATCTGGACGAGAGTCGACCCGCGGGCGTCGACCCGACGACACCCGTCAACGAGCTCGACGACGGCGCGCGGCATGCCTGGTGCGGCTGGTATTTGGACACGGTGCGCGGAGCCGGCTATCCGGAGCCCATCGACGAGATCGACGCGAACGGGTACGTGAAGGATCCGCCGTGCTACCTCGACGACCGGCAGGAATGCGACGCGTCGGTGCCGGTCATTTCGACGGCAGATTGCGTCGCCAATCTCGCGCTCTCGAGCTGCGGCGCCGCCGTCGACACGCTGAGCGACTGCGTCGCCACCCTGATGAACGGGTGCGTGCCGACGCCGCACGGTTGCGCGCCGTACCTGAACAGCCCCGGCTGCAGCGGGACGATCGCGACGACGAACGTCTTGCCGAGCGGCGCGGAGCCGATCGGCGAGATCCTGTTCCCGCCGGAATACCGCCAGAACTCCGACGGCTGCGCCCCGGTCGAAGTGCGCTGAGCGCCGTCTACCGCTCGACGCCGATCCACGCGCCGCCGCACGCGAGGCCGAGCGCGATGGGGGCGACCGCGAGCGCGAAGAGCACCCCGATGGGCGCCGCGAGCCACAGCATGAACACGAGCAGCCCGACCGTGAGCACGGCCGCGGCCGCGGGTTCGAGCAAGCCGTGCGCGGAGCTCGCGCGCGCGACGAGGTAGCCCGAGATCGGAAACGCGGCGAGCACCGCCGCGCCGAGCAGGATGAGCGGCCCCGACGAACGCACGTCCGCCTCGTCGGCGAGCGCGAAGTCGATGTCGAAGCGGTTGCCGAGCACGACCGCGGCGGCGACGAACGCGACGATGAGACCGAGCGTCACGAACGCTCCGGCGATGATCCAGCGCAGCATGACCGGGCGCTCGGGGTGCGCGAGACGGGCGCGCACCGCCTCGATCGTGGGCGGTTCGATCAGCGCGAGCGGCGCGGCCTTGACCGGCTCGTCGCCGCGGAGCGCCATCACCGTCGCGCCGAGCATGAAGAGCAACATCGGGATGACGTTCACGAGCAAGCCCGGACCTCGCCCCCAGACGATGTGATCGTAGAGCCCGTGGAGCAGCATCGAGACGAACCACGCGACGCGAAACCAACGATCGTGTCGCCGCGCCGCGCCGAGCGCGTAGCCCCAAACCCCCGCGAAAAAGAGGTGCGCGGGCGCCGACAAGATCGAGCGCAAGAGCCCGATGCCGTCGCTCGCGGCGACCGGAGTGAGCGCCGTCTCGACCGCGGCGAAACCGGCGGCCGCGCAGGCGGCGTAAACGAGACCGATGCGGCCGCTGCCGATGCGGCGCCGCCGGTAGAGCGGCCAGACGACGAGCACCTTGAGGCTCTCTTCGAGCGGCGCGGCCAGCAAAAATGTCGCGAGCAATGCGCCGCTCTCGCCCGAGGTCCGCACCTCGAAGGACAGGTCCGTCCAGCCGAGGACCAGGCGTTCGGCGTACACGGAGGCGACACCGACGAGCGCGCCGAACAGCGCGACCCAACCCGCCAGGCGCCGCGAGAGCCGCTCCCGCCCGCGCACCCGCTGGAAGAGCAGCAGCGCGAGCACGAGCGGCAGTGCGGCGAGAGCGAAACGCATCTCAGAAATGCAGGCCGGCGACGGCCGTCGCGGAGAACGCGCCGGCCGTGCCGTCCGCGTCTTCGCAACCGGGGCCGGGCGGCGTGTCGGGACTGACGAGAGTCGAGCAGCTCTTGAGCGAGCGATGGAGCACGAAGAGGTCGCCGCTCAGGTTGACTCCGACCGAGAAGAGCGGCGTGAGAAAGTAATCGAGACCCGAGGCGAGACGGCCGTCGAAGCCGGCGACGGAATCGACTTCGGCGCGACCGCCCCTGAACGTGCCGAGCGAAACGTAGCCCGCGCCGAGCGTGGCGTACGGTTCGAGCGCGCCGAACGGCGCGTGAATGCCGGCCTCGAAACCGAGCGACCAGAGATTATAGCGAGGCATCGGCGCGTAACGAAAACGCGCGCCGAGCGTCACGAACAAGAGCCGGGCGCCGACGCCCGCGCCGGTGACGAGCCCCGTCTGGTCGGGCTTCATGTAGCCGGGCTCGAAGAGCTTCGAGCCCAGCGCCACGTAGGTGACGCCGACGTCGGCGTTCAACCAAACGTATTGGAGCCCGCGACCCGAGTCTTCTTGGTCGGCGCGCTTCAGCTCGGCTTCGGTGGACGCGCGCGTCGCCGTGCCGGGTTGCGCGCCCGGCGCGGGGGCCGTTTCGATCGCCGGCGGCGGCGCGAGCCCCCCCGCGGAAAGCGTCGACGCAGGCGCCGGCGCCGGGCTCGGTGCGGGCGCGCCCGGGCTCGGCGCGGCGCTCGGCGTCGCGGGCGCGAACTGCGCGAGCGCGTCGCCGGACCACGCGAGAGCAAAGAGCCACGTCACGAAGGCACCGGGCGGCAGGCGCATGGCCGAGACTTTAGGCGCGATAACGAGCCCGGTCGAGAATTGCGGGGTCGCCGAGCTCCTCCGCGAGCGCTTCGAGCAGCGGCCGATCGGCGCCCCGGAGCTCGAGCTCGTCGATCGTTTCGGCGAGGGGCACGTCGCAGCGCAGCGTCGCAAGCTCGCGATAAAGGAGCGCCGCGTCGAGGTGCTCGCGGAGCGACGCCGCGAGCGCGTCGGCGCCGCGCACGCTCACGCCCCAAGCCGCCGGATCGGGCGGGATGCGCGTGAGGTCGCCGAAACGGGCGAGCAGCGCCGCCGCCGACTTTGCGCCCCAGCGGGGCACGCCGGGGATGCCGTCGGCGGTGTCCCCGACGAGCGCGAGATAATCGGGGATGGCGCTCGGCGGCACTCCGAATTTGGCCTTCACGCCCTCTTCGTCGAGCACGATCTTGCGGTGACGGTCGCAGCCGACGACGCGGGTGCCCCGCACGCACTGAGCGAGATCCTTGTCGGGGGTCACGATGTTCACGCGTTCGACGCGTTCGTCGGCGGCGGCCCGGTGCGCGAAGGTGGCGAGCGCGTCGTCCGCTTCGAACTCGACCATCGACCAGGTGACGACGCCGAGCGCGCGCGTCACGCGCTCCGCCAGCGGGAATTGCGCGAGAAGGTCGGGCTCGATGCCGTCGCCCGTCTTGTACCCGTCGAACAGGCGATTACGAAAAGACTCGATGACGGTGTCGAACGCCACGGCGGCGTGCGTGACGCCCGTCGCCGCGAACCAGCCGCTCAGGCTGCGCAAGAGCACCCGCGCCGCACCTACCTCGGCGCCACCCCGTCCACGCGCGCTCGGAGCCGCGTAGAAGGCGCGGAAAAGCTCGTAGGTTCCGTCGAGCAGGTGGATCTGCATGCTGGCGGCCGCCGCCCTTGCGTTCCGGGGCGGCTCTTTGAAAGAATAGGCCGCTCTGCCCCTCGGGGGCGTCGGCCGAGAATTCTACCATGCGTACGCTCAACCCTTCGCTCGCACTCGCTTCGCTCGTTGGTTTTCTCACCGCGGCCAGCTGCACGCTCATCACCGACGTCGATCGCACGAAGATCCCGACGGACGCGGGCGCGGAAGCCGGCGCGCCGGGTACGGGCGGCACGACGGCGACGGGCGGCACCGGCGGCACCGCCGGGATGGAAACCGGCGGCACGACGGAGACCGGCGGTGGCGCGGGCATGGGCGAAGCGGGTCAGCCCGCGGCGGGCAACGGCGGCAACGCCGGCGAGAGCGGCAGCAGCGGCACCGGCGGCAGCGGTGGAACCGGCGAACCCGGAACAGGCGGCGGGGCGGGCGCGCCCCCGGTCACGCCCGTTTGCGAACAGGCTACGGGCAGCATCAAGCTCGCGCCGAACACCTTCTTCTCCGATCAGGACACGTTCTCCATCGGCGACGGCGTGAACCCCGTCGTCGTCTTCGAGTTCGACTTCGACGGCACGGTCGCGGCCGGTCACGTCGCGATCAAGCTCACGGGCTCCGACCAATTCGAGAACGCGAGCCTCATCACCGACGCGATCAACGGCGAACGAGCGAAGAAAACGCTGCTGGTCAAGGCGACCTTCGAAACGCCCCCCATGATCGGCGGCGGCGAAGCCGGCGCGGCGGGCGCCTCCGCAGGCGGCGCGGGCGGGGAGAACAACGGCGGCGCCGGCACGACGCCCTCGATGCCCGACCCGACCGCGACCGCGGTCATCGACCTGGTGAACGACCTCTCCGGCGCGCTCGGCAACGTGACGATCAACCGCACGAAGAGCTCTGCGATCGGTCAGGGCGTGGGCAACGGGAATTTCAAAGTGAGCGGCATGAAGGGCGGCCTGGCCGTCGACTGTGCGAGCGCCGCGAGTTGCAAGACGGGCAGTGAGTGCGCGAGCGGCGACTGCGGCTCGAACCACATGTGCGTGCTCCCCTGAGTCGAGCCTGAACGGCCGAGCCCGGGCGCGCTCAACGACGGCGCGCGCGGCGGAGCAGCACGAGCCCGAAACCGAGGAGCGACACGAGCGCCGCGTCGCGCGTGGAGGACGCGTCGTTCGGCAGCGCGCCGATGTGCGCGCCGCAGCCGTATTTGGGACCGACGCACAGATCGCCGTCCTTGTCGTTCGGTACGTCGGGGTTGCGATCCATGCCGAGCTCGACCGTGTCGGGCACGCCGTCGCCGTCGGAGTCGCACGGACCGCTGGCGGTCGCGCTGCAGTTCGCACTCGCGAGCGTCCGCAGCGCATTGGCGAGCTCGGAGTCGGCGAGCGGCGCCCGATGACCGTTCACGTGGACGAGGTTCGCGAAGAACGCCCCCTGTCCCCGATTACCGGGAAGCATCGGCGGCACGTAGCCCGGCGTGAGCTCACTCGGCTTCAGGTACGGGTCCGAATCACTGCCGCCCTCGGGACGGGTGTGACAGAGCGTGCATTGCGGCGCGCACCCGCCGCGGAGCTGATCCTGAACGACGCCCGGATAGGTCTTCCGCGCGCTCGCGGGTAAGGCAACGCCGAGCGCGGCGGCGAGACCGCCACCCAATAGAAACGCGCGCACCGACCCTCCGACCACTCACGACTGACATGCCCGGAATTGCCGGGACGTCTCGTCAGCGGCGGCGGGCGCGGCGCAAGAACACGAGCCCGACGCCGAGCAGCGAGATCACGGCGGCGGCCTCGCGGGTCGCGGACGACTCACGCGGAATATTGCCGATGTGCGCGCCGCAGCCGTACTTCGGACCGAGGCAATAGTCGCCCGGTTTGTCGATCACGTCGGGGTCCTCGTCTTCGGCGAGCTCTTTCGTGTCGATGGTGCCGTCACCGTCCGAGTCGCACGGCGTGCCCATCATCTTGTCGCACGGCGTCGTTTCGAGGAGCTTCACCATCGCGATGAGCGCGTCGTCGCTCGCCGGGTAGTGCGGTGAGCCGCCGTTCGCCCCGATGCGGATCAGGTTCGCGAAAAACTCCCCCGTGCCGCGATTCGGGCTGATGAGCGCCACCGGACCCGTGGAGATGGGCGACGGCTTCAGGTTGTCGAGGCCGCCTTCGGGCGACGTGTGGCACAGCGTGCACTGCACGGCGCACTGATTCTTGAATTCCTTCTGCAGCGCCGCCGGGAACGTCGGCTCCGCACCGGCGGGCGCGGACCAGACGAGGGCGCCGAAGACGCTCGCCCAGGCGAGCGAACGACCGAGACCACGCGTCTTGACGGGTGTGGAACGTCTCATCGTCGTGACCTCACAGAAACGCGTGGAGCTGCGTGAACAGCGAGAAGTCGCTCGGGCGCTGAATCGCGTCGATGCGCACGTCCATGTGCGGCAAGAAGAACCAGTTCGCCGACACCCAGAGCCCCATCTCGCCCTTGCCGTCGCCGGGGCGCGGGCGCATGGCCGCGACCTTCTCGCTCTTCAGCTGACCCTGGTCCTGCCATTCGACGGTAAGCATGCCATGCAAACCCTGAACGAACTCGTAGTCGCCCTGCACGAAGCCGACGTAGCCGAGCGCGCGCGACGAGTCGGTGAGCAAATCCGCTTCACCCAGGATCGCGAATTCGTCCGTCACGCCGATGCGCGTGAACGGCCCGTGCGCCCCGCGCGCGACGCTCGTCTCGAGGGTCACGCGGTCTTCCTTCGCGTACGTGTAGAAGCTCGAGACGCCGATCGCGGCGCGCGTCCCCGCCATGAGCTCGAGATATCCGCTGTAGCCGCGCTCGCGAAACTTGTCGGGGTTGATCTGATAGTTGCCCAAAATGGGCATGAACTCGCCGCGTAAGCTCTCCGCGTTGTAGGCGAGGGCGACGCCGTACTCCTGCCCCGACTCGCGATCGGTGCGCGTCGTTTGCCGTACCCACATCGTGTGTTCGGGGATGCGCACGCCGAACGGCAAGTTCAGGCGCCCGACGCGCAGCGTGAACTCGTTCGAGAGATCGTAGCCGACGTAGAAGGTTCGCGAGATGAGGTTGTACTGGTCGCCCTGGTTGGTCGTGATCTGCGAGGTGCGGCCGTAGAGCGAGCCGGGCGGCGTCTTGATCACGCCGAGGCTGCCGCCGGCGATGAAGCTCCCGAAGCGCAGCTGCCCGTACACGTCGAGCTGCATCGGGAAGACGCTGAACTGCTTGTTCTCGTAGTCGGAGGCGACGCGAATGCTGCCGCCCATCAACACCGAGGTCGGCAGATCCATGAACCAGAGGAAGCGCGACGCGGGCGACGGCTCCGCTTCTTCCGCCTTCTTGCCGTCGTAGCGCATGCGCAGGAGCAGATCGCTCTGCGCGCGACCGTATGCGGTGAGCGTCTCACCGCCGGACGGATCGGCGTGGCACACCGGACAACCGCTGTAGCCGTGTCGGATCATCCACGAGTACGCGTGAGCCGGCTTGGAGACGAAGAGCACGCTCAGGAGCGGCAACGCCGCCGCGAGCACGCGCCACCAGACTCCCCGCGTCCGGACAGTGTGCGTGTCTTTACGCATGAAGGCCCCCTTTATTTGTCGGTGCGGCCCCTCCTGTCAATGCCTTCGCGCGAAGACGAGAGTCTCGAAGAGTCGATTCACGATCGGCGCACGAGACCGAACGCCACGCGAGCCCCCTCACGACGCGCCGCCCGGCGCGCGCGCGAACGCGAGCGCCCGCAACGAGCCGTTCCGGCACGCACGCTCGCGCCCGCTCGGTTCCGTCTTGAGCCACGAATCTCGCGGAAACGAAGCTTACTTCGCGTGCAGTTTGAACTTCGCGTCGACCTTGACGTTCGTGTCGACGCAAACGCCCAGATAGCAGGGCTTTTCGATCTTGTGGTCCTCGATGTTCACGTTGAAGTGGCCCTCGATGGCGTACTCACTTCCGTGTCGTTCCGCGGAGTAGGTCACCTTCACGTCGTGTGTCACGCCGTGCAGGCGAAATTTTCCGGGGACCGTTCCCGAAGATTTCTTCCCGTCGTCGGGAACCTTGATCGCGCTCTTATCGACCGTGAGGCTCGCGTCCGGCCACTGATCGGTGCCGAGGTAACGCTTCGTGTGCGTGTCGCGCAGGCCGATGCCCGTCTTGATGTCCTTCAACGAGGCTTTGAAAACCACCGCGCCACCCTGATCGATGGTGGTGAGCTCTTCCGAAGTACCATTGATCTTGAGTCCGCCGGGACCGACCGCGGTGAAGGTGAGGTTCGGCTTGGGAACCACATCGTAGCCGTCGGCGGCGGCGGCGAACGCGACGGTCAGCGCCATCAGGGCGGTAGCGAGCGAGGGCAAGCGGTAACGCATCTTCGAAATCTCCTTGAGTGAGGTGCCGGGACGGTTGCGCGAGCAGGCTTACCGCGACCCGATGAGCTCTCGAAAGTGTAGTACGTCACACCCCACTCGACCGTTCCCTGGCCGTCGCGAGTCCTTCTCCGACCCCCTTCAATCTTCGAACTTCACGGGATTTTTGCGACGTGTCTACTTAACCGTCGGTTCGTCTCGCGGGCCGAGGGGGCGGAACGCAACCAAACGCCGCTTGCGGCCCGTGAGCGGCCATTCGCACGCGAAGTCCGTCCGAACGGCCCAACCCGCCAAGCTCGGCGGCTCCTCGCGCGCGAGCAGCAGCCAAACCTCGCGGGTTGCGAGGCGCGCGCCTTCGGCGAGCCACGCGGGCGGCGCGAGGGTCGCCCGGGAAATGGCGTGCTCGGTCGAGCATGGCGCCAAAGTTTCCGATCGACCGCGCACGATTTGCGCCGAGATGCCGAGCGTCCCCACGAGCGTGCGGAGAAACGCGACGCGCTTCTGGAGCGGTTCGACGAGCGTCAGTCGCAGTCCCGGCTCGAAGAGCGCGAGCGGCACGCCGGGCGCGCCGGCGCCGCTCCCCACGTCGAGCCACGCGGCTCCGGGCGCGAGCTCGGCGTGACCGAAGAGCGCCGCCGCGTCCGCGAGCGTCAGATCGACGAGCTCCTCGGCGCTCTTCGCGGCCGTCAGATCCATTTTTTCGTTCCAGCCCACGGTGAGGTCGAGCAAACGGCAAGCAAGCGAAACGAAGCCGCCCGGGGGCGACGCGTCCCCCGCGAGCTCGGTCAGCACGCGCTCGACGTAGGGCGCCCATCCGGCGCCGAGCTGGGCCAAAGCCATGCGACTACTCTACAAGACGGTCGAGCATGCCCGTGAGCGCCGAGCTACCGCCGGACCAGAAACGCATCGACGCGTGGCTCGAGCGAATCACGGGACGCGCGGGACCGTTTCCGCTCGCGCTCATTCCCGGCGGTGCGTCCCCGCGCCGCTTTTACCGGACGGAAGCGTTCGGCAGGCGCGTCATCGTCATGCTCGTGCCGCCGGACACGGGCGACGTCGCGTTCGCGCGCGAGCGCGGCCGTGGCTGGCCGTTCCTCGAAGTGCGCGAGCTCCTCGAGCGCGCGGGCGTGCGCGTTCCGGCCCTGCTCGCGGCGAGCGTCGCGGACGAGCTCCTGCTCGTCGAGGATCTCGGCGCAACGCTCGCGACCCACCTCGAGCGCGTTCCGGACGACCGTGAAGCGCTGTATCGGCTCGCGGTGACGGACCTCGCGCGGGCGCAACCTGCGCTCGCCGATTTGCCCGCCGACTCGGTGGTGCGCCTGCGCGCGTTCGACGCAGCGCTCTTCGGCGCGGAGCTCGACCATTTTTGGGATTGGGCGATCGCCGCGCGAGACGTCGCCGCGCCGCACGCGCCGTTCCAGCGGGCACGCGATTACTTGCTGAACGAGCTCACGGCGCTGCCGCGCGGCTTCACCCACCGGGATTATCAGAGCCGCAATCTCGTGGTCACCCCGGGGCCCGAGCGCGGCGCGGGCGAGACGCCGCACGCGCTCGGCTGGATCGACTTTCAGGACGCCTTGCTCGGCCCGCGCGCCTACGATCTCGTCGCGCTGCTCTGCGACAGCTACCAGCCGTTCGACCGCGGCTTCGTCGAAGCCCGGCTCGACGACTACGCCACGGCGCGTCACCTCGGCCCGAGCGAGCGCCGCGCCCTCGGCCGCGAATTCGATCTCCTCACGCTGCAGCGCAAGCTCAAGGACGCCGGCCGCTTCGTCTTCATCGAGAAGAAGCGGGGGGACGCGAGCTTTCTTCCGTTCGTGCGCCCCACGCTCGACATCGTCCTAAACGCGCTCGACCGCGTCGCCGACGTCCCCGAGCTCGGCGCGCTCCGCCCCGTCGTCGTCGCCGCCCGCACGGCGAGCACCACCCGCTGAACGACGCTACTCGCCCGCGTGGCGCCGTCACTCGCCGAGGACGCGATCGGCGCCTTCGACGAGCGGAGCGAGCGAGCCGTCCGGAATGTCGGCCGCGGCGGCGAGGTGGCGCAAGAGCTCGAGCTCGCCGAGCGACATGCCTTCGCTCACGAGCGCGACGATCACGGCGGCGCTCACGCCTTCGAGGCCGACGCGGGCCGCCACGAGCTCGCGCCCGGCACGCGTCGCTTCGGCGGCGATGCGCTCCGACGACGCCGCGGCGATGAGCTCGCCGAGCCGTGCGTCGACGAAGGCGTGCTCCTCGTCGCCCCCGCCCATGAACGCCGCGAGGCGCGCGATGGCGTCGCGTTCGCTCGCGTCCACCGAGCCGTCCGCCACGGCGACGAGGCACGCCGCTTCGAGCACGGCGCGCTGCGTGGCGGCGTCACGGCCGCGTAGGCCCGAGAGCGACCCGAGCGCACCGTCGAGGTTACCGGCCGCTTTGCCGGGGTGAAACAAGCCTTGTTCGAGATCACGCTTGTCCTCGGCGAGCGCCTTCTTCATGACCTGACGGCCCCCGGCGACGAAGAGCGGCCCGAGGAGCTTGCGCGCGAGCGTGGCGGGCGCGTCGGCCGTGAGCTCGACGTTCGTCGCGTCGGGGCCGAGCGGCACGAAGCGGTGCACGAGCACCATGCCGGCGTTCGTGCCTTCGAGGTAGCGGATGACGAACGAGCCGTCCGGCGCGTCTTCGAGCAGCGACACGTCGTACTGCGGCACGCCCAGGATGCGAAAGGTGGTCCTGATTTTGCGCTGGCCCGGCTCGGCCGGCTCCCACTGGTAGCGAATGCTCGGGTGAACGTCGTTGCGGATGTGGTGATCGATGTCCCGGTATTGCTGGCGCACGACTTCGGCGGGGCGCTCCATGCGCAAGGACGCGGTGATGCGAATCGTATCGGACATCCTGACCTCCGAGACTTACGCGCGGCGCGGGCGATCGGATCGCGCGGCCGCGGAACCGGCATGTTACACGCCTTGGCAGAGCGGGGTGTCGCAGAATTCGATGACGCTCGGGGCGCGCTCGAGGCCGACCTTGGCGAGCACCTCGCGCACGAGGTCGATGGCGTGCGCGACGCGGTCGAGGGCGAAGTTGACGTACGAGTGCGTGATGCCCATGCCGCTGCCGATGACGCGGCCCGAGCGCTCGCTCACGAGCGCGGCGTCGAGCGCGTCTTCGAGCACCCGGCGGCGGGCGAGCGCGCGCCGCGCGTCGGGCTCGCGGTTTTCGTACTTGAGGTAGGCGAAGAGCTCGGCCGCGCGTGAAAAACGCGTCGAGGCGAAGGGCGCCCCCGAGAGGAACGACTTCAAGAGCTCCGGCATGAACGTCGAGACGAGCACGATGTCGGAGGCGACGCTCTGGTCGTCGCGCTCGCCCGCGTCGAGCTCGAACAGGTACCAGCGTTGTTCGCCGCCGACGGACCACAGCGGCTCGGGCGGCAGGCCCGCGTGAATGCCGCGAACGGCGGCGCTCACCGCGTCCGCGAGCTCGCTGAGCGCGAAGAAGTGACCGTCCGCGGGACGCGACTGCACGACGCGGAGCGGCCCGCCCCGCGGAGCCGGCGCCACCGCGACCGTACCGATCCAATCCTCGAAGCGCGCCTCACCGAGCAGGAGATCGACGAACGTTTCCGCGGCCTCCTGTTCGCCGCCGTCGCCGCTGCCGCCCGGCTGTTCGAGGATCACGTCGATGAGATGCCCGCGTGCCACGCCCGCGCGCGCGCGCGCGTGGCTAAAATCCGTGCCGTAGCGCTCGTGCGTGACCGCGAGGGCGCGCTCGAGCTCGAGGCCCGGCGCGCCGCGCGCGGGATCGACGAGCGCACGGAGCTTGGTCTCGTCGAAGGCTTCGCGCGTCCGGGCGACGGAGACGGACCACATGGCTCAGCGTGAACCGTGGCCGTGGCGCTTCTTCGCGGGCGCGACGCCGTGTTCGACGATGTCGGCGCGCACGTCCGCGACGCCGCGCGAAAGCATGCCGAGCTGCCGGGCAGCGGCCGTCGAAAGGTCCAAAATGCGGCCGTTTTTACCGTAAGGTCCGCGATCGGTGACGCGCACGTACACGACCGCGCGCGTGTCGGTGCGCGTGACGCGGAGCACGGTGCCGAAGGGCAGCGTGCGGTGGGCGGCGGTGAAGCGCCCGGGCTCGAACACCTCGCCGCTCGCCGTCCTGCGTCCCGCGAAGCTCCCGCCGTAGTACGACGCTTCACCGCGCAACACGCCTTGCGAGCGTCGCCGCGCGTAACGCGCGGCGAGCTCGCGCTCCTCGGCCGAAAAGTCGGCGGGTGTCTCCGGCTCGCGAGCGGCGTCGCGCTGCGATTCGGACCCGGCCGAGCCCGGCTCGGGTTCGTCGTCGGGCACGAGCGCACGCGCGGCGGGCGGGTCGGCCGGCGTGCGCGCGATGGGCGGCGGCGTGCGGCAATCCGCGAGCGCGAGCGCCAGGCCGCCCCAGTGCGCGAGGCGCAGCGCCCAAAGACGGTCGGGTCGCGGCGCTCTCGCGGAATCGAGCCCGAACGTCATCCAGGATGAAGCTAGTCCGATCTCGCTCGAACCCACAATCCGAACTCGCGCGGCGCAGCGGGCGAGCGGAGCGAGTCTCCAATCATTTCGCGACGAAGCGCCCGATCTATTTCGACGCGAGTCGCTTCGATTTGTCGAGCGTGAGCTCCGCGAGACGATCCTCGAGCGTCACGCGCTCGGCGAGGATCTTGCCGTCGATGTCGGCGATCGCGAGCGTCAGCTTCTGCAGACGCTGGCTGATGTCGTCCATCTTCTGCGCGAGATTGTGGCTCAACGCTTGGGCCTGCGCGACGCGGCGGAGCGAGACGAGCTGCGCGTTGAGCTCGTCGATGCGGTCGCGGTAGGTCTCGCTCTGGAGCTCGGCCGTCTGGCGCTTCTCTTCGAGCTCGGCCATCTGGCGGTGCAGCTCGACCACCTGCTCGAGCGCGGCGAGCGTGCCGGGGTCGAGCCGCGCGGCGGACGCTTGCAGGAAGACGGCGAGCTCGGCGACGCCCGCTTCGCTCCTGATGTCGACCGTCTTCCGGATCGGCGTCGCTTCCTCGATCTTCAGCGTGGCGGCCGAGTTCGCGGGGATTTTCACCGGGATCAGGTAGGCGTCGCGGAACTTTTCGACGCCGTCCTTCGGCAGCGCGAGCGTGTAGCCGTCGGCGACGGCGTGGCGCACGTAGACGACGGCGGCCGTCGTGCCGCGATTGACGAGCGAGAGCTCGGTCGTGCGAAAGCGGCGCGCCTCGGTCGTGAGCACGCCGCGCTCGGCCGTGACGACCCGGTCGATCTCCTCGCGGGTGCCGTCCTTGGTCTCGACGAGCACCTTCTTGTCGAGCGAAAACGGAACGAACGCGCGACTCTTCGGTTGAATCGGGTCGCTCAAGCCTTCCCCCAAGAACTGCCCGTCGGCGTACACGGTGACGGGTCCCGAATCGAGCGTGTGCTCCGTCGGGTTTTCGAAGAGCACGGCGCGGAACGCGAACTTCTTCGAGCCGCGCGCGGAGATCGGGTCGTAGAAATAGACGGGCTCCGCCTGCACGTCCGCCGAGAGCACGTTCACCATCGCCGAGTGGTCCTTCTCGACGTCGAGCGGGCCCTGCGTGAGAAAGTACGCGTCGCCGAGCGGCTCGTCGGGGGACGCGCCGCTCGCTTGCGACGGCGCCGCTTCGCCGGCGACGGCGAGCACGCGCGCGGTGTCGCCGGCCGACGCTCGTCCGGTGCCGACCACTTCGATTTGCTCGGGCGGCACGCCGTCCTTGATCAGACTGTCGCGCACCTGATTCGCGTTCGCGAGGGACGCGCTCTTGCGATCCGCGTCGTCCGGCTTCGCGTAACCTTCGACGCGGATCATCTGCTTGGTGCTGCGCGCGCGCTCGGCCACCGCCGAAAGCCCGTCGTCGTTGCCGCGCGCCGCGCCGCCGCGGCCTGCGCCGAACGCCGCGCCCACGCCCCCCTCCGATTTCGGCGACGCCTCGGGCGCCATGCGTCCTTTCCACTCGTGCTCCGCCTGCGCGGCGGGTGCGGTCGCGACGGGCGGCGGCGGCTCGGGCGCCTTGCGCTTCACCGCGCCGAGCAGCTCGACCTCCTTGTTTGCCACCTCGTACGGCGAGCCGCCCGTCGGCGGCGCGACACCGAGCGCGGTTTCGTCGCTCAACGTCTCGCGATCGACGAAGTGCACGCTGCGGAGGTCGTACTTGAACGAGAGCGCCGACGTGGAACCGACGCCCACGGCGACGTGCTTCCAGTCCTCGCCCGAAACGTTGTGAACGACGGCCCACGCTTCGAGCTTCGCCGGCTTGGGTCCGTGAAGCTCGAGCCGGTAGCTCGGTTTCCACGACGGGCTCTCCGTCACGTACGTGATCTTGAGCTCGTGCGTTCCGGCTTTCGGCAACTCGAGCTCGATCGTCACCTCGTCGTCTTGATCGTCGAGCGTCGGAAACGAGATGGGCACGAGCTTGCCCGTTTGCGTGTCTTCGACGGTGAGCGACTTCAAGAAGTCGTCGAGCCGGCGCCCCGGCACTTCGAGCCTGAGCTGGTTGCCGGTCACCGTCGCGCGCCGCTCGAAATAGGCGACGCCGTTCCGATACACGACCACGCGCCCAAGCGCCGCGTCCGTGTGAATCGGCGGCGGCACGACGTGCACCGAAGCGCACCCGAACGCCCCCGTCCCGAGCCAAGCGACCAAAAGCCAGCGACTCACCGAAAACGTACGAGCCATCACGACATCCTCCGACCGAAGAAGCGACGAGTTCGGCGCTGCGAACGGCGGCGCCGCGTCCCGGGCTCGTACGCGCGAGATCCGAGAAAGTTCTCGGCGCCGTGACCGGGCGACACGACGAGAACGCGCGCGCCGAACGGAGGCTTACAGGCCGCGGTTCGAATCGCTCGCGGCGCCGACGCGGCGCCCGGCGCCGTTCACGCCTCGAACGGCGCCGTATCCCCGGCGCCCGCGCGAATCACTTCGGGCTGCTCGGTCGTCAAATCGATCACGGTCGTCGGCTCGGTGCCGCCCGGGCCGCAATCGAGCACCA
>Ga0335083_10003462_pt1 | contig 20480 bp, 16 predicted proteins | sample Lox_Sample_42_FD_206716 | JGI IMG/M metagenome (GOLD analysis project Ga0335083, IMG submission 206716) | Soil microbial communities from Loxahatchee National Wildlife Refuge, Florida, United States - Lox_Sample_4.2 | ecosystem: Environmental > Terrestrial > Soil > Wetlands | place: USA...
CCCGCCGTTATTCACGATTCACCATTCACTATTCACCGCTCTTCCCGTCACCGGTGTTCAAGCTCTTCCGCATTTTCGTTCTCCTGGTCGTCCTCGCTGGAGTGGCCTGGGCTACGTGGTCCACGCGGCAGCACACGACTTCCTGGCAGTATCCATTGCGCGTAGCGGTGTTCCCGATCGATGCGGACGGCAGTCCGGGAACGCAGCGCTACATCCGATCGCTTCGGGTGGAGACGTTTCAACCCATCGCCGATTTCCTGCACCAGGAAGCGAGCCGCTACGGGTTGGCTCTCGCGACACCCGTCCAGATGTATCTCGGGCCACAGATCCCGAGGGTGCCGCCGCCCCCGCCGTTTGGCGGCAGCGTGCCGCGGGTCATGCTGTGGAGCCTGCAGATGCGGTTCTGGGCATGGATGCATGCGACGCTCGATCCCAAGCCGCATGTGCGCATGTTCGTGCTCTACCACGACCCGCAACGGGTCGCCCGTGTGGCGCACTCGCTGGGCCTGCAAAAGGGCCTGATCGGTGTGGTGAACGCATTCGCAGCGGAAGCGCAGGCGGCACAGAACAACGTCGTGATCGCACATGAGTTGTTGCACACCGTGGGGGCAACCGACAAGTACGACCCGCGTTCCAATCAGCCGTCGTTCCCCGACGGCTATGCCGAGCCCGATCGGCAGCCGCTTTATCCGCAGGAGTACGCCGAGATCATGGCCGGGCGGATTGCGATCGGCGAATCCGAGGCGGAGATCCCTTCGGGCCTGCCCGAGGTCTTGATCGGCACCAAGACGGCCCGCGAGATCAACTGGATCAGATAGCCGCGCACCGCCTCGACGGCGCGGATCGCCCTGAACTCCTCCTACGCGTCCCGTTGCTCTTAGACCGTTTTCGCTAGAATCTGCGTCCTATGGCAGACGATGCGCCGCACGGCCTGCGCCGTAATCTCACCAGCTACGGAGACCGCGACTTCGCGCTGTATCTGCGGCGGTCGTTCGCCCGCTCGATGGGCTACTCGCGGGACATGCTGGAGCGGCCCATCGTGGGCATCGCGCAATCGGCCAGCGGCTTCAATAACTGTCACCGCACGATGCCGGAGCTGGTCGAGGCGGTGAAGCGCGGAGTGCTGGCGGCAGGCGCCCTGCCGGTCGAGTTCCCCACCATCTCTCTGGGTGAGATCTTTCTGAGCCCGACCAGTCTGATGTTCCGCAATTTGATGTCGATGGACGTGGAGGAGATGATCCGCGCGCAGCCCATGGATGCGGTGGTGCTGGTGGGCGGCTGTGACAAGACGGTGCCGGCGCAGCTGATGGGAGCGGCCTCGGCGGATTTGCCTGCGGTGCAGCTCGTCACGGGCCCGATGCTGGCAATGCCCTACCGCGGTGAGCGGTTGGGCGCGTGCACCGACTGCCGGCGGTTTTGGGCCGAATACCGCGCGGGAGGGATCGCTGCCGAGGCAATCCACGAGATCGAGGGTAAGCTGGCCACCACCGCAGGGACCTGCGCAGTGATGGGTACCGCGAGCACCATGGCCTGCCTCGCCGAGACCCTCGGCATGGCGCTACCCGACAGCGCGGCGATCCCGGCGGTGCACGCAGACCGGCTGCGGGTCGCTGAGGCGAGCGGCGCACGCGCAGCGGCGATGGCGAAATCGGGCGGGCGGCGGCCCAGCGAGATCCTCACGCCCGAGTCGGTGGACAACGCACTGCGGGTGCTGCTCGCGATCGGCGGATCGACCAACGCCATCATCCACCTGACCGCCATCGCGGGCCGGCGTGGCATCGCGATCTCGCTCGAGCGATTGAACACCTTGTCGGATGAGACTCCAGTGCTCGTGGACCTCAAACCCACGGGGCAGCACTATCTCCAGGACCTGCATGCGGCCGGCGGGCTGCGCGCGGTGCTGTGGGAGCTGCGCGACCTGCTGCATCTGGATTGCATGACCGTGACCGGCGAGCGGCTAGGGGAGCGGCTGCAGTCGCCGCCGCCGTTCGTGGATCGCAGCGTCATCCGCTCGCGCGACGATCCGATATCGGAAGCCGGCGGTCTGGTCGCGCTGTTCGGCAACGTCGCGCCGCGCGGGGCGATCCTCAAGCGCTCGGCGGCGGACATGAACTTGTTTGAGCGCGAGGGGCGCGTGGTCGCATTCGACTCCCTCGAAGACCTCGCGCGGCGCATCGACGACCCGGCGCTCGACGTGACTCGAGAAGACTTTCTCGTGCTCAAGAATGCAGGACCGTGCAGCGAGGCGGCGATGCCCGAGTCCGGTTATCTGCCGATCCCGAAGCAGCTCGCGCGGGCAGGTGTGAAAGACATGGTGCGCATCTCGGATGCCCGCATGAGCGGCACGGCGTACGGTACCGTGGTCTTGCACGTCACGCCGGATGCGGCATCCGGCGGAACCCTCGCGCTTGTGCGCTCGGGCGACCGGATCCGGCTGTCGGTCCGACGCAGGAACCTCGAGCTTCTGGTCGACGAGGACGAGTTGGCGCGGAGGCGCCGGGCTCTGCCGCCGCTGCAGCGCCCCGCGCGCGGCTATGCTCGGCTGTATGCCGATCACATCACCCAGGCGGATCTGGGTTGCGACTTCGATTTCCTGCGCGGTTGAGGCTGCGGGTCACGGCCTGCGGCCGCAAAGACAGGCTACGGCAGGCTACCGGGTCCGCGGTCGACGTCGAAACCGGTAGGACCGCGCACGAAGATGACCTGCAACCTCGCGCCGCGCCACTCGACCGTCAGCCGTGAGCGGGTGGTTCCCTGCAATCTTCTTCCATCCAGCAGCACCGTCTCGTGTATCGTGCCGATGACTTCGGCTTGGGTTTGATCCGCCGACAGCATGATCCGCATGTTCTCGCGCTGGTGGGTGTAAGGCGTCCCCGGTTGGAACAGCTCGCGCAGCATCTCTGCATAGCGCGACTTGTCGAAGTTTGCCATGTACAAGCCCTGCGGCACTCGGTACTCCAACTCGAACGCGACATCGGGAGCGAAATAGGCCAGAACCGCGGCGGTGTCGCGCTGTGCGAACACCTGGTCTAGGCTTTCGATGAACTGTGCTACTTGCTGGCGCGTGACGGGACGCGAAGACGGGGCCGCGTGCTCGGCGGGGCGCTTCCGCTTCGGCTCCCACACCGATTCTCCGACCACTCCGCCTTGCGCGGTCTCGCTCTGTTTGCACGGGACATCCCGCAGCACTACGCTGCCGGAAGGATCCGCGCACGAATAGATCGCGGCGGCTGTGCCTCGCGGCCACGCGAGGATCAGCACCGCGCACGCCGCCAACACCAGTGGTGGTCCCGCGCTCCATGTCCGGCCAGATACGCTAGCGGACGAACCGGAGCTGCTCGCTGGCGTGCTCCAGGGCAGCGGCATGGAGGTCCCGACGGAATGTTAGAAACAGGTCAAATGGTCAAGGACGCGGGCTCGGGAAGGCCAGCCGCCGCCAGATCGATCGCACTCGGCGCCCTGCAGTTGGGATCCACTGGTGGCATGTCGGCGCTGTCCAAAGCCGCGCGTGCCTGGCTGGCATGTCCGATCGGCAAGCAGCTCATGGCGATCGAGGCGGGGGAGGATGAAGGCCCCAGGAGAACGACTCCCGTCGCGACCCAGATTCCCGGCGCGGACACCGCGGGGGTCCCCGTTCGGGTGCGACTCGAACCTTAATCCCAGCTCCACCTCCTCGGAGGCCTATCCGCTGGGGCGCAGCAGGTTTCAGGCCAGCGCGGAAAGGGGCGGATCCCACCGCGGACCGGCACCTCAAGGCCGAATCGGGTTATCCCCCCAGGATATCGGCATGTCCACGCGATGCGCGTGCGCCATGTCCTCGAGATACCGGCTGGGCGTCATCTCCCAGGCAAAATCGGTGAGCCGCCGGAGCATGGTCTGGACGCGGTCAGGTTCGCGGTCGGCTTGGTTGTCTTCCTCTGAAGGGTCGGCGCGCAGGTTGTAGAGCTCGCTGCGGCTGGGGAGCGTCGCGATGCGCACCAGCTTCCAGTCGCCGATGCGGATCGCTCCTCGGAAATCCTCCACGTCGAGCAAGACCTCCTTGCGCGGGGTCGGCTTTCCTTCGCTGATGGTGTCCCACTGGTCGACGCCGTCGATCGGCTTCGGCTGCTCCGCGCGAGCACCCGCCACGCGCAAGAAGGTGGGATACAGATCGACGGCATGGATCAGTTCGCTCACGACGCCGGCTTGAATGCGCCGAGGCCAGAACGCGAAGGCGACCGCCCGCAGTCCTCCCTCATACAGGCTGCCCTTGCCGGCGCGAAACGGTCCATTGCTGGCCGCGACCGTCTTGGAGTCTCCCTCGCCGTTGGGGAATTTGGTGGGCAGCGCGCCTCCGGTTGTGCTGTGGAAGACTACGAGCGTTTGCTCGAGCATGCCGCGGCTTTCCAGCGCGGTGATCGCTTCCGCAGTGGCCGCGTCCACTGCCGAGATCATCGCGCGATAGGCGCGCTGGTCTGCGTCACGCAGATCCCGGTAGCGGTCCAGAAACGCGGGAGGCGCCTGATGGGGTGCCTGTGGAGCCGCGAAGGCGAGCCAGAGGAACAGCGGGACCTTGGGATCGTGGCGTGCAATGAGGCTGGCCGCCCGCTTCCCGAGCAGCGAGGTCACGTATCCCGGCTCCTTCAGCGGCTTCTCGTCTTGCCACCAGTCGTGCTGGCCGCCCCGGTTGCTCTTCTCGAAGTAGTCCACCTCGCCGGAAAGATGGCCGTAGAAGGAATCGAAGCCACGATGCGTCGGCCACAGCTCCTTGCGAGCTTGGCCCAGCTGCCACTTGCCGATCAGCACCGTGCGGTACCCCACCTCCTTCAGCGCCTTGGGAAGCAGGCGCTCGTCCGCGGGCAGCCCGAACTGGCTGTACCACTGGATCTGCATGGTCTGAAACCCGTACCGCATCGGGTAGCGGCCGGTGATCACTGCCGCCCGCGTCTGCGACGAAAAGGGTTGCACGTAGAAGCCCTCGAGGCGCGCGCCCGCAGCCGCCAGGCGGTCGAGGGTGGCGGTCTGTACAGGCCCGCCGTGATACCCGACATCCTTCCAACCTAGATCGTCGACCGTCACGTAGAGGATATGCGGATGCTCCGCGGCCAAGGCCGGCCACGCGACCACGGCGACGACGATCAGAAACGTGCGCAAAGCGTGGAGCGGGGACATGGGTCTGGCGGGGTGTCGTTCTCAGTTTGCGCGCCATGTTACCGTAGCCTCGGAGGCGCAGAGAATAACCGACCATTCCGCTCCGGTGAGCGACCAACAGCAGCGAGTCGCCTCGCAGCTTGGGCTAAGCTAGAATCTATTCGCACATGTCCGATCGGGAAGTCATCCTCGGGGCGCTTGGAGAAGTCCAGCGCCGCCTCCGCCTGAACCGCACGCTGCACGAATCCGCCCTCCTGCTGGGGATGGTTGCGGTGGGAGTGTTCGTGTGGAGAGCGTTGCACGTCTTGGCGGGACGCTTGCCGGCAGCCAGCGCCGCCGTCGTGCTTGCCGCAATTCTGGCCTGGGTCGTAGGCGCATTCCTGCTCGCGCGCAGTCGGTTTCGATCCGGAGTCAGCCTGGGCGCGGCGGCCGCGACAGCCGACGAGCGTGCTCGGTTGAAGGACGAGCTGAAGACCGCCTACTGGTTCCTGCGCCAGTCTCGTGCCTCTCCTTGGGTCGCCGCGCAGCTCGCCCGTGCGGCCCGTTCGGCCCAACGGTTGAACTCGGCCGCGCTGCTGCCGGTTCGGCTCGAGCGGCATGTGTTGGTGGGCGGAGCGGTCACGGTCTCGGTTCTGATCGCGGCGTGCCTGCTCCCACCGCTCGCACCGTCCTCGCCGGCGATCGCTCAGCCTGCGAGCGCACTGTCCCCGGCAGAGGCGCAGCAGCTGCGTCGGATTCGCGAACTGTTGGCGCAGGCCGGCGACCCGGACGCAGCCGCGAAGCTCGAGACGGCTCTGAGGACACTGGAGCGCACCGATGCCCGAGAGGAGCAACGGCGGCGAGCAGTGGCCGCCGTGCAAGAGGCGGTCGAGCAGCAAACGCTGCAAGCCGCGTCGGCGCGGGAAGGCCTGTACCAACTCTCCGAAAAAGTGCGCGGTAACCAATCGCTGGAGCAGGTAGCCGATGCGCTCGCGGACGGGGATGCGAGGAAAGCAAGCCAGGCGCTGCGACGCATCGCTGACGCAGGAGCCACCGCGGGCGGCCGTGAGCCTTCGACCGCGCAACGGGAGAGCGAAAAGGACCTCGAGCACCTGTTGCACGAAGCCGGTAAGGATGATGCGCGGGGGCCGGAGCGGGAGATCGCGAGTGCGGCGGCGAAGCAGGCAGTGGATCGGCTGGACAAGATCGCCGAGCAGCTCGATACACAAGCTCGTCTGAGCCAAGCGGAGCAGGCGCTGCGAGAGCTGCAGCTTGCGGTGGCGCAGCGCTCGCAGCTTTCCGCTGGCCGCTTCGGCCAGGAGGCGGCACACAACAGCACCTCTTCACCGGACACCGGTCAGACGGTGATGCCGGGCGGCACGATGTACCGGTCCGCCGCGGTTGCGCGAGAGAGCAAGGCGTCGGCACAGCAGGAGGGCAGCAAGGTGGGGAGCGCAATCGGCGATTCGGAGGCGGAACCCGTTCTGGGCAACAAGATCACGCCGCTCGCCGTGCAGCTCAGGCAGGAAGGTGTGGCGGGCGAGGCGGCGGACAAGCGCGCCGAAACTGAAACGAGCTGGTATTACACGCAGAGCAAGCAGCAAGCCTCGGTGCTCGAGCTGCAGAAAGCGCCTGCACGAGCGAGCTTCGCACAAGCCGAGGCGAGCGCTACCGAAGGCATCTCCATCCGGCATCGTCAGATCGTAAAGGACTACTTCATGACCCTGCGCGAGGACGCGCGATGAGCACCGTGACCGTCGACAACCAAGTCGAAACCTTCCGCGACAACTTTCGCATCGTGCGCGACGAGGTCTCGCGCGTGATCGTCGGCAACGAGGAAAACATCGTCGGCATCATGACCTGCCTGCTGGCGCGCGGTCATGTGCTGCTCGAAGGGATCCCGGGCATCGGCAAGACGAAGCTGGTACAGACGTTGGCTGATGTGCTGCACCTCAAGTTCTCGCGCATCCAGTTCACCCCCGATCTGATGCCCGGCGACATCATCGGCACCACTGTCGTGCGCGAGACGGAAGCGGGGCGCAAGTTCCTGGAGTTTCAGCCGGGCCCGATCTTCGCCAACCTCGTGCTTGCGGATGAGATCAACCGCGCCACGCCCAAGACCCAGTCGGCGCTGCTGGAGGCGATGCAGGAGAACAGCGTCTCCGCCGGCGGGCAGACCCATCCGCTGCAGCAGCCGTTCTTCGTGCTCGCGACCATGAACCCGCTGGAGATGGAGGGCACCTATCTGTTGCCCGAGGCCCAGCTCGATCGCTTCTTCTTCAAGCTGCGGCTTGGGTTCCCGAGCGCGGAGGGGCTGAGCGAGATCCTCGATCGCACCACGCGCCAGCGCGAACCGCAGGTCGAGCGCGTGCTGGGCCAGGGGCAGATCCTGGACATGCGGGAAACCGTACGCTCGGTGCCGGTGGCGCGGCCAGTGCAAGAGTACGCGATTCGGCTCACGCTGGCGACACACCCGGAGAGCGAGCTTGCCACCGAGCTGACCAAGCGCTTCGTGCGCTTCGGGTCGAGCCCGCGCGGTACACAGGCGCTGATCCTGGGCGGGAAGGTGAACGCGCTGGTGTCCGATCGCCTGTACGTCGCCTCCGACGACCTCCGCGCCGTGGCGCGCAATGCGCTACGCCATCGTCTGCTGCTCAACTTCGACGCGGAGGCCGAAGGCATCGATGGGGATGCCATCGTCGAGGATATCCTGCAGCGGATCCCTCCGCCCTCCGAGTAGCGCCGGGGGCCGTCACCCCTTCTCACCGAAGAGCCCTTACTTGGCCGCCTCCAGCGCGCTGCTGGACGAGAGCCTGCTGCGCAAGCTCGAAGTCCTCTCGCTAGCCACACGCCGTCCGGCGTACGGGCAGCTGCGGGGCATGCACCGCTCTCGGCGTACCGGCTCGGGGTTGGTGTTCACCGACTTTCGGCCGTACAGCGCGGGCGACGACATCCGCCGGATCGACTGGAGCATCTATCTTCGCCTCGACCGCCTCGTCCTCAAGCTGTTCGAGGAGGAGGCGGACGTGCCGATTTACCTCTTCCTGGATGCCAGCCTGTCGATGGACTTCGGCACGCCGACCAAGCTCGACTATGCGCGCAGGGCTGCTGCTGCGCTGGCCTACGTGGCGTTGCTCAATCACGACCGGATCAGCTTGGTGGCGTTCGCCGACGGGATCGTGCAGGCGTTACCGACACGGCGCGGCAAGAACCAGGCCCCGCAGGCGTTTCGCTTCCTGGAGAACATCCGCGCCAGCGGGCAGACCAGCCTGCATGCCACGCTGCGAGAGTTCTTCAGCACTCCGCGTACGCGTGGAATCGCCATCGTCATCTCCGACTTCCTCGATCCCGACGGCATCGAGCCGGCGTTCGCGGTGTTGCGCCGTTTCCGGCACGAAGTCGCCGCCGTGCACGTGGTCGCCAAGGAGGAGCGCGATCCGCCTCTGCCCGAGGAGGTCGTGCTGATCGACGCCGAGGACGGTAGTGCGAATGAGCTGGAGGTGACACCGAGCCTGCTCGAGGCCTATCGCGAAACCTTCGCCCGCCATGTGCGCGATATCGAGGCGTACTGCCGCAAATACGGATGGGGCTACGTGCAGGCCGCCACCGAGGTGCCGATCGAATCGCTGATGCTCAGAGTATTGCGAGAGCAGGGGCTGCTGCGGTGAGGTTCGCGGCGTTGTCGACAGGGTCCGCTGTCCTGCTGCTTGCCGCTGTGGTCGGTGCAGTGGTGCTGCTGTATTTGCTCAAGCCGTCGCCACGGCGGATTACGGTGTCGTCCACGCTGATCTGGCGGCGTGTCCTGCGCAGCCGTAGGCGCGCCCCGGACCGACTGCGCTGGTGGATGTCGCTGCTCTTGGCGACGCTCGTCGCACTGTGCGTAGCGCTGGCGCTCACGCGCCCGCGAATGGGGAGTTCGAGCACGGCTCTCCATGGGCTCGTGCTGGTCCTCGACAACTCGATCACGCTGTCCGCACGCACCTCGGACGGGCGCACACGCTGGGACCATGCCGTTGAGCGTGCGCGCGGGCTGATCCGCACCGGTCCAGCCAGCGCTCGCTACCTCATCGCGGACACTCAGCGTCAGATCGGTTCCCCACACTTCGAGGAGGCGGATGCCGCGCTCGCCACGCTGGAGCGCCTGCGCGTGACGGCGGGCGGCGAACCGGTCTTTCCGCAGGTGGTCCCGCCCGGGGATCCGGATCTGCGAGCGGTGCTGATCAGCGACGGCGTGGCGCGACTGGAGGTTCCCGGCGGTGTGGAATCGCTGCCCGTCTTCCAAGTGGCGGACAACGCCGGTATCACCGCGTTCGACGTGCGTGCTCTGCCGGCCGATTCCACGCACCAACAGGCCTATGTCGAGGTGCTGAACGCCTCACCGGCCCCACGCGCGATGGAGGTGAGCGTGACGGGTGCCGGCCATCCGCCGTTGACGCGCGTGCTCCAGCTTGCGGCCGGCGCCAGCGCCCGCGAGCTGTTCGACGTCTCGACGTTCGACGCCGGACCGCTGCGTGCTGCCGTGTCGATGGCGGGCGATGCGCTGTCGGCCGACGACGTCGCATTCTCGTTCGCGCGTGGACACCACATGCGGCGGGTGATACTGGTGACCTCCGGCAACCCCACACTCGAGCGGTCGCTGCGGCTGCTCCCCCGCGTCCAGCTCACTGTGATCGCGCCTGGCCGCTACACCGACCGAGGAGGCGTCGATGTCTGGGTGTTCGACCGCTACGCGCCGCCGCAGCCACCGGCCGCGCCGGCCCTCGCGTTTCGACCGTCCCGGGTCGACTGGCTGCCTGCAGCCCGGGGCGACACAGGCGAGACCTCCGTCTCAGCGTGGGTGCGCGGGCATCCTCTCACCGAAGGGCTGTCGTTGCAGGATGTGATCGTCTCGAATGCACTCGTCGCGCGCGACGTCAACCGGTTCGAAGTGATCTGCGCCGATGCCCAGCGCCGCCCGCTGATCCTCGCGTCGCTCCACGGCCCGCGCCGCGTAGATGCGACTTTTGCGCTCGACGATTCCAACTTGCCGCAACAGGCGGGCTTTCCGGTGTTGCTGAGCAACGCGCTCGAGTGGCTGGCCGGCGAATCGCGGTCGGTGCAGGCGAGAGTTGGGCTGATCGAGGTGCCGGTGCCTGCGGCGAAAGTACTCGATCTACAAGGCCATGCGGTGCCGACTCGTCCGCTGCCGGGCGCGACGTTGATCGAAGCATGGGAGCCCGGCTTCTTGACGGCGACCGCGATCGACCGCCGGGTACGAGTTGCGGTGAGCGTTCTGGACCCCGCGGCGACCAACATCAACGCGAGCCGGTTTGCGGACACGCCTGCGGCACCCACGTTCGTGAGCGAGCCCCGCTGGCGCGTTGAGGTGTGGGCGGCGCTGCTGCTCGCCGCTGCTTTGCTGCTCGTGCTGGAGTGGTGGACATTCAACCGGCGCCTCACGGTGTAAGGGGTGAAGAGTGAAGGGTGAAGAGTGGAGGAGGTGAAAAGGTGAAAAGGTGAAGATGTGAAGGAGAAAATCGGGCCGCGTACGCGGCACCCTTCACCTCATTCACTTCTTTCACTGGTTTCCCTGCACCCTTCACTCTTCACGCTTCACCATCTCATGCTGACGTTTGAGGCGCTCTGGCCGCTGGTCCTGTTGCTCGCCATCCCGCTGATCTGGTGGTGGGGGCGCCGCTCCGCAACGAACCTTGGGCGGCGTCACATGGCGGCCGCCACCGCGTTGCGGGCCGCGGCCCTGCTGTTGCTCGCGCTGGCGTTGATGCGGCCGGTCTGGCATGCCGCTTCGCGCGCGGTGTCCGTGGTGTATGTGATCGACGTCTCACGCAGCGTGGCACCGGGGTTCGTGCGGTCGGCGCTCGAGTGGATTCGTGCCGCCGAGCGCGAACGGACGCCGGCCTCTTCGGCCTACGTGGTGTTCGGGGAGCGGCCAGTAGTCGCTCCCGACCTGGAACACGTCCAGCGCATCGGCGTGACCAGCGAAGGCAACGGCGAAGTGGGTGCGGTGGCACAGGGCGCCACCAACATCGAGCTCGCACTCGACGCGGCGCTGCTCGCGTTCCGCCCGGGTCAGATCAAGCGTCTGGTCTTGTTCAGCGATGGCAACCAGACGCGCGGCGACCTTTGGCGCGTGCTGCCACGGCTGCAGGCTGAGTCCGCACGCGTGTTCGCGTTTCCCGCTCGGGAGCGCGCCGTGCAAGATGCCTGGGTGGAGGGGATCGAGACCGCGCCGGCTGTGCGGCGCGACGAGCCCACTAGGATCGTGGTCCGCGTGGTGAGCGAGGCGGCCGCGCCGGCACTGGTGCGTCTGGCCACCCCCGATTGGGAGTTGGGGCACCGGCAGGTGCGGCTTGTGCCGGGCGTGAACACCGTCGAGTTCCGTACGCGCCTGCGCCAGAGTGGAGTGGTCGAGCTTGCAGCGGAGGTCAAGGCGCAAGGCGACACGGTGCCCGAGAACGATCGCTTGCAGCAGTCGGTCTGGGTCGGCCCGCGGCCCCGGGTGCTGTATGCGGAAGGGCAGACCGATGCGGGCGCTTATCTACGCGATGCGTTGCGGCGCGACGGCATCGACGTGACCGGCATCCGCGGACCGGAGCTGCCGACCTCGGCGAGCGCGCTCGCGTCCTATGACGCTGTGATCGTGAGCGACGTGTCGCGTGCAGTGTTGGACGAGCCGCGCATGCAGGCTCTCGCCGCGTACGTGCGCGATGCCGGAGGCGGCCTGGTGTACGCGGGCGGCGAGACCACGTACGGGGAGTCCGGTTTCTCCGGCAGCGACCTGGAACGGGTGCTCCCGGTCGAGTTCAAGGCGCAGGAAAAGCGCCGGGACCTCGCGCTGGTAGTGTGTCTGGACCGCTCCTACAGCATGAAGGGACGTCCGATCGAGCTGGCCAAGGCGGCTACGCGCGCAGCGCTCGACCTGCTCGAAGAGCAGCATTATTTCGGCGTCATCGCGTTCGACTCGCAGCCGCACGATACAGTGCCGTTGCAGCAACTGCGCAGCAAACGCAAAGCCGAGGACCTGATCGACCGAATTCAGGCCAGCGGCCAGACCAATATCTATCCCGCGCTCGCCACCGCCTTCCGCTGGCTGCAGAACGCGCAGCCCAAGCGTCGGCACGTGATCCTGCTCTCCGACGGGGACACCGCGCCCGCCGATTTCGAACGCCTAGTAAAGCGCTTGGGTGACGCGCACATCACGGTGTCGACGGTCGCGATTGGACCGTCGGCCGAGCGCGAGCTGATGAGCAACATCGCGCGCTGGGGCAGGGGACGGTCCTACTTCGCGGAGGACGTGGCCATGGTGCCGCAGATCTTCGTGGAAGATACACAGAATGTCTCGCGCACTACCCTAGTCGAGGAGCCGTTTCGGCCGGTGGTCAAGCGCAGGATCGAGGCGCTGCGCGGCATCGACTTCGGCACCGCGCCGCTGTTGCGGGGCTTTGCCAGTATGAAACCACGCGACGGAGCGGAGGTGTTTCTGGAGTCCGATTCGGGCGCGCCGATCCTGTCACGGTGGCAGTACGGTCTGGGGCGCACGCTGGTGTTCGCATCTGACGTCAAGAATCGTTGGGCGGCGGATTGGCTGACGTGGCATGGCTACGGGAAATTCTGGAGCCAGGTGGTGCGTGACGTCATGCGGCGCGATACCGGCGAGGAGATGCGCATGCAACTCACCCGTGACGGCGATCGGGCGCGGGTGGAACTGGAAGCGCCTACGCACGAGGGCTTGTGGCAGAACCACCTGGTGCCGGTGGTGCGGGTGTCACGCCCCGGAGGCGGGGAGGAAGCCCTGCGCTTGCAGCAGCACGCGCCTGGCGCGTACAGCGCCGTACTCGCGCTCGATGGTGTTGCTGCGGCCCCGTACGTCTTCCGGCTGGAGGTGGGCGGCGGAATCGATGCGGCCACGGCGCGCCGCGTAGGGGTGCGGAAGCTGTATTACCCGTATGCGGACGAGTATCGCAGCCGCGCGCCAGACCTGCCGCTGTTGCAAATGCTCACCGAACAAACCGGGGGGAACCTCACGCCGACGACCGAGGAAGTATTCGCGGCCGGCAACGACCGCGGTCGCGTCCGAAGCGCGCTATGGCCTTGGGTCGCGGCCTTGGCGCTGCTGGTCTACCTGCTGGACATCTCGGCGAGACGGGCGCCCGGGATCCGGCGCTGGCTCGACGCCGGCTGACCGCTTGGCGGGCAGCGCGACTTGACGCCAGCCGTATCTCCGCGGTAGCGTCACACGAAATCAAAAAACGTACGAATCCCCAATCAAATCTGGAGACCGTTGCGTGAACTCCCTGCCGGTGGTCATCGTGGGCTTTCTCCTGGGCATGGTCCACGCTACCGATGCAGACCACGTCGTTGCCATCACGACGATCGTGTCCCGCGAGCAGAGCATCAAGAGCGCCGCCTCCATCGGGGTGCTCTGGGGACTCGGCCATACCTTCACGGTCTTCTTGGTTGGGGGAGCAATCATCCTCTTCCGCTTGGTGATTCCGCCGCGGGTGGGCCTGGCGATGGAGTTTGGCGTGTCGCTCATGTTGATCCTGCTCGGCGTGCTGACTCTGAGCGGCGTCAGTCGATGGGCCCGTGCGCGTCTGTTGCCGGCGGCGAACGGGAGCTTCGTCACACACTCGCATGCACCGGGAAGCGGGGCCCATTTACACCTACACGTGCATGGCGACTACGTGCACAGTCATGTCCACGGCCATGGTGCCGACGAGCATGGACACAGCGAATCGGCCACCCCCCCGGCTTGGCTGGATCGACGGCTGGGCCGCCTGGGATTCTATCGGTCCGTGCGGCCGCTCGCGATCGGCGTGGTGCACGGCCTGGCCGGTTCGGCGGCGATCGCGTTGCTCATCTTGGCCCAGATTCCGCAGCCAGCCTGGGCACTGCTGTACCTGCTGCTGTTCGGTGTGGGCACGATTGCCGGGATGATGCTAATCACTTCCGCGATCGCGGTACCCTTCGCATACAGCCTGAAGCGCCTGCCGCATCTCAACATCTGGTTGCGGTTGGCCGCCGGCCTGATCAGCCTTAGCCTCGGACTGTACCTCGCGTATCACATCGGCGTGGTGAGCGGGCTCTTCACCGGCAGTCCTCGATGGACGCCCACCTGAATCCGGGTGCGGGCGAGTATTACCTTTTCTAAAACCATAAGATAGACGGCCGAATCTCAAGCACTTTCTTGCGCGGCGCAGCGTTGACTGCGGTGCGCAGAAGGCTTAGATTTCAACGGATGTCCGCGCCTGCCCAATCGCCTGGATCCAAACGCACTTTCGGACCGAAGCAGCTCCTGACCGGGGTCGCGCTGATTGCACTGGGTGTGATCGCCGCGGTTGCGGTGCTGCGTGAGGTGACGCGCGCACCTAGCGGCTCCGGGTCCGCCGCAACCGTCGGGAATGCGTATGCCGGTATCGTCCCACGTCCGGCGCGTACGGCCGCCGAGGAGCGTTATGCCGCTGGTCTTTGGCCGATCCACGAGATCGTCCAGGCGTCCGCTGTGCGCATGACCTTCGCGGGTCTGTCGTACAAGATGGGAGAGATCGACAAAGCAGAGGTGAAAAAGCGCGTCGTGCCGCTCAGTAAGGAGTTCGAACAGGCGCAGGAGAAGTTCGACGCGCTGTCGGTGCCCGACTCGATGCAGACGCAGCATGAGCAGTACGCTGAGGCACTCCGCCTGTACCGGAACGCCTCGACGGAGATGGTCAAGGTGGCTCAGGACGGCAAGGACGAGCATCTGGTCAAGGCGCAGGCGATGAGCTACAGCGCATCCGAGAACCTGCTGCGCGTCGGAGACGTGCTCTGGCCGGGGGAACACCGGCCGAACTGAATCGCAAGAACTGACGGCTCTCGCCGCCGAGGCGGAAGTCTGCAGGAGCAGCAGCACTGGCGTTATAGGTCGTACAACAACTGATGGGGGGTATGCGTATGAAGAAAGTGATCGGAACATTCGCCTCGCTCGGGCTGGCGGCCGTCGGGCTGTTCGGCGCGGCCGCCGCGCAGGCGCAAAACTGCTCGGTGTGGCTCGTGGAGAGCAGCCGCTTCATGAACGTGCCGTTTGGCGCTTTCATGCCTGATCGCGCTTATGTCCCGGGGAGCAACAGCCCGAACAACAATATCAACACGGTCGATCTGCCGGTCAACGTCGGCGTGATCAAGTGCGGGAAGGAGCTGATCCTGTACGACTCCGGCTGGAAACAGCAGGACTATCTGAAGATGACGGGCAGCGACCACTGGGCGCCGCTTCCCGACCAGCTCAAGATGCTCGGCTTTAACGCCACCGACGTGACCAAGATCGTCATCGGCCACGGGCACTGGGACCACGCTGGTCAGCTCATGGACTTCCCCAATGCCGTGCTGTATGTGCAGCGTGAGGAGCTCAAGGGCATCGAGTGGGCACTGAACTATCCGAATCCTAGGATCAGTGCGGTCAATACTTCGCCCGGTGGCTGCATGCGCACGCCTGCCTGCGGCTACCCGCCCAAGACCTTGGACGAGATCTACGGCAAGGTCCTGGCGGGCAAGGCGATGATCGTGGATGGCGAAGCGGAAATCGCGCCCGGTGTGAAGATCCATCCGGCCTTCCGCGCCCACACCGCGGGCTCGCAGCTGCTTGAGGTGCCGACCAGCATCGGCAAATTGGTGTTCGGCTCCGACGCCTACTCGTCCTGGGAAGGCCTGCGTGATTGGATGATCGCAAATCCGCAGCAGACGGATACCGTGCAGCAGTTCCTGGCCTACGAGAAGTGCTACAAGATCACCGGTGGCTACCAGAACTGCGTGTCTGCGCACGAGCCGCTGTCCTATACGGACAAGTATCCGCTGACCAAGAACTCTTGGATCGGGATCAACGGGTCGCGTATGGCGGAGATCGCGCTCGCGGCGGGCGAGAGATCGCGCCATCCCTGATCGTTCTCGCAAGTAGCCCGTACCGTTCTGAGGCGAGGAGTCCGGAGTGCCGGGCTCCTCGCTTTTTTTGCCGTCTATGATATTTGCGTTGCTTGAGCGCGCGTTCTGGCTGCTCGTGGGGTGCCTGCTGTTGGCATGTCCCGCTCTGGCCCATGACCCCAGTGCCTGGGGCGGGATGTTTCGCACGCGTGACGCAGGCGCTACTTGGCTGCCCGTCGACGGTGGATTGTTCATCGGTGGAGCCATCAGCCTCGCGGTGGACCCCAGGGATCCGAACCACCTCCTGTATGCGACGGACACGCGTCTGCTGCGCTCGCGGAACGGGGGGAGGGACTGGGTACCAGAGCAGCCCTCCGTATTCTTCGGACCTGCACTGGCGGCGGCGTTCGACGCGCGTGGCACGAGCGCCATCGTCGCCACCTCCGCTGGGCTGTATCGAAATGAGAGCGGGGCGCGCGAGTGGACGCCGGTGCCGATCCCCGCTTCGGCCAGTCCGGCGCGCTATGTTGCGGCAGGAGCAGAAGCGGGGTCGTACTACGTCGCCGGCGCACAGGGTCTGTACCGCTCGCTGGACGCGGGTGCCAGCTGGCAGCGCATCGGAGAAACGTTGCCCGAGACACCAGCCAGCGCCTTGATCGTACAGATGCGTCCGTCCGAAACCGTGTATGCAGTTATCCAAGGCACGGTGTGGGCCGCTGCCGCGGGTGGTGTCGACTGGTCCGCACGTAGCGTAGGCTTGCCGCTGGGCGAGGTCGAAGTGGTTGCGCTCGGCCCGCGAGGAGAGGGTCTGTGGAGCGCGGCTGCCGGAAGACTTTATGTAAGTGGTGACCAGGGTCAGACCTGGACGCCGCAGGGAGAACCGTTGCCGGAGGCCGGGATCAGTATCCGGGGCATCGGCGTCTCGGGTGACGGAGACCGCATCGTACTCGCGACTCACCGGGGGCTTTACCGCAGCACGGACGCGGGGCACCACTGGGGTCTGATCGAGAGCAACCTACCGGTGCATCTGGAAGCAGGTCCGCTGGTGCGCGATCCGACCGACCCGGATACGCTCTATGCCGGGTTCTCGCTCACGCCCTACGGCGAAATCTGGCGCCGGGCTGAGCAGGGCACCAGTCTGCTGGCACTTGTCGATCCGGTCAGCCTTGCCGGTGGTGCTGCGTTCTTAGCGCTCCTCTTGGCAGCGGGCTTGCTGCTCGTGCGCAAACTGATGAGGCTTTCCAGCTCGGCCCCGGGGCAGGCGACGACCAAGACATCCTGACATGAGCAAGAAGGGAATCTATATCTCGGCCGCTGCGGCGGTTGCGCTACTGGGAGCGTTCGTCCTCGGGTGGTTCCTCTGGCGCCAGGATGAGAGGTGCATCGAGTATCCGATGGCGGTGGCGACCGACATCCCCACAGCAGTGGCTGTCGGGCCCAGCGGAGAAGTGTGGTTCACGATCGATTTCGGCGATGCGATGGGCGTCATTCGCGACGGCAAGCTCGACCGCATCGCGAAGTCCGGACGCAACGTGGAACCGATCGGCTTGGCGGTCGATGCCAGCGGCGCGGCCTGGTTCACGGACCCGGCCGCGATCGCCATCGGACGGATCGGACCGGACGGCAAGCTGTCGTCGGTCCCGCTCGGCACGCCGATCGCAAGGTTAGCCCGCCTTGCCGCTGCGCCAGATGGCGCGATCTGGTTCGCCGAGGCCACCGGCTACAGCTTCACCCGTCTCAAGGATGGCACCCTGACTCGGCATACGGTCGAGTCGTTGCGCGGCGGACCTTACGGCGTAGCCGTCGCTGGCGATGGAACGGTGTGGGGTACTTTGCAGGCAGGCAATCAGCTTACGCGGATCGGAACGGCGGGCGACATGACCGACTACGAGTTACCCACCCGGGCCTCATCGCCTACCGATGTAGCGGTCGGCCGCGACGGCAGTGTGTGGGTGGTGGAGTTTCGCGGTAACAAGCTGGCTCGGTTCAAGGATGGAAAGTTCACCGAATATCCGCTCCCCGAAGGCAAGGCCGCACCTTCCGGTCTTGCCGCCGCGCCGGACGGTTCGATCTGGTTCGGCGTGCTGCGCGGAGCGGCTCTGGGACGCGTGCGCGACGATAAGATGCGCTTTTTCGCGTTACCGCGCGACAACGCCCGGCCTTACAGCGTCGCCGTCGATCAGCAGGGCAACGTGTGGTACGCCGACATCACCGGCTACGTCGGAATGATGTCGGCCCCGAGACGCTGACCGAGGTTCGCGTCACGCACGGAGCAATCTCGATCATCGCAGCTCGAGGATCCAGTCGTTTCAGGCGACGCTCAGGACAGGCGAGCGAGCATGCGCCAGGCATTGATGCTCAGCACGACGCCTACCAGTAAGATCAGGATCGAAGTCGCAAGCTGAAGCCGCGCGGCCCAGGGTCCGGACAGCCAGTCGAGGATCTTGGGGCCGACCTTGGCTGCGATGACGCCGACCAGGACCAGCACCGAGGCGAATCCCAAGCTGAAGATGAGGACCGTGCCCAGCCCCAGCATGACCTTGCCCTGAGCGAGAAGGCTGAGCAGGATGCCGAGCGCGATCGGATCGGGCACCAATCCCCCTGCGACCCCCAGGCCCAAAAGGATCCAAAGGCTCGGGCGCCGGGTGGTGAGCAAGCTCATGTCGTGGGTGTGACGGAAGCCCAACCCGTGCGTGTGGTAGCCCACTTCTTCGTGGAGATGGGCGTGGGCGTGCGTGTGCGCGAGGCCATGGTGATGTCCATGCTCGCCGTCGTGCGTGTGATCGTGCAGATGGACATGGTCGTGCGCACGCGTAGGATCGATCGGCTGATAACTCATAGGTCGGGCCGGGTCGCCAACCTCGGGATCGGCGGAGTGACGGACCCGCCCGAGAGCATTTGGCAGCATCCCACGCTGGCTCCAGGCTGACCAGAATCCGATGACGATCACGAGCAGGCCGGTTGCCAGCGCCATCCATGCCTCTATGCGCTGCGGCATCATCCCGGGCAACCCGAGTGCCGCGAGCACCCCTACCAGCACGATCCCGCTCGTGTGCGAAAGCGTAACGAATACGCCCAGAATCCATGCGTCGGTGGGTTTCCCGCGCACCCCGACGATGTAAGCCGCTGCGATCGTCTTCCCATGGCCTGGAGTGGCCGCGTGGACCGCGCCGTTCCAAAAGCTTGATGCGAGGTAGAGGAGCGCTTCGCCCATGGGCCTGGATCGTGTCTTGTGAACTTCGGTTGGCGGCGAGGATAGAGATGCACGCTAATCGGGTCAAGGCGCCACGTATTCCCACACACCGCGAACGAGGCGCAGTCCAGACTGTCATCGCCTCGGCACGCTCGGATCGGTCCCTGCCGTTCGCCTTGCCATGCTACATCGTGGTTTCCCTGCGGTGCGCCAGCGCGGTTGCGCCCGTAGCTTCGTGCGGGCAGATGCCGATTCCCAGGGGGGCGGGACTTGATAACCAACTCCTGACTGCCGATCCGAACAGGCTGCAATGTCGCAGCGACGAGCATGTAGGCGACCGGGTCGATACCGCGATGCACTTCCCCTGATGCCCTGCCGCTCGGCGATCTGCCCCGGTGCCTCGGGCACGGGCAGCGGTCGGGCTCGGGCGCTAGCTCGCTTTGCCGTGTAGCCGAAGGTTTGCAACGCGGTGTGATTCCACGAAAGGATCTTGCGATCGTGAACGCAAGCTTAGACTGCGTCTGCGCACCGTTCGATTGCTGCCGCCGGCAACCTGTGCGTCGCCTCGGTGCGATGTCTGCACACGATTTCGCACTGGATCGAGGCGCTCTCGATCAAGGGCTCGTCCGCGTCTTTCATCGGCGCCGCCGACCACCTAACGGGAGAACGTCCCTGCGACCGCTCGAGTCGCGCGGCGAGCGGGGGTCGGTGCGCACTGTGTGTGCGCGCCGATTCTCTCCAATCCAGTCGAACAAGCGGGCTTCAGCGCGCGCCCACGCGTCGGCGGCGAGCGGCTCGCCCTCGCCGGCTAATATGGAAACAAAAGCGGGGACGCCGCTGTTGTCCAACTACTACAGTGCCTCGGCACCGACGAAATCCGACTCGATTTAAGCCCGCCGCAGCGCGGCGATGCCGTTCTTCTGGTTGTTCGAGCCGTTGTTCCAGTGTGCACACCAACCGGATCGATTCGCCCCTCGTGAGGTTCTCCAGCCCCTGCAGGATTATGTAGTGTTGTTAAGAGGGGAGGTCTCCCTGCTTGAAGCATGCTCGAGGCGCCACGCGGCTTTGTCCCCGCGAACAGTATAGGTGGTTCCACCTCAGATGCGAAAATCTGATTGTCAAAACTAGATAAGACGCTATTCTATAAAGATAATTCCTCTGGAAACCTCGCAGATTCGGCATGGCTAGCCCCCCAGCCATCGACGAGGCCTCTCGGCTCGATCGTTCTCGAAATGCGGCAGCTCTGGGTTCACGCAACGTCGAGCTGGGTCCGATGTTGCGGGCAGGG
>Ga0335083_10003463_pt1 | contig 20479 bp, 20 predicted proteins | sample Lox_Sample_42_FD_206716 | JGI IMG/M metagenome (GOLD analysis project Ga0335083, IMG submission 206716) | Soil microbial communities from Loxahatchee National Wildlife Refuge, Florida, United States - Lox_Sample_4.2 | ecosystem: Environmental > Terrestrial > Soil > Wetlands | place: USA...
GGAGAGCGGCTCGCCTCACCGGAGCGGCCCGAGGCTCTGCTCGGCTCGGTGGGGATGGTCTTCCAGGGGTTCGAGCTCTTCCCCCACCTCACCGTCCGGCGGAACTGCCTCCTCGGGCCGGTGCTGGTGCGCGGGGAGGCAGAGGCGGGGGCGGCTGCCCGTGTCGAGGCGCTGCTCGAGACGCTGGAGCTCACCGCGCTGGCCGAGGAGTTCCCGGCCACTCTCTCCGGCGGGCAGCGACAGAGGGTGGCCATCGCCCGGGCTCTGGCCATGGAGCCCCTGGCCCTTCTCTGGGACGAGCCGACCAGCGCGCTCGACGCGGGGCTGCGCGACTCGGTGGCGGCCCTGGTGCGGGGCGTGGCCCTGTCCGGGATTCCACAGCTGGTCGTGACCCACGACCCGGACGTGGCCGGGGCGGTCGGCGGGCGCATCTATCGCTTCATCCGAGGACAGCTATCCGGATAGCTTTCCGGGCCCCGTGCCGACGCTTCGCGCAGCAGTCGCCAGCGCCGTGCTGCTATGCGCCTCCGGCGCGTGGTGCGCCGAGCCGGGGCGACCGGGCGAGTTCCATGCACCGTGGTGGGGCCCCGAGGCCGCGGTGCTCTCCTTCGGCTCGTTCGGGCTCCGGCACCCTCCCACCGACCCCTTCGCCGGCCTGGAAATCCGCGCCGGGGCCTTCTTCTGGTACCTGCATCTGATGACCGGCGCCCTCGGCGCCGAGGACGGATCGGCCTACGCCTACTTCGGCGTGGCCCTGGATTTTCCGGCGGCGGACGTCCTCGACTTCGTCCTCAGCTTCGCGCCCGGCCTCTACCACGCCGGCCCGAATCACAACCTCGGCTATCCGCTCATCTTCCATTCCTCGGTGGAGGTGGCCTGCACCGTTGCGCCCGGAGTGCGGCTCGGCCTCGCCTTCAGCCACATGTCCAACGGCAAGCTGGCCAGTCCCAACCCGGGCGTGGAGACCCTGTCGGTGACCCTGACCTTCCTCGCCCTGCCCTACTAGTAGGGCGGTGGGTTGGGGACCTGGATCAGCGAGGCGTCCGCCTGGATGAGCCAGGTGCCGTCGGACTGCTGCTTCCACACCGTGAGGTGCCGGAGGGTGCGGGCCAGGGGTTCCCCCGCGGTGGGCTGCAGAGTGACGATGTGGCGCGTCGTCTCCACGGCGGTGTTCCCGTCCTGCTGGAGGGTGTCCGGCTGGATGATGACGTCGAGGACCTTGGCCTTCTTGAACAGGCCCTCGTAGAACTTCGTCACCGCGGCCTGGCCGGTGATGGTCTGGGCAGCGGTGGCCTCGACGAGCACCGCATCCGGGGCGAAGAGCTTGGCCACCGCCTGTGCGTCCCCGCTCTTCATCGCCGTGCCATAGGCGGTGTGGGCCGAATCCACCGAGGCGGAGAGCGGCGTCGGCCCGTGCGCACAGCCGGCGACGACCACGAGCAGAAGCGAATTCCCCCGAATGCGCGACATGTCTTCCTCCCTGACGTGGACCGGCAGCGAGACTAGGCGATTCGCCTCGGGCTGAAGTGGAGAAAGTGGGGGCGGCGCCAGCGTACCTGCGTAGACTGCCCGGCCTGCCGTTGCGATGACTCCCAAGCGAGCACGACATCCTCGGTCCAACCGGAACTCCCGCGCCGGGTGGCTGCGCGCGGCGGTGCTCGGCTCGAACGACGCCATCGTCACCACCTCCAGCCTGATGGTCGGCGTGGCAGCGGCCGATGCCTCGCGCTCGGCGATCCTCATCGCAGGCGTGGCCAGCGTGGTCGCCGGGGCGATGTCCATGGCCGCCGGCGAGTACGTCTCGGTCAGCTCGCAGCGGGACGCCGAGCAGGCGGACATCGACCGCGAGCGGGAGGAGCTGGCCAGGCATCCGCGCACGGAGCTCACGGAGCTGGTGGAGATCTACGAGCGGCGAGGGCTGGACCGCGAGCTGGCGACGAAGGTCGCCGAGCAGCTCACCGCCCGCGACGGTCTCGGGGCGCACGTCCGGGACGAGCTGGGCATCGACGGCGACTCGCGGGCGCGCCCGCTCCAGGCAGCCTGGGCCTCGGCGTCGAGCTTCGCCACCTTCGGCCTCGTCCCCATCCTGGCGTTGCTCGCTGCGCCGGCTGCCTGGCGAATCCAGACGGTGGCCGGGGTCTCCCTGCTGGCGCTTGCCGCGCTCGGGGCGCTGGGTGGCCACCTGGGCGGGGCGCCGCTCGGCAGGGCGGCGGTGCGGGTGACGCTCGGCGGCGGGCTGGCCATGGCCGTCACCGCCGCGGTGGGGCGGCTCCTGGGCATCTCGGTCGACTAGTCGCGCCTCGGGGTTTCCCTGTCGGACCACGGTGTTGCGGTGATCGAGCGACCGAGGCGCAACGCCTGCCGCTTCCCGGCATCCATCGAACAGCTCCCATGGCCATCTCACTCACGCCGGCCCAGCTGAAGGCCATCTGCCCCGAGGCGCCGGCGAGCGCGATCCTGACGGTCAACTCGATCCTCACTCGCACGGGCTGCGTCACCCACCTGAGAGCGGCGATGCTGGTGGCGCAGCTCGCGGCCTCGTCGCATCACTTCAAGAGCCTCGAGGAGGAGGACGGACATCGCCAGCCCTCGGCTCCCTACTTCGGCCGTGGCTGGATCCGGCTCACCGGCCGGCGGAGCTACCGGGACGCCGGGGCCGCGCTCGACCTGGATCTCTTGAGACACCCCGAGCTGGTCGTGGCGCACAACGCAGAGGTCGTCGCCTGGTTCTGGAATGCCCACGGGTTGCACGCGCTCGCCGACGTCGCCGACGTGGACGGTTGCACCCGCGCGATTGCGCGGGATGCGACGCCCGAGCGGATGGACCAGGTTCGCGGCCTGTACAAACGGGCGTGCCGCGTGCTGGCAAGTACGCACGAGCTCGCCGCCTGAGGAGCCCCGGATCCGGGCTCATCACCACCTGGATCATGTTGCCGGCGCCCGTCAGCTCGATGGGGCCGATGGTCCGGGAGTCGAGCACCCGGCCGCTCGCGATCTGATGCGGAGGAGCTTCCACCATCGCCGCTGCGCGGTGTCTCAGGAGCGCGGTCCCGTGACCTGGATGCGCCGTCCGCAGGCGCGTGCTCGCCCGAGAAGCAGTTCTCGTTCGCGTGCGTTCTGGGAAAGGGACGCCGCGCGCTCGAACTCGCTGCCCGCCTCCGCGGTGCGGCCGAGCTTCTCGAGCAAGTCGCCCCGGACGCTGGGGAGCAGGTGATAGGTGCGGAGCGCAGGCTCGTCGGCGAGCATATCGACGAGCGCGAGCGCCTCCGCTGGTCCGAAGGCCATCGAGACGGCCACGGCGCGGTTCAGCTCGACCACCGGGGAGCCGGTGATCTCCGCCAGCGCATCGTAGAGGGCGACGATCCTCGTCCAGTCGGTCTCGTCCGCGCTGCGCGCCCGGGCGTGACAGGAGGCGATGGCGGCCTGGAGAGTGTACGGCCCGAGCGGTCTCGCCAGCGCCTCGGCGCGGTCCAGCGCGGCGAGCCCGCGGCGAATCAGCAGCTGGTCCCAGCGCGCTCGGTCCTGGTCGAAGAGGCGGATGGGCTCGCCATCCGGTCCCACACGGGCGCGGAGGCGTGACGCCTGAAGCTCGAGCAACGCGATGAGCCCGTGAACCTCGGCCGCGCCCGACACGAGCTCGGCGAGGATGCGCCCGAGCCGGAGCGCGTCGTCGCACAGCTCGTGGCGGATCCAGTCGTCGCCCCGGGTGGCCGCGTAGCCCTCGTTGAAGATCAGGTAGACCACCTCGAGCACCGACGGCAGCCGCGCCGACAGATCGGCCCCACGGGGAACGTCGAAGGGAACGTTCGCCTCGGCGAGCGTCCGCTTCGCCCGGACGATGCGCTGGGCAATCGTCGGCTCCGGAACGAGGAAGGCCCGCGCGATCTCCTCGGTGGCGAGGCCACCCAGCAGCCGCAAGGTGAGCGCCACCCGCGCATCGGTGGAGAGCACCGGGTGACAGGCGACGAGCATCAGGCGGAGGAGGTCGTCCCCGACGTTCTCGTCGATCGCAGTCTCGAGGTCCGGCCGGGCCGGTGACCGGGTGACTGCGTCGGTGGCGATGCCCTCGTGGGTCCGGTCCAGCATCTGCTTGCGGCGGAGCTGGTCGATGGCCCGGTTCTTCGCCGTCGCCATGAGCCAGGCGCCGGGATTCTCTGGGATGCCGGTCTCGGGCCAGCGCTCGAGCGCGGTGATCAGCGCCTCCTGGGCGAGGTCCTCCGCGAGTCCAACGTCGTGCACCACGCGGACGAGGCCACCGAGGAGCCGCGCGGACTCGATCCGCCAGACCGCCTCGATGGCGCCGCGGGTGGCGGCCTCGCTCATCGCCGGCCTCGTCCCGCGTTCTCCGCGATCGGCGCCCTGATCAGCTCCTTCACCACTGCGACCGGCAGTGGACGGTCGGGGCGGAAGCGGATGGTGCCCTCGCTGGCGTCGAAGCCCTCCGGCTCGTCGGCGAACTCGCCGACACGCGCGAGATACTCGTCGATGGGAGTCGTCTTCCCGCGCATGTCGGCGTCACCTCGAACAGGTCACTTCTTCGCCTTCTGCCGCTCGGCCTCGGCGCGGTTCCGCCGTAGCTCCTGCAGCCCCCTCTCCAGCCTGTCTTCGTACGCTTTGAGGTCCTGGGTGAACTCGGGCCCGAGGTCCTCCGCCTCGTAGAACGGCCGGATCTCGAGATCCGACTCCTCGCCCGGCATCGGGTCCGGGCAGCGGCGCGCCCACTCCACGGCCTCGTCCATCGACTTGACCTGCCAGATCCAGTAGCCGGCGACGAGCTCCTTGGTCTCGGTGAAGGGCCCGTCGATGACGGTCCGCTGCTTCCCGGGCGAGAAGCGCACCCGCTTGCCCGTGCTGCTCGGTTTCAGGCCGTCTCCATCCAGAAAGATCCCGGCCTTGATCAGCTCCTCGTTGAACTTCCCCATGTCGGCGAGGAGCTCCTTGGACGGCATCTTTCCAGCCTCGGAAGTCTTCGTCGCCTTCACCAGCACCATGACGCGCATTGCGTGCTCCTGTCGGTTCGAGAGGTCGAGCCGGCCCGGACTGGCCGGGATCGCCTTCTTCTGACAGGGCGACGAGCCGGATGTGCGCGGATCGACACGGCCCCGAACTTTCACGGAAGCCCGGGCATTTCAACTGCTTGCGCAGCGCCCCGCGCCAGGCGGCGCCCCTTCCCCGGCCCCAAGCTCACCATCGCCGCCCCAACGTCGAGGTTTGGAAGCCTCCGAGCGACCCCGGCGTGAGTCGAACACGCAACCGTCGGCTTAGAAGGCCGATGCTCTATCCAGTTGAGCTACGGGGCCGGTTCTGAGTCCCTTTCTACCTGAGGAATACCGAGAAGACGAAGTTGCCGCATCGCTCCGCCGTGGCCCTGGACAGGACGCGCTCCTCGCTACTCGGGACGCAATTGGTCGGCGCCCAAGCCCTGGCACACCTCCCCCGCCGGACATCCGATCGAGACCGGTGAGCCACCGTCGAAGTCCGTCACGCAGCGAACCCGGCTCGAGGAACAGTCGATGACCCAGCGCCGACCGCGTCCACCAGCTGACTCGGTATGGCTGGCCATGAACCCTGCATCGGCGCTCCCCACCCTCCTTCCGGCGGGCGGCGATTCCGCCCGTTCGGCGCGACACGCCCCGAGCGCGATGGCGACGGGGCAAACGAGGCTCATGACCCGAGCCCGGCGGTTCCGCGCGCGACACATCGCCTCCTCGCCTGCCTCTTTGTGCTTGCCGCACACGACGGGCTGAGGTTCTCATGCCGCCGCACTCGGTTCGATGAGGCGCGCTTCACGGGGCGTCACGCGGGATGGGACAGCCCGCGGCTTCCCGGCTAGACCTCGGTCCGAGGAGGACGGCATGCCCGCAGTACAGGCGATTAGCAGGGAGCGGCCGGGCGGGCAGACCGAGGCGTTCCTTCGCGCCACGGTGGGCAAGAAGATGGTCATGGCCGTCACCGGCCTGGTCCTCTTCGGCTTCGTCATCGCCCACATGCTCGGCAACCTCCAGGTCTACCTGGGCGCCGAGGCGCTCAACGCCTACGGGCACTTCCTCCACACCTTCCTCCACGGCGCCGGGATCTGGGTCTTCCGGGCGGTGATGCTCACCGCAGTGCTGCTCCATCTCTGGGCCATGGGCTCGCTCACCGTGGCCAACCGGCGAGCCCGGCCGGTGGGCTACCGGGAGTGGCAGGCCCGCACCGCCACCTATTCCTCGCGGACGATGCGCTGGAGCGGGTTCTTCCTCCTCGCCTTCATCGTCCTGCACCTGCTCAACCTCACCACCGGGGACGTGCATCCGGACTTCATCCCCGGCGACGTGTACCACAACTTCCTCACCCTCTTCGAAGCCGTGCCCTACGCGGTGATCTACGTCCTGGCCACGCTCCTCCTCGGGCTCCACCTCTTCCACGGCAGCTGGAGCATGCTCCAGACGCTGGGCCTCAACCATCCGCGCTACAACCGGCTCCGCAACGTGGTGTGCATCGGCCTGGCGGTTCTGGTGGTCGTCGGAAACCTCTCCTTCCCCATCGCCGTCCTGGCCGGCTGGGTGCGCTAGCCATGGAGCTCCGCTCGAATATCCCCGACGGTCCGCTGGAGAAGAAGTGGGACAAGCACCGCTTCGAGATGAAGCTGGTGAACCCGGCCAACAAGCGGAAGTTCACGGTGATCATCGTCGGCAGCGGGCTGGCCGGCGCGGGCGGGGCCGCATCCCTCGGCGAGCTCGGCTACAACGTGAAGTGCTTCTGCTATCAAGACAGCCCGAGACGCCCCCACTCCATCGCCGCCCAGGGCGGCATCAACGCGGCGAAGAACTACCGGAACGACGGAGACAGCGTCTACCGCCTCTTCTACGACACGGTGAAGGGGGGCGACTTCCGCGCCCGCGAGGCCAACGTCTACCGGCTGGCGCAGGTGTCGGTGAACATCATCGACCAGTGCGTGGCCCTGGGCGTGCCCTTCGCCCGGGAGTACGGGGGCCTGCTCGACAATCGCTCCTTCGGAGGAGCGCAGGTCTCGCGCACCTTCTATGCTCGCGGGCAGACCGGGCAGCAGCTTCTCCTCGGCGCCTACCAGGCGCTCGAGCGGCAGGTGGCGCTGGGCAAGGTGGAGATGTTCCCGCGCCACGAGATGCAGGAGCTGATCCTCGTCGACGGCCATGCCCGGGGAATCGTCACCCGCGACCTGGTCACCGGCGAGGTGGAGGCCCACCTGGGTGACGCGGTGTGCCTGGCCACCGGGGGCTACGGCAACGCCTTCTACCTGGCCACCTATGCCAAGGGCTGCAACGGCACCGCCATCTGGCGCGCCTACAAGAAGGGCGCGGCCTTCGGGAACCCGTGCTTCACCCAGATCCACCCCACCTGCATCCCGGTCACCGGGGAGTACCAGTCCAAGCTCACCCTGATGAGCGAGAGCCTGCGCAACGACGGCCGGATCTGGGTGCCGAAGCAGAAGGGTGACACCCGTGCCCCGGGCTCCATCCCCGAGGACGAGCGCGACTACTACCTGGAGCGGATGTACCCGAGCTTCGGGAACCTCGCCCCCCGCGACATCGCCTCCCGGGCGGCGAAGCGGGTGTGCGACGAGGGCCGGGGCGTGGGGCCGGGCGGAAAGGGCGTCTATCTGGACTTCGCCGACGCCATCCAGCGCCTGGGACGGAAGACGATCGAGGAGAAGTACGGGAACCTGTTCGAGATGTACGAGCGCATCACCGACGAGGATCCGTACAAAGTCCCGATGCGCATCTACCCCGCCAGCCACTACACGATGGGCGGGCTGTGGGTGGACTACAACCTCATGTCCACCATCCCCGGCCTGCACGTGCTCGGGGAGGCGAACTTCAGCGACCACGGCGCCAATCGCCTCGGCGCGAGCGCGCTGATGCAGGGGCTGGCCGACGGCTACTTCATCATCCCCTACACCATCGGGAACTACCTCGCCTCGACCAAGCAGACCAAGCTCTCCGCCGACCACCCGGCGGTGAAGGATGCGATGCGGGCGGTGAGCCAGCGCACCGAACGCCTCCTCGGCGTCCAGGGCAAGAGCACCCCGACCCACTTCCACCGCGAGCTGGGCAAGCTGATGTGGGACCACTGCGGGATGGCCCGGAACGAGGCGGGGCTGAAGACCGCTCTCCAGCGCATTCCAGAGCTGCGCGAGCAGTTCTGGAAGGACGTGAGGGTCGTGGGAAGTGGCGCCGAGCTGAACCAGTCGCTCGAGCTGGCCGGCCGGGTGGCCGACTTCCTCGAGCTGGGCGAGCTGATGTGCCTGGACGCTCTGGAGCGCCGGGAGTCCTGCGGGGGTCACTTCCGCGAGGAGTTCCAGACCCCGGACGGCGAAGCGCTCCGCGACGACCAGAACTTCTGCCACGCCGCGGTGTGGGAGTACGCCGGCGAGGGGAAGAAGCCGATCCGGAATGTCGAGCCGCTCAGCTTCGACAACGTGCACCTCTCGGTGAGGAGCTACAAGTAAGCCCTCGCGGCGCGGCAGCTACTTGTCCTTCTCGAAGACCGCCTTGACCTTACCCTTCTTGACCGCCGCGGCGAGGGCGGCATGGTCCTTCTCGTTCTGGTCGGCGTAGGCCATCGAGAAGGCGGCGATGGCTTGGTCGAAGACGTCGCTCTTTCCCATGTAGCCGCTGAGCATCTCGGAGAGGCCGGATCGGGCATGGGCGAGGGCGAGGGCCTTCCCACACCAGGTGGCGTAGAGGTCCATCTCGGCGCGACCGAGAGTCTCCACCCGGACGCTGATCTTGATGTCCCTCAGCTGGCGGACGAAGAAGTCGCGCCTCGGGCCCCTCGTCCAGCCGAGGAACATGTCGCTCGCCGGCTGCATCATCCGGTAACCGTTCACCACCCGCTGTCCGTGGTTCGGGAAGACGCTCGCCCCCGCGTACGGCTCCAGCACCGAGGTACGCGCCTCCTTGACCTGAAGGAAAAGCGGGTCGTCCTCACCGGCCGTGTAGAGAAGCACCCAGCAGCCGGTCCCCACGCTGCCGATCCCCACCACCTTGATGGCCGCGTCGTGGAGCTCGTAGCGATCGAGGAGAGAGCGTGAAGCGGGTGTGAGCGTGTTCTTGTACCCCTCGAGCGTGTCGAGGACCACCTTCTGGACCTCGCCGGGAGTATGACCCTTGGCGTGGAAGATGGTGGGGAGCTGGTCCTTGATCAGCGGCAACGTGCCCTTGGTCTCCGCGAGCTTGGGGAAGACGTCCTCCGCGATGCTCTTCCCCCGCTCCTTCTGCAGACGCTCGATTCCCCGCTGGCGGATCTTCGGGTCCTCGATGGCGGCCACGAGCTCGTCCAGCGCGACCGCCTGGTACCAGAGCTCGAGCGTCTTCAGCTGGCTCAGGGCGGCCATGGACTCGCGGTAGCTCCGCACGCAGGTCAGGACCGCGTCCCTGGCGACCCCCTCCCGGAGACCGTTGTCCCGGCAGGCCACCACGAAGCTCGCCGCCAGGCGCTTGACGTCCCACTCCCACGGGGCAGGAAGGGTCTCGTCCAGGTCGTTGATCGAGAAGATCACCTTGCGCTCCGGGGTGGCGAATCCGCCGAAGTTGCAGAGGTGGGCGTCTCCGCAGCACTGGACCCGTACCCCGGTGTTCGGGCTGGGGGCCAGGTCGACGGCCATGGTGAGCGCCGCTCCGCGGTAGAAGGTGAACGCAGAGCGCACCATCCGACCGTGCCGCAGGGGGAGCAGCTCGGTCATCCGACCCTTCTCCGCCTCGAGAACCAGCCGCACCGGGTCCGGCCGGTCAGAGGGTGGGTTCCAGACTGCGTGCGCGACCCGGGGGCACTCCTTCCGCAGGGCTTTGCCCGCGGCGTACCTCTCCCCGCGCGACAACTGCACATGGGGCCGCCGCGTGTCCGGACTTGGCCGGGCCTGCAGCTCAGAGCGAATCCTCGGGGCAACCACTGTGGTCGAAGCCATGCGATTGACCTCCGGCGTGTCGACGCTGCAACATGCACGCCTCGGATCGCCACCTGGACGAGTGCCTTGGTGCGCAATTCGTGCGTGCATGAGCACGGGCGGCGCAGGGAGTGCCCGGAGCGTCACGCGCGGCGGGGCGCAGGAGTTGCCCGACCGCTGGCTGGTTTGCTGCAAGGTTCTCGTCGTCATCCGGCGGCACTCCGTCGCCGGGACATCACGCCCATGCAGCTCAAAGCTCTGGTCGGCGCAGGCGACCGCATCATGGCGCTCACCCTGCCCTTCGCGGGCGCCGGGCTCACCGCGAACGTCCTCTGGCCCTCCGCCTTCCGGATGGGCCTGGGAGCGGCGGGGACGTTCCTCGGGATCGCCCTGGTGTCGATCGGCGTCCCCATCTGGCTCACCGCCGTGGGGCAGATTCTCAGGGATGTCCCGGAGGGGAAACTGATCACCAGCGGGCCGTTCCGGCTCATGCTGCATCCCATCTACACCTCGGTGGCGCTGCTGGTGATCCCGGGGTGCGGGCTCCTCTTCGACTCGTGGCTCGGATTCGCGCTCGGCGCGGTCCTCTATTTCGCCTCCCGCATCTTCGCGCCGGCGGAGGAGCGGGACCTCGCCCGCGGCTTCCCCGAGGACTACCCCGCCTACCGCAAGCGCGTTCTCCTGCCTTGGCTGTAGGACGTCCCTCCTGTCGCCCTGCTTTCGTCTCCGAGAAGATGGTTCACCGGCCCCCGGCGCAAAGTTCCAGCACTCGGTTGGACGATGCGTTAGGGTCCCCGCCCGAGCCAGTTTCGAGGAGCGACCCGTGAACGTGACCCTGCACGTCTGGCGGCAGAAGGACGCCCGCAGCGCCGGCCAGTTCGTCACCTACCAGGCCACGGAGATCAGCCCGGAGATGTCCTTCCTGGAAATGCTCGACGTGGTCAACGAGGGGCTGATCCGCAAAGGCGAGGAACCGATCGCCTTCGACCACGATTGTCGGGAAGGCATCTGCGGGCAATGCGGGATGGTGATCAACGGCAATGCGCACGGCCCGCGGGTGCGGACCACCACCTGCCAGCTCCACATGCGGACCTTCAAGGACGGGGACACGCTCGTCCTCGAGCCCTTCCGGGCCAAGGCCTTTCCGGTGGTGCGGGATCTGATCGTCGACCGGAGCGCGTTCGACCGGATCATCGCCTCCGGCGGCTTCATCTCCGCTCCCATCGGCGCCGCCCCGGACGGGAACGCCGTCCTGGTCCCGAAGGAGAACGCGGACCTGGCCATGGACGCCGCGGCCTGCATCGGCTGCGGAGCCTGCGTGGCCGCCTGCCCCAATGCATCGGCCATGCTCTTCACCGCGGCCAAGGTTTCCCACCTGGCGCTCCTTCCCCAGGGGCGCCCGGAGGCCACCGAGCGGGTGCGGAAGATGATCGCCCAGATGGATGCCGAGGGCTTCGGGAGCTGCACCAACCATGGGGAGTGCGAGGCGGTGTGCCCGAAGGGGATCAGCCTGGGGAACATCGCCCGGCTGAACCGCGAGTACCTGAGGGCCAGCCTGGACTGGGGTCGGCGCGCGGCCGGCTCCGGCGGCGGCCCGGGCTAGCGCCTCACCGCGGCGTCGGCACGCAGGGGGTGACGTCCATCACCGTCGCCACCTGGTAGCTGAGCGGGAAGGTCGGGCCTCCGTCGGTGGAAAGGTTGTACGTCCCGCCGGACGGGGTCCCTGAGGACAGGACCAGGTCGTAGCCCACCTGCCCGGAGATGATCGTCACCGGCGCGCCGCCGTCCGCGGCCGCGGCGGTCATCCGGAAGTCGACGGCCCGAATGGTGGCCCCATCGCCGTTGAGGTTGGTCGGGGTGTACTGGGTGCCGTTGAGGACGAAGCCGGAGAAGTCGGCGAAGTTCTGGTAGGTGATCGTGACGTTGGGACTGAGCAGACTGTCCACGCCGATGTTCAGCGTGCCGGAGAGCGTCCCGTTGAAGGTGGCCGGGGTGGTGTACTGGATGATTGCCGGCCCGTTGAAGCCGAGGATGCGTGTCTCGGAGCTGATCACCGACAGCTGGAAGACGCGCAGCACGCACTCCGCCTCCGGCTCCGTCGTCGCCTTGAGCCCGGCCAGCGCCTCGGGAAAATAGGCGAACGAGCCGAGCGGAGGGTCGCCGGTGAGGGTGAGCACCCCGCCGTCGCGGACGTACCCGTAGGTGGCTCCGGCGTCGATGTCGAAGCGCTGGGTGCCGGTTCGCTGGGTGACCGGGAGGCTGTACTGCTGCTGCCACACGTACTTCTGGTTGGCCGTGAGGGTGACCTCGTTGCCGTTGAAGAAGTAGGTGCCGGTGAGGATCATCGACGACTGGTCACGGGCGACGGTGGTGAGCGTGAAGGGAGCGGTGAAGCCACCGTCGGCGGCGGCGAAGACGATGAGGGTGGTCTTCTCCGGGGTGGTCTGGATCCAGGTGGGCTGGTCACCGAGCGAGATGGTGGTGTCCAGGGCCTGGCCGATGATCTGGTACGGGCCGAGGCAGGCGAGGCCGCCTGCCCCGACCAGCCCGGCGGCGAGGAGGAGCGTCCGGATCCTCATTGCAGGTCCACCCCCACCAGAGCGCCGACGCTGACGGCGTAGCCGACGGAGAGGTCGCCCCCGTGGAGGAGGTCGAGGAAGTCCACCGCGCCTGTACTGAAGGCCCCCAGGCTGACCGGGCCGGAGCCGACACGCCAGCGGAGGACGGCGCTCACCCCGAGCCCCATGGTGAAGCTGTTGAAGTCGGCGTAGCCGTTGTTGTTGCCGATGCGCTTTCCCTTCATTGCCACGCCGTCGAGGTGCGGCCCGAACCCGAGGTCCAGCTGGAGCGCCGGGGGGAAGCACACCCGGCGCGAGGCGGCGAACACGGCGTCGATGCCCCAGGCGCTGGTGTAGAAGTCACCCACGGTGAGGTGCGTCCCGTTCTGGTAGGCGGTCACCGGGAAGTAGGCGGTGAACGTTCCCTGGAAGCCCCACACGCCGCCCAGGGTGGCGACGTAGCTGAGGGCCGGCCCCTGCAGCGTGGAGGTGTTGCCCTGCTTGGTGTCGATGATCATCACCTGGTAGCTCGGGCCGAGGGTGTGCTGGGCTTCACCACGGGCCGGGGCGGCGGCCAAGAGCCCGCCGATCACCGCCCCACAAAAGAGGTGCCCTTGCCGCAGAGAACCCTCCCCGGGGGACGATCTAGGGGACGATCGGAGGCACGGCAAAGGAAAACCGACGGCGCCCCGGTGATCAGCACCCGGGGTGTGTGTTGGTGTGATGCGTCAGGCCAGCACCGGCTTGATGTCCACGACCGGCGTTCCATCGATGGCTTCGATCGGTCCGATGCGCAGGCGGTTCCGCTCGATGGCGCGCACGATGACGGGGTGAAGGCCGAGCGGATTCGGTCGATCCGGAGATCGCGTGGCGAAGACGCCGGTGAGCGGATTGCGTGGATCGGACCGGAGATGAACCCGGAGCACGTCGCGGCGCGCGCGGTGAAACCAGGTGATGACGATGAGCCGGTCGCCGACGGCGAGGCCCCGAAGGCCCCTCTCCGCCCACCGGTGGACCTCGAGCCAGGCATCGGGGGCGCCCTCGGAGCCCTGCTTCGGCGCTTCGCGTCGCGACCGGAGCTCGGATCGGATCACGCCCACCGGCCGCAGCCAGCCCCCGGGCACGGGAGCCGCTGTCCTCGCGGCCCTCATCGCGGCGCGTTCCCGGCCAGGAGCGCCTCGCCGTCGCGCACCCAGTCCGCAGCGTCCCGCTCGGTGCCCGCCGCCACCGCCGCGCGCGCCAGCTCCAGTCCGCGCTGGGCCGCGGCCTTCGAGGCGGCCTCATCGCCGGTGACGAGGAGAGCCTCGGAGAGGGCGAGCTGATTGGGGGCGAACTCGGGGAACAGGGCGACTGCCTGCCGGGCGGCGGCCAGCCCCGCCTCCTGGTCGCCCGGGCCGATCGGCCAGCCGGGCGCGCGCACCAGCACCAGCGCCAGGACGCGAGCCGGTCCGGCGTGGTCCTGCCGTGGGTCCTGGCTGTTGGCTCGGCGCAGCAGCTCGACCATGGTGGTGAGCCCCTTGGTGGCGGTGGTCGGGCGCTCCCGCGCCTGAACGCCGAGGGCCAGTGCCAGAGCGTAGTCGCAGGCCGCGGAGGTGGGTGCCGCCTGCTGGCAGCGCTGGCCCGCCTCGACGGCCTCCTCGGTCAGGGCGCGCCGAACGTCCGCCGACGGCTCGTGCTGGGTCTTGGCGGCGGCTGTCCTGGCCTGGGCCGCCAGCGCCTGGGGGTCCGCCGGTTGGGCGCCGGGCGCCGGGGGCGGCAGCTGCTGAAGCGGCGCTGCACAGGCCGCTGCGCCGAGGAGGAGAGCCGCGGGCAGGCGCCTCACTTGGTCCGCCCCGCCAGCTTGCGCGCTGCCTCCAGTGCCGTCTGGTCGAGGGGCATGAAGCGCACCACCCGGATGCCGTCGAGGGCCGCGGCGCCGCCCGGGTCGCCGGGGAGCGCCAGGAGCGCCTTCTCCAGCGCGGCCCAGCGTGCGGCGCTGAGATGGCCTGCCACGGTGCTCACCACCGCCGCCGGAAGCGGCTCGGACCGGGTGACCACGTCCAGCTCGGCGGCGAAGGGAAGCGTGGGCAGCGCGTTGCCCTGAGCGCCGTCGAGCAGCACCGCCACGTTCTCGCCGGCGACCACGCGGCGCAGCGCCGAGAGCACCTGGGCGGACTCCACCACCGGCGTGGACTCGGGCAGCCGCCAGGCCGGCCCGAGCACGCCGCGGACGAAGCCCGGCGCATATCCGGCGATGGAGACCACCGTCATCCCGGCCAGGTCGGCCGGCTTCGACACCCGGCCCTTCTTCGCCACCAGCGTCCAGCGTTCGGTGGGACCGAGCCCCTTCTGCAGTACTTGAAGCCGGGCGGTCATCCCCAGCGCGGCGCCGTGTTCCAGAAAATAGGGCAAGGGGACCATCGACACCGACGCCGGGCGGATGCGGGTGAGGCCCTCCTTCTCCGTCGGAACGTAGCTGGCCACCACCTGCCCCGGGGACCAGCCGGCCGCCTTGGCCACCGCGGCGGCGAAGGCGTCCATCGAGGGCTGGGCCTCGGCAGTGGAGCCCGGGTAGCCCGGGGCGCAGGCGACGAAGGTGACCGGCGGGTCGGGGGCCGCCGGCGCGGAGACGGCGGCGAGGACACTGGCCAGGGCGAGGGTTGCTCGGCGCATGGCCGGACTCTACCCCGTGCTACCGTGCGCCCGGCGTGGCTTCCCGCTCCCGCCTCGAGCGCGTCTTCGCCCGGATCGTGGCCCTGCGCGTCCCGATCCTCGTCCTCTACGCGATTCTCGTCCCGGCTGCGGCGGCCCTGGCCACGCGCATCCCCTCGGAGGGGGCCATCTTCGGACTGGTCATGCGCGATGACCCGGACTGGCTGGCCACCCGTGATTTCCAGAAGGTCTTTCCCGAGGGCCAGTTCGTCCTCCTCCTCCTCGAGTCGAACGACCCCTTCCAGCCGGCGGCGCTGGCCGACGCCGATGCCCTGGCGGCGGCGCTGGCCAGGGTGCCGGGGGTGACGGTGGTCTCCGCCATCGACACCTGGCGCAGGGCCCACCCGGAATTCACCCCCACGCCGGAAGGCGTCCAGGCGCTGCGGCGCTTCGCCACCGTCAACACCCTGCTTCGCAAGCAGGGACTGGTCGGAGACCGGTTCCTGGGCCTGGTGGTGGGCTTCCCGTCGGACGGCGCAAAGGCCCGGGACGCGCGCCTGGCCAGCATCGACCGGGCCATCTCTGCCACCCCCCACGCCGCGCTGACCGGCGTCCGCAGGGTGGGCGCTCCCTACGTGGAGTCGTGGATCGAGCGCGAGTCCGGGCAGGCGTCGCTCCGCTGGTTCCCCGTCTTCGGCGTCCTGGTGGTGGGGCTGGCGCTCTTCCTCTACCGCTCGGTTCGCTCGCTGCTCGCCATCCTGCTCGCGCTGGGCGCGACGGTGGCGCTGGCCATGGGAGCCGGCCAGCTGCTCGGTTTCTCCGCCACCCTGGTCTCGGCGGTGGTGCCGCTCACGGTGATGGTCACCGCGCTGGCCTCGCTCGTCTACCTGCACTCCCGCTTCGTGGACCAGCCGGAGGGCGTCGGCGTCGACGAGCACCAGCTCCATGCCCTGGCCAACAAGTTCCTTCCGGTGACCGCCTCCAGCGTGGCGGCGGTGCTCGGCTTCTCCGCGCTGGTCGTCTCCCGCATCCGCCCCATTCGCCAGATGGGGCTCTGGACGGCGGCCGGCCTGGCCATCGGCTGGGTGGTGGCCTTCACCCTCTTCCCGGCGCTGCAGAAGACTCTGCGCACGCCCACCGGGCGCACCGTCCCCATCCGCTCCGCGCTCTACGACCGGGTCTCCCAGGCGCTCCCCGGCTTCACCTTTCGCTGGCGCTGGCCGCTGGTGGTGGCGGCCCTGCTGCTCTCGGCGTCGGGGCTGGTGGCTCTGTTCGGCTTCCCCGGACGGGTGCAGCCGATGCAGCTCGGTGTCGACTCGCTGGACTACGTCGACCCGAGCCTGGCCATCCACCGGGACATGGTCTTCTTCCGCGACCACGTCGCCGGGCTCAACGTGGTGCGGGTGTGGGTGACCACCCCGGCCGGCGCGATCGTCGACCCGGAGGTGCTCCGGGGGCTCGACCGGTACACCACCGCGGTCGAGGCGCTGCCCGGCGTCTCGTCGGTGGTCGGGCCCACCACCTTCCTGCGCATGCGCCGGGCCCTGGCCGGAGAGAGCGAGCAGCTTCCTCAGGATCCGGCCGCTTTCGCCCGGCTGGCCGGCGACGTGGAGCAGCTGCTCCTCACCCAGCCCGAGCTGCGCAGCTTCATCGACGTCAAGACGCTCTCCAACGCCCAGCTCACCGTGCTCCTGGTGGGTAGTAAGGAGGCCGAGTACCAGGCGATGGCCCGGGAGCTGCGCAGGACCTGGGACGCCACGGTGGGGAGCGACCCCGCCTTCCGCGGCGCCGGCATCCGCGTGGTGGGCGAGTCCATCCTTCAGGCCAAGGTGGGCTCGAGCCTGGTGCCGACGCTGACCGAGAGCTTCAGCCTCACCGCGGCCCTCATCTTCGCCGCCTTCCTGGTCGTCTTCAGAAGCCCGATGGCGCGGCTGATGGCGATGATCCCCTCGGTGTTCGCCATCCTGGTCACCTTCCTGGGAATGCGCCTCTTGGGCGGCTCACTCAACGTGGCCACCATCCTCATCGCCACCACCGTGCTCGGCACCACCGAGAATGACCAGATCCACTTCTTCCACCACCTTCAGGAGGGCGAGGGCCGGGGGTTCGAGGCGGCGATGCGCCACGCCCTGCGCATCTCCGGGCGAGCCATCGTCTTCGCCACGCTGATCAACGCCGCCGGCTTCCTGGGGCTGGCCCTCTCCCGCTTCCCTCCCCTGCGCCAGTTCGGCCTGGTCACCGCCTCCGCTTTCTTCCTGGCCATGCTGGCCGACTTCACCGCGTTGCTCGGCTCGCTCTGGCTCATGCGGCGCGAGCGGCCGCTCCACTAGCTCCCGCGGGCCGGGCCACGCGCTGGTAGACGGCCTCCAGCTTGGCCACCGAGGCCTCCAGCCGGAGGCCCTCCGCCGCCGCCAGGCTCGCCTGCCGCGCCGCGGCCAGCTCCTCCGGGTGCTCGACCAGCTGGTCGATGCGGCCCCAGAGCGCATCGACGTCGCCGGCGGGGAAGCGGAAGTCCTCGCCGATAGCCAGGGTGCTGGCGGCGCTCTTCGGCGCCCGCGCCACCAGGGTGGGGAGGCCGACGCCCAGGGCCTCGAGGAGCGCCATGCCCTCCAGCTCCACGTCGGCGGCGTGGACGAGCAGGTCGGCGGAGCGCATCAGGGCAGGCATGTCTTCCTCCTCGATGACGCGGAGCTCGGCCGGCAGCGGCAGCGTGGCCGAAAGCCGCCGCAGCCGGTCCTCCTCCGGACCCCTTCCGCAGAGGACGAGCTGGATGCGCGACGCGTGGCGCGAGCGGCGCACCGCCTCGATGATGACGTCGAGCCGCTTCTCCGTCGCCAGCCGGGAGACGCTCAGGACCAGGAACCGGCCCCGGTAGCGGGCCTCGCGCTCGGCCGGCCCGGGGTGGAACTGGGGCGGAATGCCGTTGGTGATGACGTCGGCCGGGACGGTGAGCCCGTGGCGCCGCAGCTCGGCCAGCCCGAAGGCGGTGGGGCAGACCACGTGATCGGCGCGGCCGTAGAGGGCAGAGATGAAGAACCGCCAGGTCCGGTCCATGAGCCACTCGGAGCGGAGGCCGATGTTGTGGAACAGGTTCTCCGGGAGGACGTGCGAGGCGGCCACCACCGGCGTCCCCAGCCGCTTCGCCAGGGTGGTGGCCCGGATGCCGAGATAGAAGGGGAACTGGACGTGGAGCACGTCCGCGCGGCGCAGGATGGGCTCGAGGCGGGCCCGCGACGGCCAGGCGAAGATGAAGCCCATCTCGCGCATCACCCGGCCGAAGGGCGGGATGGTGAAGCGGGGCAGCCCGACCAGCCCCTCGCGGCTCGGGCCGCCGGCGATGACCGTCACCTCGTGGCGCTCCCGCAGCGCCTCGACGAAGCGCCTGGCGGAGATGACGCCCCCGGTCTTCACGCCGTCGAACATGTCCACGGCGTAGGCGATGTGCAGGCGGCGGGGTGCGGACATTGGGCGACGGCCCTTTCAGTCTCAAGGGCGTGGATTCGTCAAGGGATTGATCGCGCCGGTAGGTGCCGGGAAGAACATTGACTCCCGGGCCCTGGAGCTGGACCCGGGGTACCTGAGCCGGATCCTCTCCGTCTTCCGGCGGCGGGGCTGGTCCGGAGCGAGCCATCCGCGGAGGACCGGCGGCAGTCCGTCCTCGCCCTCACCCCCGCCGGCCGGCGCGCCTTTGCCCGGCTGGACGCTCGAGCGGACGCCCAGGTCCGCCGCTTGCTCGAGCGCCTCGATGGAAGGCGGCGGGTGGAGCTGGTCCGGTCCCTGGAGACGGCCGAGCGGCTGCTCGGGCCCGAGCCGCTGCGCCCGGGCGTGGTGGTGCTGCGCTCGCACCGCCCGGGCGATCTGGGGTGGATCGTCGAGCGCCACGGGGCGCTCTACGCCCAGGAGTACGCCTGGGACGAGCGCTTCGAGGCCCTGGTGGCCTCGGTGGTGGCCGACTTCGGGCGCGCGCACGACCCGCGGCGAGAGGCATGCTGGATCGCCGAGCGCGACGGCGAGCGGCTGGGGTCGGTGATGCTCGTCCGGGAGGCGAAGGACGAGACGCGCGCCCGCCTGCGTCTGCTCCTCGTCGAGCCCGCTGCCCGGGGCGCCGGCCTGGGTAAGCTGCTGGTGGAGACGTGCCTCACGTTTGCCCGCAGCGCCGGGTACGGGTCCGTCGTCCTCTGGACCCAGTCCGTGCTCCTCGCCGCGCGGGACATCTACGCCCGCCTCGGTTTCCGAAAGGTCTCCGAGGAGCCGCACGCCGGGTATGGCAAGCCGCTCGTCTCCGAGACCTGGGAGCTGGTGCTCTGACCGCACCCCCGCCCGCCCCTTAACCGAGTCAGCCGGTGAGGGTTCTCACCCCGTTCCCGAAGGTGGTCGTGGCTCGACTCGAGTCCCCCGCTGGTCGAGCCCCGGGCGTGCCGCCGCTCCCATCGGAGGAGCGCGCGGCGCCCCGGTCTCTTCAGCGAGCCACCAGGAGCAGCCAGGGCGTGCCGACCGCGACGAAGACGAGCAGGCAGAAGCCCGTGGTCAGTGCGCCCAGCCGGTACAGCTCGCGCTGCGTCAGGTAGCCGCTGCCCACGAAGATGACGTTCTGGCTCCCCCCCTGCGGGGTGAGGCTCGAGAAATAGCTGCTGGCGAAGAGCAGCGAGAAGACCATCAGGGAGACGGGGACGCCCGACCGGAGGCCGACGTCGGCGAAGACGGCGAACAGCGCCAGGACCTGGGACGACTGGCTGACGAACAGGTAGTGCATCAGCACGTAGAGCAGGAGCAGGGCGAAGAAGGCCGCCGGCCAGGGGATGCCGGAGAGCATCTGGGCCAGCCGCTCGCCCACGTACCCCATGAAGCCCAGCTCGGCGAGCTGGCCGCTCAGGGCAAAGAGCACCGCCAGCCAGAGGAAGGTGGCCAGCGAGTCGCCCTCGCGGGAGATGTCTTCCAGGGTGAGGACGCTCGTCGCCAGGAGCCCGCCGAGGCCGGCGAAGGCGACCGCCGTCCCGTCCAGGCCGATGGCCTTGCCCAGCACCCATCCGGAGACCATCAGGGCGAAGGCCACCGCGACCACCTTCTCGTCCCGGCTGAGTGGGCCCATCGACCGTAGGATTTTGTGGGCGGCCCGCGGGGCCTCGGGCGTCGCCTTCACGTCCGGAGGAAAGAGCCGGTAGAGGAGCAGCGGCAGGAGGGCGATGGCGGTCAGCGCCGGGACACAGGACGCGACCAGCCACGTCCCGAAGTCGATCTTCAGCCCCATGTGCTCGGCGATCTCCACCCCGATCGGATTGGCGGAGGTGGCGGTGAGCCACAGCGCGGAGGAGACGCTCAGACTGGCCATGCCGGAGAACATGAGGTAGCCGCCCAGCCTTCGCCGCACCGGGTGGTCTGGCTT
>Ga0335083_10003464_pt1 | contig 20478 bp, 21 predicted proteins | sample Lox_Sample_42_FD_206716 | JGI IMG/M metagenome (GOLD analysis project Ga0335083, IMG submission 206716) | Soil microbial communities from Loxahatchee National Wildlife Refuge, Florida, United States - Lox_Sample_4.2 | ecosystem: Environmental > Terrestrial > Soil > Wetlands | place: USA...
ACCGCATGGCTCGACGCAAAAGCACGATTGGCCACGATCCATTGTCCGACATGAAGCCCGTTGCGCGCGCGGCGTCGGCAGCTGCCAGGCGGACCGCTTCCACGCCCGCGCGCGTGCCGACACCGGCCGCCGTGCCTGCACCCGTCTCCGCCAGCACGGTGCCTGCGGCCACATCCACCACCGCGCTCGTGCCGGTCGTTTCGGTCCACCATGAGGCCCACCCCCGGCCGAGCCATGAGGAGACCGAGGCCATGGCCGTGGTGCGGAGCTACTACGGCTGGTCCGCGGCGGCGGGCCTGCTGCCGCTGCCCTGGTTCGACCTCGCCGCGATCGTCGGCGTGCAGATCCGCATGCTGCAGAAGATCGCGCACATCTATCGCAAGCCCTTCCCGGCCCATCAGGCGCGGCCGATGCTGATCGCGCTGATGAACGGCACCGGCAGCATGCTGGTGGCGGGGCCGGCCTTCAGCATCATCAAGGCGGTGCCCTTCATCGGACCGGTCGCCTCGCTGTTCACCCTGCCCGCGCTCGCCGCCGCCTCGTGCTACGCGACGGGCCGCGTCTTCATTCAGCATTTCGAGATGGGCGGCACCTTGCTCGACTTCAATCCGGCCGAGACGCGCGCCTACTACAACCGCCAGTTCGAGGCGGCGCGCGCCCGGGCAGTCTGAGCCATGCGCCACGTCGCCATCGCCAACCAGAAGGGCGGCGCGGCCAAGACGACGACCACGGTCAACCTGGCGGCCGCGCTGGCCGAGAGAAAACGCAAGGTGCTGGTGGTCGATCTCGACCCGCAGGGCAACAGCACCGACTGGCTGGGCGTCGTCGGCGCCACGCAGGGCGTGTTCGAGGTGCTGACCGGGCAGGCGACGCTGGCCGAGGTCGCCGTCGCCTCGTCGACAGCGGGCATCGCCGTCGTGCCGGCGACCAAATCGCTCCAGGGCATCGAGCGCGCGCTCGCCGCCGAGGTCGGCTCGGAGCTGTCGCTGCAGCGTGCGCTGCGCGCGCCCGACCTCGCGGGCTGGGACTATGTGCTGATCGACACGCCGCCCACGCTCGGCATCCTGACCTTGAACGGCCTCGCGGCGGCGCGCGAGCTGATCGTGCCGGTCGAGACGCACGTGCTGGCGCTGCAGGGCGTGGCGCAGCTGGTCGAGACCTTCATCGCCGTGCGCGAGCGGCTGAACCCCGGCCTCAGCATCGCGGGCGTCGTGGCCTGCCGGGTCGACAGCCGCACGCGCCATTCCGGCGACGTGGTCGAGCGTCTGCGCGACACCTTCAAGGGCACGATGTACCGAACCGAGGTGCGCGAGAACATTCGCCTCGCCGAGGCGCCCTCCTTCCGCCAATCGATCCTCGACTACGATGCGCATTGCTCCGGCGCCGCCGACTATCGCGCGCTGGCGGCGGAAGTGGTGAGGCAGGAGGCCTGAGCCTCGATCCGCCACTCTCCCTTGAGAGCGAGGGCAGCCCCTTGGATCAGCCCGCGCCGCCGCAGCTCCCGCGCCTTCGCACTGCCTCGCTCGAGCGCCTGCACCGCGATCTCGGCCGGCAAGTCGCCCACCGCGACCGTCACTGCCAGTTCGCCGAGATCGCTGTCGGGGTCGAGCGACAGGGCCGATTGCCGTTCGATCGCCGGATGGTCTGCGTCCACCGCATTGGCGATCACCGTCGCTGCCGCATCGGCCATCGCCGCCGTGGACGCGAGCACGGTCACCGAATCGGCGATGCCGAGCGAGAAGGACCGGCCGCCCCAGCCCGAGGTCGCGAGGCCGCGCACGGGGCTGTCGTATGCGAGCTCGACGGCGCCATCGAGCGCCGCCACGAAGATGCCGGCGCGCAGGCTGTGGCCGGGCGCCAGATGGATCGCGATATCGCCGCCGTCGTTCACATAGGCCTTGTCGAGCGTGCGGCCGGCCAGCATCGCCTGCAGCATCTCGTCCGCGACGGAGCCCGCGACCGCGGCCATGGGCGTGATGTACTGCGCGCGATGAGCCCACACGGCCTCCACCATGCGCCGCGCCACCGGCCCGTGCAGCAGCGGATAGGCGTCGCCCACCGGCCGGCGCAGCAGCGGCAGCTCCTGCACGAGGGTCGGCAGGATATCGCCGAAGCGCGCGATGGCCTGGCGATAGGCCGCCTCGACCTCGCGGCGCGCGCCAAAGGCCTCGACGATCAGATCGATCGGCCCGTGCTGCAGGTGCAGACGGCCGTCGGGCAGGAAGGCGCCGCTCATTCCAGCCTGACCTTGTGCCGGCTGAGCACGTCTTCCAGCGTCACGGCGCGCGAGGCATAGCCGCCCAGCGCCGCATAATCCTCGGCGCGCAAGGTGAACTCGATGGGCGCGACCAGGGCCGGCGTCGGCACATAGCCGAAGCTCTTCTCCGGCATCTTCGCCACGTCGACCATCAGGGTGATGCCGCCGCCCGGCCAGACATAGGCCGGCACGCCGCCCAAGGTGACCTTGGTGAGCGTGTCGCGCACGGAACGCGTGAGCCGCACGGGATTTTCCGTCACGCCCGCACGCAGCGAGCCGCCGGCGCCGGCCATGAACAGCACGGTGCAGAGCGCCGGCTCGCAATTCTCGGCGATGCGCTCGACCACCTTGGCGACCGGCGCAGGCATGGCGGCGGGTTGCGGCCTGAGCTCGCGGTCGAGCTCGAACCAGGCCGAATGCTCGCCCGTGGTCGAGACCATGAGCAGGCGCAGGCCCGGCCACGCGGTCTTGGGATCGATCTTCTCGATGATATCGAGCGGGTCGGAGACGTCGGTGCCGCCCCAGCCCAGTCCCGGCTGCGCCACCTGGAAATAGCGGCCGGCGGTGCTCTTGCGTCCGCGCACGCGGATGCCGGCGGGCTTCATGTCGAGGAAGCGGCCGCCCTGATGCTCGGAGAGCACGCCCGTGATGTGGTCGTCGACCACGATCACCTCGTCGACATGGTCCTTCCATTGCGGCGCGAACATGCCGATCGCGGCCGAGCCGCAGCCCACGCGCATGCGCTCTTCCAGCGTGCCGTTCACCACGGGCGGCTTGTCGGCCTGCACCAGCACCGTCGAGCCGCCGTCGATGGCAAGCTCGACGGCTTCCTTGTTGCAAAGGGCGAGCAGCGCCTCGCAGGTGACGACGCCTTCCTTCTTGCTGCCGCCGGTCAGGTGATGCACGCCGCCCAGCGACAGCATCTGCGAGCCGTACTCGGCCGTGGTGACATGGCCCACCGCCTCGCCCTTCACCCGCACCGCCGCCTGCTCGGGGCCGAGATAGCGGTCGGTGTCGATCTTCACCTTGACGCCGCAGTAGCTGAAGATGCCCTCGGTCACGACCGTCACCATGTCGACACCCTCGGGCTTGGACGAGACGATGAACGGCGCGGGCTTGTAGTCCGGATAGGTCGTGGTGGCGCCGATGCCCGTCACGAAGGCGCCTTCACCTTTGCCCAATTCGCCTGACCAGGCGTTGCTGCCCTCGACGAAAGCCACGCGGGCGAGATCGGGCTTGGCCAGCAGGACCAGCGGATCGACGCGGACCAGCGTGCCGTTCTCGTTGGCATAGCGGTCGCAGGCGCCGGCGCGGCCGGGCCGGATGCGGCACAGCACCGGACAGGCGTCGCAGCGCACGATGCCGGCACTGCGTTCTGAATCGGAGAGCGAGAGATCGTCGTCGCTCATGCCTTGTTCTCCTTGGCCAGGATCGCGGCGCGGAGCCGATGCGGCAGCAGCGGCACGCGGGTCGCGCGCACGCCCGTGGCGTGATGGACCGCGCCCAGGATGGCGGGCGCCGTCGGCACCAGCGCCGGCTCGCCGATGCCCTTGGCGCCCGAGGGGCCGAGCGGCTCGCGGTCCTCGATCAGCAGGCTCTCGACCTCCGGCACGTCGCCCACGGTCGGGATCAGATAGTCGTGCAGGTTCTCCGTGCGGCCGGGCAGATATTCTTCCATCAGCGCCAACCCCAGCCCCTGCGCGATACCGCCCTCGATCTGGCCCTCGACCAGCGTCGGATTGATCGCCTTGCCGACATCGTGCGCGGCCACGATGCGCAGCACCTTCACGGTGCCGAGCTCGGTGTCGACCTCGACCGTGGCGATCTGCGCCGCGAAGGCATAGGTCGCGTACGGCACGCCCTGGCCATCCTTGTCGAGTGGCGTGGTCGGCGGATCGAAGGCGCCCTCGCCCAGCAGCGGGCCGAGCCTGGCGAGATCGAGCGCATGGACGATGCCGCCATCGCTCACCTTCAGCGTCGCGCCCTCCAGCACGAGCGTGGCGTCGGGGCCGGCATTAGCGAGGCGCAGGATCTGCTGGCGGAGGTCGCGGCCGGCGAGCTCGGCCGCCTTGCCCGAGACGAAGGTCTGGCGCGAGGCCGAGGTCTTGCCCGCGTCGGCGGTGAGATCGGTGTCGCCGGTCACGAGCTCGAACCGGTGCGCGGGCAATCCGAGCGCGTCGGCGGCGATCTGGGTCATGATGGTGTTGCTGCCCTGGCCGATATCCAGCGCGCCGCTGTAGAGCGTCAAGGTGCCGTCGGCCGCGATGCCGACCCGCATGCGCGAGGGATTCGACATCGAGGTGTTGCCGATGCCGTACCACATGCAGCCGATCCCGATGCCGCGACGCTTCGGGCCCTTCTTGCCGTTGAAAGCGGCGATCTCCGCATGCGCCTTCCGCCAATGCGGCCGGAGCGCCTCCAGGCACTGGGCGAGCCCGGCCGAATGCTCGAGCTTTTGCCCGCAGGCCGTGACATCGCCGGCCCTGAGCGCGTTGCGATGGCGGAACTCCAGCCGGTCGAGGCCGAGCTTGTCGGCCAGCGCGTCCATCATCGCCTCGTGGGCGATGGCGGCCTGGGGCACGCCGAAGCCGCGGAAGGCACCGGCCGGCGGGCCGTTGGTGAAGAAGGCCTCGCCCCAGGTTCTTGCACGCGGCACCGCGTAGGGCCCCATGGCATGGACGGGCACGCGGTTGGCGACGGTCGGCCCCCACGAGGCGTAGGCGCCGGTGTCGAAGGTCGCGGTCACGTCGCAGGCAAGCAGCTTGCCGTTCGCGTCGCAGCCGAAGCGCGCCGTCACGCGCGCGGGATGCCGCTTGGTCGACGCAGCCATGCTCTCGGGCCGCGTATAGACGAGAGCGACCGGCCGGCCGAGCGTCCACGCGGCCACGGCGATCAGGGGCTGGACCGAGAGATCGAGCTTGCCGCCGAAGCCGCCGCCGCAGGCGGTCGGCACGATGCGCACGGCCTCGGGTGGGAGCCGCATGAGGTTCGCGATCTCGTCGCGGTCCATATAAGGCGTCTGGGTCGAGGCGTGGATCTCGAGGCGATCGCCCACCCTGCGCGCCCAGCCGGCCTCGGGCTCGATATAGGCGTGCTCGACGAAGGCCGTCTCGAACGTGCCCTCGGCCACGGCAGCGCAGGATGCGAAAGGATCGTCGATCCAACGATGCTTCACGCCACCGTCGAGCAGCAGGTTCCGGGGCTTGTCGGCCTGAACCAGCGGTGCGTCCGAAGCCGTCGCGGCATCGACGCCGAACAGCGGTGGTTCGACCGTCCACCGGATCGGCACCTCGGTATCGCGGATGGCCAGCACCGTCGCGCGGTCGCCGACCAGCGCCACGACCGCCTCGCCGCGATAGCGCACCTGGCCGTCGGCCAGCACCGGCTGGTCCTTCACGTCGGGATAGATGCCGTAGCCGTTGAACGGCACGTCGGCCGCCGTGAGCACGGCCGTGAGCTTGGCGCGCAACGGTCCGAGGTCGCCCAGGGTGAAGCGGGCGCGGGCATGCGGCGAGCGCACGACGCGAATCCAGAGCGCATCGGCCGGCACAGTGTCGGCGCCGAACAGGTCGCCGCCGGTGACCTTGGGCACGCCGTCCAACCGTGCGATGCGGGCACCGATGGCGGCGCCGGCCGGCGGAATGACCGCTTCGGCGGCACAAGCAACCTGCATCACCGCCTCGACGATCTTGCCATAGCCGGTGCAGCGGCAGAGCACGCCGCCCAGCGCATCCTCGACCTGCCGGCGCGTCGGCCGCTGATCGAGGGCGAGCAGGTCCTGCGCCGCCATCAGCATGCCGGGCGTGCAGATGCCGCACTGCGCCGCGCCATGCGCCAGGAAGGACTTTTGCAGCGCATCGAGACTGCCGTTCGCCAGGCTTTCGACCGTCTCGATGGTGCGGCCCTGCATCTGGCCCATCGCCACCAGGCAGGCGCAGACCTGCCGCCCGTCCAGGCGCACCGTGCAGGCGCCGCAGTCGCCCGCGTCGCAGCCGACCTTCGTCCCGGTCAGCCCGAGGTCGTCGCGCAGCGCCGCGGCGAGCCGCGTCACGGGCGGGCCGGACCAGTCGGCCGCCTTGCCGTTCAGGGTGAAGGCCACCTTCACGACGCGAAGCCCGACAGCAGGCGCCGCAACAGCGTGACGCCGGCATCGATGCGGTAGGCCGCGCTGCCGCGCACATCGTCGATGGGCTCGAGCGGTGCCAGATGCGCTCCCTCGACCCGATCGCCGAGGCGCGCATCGAGGGGCGCACCGGCGAGGGCCGCTTCGAGCGCGGGCAAGCGTTGTGCCACTTCCGAGCAGGCGCCCATGGCGATGCGCGCACGGGCGACCTTGCCGTCGTCGATCTCGAGCGTGGCGGCGGCCATGGCGATGGAGATCACGAGATAGCGCCGCGCGCCGAGCTTGAGGAACGCGCTCCGTGCCGGGTGCGTGGGCTTGGGCACATGGATCGCGATCACGATCTCGTCGGCGGCGCGCGCGGTGCGACGGTTGCCGATGATGAAGGAGGAGAGCGGCAGCAGGCGTCGTCCCGTCGGACCGGCAAGCTCGACCTCGGCATCGAGCGCCAGCAGCGGCGGCACGCCGTCGGCGGCGGGCGAGGCGTTGCAGAGATTGCCCGCGATGGTCCCGGCATTCTGGATCTGCCGGCCGCCGACCTCGCGCGCGGCCTGCTTCAGCCCGTCGAACAAGGGCGGCAGGTGGGCCTCGATCAGCTCCGACCAGGTCGCCGTGGCGCCCAGCCGCCAGCCGTCCGCTGTCGGGCGAATGCCCCGCAAGTCGGCGATGCCGCCGATATCGAGCACATCCTCCTCGATCGCCCGGCCGACCCGCGCCGGGTAGAAATCCGTGCCCCCGGCCAGCACCGTCCAGGGCCGCGACAGGGCCGCCAGCGCTTCTTCCAGGGAGGTCGGACGGAGGTAATCGGCCATATCGTTCGTGTACGTACGATCTCGGCCGAGTCTAGGCGAGGATGAAGAAGCTGTCCCGCCTCAAATGATCTTGTTCAACAGCTCGCTGAGCTGGCGCTGCTCGAGACTGGTGAGCGGCTTCAACGTCTCACGCGAGACGGCCGGTCCGTTCAGCATGAGCTTCGCGGTCACGCGCTGGCCTTCGGTCGTGAGGCTGAGCAGCGTGCGGCGCGCATCGCCGGGATCGGGACGCGAGTCGACCAGCCCGCGCTCCTTCAGGCGACGCACGACACCCTGCATCGTCGCCTTGTCCATACCGACCAGCCGGCCGAGCAGGTTCTGCGAGAGCTCGCCGTACTCGCTGAGCTTCGCCATGCTCGAATACTGAGTGGGCGTGATGTTGGGATCGCCGATGTTCGCCTGGAAGATCGAGGAGGCGCGCTGATGGGCGCGCCGCAGCAGGTAGCCGATCTGGTCTTCGATGCGGTACGGCCGTGACGGGCTTGGTGCCGCCTTAGGCTCTTGCTGCTTCTTTGCGACGTTGCGCATCGCCCCCCGCGCCTCTCCGACTTCTTCGCTACACTGACTGCGGCCGCAGCACAACGGTCACATTCAAATTTGCGCCGCGAGGAAAATCCGTGACCGGCTTGACTCGCGAGCACGATCTGATCAACGCACTCGAGCGTCTCGCGCTCCCTGCCGACATGTCGATGATCGTCGTTCAGGGCGACGAAGCACACGCAACAAACGTGCGCAGCGATTGCAGCATATGGATAGTAGGTGACCGCAGGCGCGTGGCGCTATTGATGCGCCGAGAAAGCGAGCTCTGCTGCCGCGAGGTCTTCGAGCGCGGCACCGACGGACTTGAAGAGCGTGATCGAGTCGTGATCGCCGGCCGCCCGGCCGCTGCGTTGTCCGCGTGTCAGCTCGAAAAGATCGGCCAAAATATTTTCGCTGTCGATAACACCATCGGCGAGCGGACGGACGATATCGCCCGCTTCCTTCATGGCGCCGGCGCGCGTGTCGACGTGGATGCGCGCGCGGCGCACCGCCTCGTCGTCGCTCTCGCGCATGTGGGGCGTGAAGGCGCCGACCAGATCGAGATGCTGGCCGGGCCTGAGCCAGGCGCCCTCGACCAGCGGCGTCGCTGACAGCGTGGCCGAAGAAACAATGTCGGCCGCCTCGACGGCGGCGCGGCGATCCTCCGCCATCGTCACGGCGACGCCGGCCATTGTTGCATTGAGTTCCTTGGCGAGACTTTCGGCCTTCGCAGGATCGCGGCCCCAGATCGCGACCTTGCGGATCGGCCGCACCTTGCAATGGACACGGATCAGATGCGGCGCGAGGGCGCCCGTGCCGATCATCGCGAGACGCGAGGAGTCGGGCCGCGAAAGATAGCGCGAGGCGAGGCCTGAGGCGCAGGCGGTGCGCCGCTTGGTCAGCATCGTGCCGTCGAGCAGCGCCAGCGGTTGCCCGGTGGCGCCGTCGAGCAGCAGGTACTGGCCGAAGATCGCCGGCAGCGAGCGCTTGCCGTTGTCGGGAAAGACGGTGACCAGCTTCACGCCGATGCGGCCGCCCGGACTCCAGGCCGGCATCAGCAGCAGGGTCGCATCCGACTCGTTCGGCACCGCGATGGTGTGATGGTGCCGCGTCGGCATTTCACAGCCGGTGCGGAACAGCGCCTCGAGACGATCGATCAGGGCGAGGTCGTCGAGGGCGCGGTCGACCTCGGCGGCCGACAGGATTCTCATGAACTGAAAGAGTCGGGCGAGACCAGTGCGCTCTGCCGCTCGATCGCGCGCTGGCCGGCAGGCGGCGGCGCGCCGGTCGGCGCCGAGGCCTGGGCGGCGGCGCGATGCTGGTCGAGCTCGCCGCGCAGGCGCGCATTCTCGCGATCGAGCCGCGCGGCCTCGCTGCCATGCTTGCGCGCGCGGCGGCGATGATGACGGGCCGCCCACCAGCCCATGCCGAGCCCCGCCAGCACGCCGACGAAGAGCAGGCCCACGATCAGGAGATAGAGCGGAGCCTTGAGGGCATAGGGCAGCGGCCACAGCGAGAGCTCGACCGGCTGCGGATTGCTGACGGCCACCAGGGCGCCAGCGAGCAGGAACAGGACGAACAGCGCTCGGGAGAGGAATTTCATGCGGCGCCAGCATGGCACAGGGAAGGCGCGCGAGGCGAGTTACGCTCTTGCCTCATTGGCCCGCGCACCTCCAGGCCCGTTCGTGATCATGAGCGGGCCTGGAGGCCCGCGGTCCGAATGATCGTGTTGTTATTTCGGCTCGTCGCCCTTGGCGTCGGCTGGCAGGCCGCCCGCGGCGCGCACGGCTTCCTTGTTCAGGCGATCGCGCAGATCCTTGCCGGTCTTGAAATAGGGCACGCGCTTGGAGGCGACGGCGACCTGCTCGCCCGTCCGCGGATTGCGGCCGGTGCGCGGCTCGCGTTTCTTCACGGAGAAGGCACCAAAGCCGCGCAGCTCGACGCGATCGCCCCCGGCCAAGGCCTTGGAGATCTCATCGAACACCGTGGCGACGATCCGCTCCACATCCCTTTGATAGAGATGAGGATTCCGGCTCGCCAAGCGGGCGATCAGCTCGGATTTGGTCATATGCGTCATAATAGCGAAAAAAGACGGTCCTTTCAACTAACCCCTTGAATCACAAAGGAAAGCGCCGGGAAGGCCGTTTTTCCAACGAAAAAGGCCGGTCCCAAGGGACCGGCCTTCGATGTCGGTATGAAGGACCCGACCTTATTTGGTCTCTTCCTCGTCCTTCTTCTGGGCCTTGCTGAGCGCGGCACCCAGGATGTCGCCGAGGCTGGCACCGGAGTCCGACGAACCGAAGTCGGCCATCGCCTTCTTCTCCTCGTCGAGCTCGCGCGCCTTGACCGACAGCACGACGCGGCGCGATGCCTTGTCGATGTTGGTGATCTTGGCGTCGAGCTTGTCGCCCACCGCGTAACGGTCGGGACGCTGCTCGGAGCGGTCGCGGCTGAGCTCGGACTTGCGGATGAAGCCCGGGATGCCGTCCTGCACCGTGACGTCGATGCCGTTGTCCTGGATGCCCGCCACGATGACGGTGACCACGTCGCCCTTCTTGGCGACCGAGTTCACCTTCTCGAACGGATCGTTGGCCAGCTGCTTGATGCCGAGCGAGATGCGCTCCTTGTCGATGTCGACGTCGAGGACCTTCACCTTGACGCTGTCACCCTTCTTGTAGTCGCGGATCGCCTCGTCGCCGGCCTTGTCCCAGCTGAGATCGCTGAGATGGACCATGCCGTCGATGTCGCCGGGCAGGCCCACGAACAGGCCGAACTCGGTGATGTTGCGGACCTCGCCGTCGAGCTCGGTGCCCGCCGGGAACTTCTCGGCGAAGCTCTCCCACGGGTTGGCCATGCACTGCTTGAGGCCGAGCGAGATGCGGCGCTTGGACATGTCGACGTCCAGCACCATCACTTCGACCTCCTGCGAGGTCGAAACGATCTTGCCGGGGTGCACGTTCTTCTTGGTCCAGCTCATCTCCGAGACGTGGACCAGGCCCTCGACGCCCGGCTCCAGCTCCACGAAGGCGCCGTAGTCGGTGATGTTGGTGACGCGGCCCTTGAGCTTGAGGCCGACCGGGTACTTCGCACCGGCGCCGTCCCATGGATCGCTCATCAGCTGCTTCATGCCGAGCGAGATGCGCTGCGTCTCGGGGTTGAAGCGGATGACCTGCACCTTGACGTTCTGGCCGATGGTCAGTGCCTCGGACGGATGGTTGATGCGCTTCCACGCGATATCCGTCACGTGCAGCAGGCCATCGACGCCGCCGAGATCGACGAACGCACCGTAGTCGGTGATGTTCTTGACCACGCCGTCGAGCACCTGGCCTTCGGACAGAGCACCCATCAGGCGGGTCCGGTCCTCGGCGCGGGTCTCTTCCATCACGGCGCGGCGCGACACGACGATGTTGCCGCGGCGGCGGTCCATCTTGAGGATGGCGAAGTTCTGCGGCTGGTTCATCAGCGGGCCGACGTCGCGCACCGGGCGGACATCGACCTGGCTGCCCGGCAGGAAGGCCGTGGCGCCCGACAGGTCGACCGTGAAGCCGCCCTTCACGCGGCCGTAGATCGTGCCCATCACGCGCTCGCCGTCGGTGAACGCCTTCTCGAGGAGCGTCCAGGCTTCCTCGCGTCGCGCCTTCTCGCGCGACAGGACGGCCTCGCCCTCCTTGTTCTCCATGCGGTCGACGAAGATGTCGACCGAGTCGCCTTCCTTGACCTCCGCCGAGTCGCCGCCATTGGCGAACTCACGCAGGGGAACGCGGCCTTCGGACTTGAGGCCGACATCGACGACGACGAAATCGTTTGCGATACGGATGACACGGCCCTTGACCACCGTGCCTTCGAAGCTCGAGGAACCGCCGAGCGATTCGTCGAGAAGTGCGGCGAACTCGGCGCTTGCGGCGTCGTTCGCGGTTTTGACGAGGGCGCTGCCCTTTGCCATTCAATACTCTCCTTCACGATCCCGGGCGAAACGCTGCCGCCCGTCGGCCAACCGGTTAAATCCGGCGGATCCAGTGCCTGAACTCCACGGGCCGCTCATCGTTGCCCGCAATCGCCGCTTGAAGTCTTCGAACCGCCGGCGGCGACTTACGGCCCGGCTGCCCGAAAGCCCTTGCGCTCGATGAACGCCACGGCGGCGGCGAAGGCCGCGTCGGCATCCATGTCGCTGGTATCGAGAAGCCAGGCATCGGGCGCGGCTTTAAGAGGTGCAGCCGCCCGTTCGCTGTCGCGACGATCCCGCTCCGCCATCTCGGCAAGAACGCGCGGTTTTATAGTGTCGACCCCCCGGGCCCGCAACTCCTGATACCGGCGTTCAGCCCGGATTTCGGGCCTCGCCGTGACGAAGAGCTTCACCGGGGCGTCGGGGCAGATGACGGTGCCGATATCGCGGCCATCGAGCACCGCCCCCGACGCTTGAGATGAGAATTCCTTCTGGAATTTCAAGAGGTTGGTCCGGACGGCCGGATTCGCCGCCACTTTCGAGGCCTGCTGGCCCGCTTCGTCGCCCCGGAGGTGCGGATCGACCAGATCGGCCGGGGTCAGGCCGGCGGCAATGGCCTCCGGCGGCCGGCCGGTGGTGATCGCGAGCCAGCCGACCGCCCGGTAGAGCATCCCGGTGTCGAGATGCGGCAGGCCGAAATGCCTGGCCAGGCGCTTGGCCAAGGTGCCCTTGCCCGAGGCCGAGGGGCCGTCGACGGCGATGACCAGCCGAGTCATTGGACCGCGGGCCTCCTGGCCCGCTCATGAACTCGAGCGGGCCTGGAGGCCCGCGATCGGGAAGAGAAGATCATGCCGCCTCGATCTTGGCGCCCAGGCTGCCCATCAGCGAGGCGAAGCCCGGGAACGAGGTCTCGATCGGCGAGGCGTCGTCGACGGCGACCGGTTCGCGCGCGGCGAGGCCCAGCACCAGGAACGACATGGCGATGCGATGATCGAGATGCGTCTTCACCAGCCCGCCGCCGGCCGGCGCACGGCCATCGCCCTGCACCGTGAGCTGGTCGGCGGCCACCTCGTGACGCACGCCGTTGACCGCGAGCCCGGCGGCGACGCTCGCGAGACGATCGCTTTCCTTGGCACGCAGCTCGGCGAGCCCGCGCAGGCGCGTGGTGCCGCGCGCGCAGGCGGCGGCGACGGCGAGCACGGGATATTCGTCGATCATGGTCGGCGCGCGCTCGGCCGGCACGTCGATGCCCAGCAGCGCGCCCCCTTTGACGCGAAGATCGGCGACCGGCTCGCCGCCCCGCTCGCGCCGGTTCTCGAAGACGATGTCGGCGCCCATTTCCTGCAGGGTCGTGTAAAGCCCGGCGCGCAAGGGATTGACGCCCACGTTCTCGACCACGATCTCGCTGCCGGGGCTGATGCAGGCCGCGACCACGGCGAAGGCGGCGGACGAAGGATCGCCCGGCACGACGATCTCCTGCGCCTTCAGTTCGGGCCAGCCGACGACGGTGATGCGCCGGCCCTTGCCGTTCATCGACTCCACGCGCAGCTCGGCGCCGAAGTGGCGCATGAGCCGCTCGGTGTGATCGCGCGTGGGCTCCGGTTCGATGACGGTGGTCTCGCCCGCGGTGTTGAGGCCCGCCAGCAGGATGGCGCTCTTCACCTGCGCCGAGGCGACGGGCAGCGTGTATTCGATCGGCACCATCTCGTCGGTGCCGACGATGGCGAGCGGCAGGCGGCCGCCCTCGCGGGCCTCGAAGCGCGCACCCATGCGCCTCAGCGGCTCGATCACGCGCTGCATGGGCCGGCGGCGCAGCGAGGCATCGCCGGTCATGAACGAGGTGAAGGGATGGCTCGCCAGGATGCCCGCGAGCAGGCGGGCGGAGGTGCCCGAATTGCCGAGGTCGAGCACGCCCTCCGGCTCCCGGGCGCCGCCGACACCGAAGCCGCGCACCCGCCAGACGCCGTTTTCAGGGACGATGGTGGCGCCCAATGCCCTGAGCGCCGCGGCGGTCGACAGCACGTCCTCGCCGGTCAAAAGCCCCTCGATCCGGGTCTCGCCCAGCGCCAGGGCACCGAACATCAGGGCGCGGTGGGACATCGATTTGTCGCCCGGGGCGCGCACGCGGCCGCTCAGCCGCCCGGACGGACGGGCGATCATCTGGGCCGCCAAGGGAGCGGGACGGGCTTCAGCGGACAAAGCGGCTCCTCGAAGGAGGGCAAAAGTGCGGCGCGGGGCCCTCCTACCATGCCCGAATTTGGTTTTGACAGGGTGAAAGACGCGTGACATACGCCCTCCCTCGCGGCCGGAAAGGCCGCTCCTTGCGGAATTTCCGGGAGATCGAGAGTGGTCAAGGCGTCCTGGGGCACCAAGCGTACCTGCCAGAACTGTGCAGCGCGCTTCTACGACCTCAACAAGAGCCCGATCAAATGCCCCAAGTGCGGCCGGGAGCACGATCGCGAAGACTTCGTGAAGGTGCGGCGCGGCCGCGCTTCGGCCGCGACGGCGGCGGCGGCGACCGCGGCAGCGGCCGCGGCGGCGGCCAAGCTCGCGGCGGCCAAGAACAAGAAGGTGGAGGAGGCCGCGCTCGGCGAGGACGGCGGCGACACCGAGGCCGACGACGAAGCGCTCGAGGATACGGAGGATCTCGGCGACGAGACCGAGGACATCGAGGTCGACGTCGAGGACGACGACAAGGGCGAAGGCGACCGCTAGACCGCAGCCGGTTGCCAGCCCGTGAGGCACGACCTATACCTCACGGCCGCCAGCAAGATTTTGGGGCCATAGCTCAGCTGGGAGAGCGCTACAATGGCATTGTAGAGGTCGACGGTTCGATCCCGTCTGGCTCCACCAAAGACCAAGGGCTCGACGGGCGACCGTCGGGCCCTTCGTATTTGCGGCACGCCGCTTCGGAGCCGTCCCCTCATTGAGGCAAATCAAGGAATGCTCCTGGGATCCGGGGTCTGTTGCTTCATTGCAACCGAGGGACTCAATGCCTCACTCCCAATCCTCACCGTCACCCGCCGGCCATTCCCATGCCATCGTCTGGATGGACTCGCGCGAGGCGCACGTCTTCCGCTTCTCGCCGAGCGACGTCGAGGAACAGCGCGTTCGCGCGCACAATCCCTTCCGCAAAGTCCATCATCGCGCAGGGACCGTCGGCGATGGCCACATGACGCTCGACCGGCACTATCTCGACCAGATCGTCCAGGCCCTGGCGGGCGTGCACGAATGGCTGCTGACCGGCCCGGGCACCGCCAAGCGCGAGATGGCCGACCATATCGTCCGGCATGCGCCGGCGCTCGCCCAGACACTGTGCGGCGTGCAGACCTCGAACCATCCGACCGACGCGAGCCTGGTCGACCAGGCGCGCCGCTCGTTCCGGCGCATCGACCGCATGCGCCCGCACGGCAATACCGGCGAGGTGAGACAATGAACCGGCGCTTCGCGCTTCGCCGGCCGATCCTCGCCGTGGCGGCATTGCCCCTGGCGATGCTTATCTGCGGTTCGGCCTCGGCGCAGGATGCCGAGCGCGGTCATCAGCTCGCGCGGCGCTGGTGCGCGGGATGTCATGTCGTCGAGCCCTCGGCGACCGAAGCGCGGGCCGACGGCGTTCCGTCGTTTCCGGCCGTCGCGGCGATGCGCGGCCTGTCGTCCGACCGGCTGCGGGCGGCGATGAATCCCAAGCACGGCCCGATGCCCAGCCTGTCGCTCGCCCGGCGCGACGAGGACGATCTCATCGCCTACATCGAGAGCCTGAAGCGCCGCTGAGCGCTTGCTCCCTATCCGTTGCGCAGCCGCTTGGCGCGGCTCTGCAGCACGAAGGGCAGCGCGAGGTCGCGATAGAACATGTCGACGGTGTCGGGCGCGGTGCGGCGCTGGGCCAGGATGACCCAGTAGTTTTCCGCCTTGCCCTCGGCCTCGCAATGCCAGGCGACCGCGCTGGCGACGACATCGGCAGGGCTGACGCGATCGTCGAAGCGATCGATCGAGCCTTCGTAGCAGTTGAGCAGCGCCGCGCGGGCCACGGCCATGTCCATCAGGCGCTCCTGCAAGGGCGTCCGCTCCGTGTTGGCGAAGGCGTTCACGAACAGGGTCGCGACGACCACGGAGCCCATGGCGAGGATGACAAGGATACACCGGTAGCTGGTCATAGATCCTTCACTCCGTACATCGAAGGGCCGGGAAACATCCTCCGGCGACTCGGAATTGGGGAGTCATCGTCACCGAAGGATGCCACGACCGGAAAGGCAGGCTGCCCTTCCATCAATCCGCTCGTCCGGGCGGGAGAAGCCTCGACGCGCCGATCTGGGCGTCTGGTACACCCGTCCCGGCGCGATCGAATTGAGCTGGATCAACCGCTCCGCTCTCCGCCCGGCTCAACACGCACGAGGCAGCGGGTTCGCGACGACATGCATGTGCATTTCGACGCCCTTGACCCCCGAGACGTTCTCGGCGGCGACCTGGTAGGCGCGCCGCACCATCTCGTTGGGCACGACACCCCAGAGATGGACGACGCTGTCCTTGACCACGACATCGGCGTTGCGGGCCAACGACCAGACCCGGCCGCGCACCGTCGCCTCGACCTCGCGGCGCAGCACGCCGTCCACGGCGGGCGCTTCGCCCTCGGCGGCCGGCTGCTCGCCGGGTCGGCAGGAGATGAGGGCCTGCAGCAGGTCGACCCGGCTCACGATGCCGACGACCGAGCGGCCGCGCAGGATGGGAACGCGCTTCACCTTGCGCTCCATCATCAGCCGGGCGACGTCGCTCAGCGTCGCGTCCTCGGGCGCCGTGACCACATCGCGCGTCATGATGTCCACGATCCGGGTCGAGTTGGCCCGAACGTAGGCGGCGGCGGCGTTCATGTCGTCGGCGACGCGACGCATCAGGCCGGGGACCTCGGCCGCCGTGCTCATGCCGACCCGCTCGATCAGATCGGCTTCGCTGACGATGCCGACCATGAAGCCGGCGTCGTCCAGGACCGGCATCGCGCTGACGCGGCTGTTGGCCAGCAACTCGGCGGCCTGATAGACCGTCGCGTCCGATTTCACGGACAGCACCCCGGTCGACATCATATCCTTCGCGCGCATGGCGATTCTCCTTGGATTGCCACGGCGCAAACTTCTCACCGCAATCCAAAGCGCACTTTGCGTTAGATCAAAATCGCCGATACCGGCGCCTAGGGATTTGTCCTGAGGCCGTTGCCTCCATTGATCAGAATGCGGGCCCGGACGAGAGGGCGGTATCCTGCGCGAACGATCGGGGACCCGGATCCCGTGGCCACGTGGCCGAAGCGCGGGGACTGCTGGAGACGCCACACGGTGGGGTGGATCGAGAGCAGCGAGCCCAGAAAGGGTCAATACTATTGCCACAAGATTCTGGCTAAATCAGATATGTTTAACGGTAACCTTTGGGTAACTACCACTATATGTAGTAGCATCGCAGGAAGTGCGCTCGAGACCCGATCGCGTCTCGATCCGCATACGCTCAAGCCGCGAAGGGGGCCGGCGACGGCGCCTTGAGGTCCGACGGAAAGGACTTGTCGGCGAGGTAGCCTGCGGCCTCGGCGAACAGCCGGTACTTCACGCTGACGACCGACAGCTCGCGCCCCCAGTTCACGAGATCTCCCCAGGGGTCGTTGAGCTTGCCCAGGCCGCCCACGACGGCGACGACCGTGCCGACCTCGATGCGCCCCTGCAGAGCGAGCCAACCGCCGACACACAGCGCCACGGCGACCGACAGGTGATGCATGAGGTTCATCAGCAGGTTCATCAGGTACTTCAGGCAGTAGATGCCCATGTTGAGGGCGAAGATGCGCGTGATCGCGCCTTGTCGGTCGGCGCGGTTGCCGCCGTCGGCGATGGCGCCGCCGATCTCGCGCTTGACCAGGATGCGCTCGCGCGCGCGCCGGTTGATGGCGCCCTGGAGCAGCGGCACGAAGATCGTCTGGGGAACGAAGAAGGCGAGGCCGAGAAGCGCCAGGTAGGGATGCAGGAAGAAGATGTAGGACAGCACGCTCACCAGGATGCCGCCCTGCAGCACCGGCTCAGAGATACTCAGCGCCGTGAAGCCGCCAATCGGCTCAGCCTCCTCGAGCATCATGGCGATCTCGACGCCGGCTTCGGCCGCCGACGGATCGTCGATCTCGCTCTCGCGTATGACGTCGCGCAGCGACCGCACCGTGCTTTCCGCCACCCAGCCGCGATAGACGTTCAAGGCGAGCTTCAGCAGCTGCTCGGTCAGGGCAACGCCGCCATAGGCCAGGGCAAGGTGGAGAACGGTCGAAAAGCTGCCCTTGGCGGTGAGCACGTTGACGAGGCGGCGCTGCAGCTCGAGCGGCACCGTGCTCAACAGGAAGACGGCAACGGCGAGCAGCACCAGCCCGACCTGGTGCCGGCCGGTGAAACGCCAGATGAAGGACGCGATCGAACGCGGCATGGTCTCCCCGCAACGCACTACGCTGGCGACACGCACGCCGATCTCTTAGCGCCGCCGACCTGGCTGCAAATTGATCTAGCGCAAAATCGGCGCGGCGCGGCCCTAGGTCCCCATGCCGGCCTGCAGGGCCATGCGGACCAGGGCGGACAGGCTGTCGGCCTGCATCTTGGTCATGACGTTGGCCCGGTAGATCTCCACGGTGCGCGCACTGATGCCGAGATCGTAGGCGATGATCTTGTTCGGCTTGCCGGCCACCAGCCCCTCCATGACCTGCTTTTCGCGTTCGGAGAGCGAGTCGACACGGTCCTTGATCCGGGCGGTGGCGTGATTGCGTTCGGCATCGACCGCACGCCGCGCGAGCGCCGCCCGGATCGCCACCAGGAGCACTTCGTCGTCGAACGGCTTTTCGATGAAGTCGAGCGCGCCCGCCTTCATCGCCTCCACGGCAAGGGCGATGTCGCCGTGCCCCGTGACGACGATGACGGGCATCGTCACCTTGCGCTCCACGAGCTGCCGTTGCAGTTCCAGGCCGTTCATGCCGGGCATGCGGACATCGGTGACGATGCAGCCATCCTGCGCCGTCGGCAGGGCTTCGAGGAAGGCGAGCGCCGATTCGTAGACGCGCACGGCGAGGCCGGCGGTGCTGAGAAGGAAGGCCAACGACTGGCGGACGTCCGCGTCGTCGTCGATGACGTGTACGACATCGCTAGCCGGCATGGGCCGCCTCCTCGTCGTTCGCGGCCCGGAGCGTGAAGCGGAAGATCGTGCCGCCCCCGGGCCGGCCATCGACCCAGATGCGCCCGCCATGCGCCTCGATGATGGTCCGGCAGATGGAAAGTCCGAGTCCCATGCCCGTCTGCTTCGTCGTCATGAACGGCTGGAAGAGGTGAGCGGCGATCTCCGGAGCGAGCCCGGGCCCGGTGTCCGCGACATTGACCTGGACGGTGTTGTCCGCCTTCGCGCCCGTGCTGATCTCGAGCTCCCGCGGTCCCGACGATTCGGCCAGCACCTCGATGGCGTTGCGGATCAGGTTCACGAGCACCTGCTGGATCTGGATGCGGTCGACGAGCACGAGGTCGGCCTTCACGTCGAGCCGGAAGGAGACCGAGACGCCGTTCTCCTTCGCGCCCACCAGCGCCAGCGTGCTGGCATCCTCGATCAGCTTGGGCAGGCTCTCGATGCGCCGCTCGCTGTCGCCGCGCGCCACGAATTCGCGCAGGCGCCGGATGATTTGCCCCGCCCGAAGCGCCTGGTCCGCGGCCTTGGTCACGGCCTCGCGCAGGACCGGCGCCTGCTCGTCCTCGATGCGCTCGAGCAGGCGGGCGCAGCCTTTCAGGTAGTTGTTGATCGCGGTCAGCGGCTGATTGATCTCGTGCGCCAGCGTCGAGGCCATCTCGCCGAGCGCCGTGAAGCGCGACATGTGCGTCACTTCCGACTGGAGCTCCCTCAGCCGGCTCTCCGTCATCTGCTGGTCGGTCAGGTCGCGGATGAAGCCCGTGAAGTAGTGCTTGTTGGCCGCCCGCAGCTCGCCGATGGTCAGGTGCATCGGGAATGTCGTGCCATCCCGGCGCTGGCCGACGACCACGCGGCCGACGCCGATGATGTGGCGCTCGCCGGTCCTGAGATATCGTTCGAGATAGCCGTCGTGCTGCTCGCGGTGGGGGGCCGGCATGAAGACCTTGATGTTCTTGCCGGCGACCTCGTCGATCGAATAGCCGAACAGGCGCTCGGCGGTCGCGCTGAGCGATTCGATCCGGCCGCGCTCGTCGATGATGATCATGGCGTCGGGAACGGTCCGCAGCACCGAACGCAGGCGCGCCTCGGCGGCCTCCAGGGCCACCTCGATGTCCTTCCGCTGGGGATCGTCGCGCCGGTCGGGCGTGCGCGCCCGAAGCAGGAGCCACTTCGGTCCCTCGCCATCGACGACGACCGGAACGTTGTCGAGCTCGAGCAGCCGCTGATGGCGCGCCCCGCCGCTCGAAGCGCCCGACTTGAACAAGCCGGGCGCCAGGCGGTGTGGCTGCCGGTCGCGCAGCGACGCCTTCAGCGAGGCAACGAGTGTCTCGAGGGAATCGCTGCCCGCCAGCGCGTCACGGATGTCATGCCCGACGATATCGTCGCGTCGGGCGTCGAGGTCGCGAAGATAGGCATCGCTGGCCGCCACGATCGTGAGCTCGGTCGACAGGAGAAGCACCGAGCTGGGTGACGCCGCAACCAGCGCTGCCACCTCCTCGGAAACGCGGGCGGGTATGCTCATGGCGCCACTTATCGTCCGAGCTTCTCCCTAGAGCAGCTTCCGATCAAGTTGAACCGCTAAAGCGGTTCAACTTGATCGGAAACGCATTGCACGAAGCGCCTCGACTGTCAGCATAGTCCATTCAGCTGATTC
>Ga0335083_10003465_pt1 | contig 20478 bp, 20 predicted proteins | sample Lox_Sample_42_FD_206716 | JGI IMG/M metagenome (GOLD analysis project Ga0335083, IMG submission 206716) | Soil microbial communities from Loxahatchee National Wildlife Refuge, Florida, United States - Lox_Sample_4.2 | ecosystem: Environmental > Terrestrial > Soil > Wetlands | place: USA...
TGTGTCCATTTGGGAAGTTCGACACCGGCTTCGCCCGCCAACCGTTCGACGGATTCGGGGAAGCTCAGCCCTTCGGTTTCCATCAGCCATTTGAAGGCGTCGCCGCCCTTGCCGCAGCCGAAGCATTTGTAGGTGCGCCGCTCGTTTTCCACCTTGAACGACGGCGACTTCTCCTTGTGGAAGGGACAGCACCCCCACATGACGCGGCCCTTGCGGACAAGCTTCACCCGCCGTCCCACAAGCTGGACGATATCCGTCCGCCGGAGGATTTCGTCGAGAAGACCCTGGCCATAGCGCATGGCACGATCCTACGCCTTCGAGCGCCCCAAATGGGGAGCTTTTCGCCGCGATTCCTGTGAATCGTCTATTGGCCGGACAACAGCCCCTTCACCAGCCCGCTGGCCTTGGCGAAATCCATCTGGCCGGCGTAGCGCTCTTTCAGAGCGGCCATCACCTTGCCCATGTCCTTCATGGAAGAGGCGCCCACCTCCGCGATGATTTTTTGGGCAGCGGCCTTGGCTTCGGCTTCGTCCATCTGCTTTGGCATGAATTCGCGGATGATGGCGATTTCCTCGCGCTCGCCCGCAGCGAGTTCCGGGCGGTTGCCCTTGTCGTAGGTTTCCGCCGATTCCTCGCGCTGTTTGATCATCTTGGCGAGCAGGGTGAGGATTTCGTCGTCGCCCAGAAGCTCGCGGCTTTCCTCGGTGCGGTTGGCGATGTCGCGGTCCTTCAGTGCGGCCAGTATCAGCCGCAGCGTGCCCAGGCGCTTCTTGTCGGCCGCTTTCATGGCCGTTTTCATCTCTTCGTTGAACTTTTCGCGCAGGCCCATGATTCGCCTCTTTTGCCGTAGGGGCCGGGAATTTAGGCGAGGCGGCGAGAGTTTCCAAACGCTCCGCAAGCATAGGAAATCTGCCGCAGAATCGCGGGTTGACCCTTGCCGGTCACATTCCTATTTTCCGGCAAATTCGAGGCCCCCATGACCGACGCACCCGCCCCCACCGCCGCAAAGCCGGCGGTGACGTTTTCGCGCGCCAAACCGACCGCCCTACTCGTTCTGGCCGATGGAACCGTGTTCGAGGGCCAGGGCTTCGGTGCCGAAGCGGCGAGCGTGGGCGAGGTCTGCTTCAACACCGCGATGACGGGCTATGAGGAGATCCTCACCGACCCGTCTTATGCGGGCCAGATCGTGGCTTTCACCTTCCCACATATCGGCATCGTGGGCACCAACGCCGAAGACATCGAATCGCTGACGCCGGCGGTGCGCGGCATGATCGTGCGCGCCGATGCCGAGCATCCTTCGAACTATCGCGCGATCGCCGCACTCGACCGCTGGCTGAAATCGCACAACATCGCCGCCATCGCCGGCATCGACACACGCAGGCTGACAAGCGCGATCCGCGAGAAGGGAATGCCGCATGGCGTCGTCGCCCATTCGCCGAGCGGCAGGTTCGATGTGGATGCGCTGATAAAGCAGGCGAAAGGCTTTCCCGGTCTTGTCGGGCTTGATCTCGCCAAGGACGTAACTTCGCGCCAGAGCTACAAATGGAACGAACTGCCCTGGGCCTGGAACAAGGGCTATGGACAGGAAGCTGCACCTTCGTGGCGCTGCGTGGTGTTGGATTACGGCGTGAAGCGCAACATCCTGCGGCTGCTTGCAGGCCAAGGTGCGGACATCACGGTCGTTCCTGCCGGCACATCGCTTGAAGATGTGCTGCGTCACCAACCGCATGGCGTGTTGTTGTCGAACGGGCCCGGCGATCCGGCGGCGACGGGCGAATATGCCATTCCCGTGATCAAGGGGCTTGTCGAATCCGACGTGCCGGTGTTCGGCATCTGCCTCGGCCATCAGATGCTTGGCCTCGCGCTCGGCGGGCAGACCAAGAAGATGGGCCAGGGCCATCACGGCGCGAACCATCCGGTGAAGGATCTCGAAACCGGCAAGGTGGAGATCGTCTCGATGAACCACGGCTTCACCGTGGACCGCGACACCTTCCCCAAAGGCGTGAAAGAAACCCACGTCTCGCTGTTCGACGGCACCAATTGTGGATTGCGCCTGGACGGCAAGCCCGTCTTTAGCGTGCAATACCACCCCGAAGCGTCGCCCGGCCCAATGGACAGCCACTACCTGTTCGACCGCTTCAAGAAGGCAGCAAAGACTTACGCGGGCTAACGTCGAAGTTCGATCACGTCGAACGTCGATTCCTGCGCGGGATACGGAAATTCGATCCGCGCCACGTTCGGACCTATCGAAGACAGCAAACCAACCGCATCGCTTGGCGTCGTTTTCGCGCCAAGCGATGCACGGCCGCTCGAATAAAGCGCCTGTTTGTCCTTGGACCAATTCATTCCGCCGAGGAAAACGAACCCGCCGCTTTCATGGGGATAGAGCGAGCCGCCGAAATGCTGCGTGCCCGATTGTTTTTCGAAATAGGGGTGGCCGTGTTCTTCGCCGATGCGGCAGGCGAACCAGTCATAAATCACCACTGGCGCCATGCCGCCGAGCTTGATGGTGCGGCAGCGCCATGCACCCTTGAGCGAAGCAAACAGCACGGTGTGCGAATTGCGGTTCAACACAGCGCGAACGGCGGCGAGATCCTTTTCGGAAGCGCCCTGCGTTTGCTGCATCCCCTTGGCGCGCGCGTCGGTAAGATGCGAAAGCCGCTCGACATCGTAGAACGAAGCGCGATCCTGCCAGGCAGCAAAGGCCGGCGTGGCACAGATGATCAGCGCCGCGGCGAGCTTAAGAAGCGGAGCCTTGCCCATTTCCGTCTCCCTCGCCCGGTTCGGAACCGTTCTCGGGCGCGATCCAGCCTTTCAAATCGGCCGTCGGCGGCATGCCGACGACGTTGAAGCCGGCATCGACAAAGTGAATCTCGCCTGTGACGCCCGCCGACAGATCGCTAAGCAAATAGAGTGCCGAGCCGCCCACATGGTCGAGCTCGATGTTCTTTTTCAGCGGCGCGTGTGCCTTGTTCCATTTGAACACCATGCGCGCATCGCCCACCGCTGCTCCTGCAAGCGTGCGCATCGGGCCCGCCGAAATGGCATTAACCCTGATCCCGTCACGGCCCAGATCGGCCGCGAGATAGCGCACGCTCGCTTCGAGGGCAGCCTTCGCCACGCCCATCACATTGTAGTTCGGCGTCACGCGCGTGGCACCGATATAGGAGAGCGTGATCATCGCGCCGCTATTGTTCATCAGGCGCGCGGCACGTTGGGCGACTGCGGTGAAGGAATAGCAGGAAATGCTTAAGGTACGGGCGAAATTGGCCCGCGTGGTGTCGACGTAGCGGCCCTTCAACTCGTTGCGGTCGGAATGCGCGATCGCATGCACGAGGAAATCGAGCTTTCCCCATTCCTTCTTGATCGTGTCGAACACTGTGTCGAGATCTTCGTCGTTTTCGACATCGCCGGGCATTACGAGCTTGGCGCCGATGGAGGCCGCGAGCGGCTTCAGACGTTTGGCCTGTGCGTCGCCCTGATAGGTGAAGGCAAGTTCCGCGCCGTTGGCGGCAAGTGTGCGGGCTATGCCCCAGGCAATCGAATGATCGTTGGCGACCCCCATCACAAGGCCGCGTTTGCCGCGCATCAGTTGTGTGGCTTCTGCCATTCTGTCCTCGCTTTTGTGCCGTTCTGGTACAAGCGCCAATTCTTCTTGTGTACCGATTCTCTACGCGTCGGGTTTCTGGAACACGAGGCTGGCGTTGGTGCCGCCAAAGCCGAAACTGTTGGAGACGGCGGTACGAATATTTGCGTTGTCGATGCGTTTGCGCACGATATTGGCGGACGCCACTTCCGGATCGATCTCTTCGATATTGGCGCTTTCGCAGATGAAGCCATTCTGCATCATCAGCAACGTGTAGATCGCTTCGTGAACACCAGCCGCACCCTGGCTGTGTCCGGTCAGCGATTTGGTGGCGCTGATCGGCGGCATTTTCTCGCCGAACACTTCGCGTATCGCATTGATTTCGGGAATGTCGCCCACCGGCGTCGAGGTGGCGTGCGGATTGATGTAGTCGATCGGTCCGCGCACTTTCTCGATCGCCATGCGCATGCAACGCACGGCTCCTTCGCCAGACGGCGCCACCATGTCGGCGCCATCTGCCGTCGCGCCATAGCCGACGAGCTCGGCGTAAATTTTCGCCCCACGCGCACGCGCGTGTTCCAATTCTTCGAGAACCAAAATGCCGCCGCCGCCGGAGATCACGAAGCCGTCGCGGTTCTTATCATAGGCACGCGAAGCTTTTTCCGGCGTCGCATTGTATTTGGACGACATCGCGCCCATCGCATCGAACAATTCGGACAACGTCCAATCGAGTTCTTCGCCGCCGCCGGCGAACATGATGTCCTGTTTGCCCCACTGGATCATCTCGGCGGCGTTGCCGATACAGTTGGCACTCGTCGAACACGCGCTCGAAATCGAATAGTTCACGCCCTTGGTCTTGAACCAGGTCGAAAGATTGGCCGAACAGGTGGACGACATCGCCTTGGGCACCGCGAACGGCCCGATGCGTTTCACGCCTTTCGCCGGATCGCGCGCAGCATCTGCAGCTGCAACGATTGCCTTCGTGGAAGGACCGCCGGAGCCAACGATCAGTCCGGTGCGCTCGTTCGAAACATCGCTTTGTTCGAGGCTCGCATCGGCAATCGCCTGGTTCATCGCGATCCAGCAATAGGCCGCACCATCGCCCATGAAGCGGCGCGCGCGGCGATCAACCGCGGCATCGAGATCGATCTTCAGACTGCCTTCGACCTGGCTGCGAAATCCCATCTTCTGATAGGTCGTAGCCGCGGTAATGCCCGACTTCGCCTCGCGCAACGACGCCACGACTTCCTGCGTGTTGTTGCCGATGGACGAGACAATGCCCATGCCGGTGACGACAACGCGTCTCATGGGACTTCCTCCGTAATCAAAGAAACTTAAGCGGTTGCCGCCACGAGCGCGGGCTTGGCCGCATCGCTGAACAGGCCGACCTTCATGTCCTTCACTTCGAATGCGACCTTGCCGTCGACTTTCACGATGCCGTCGGCGATGCCCAGCACGAGCTTGCGCATCATCACGCGCTTGAGTTCGACGTAATAGGTGACCTTCTTGGCGGTGGGCAGAACCATGTCGGAGAACTTCACTTCACCGACGCCGAGTGCGCGGCCGCGGCCAAGCCCGCCCATCCAGCCCAGGAAAAAGCCAACCATCTGCCAGAGGGCATCGAGGCCCAGGCAGCCCGGCATAACGGGGTCGTTCATGAAATGGCATTTGAAGAACCAGAGGTCCGGCTTGATATCGAGTTCGGCTTCGATCTCGCCCTTGCCGTTGGCGCCGCCATTTTCGGTGATGCGGGTGATCCGGTCGAACATCAGCATGGGCGGCAGCGGCAGTTGGGGATTGCCGGGACCGAAAAGTTCCCCACGGGCACAGGCCAGAAGGCCCTGGAGGTCAAAACTTGAACTTCTTGGCTGCATATTCCTGTCCCGAACCGGCCATTACCAAGGTGCTGGTAATCGGGCCGCTTTCCTGTTATTTAGAAGCATTCTAACGAAGCACCGTCAGGTGCACCTTAGCAGGCTTGGCGATAAAGTGTCAGCCGCGAATGGTTTCAGAAAGGCATATGGTTCAGAGCGATGCGTGGTTCCCGCTCCCCACTCAGACAGCCCAGCGATGCGAAGTTGGCGGCCGAGCGCCTGCGCGCGGCGGGCTTGCGCCCTACCAAACAGCGGGTGGCGCTCGCCAATCTCCTTTTCGGAGAGGAAGACCGGCATCTGACCGCCGAAACCCTGCATGATGAAGCCCACAAGGCGGGCGTGCGCGTTTCTCTCGCCACCATCTACAATACGCTGCATCAGTTCACCGAAGCGCAACTTCTGAAGCAGGTCGCCGTCGAAGCCGGCCGCTCCTACTTCGACACAAACATCCATGAACATCAGCATTTCTACGTCGAAAACGAAGGTACGTTGATCGATATTCCCGGCGCTTCCATCGAAATTGCAGGCGTTCCCGCTGCCCCCAAGGGCATGTCCATCGACCGGGTGGATGTCGTCGTCCGCCTGAAACGGAACTGACCGGAAACTTTCTTCTTTAGAATAATTCTAAACTGTTGACAGCGCCCGGCCAAAGGCGCAGTCTTCGCGTCACGCGATCTTCGCGGACGCCCGCTACTGCACCTGGCAGTGGCGAATGCGTCTTAGAAATATTCTGAAAGCCTGAGGAGGCCCCGATGTCAGAGAGCAAATGTCCGGTCGCACACGGTTCCGCCATGCCTGCAGCAAGGTCGAACAGGGATTGGTGGCCCAATCAGCTCAACCTCGACGTCCTTCACAGGAACTCGTCGCTCTCCAACCCGATGGGAGAGGCGTTCAACTACGCCAAGGAATTCAAGAAACTCGATCTCGCCGCGGTGAAGAAAGATCTCGGCGCGCTGATGACAGACAGCCAGGACTGGTGGCCCGCAGATTTCGGCCACTACGGCGGTCTCTTCATTCGACTGGCATGGCACAGCGCCGGCACCTATCGCATCGCCGATGGTCGCGGCGGCGCGGGCGGCGGACAGCAACGTTTCGCGCCGCTGAACTCATGGCCCGACAACGCGAATCTCGACAAGGCGCGTCGCCTGTTGTGGCCGATCAAACAGAAATACGGCAACAGAATCTCGTGGGCCGATCTCTTCGTGCTCGTGGGCAATGTCGCGCTCGAAACGATGGGCTTCAAAACCTTCGGTTTCGCGGGCGGACGTGCCGACCAATGGGAGCCGGAAGAACTGTATTGGGGGCCGGAAGGAACGTGGCTCGGCGACGAACGCTATAGCGGCGAACGCGAGTTGGACAATCCGCTCGCAGCCGTGCAGATGGGCCTCATCTATGTGAACCCCGAAGGCCCCAACGGCAAACCGGATCCGATTGCCGCCGCGAAGGACATTCGCGAAACCTTCTACCGCATGGCGATGAACGACGAAGAAACCGTGGCGCTGATCGCTGGCGGTCACAGTTTCGGCAAAACGCACGGTGCGGGCGATCCGTCTTTCATCGGCCCCGAACCGGAAGGTTCGCAGATCGAAGATCAGGGTCTGGGCTGGAGAAGCAAATTCGGCAAAGGTCACGGCGCGGACGCCATCACCGGCGGTCCCGAAGTCACTTGGACGCAAACGCCAACCAAGTGGAGCAACCACTTCTTCGACAACCTGTTCAAATACGAATGGGAATTGGAGAAGAGCCCGGCTGGCGCACAGCAATGGCGTGCGAAAAATGCGCCCGCCGATATTCCCGACGCGCACGACAAATCGAAGAAGCATGTACCGACCATGCTGACCACCGATTTGGCGCTGCGGATGGACCCGGCTTACGAAAAGATCTCGCGCCGGTTCTACGAACATCCCGATCAATTTGCAGAAGCCTTTGCGCGTGCGTGGTTCAAGCTCACCCATCGCGACATGGGTCCGAAAGTGCGTTATCTCGGCCCCGAAGTGCCGTCGGAAGATCTGATCTGGCAGGACCCGATTCCGAAAGTCGATCACAAGCTGATCGACGATCGTGACATCGCGGATCTGAAAGCGAAGATCCTCGCCTCCGGCCTATCTGTTTCCGAACTTGTCGGCACGGCCTGGGCATCCGCTTCGACCTTTCGCGGTTCGGACAAACGCGGCGGCGCCAATGGCGCACGCATTCGCCTCGCGCCCCAGAAGGATTGGGAAGTGAACCAGCCTGCGCAATTGGCGAAGGTGCTGAAGGCGCTTGAAGCAATCCAGAAAGCGTTCAACAGCAGCGGCAAGAAAGTCTCTCTTGCCGACCTCATCGTGTTGGGCGGTGCGGCGGCCATCGAGAAAGCGGCGAAGGACGGCGGAAATCCCGTCACCGTTGCGTTCACGCCGGGCCGCATGGACGCGACGCAAGAACAGACCGATGCGGAATCCTTTGCACCACTCGAACCGCGTTCGGATGCTTTCCGCAACTACCATCGCAACGGATATTTGATGCAGCCGGAAGAAGCGATGGTCGACAAGGCGCAATTGCTGCGACTGACGGCACCCGAAATGACGGTGCTGATCGGCGGATTGCGCGTGTTGGGTGCGAATGCCGGCAAGTCGCCGCACGGCGTTTTCACCAGCCGGCCGGAAACGCTGAGCAACGACTTCTTCGTCAACCTGCTCGACATGGGCACGGAGTGGAAGAAGACGGGCGAGAATGCCTATGAAGGCCACGACCGCAAGACGGGCGCAAGGAAGTGGACCGCCTCGCGCGTCGATCTCGTCTTCGGGTCCAACTCGCAACTGCGTGCTTTCGCCGAAGTCTATGGACAAAGCGATGCCAGGGAGAAGTTCGCGAAGGACTTCGTGGCGGCGTGGAACAAGGTCATGAATGCGGATCGGTTCGACCTCGCCTATTCCTGACCGAAAAACTCGGGTGCCCGCGAGGCTTCCAATCTCGCGGGCAACTTCCTCGAAAGGCAAAAAAGATTCATTTTAGAGCTATTCTAAACTATTGACGGGAACCCGCCCGATGCGCGAAGCTATGCCTCGCGTGCGCAACCTGTCGCTCGCATCGCTGAATTCCAAGCAAAGAGAGAAAACATGGCCAGCCTGAAGAACTCCAAGACGCACGACAATCTGAAAGCCGCGTTTGCCGGCGAAAGCCAGGCGAACCGCCGCTATCTCTACTTCGCACAAAAGGCCGACGTCGAAGGCTACAACGATGTTGCAGCGGTCTTCCGCTCCACCGCGGAAGGCGAAACCGGCCACGCCCACGGCCACCTCGAATATATGGAATCGGTCGGCGACCCCGCCACCGATCAGCCCATCGGCCCGACGGACAAGAACCTTCTGTCGGCCATCGCGGGCGAAACCCACGAATACACCGATATGTATCCGGGCATGGCACGCACGGCGCGCGACGAAGGCTTCGACGAGATCGCCGATTGGTTCGAAACTCTCGCCAAAGCCGAAAAGAGCCACGCCGGCCGCTTCCAAAAAGCGTTCGACACGCTCGGCAAGTAAGATTGCGAATAGCGAGTGGCGAATAGCGGTAGCTGTTCGCCACTGCTAGTTCTCTCTCTATTCGCTACTCACCACTCACCATTCGCTCATGAGCAAAGAAGGCAGTCTCGAAGCGCCCACGCGCGAACCCATCGCCTGGCGCGATCCGGATTTTTATGACGAAGCGAAGCTCGACGCCGAGATGCGCCGTGTCTTCGACATCTGTCATGGCTGCCGTCGCTGCTTCAATCTCTGCGATTCCTTCCCGCGCCTGTTCGATCTGGTCGATTCCAGCCCGACCGAAGAACTGGATGGCGTCGCGAGCCAGGATTTCGCTTCCGTCGTCGAAGCCTGCACCTTGTGCGACATGTGCTTCATGACGAAATGCCCCTACGTGCCGCCGCACGCATTCAATCTCGACTTCCCGCATCTGATGCTGCGCTACCGCGCCGTCGAGGCGAAAAAGGGCAAGACCGATTTCACGCAAGAACAGCTCGCGCAGATGGACCGCAACGGCCGCCTGGCAGCCATCGCTTCGCCCGTCGTCAACTGGGCATCGTCCAAAGGCAACGGCTTTACACGCCCGTTGATGGAAAAAGTCGCTCACATCGACCGCGACGCGGTGCTGCCCAAATTCCACACTCGCACCTTCATGGCGCAAGACCGTGGCGATCCGATTTCGCCGAACAAAGCCGCACCTGCTTACGGCAAGCGCAAGGCTGCAATCTTTGCCACCTGTTTCGTGAACTACAACAAACCCTCCACCGGCATGGCGGCGCGCGACGTGCTGAACCACATCGGCGTGGAAACACGCGCGGCCTACCCGGGCTGCTGCGGCATGCCGTTTCTCGAACAGGCCGACATTGCGCGCGTCGCCGAGCAAGCGAAGAAGGTTTCCAAAGATCTCGTCAAATTGATCGACGAGGGTTACGACATCGTGGTGCCCACCGCGTCCTGCGGCTTGATGATGAAGTTCGAATGGGCCCTGATCGTGCCCGAGAACGAGGACGTGAAACGGCTGGCCGAAAACGTCTACGACATCGACGAATATGTGGTCGACGTTTCGAAGAACGAAGGGCTTCCGCCGCTCGCCTCGCTTCCAGAGGGCGTCACCGTTCATATTCCCTGCCATGCCCGCGCGCAGAACATGGGGCCGAAAGCGGCAGAGATGCTACGCCTGATCCCGGAAACACCCGTCGATGTGATCGAACGCTGCTCGGGTCATGGCGGAACTTTTGGTGTCGTCAAACCAACGCACGATACCGCCGTGAAAGTGGGCCGCCCTGTTTTCCGCCAGGTGGTGCAACAGGCGCGCGGCCACATTGCATCGGATTGCCCGCTCGCGGGTTTGCATATCGTGGAAAATTCGAAGGCGCTTGCCGCCAAAGGCGGCAAGACCATCGCGCCGACCGCCGAACATCCCATCGAGATCCTGGCGCGCGCCTTCGGATTGACGGAGCACCTGTCATGAGCGCTGCCGAACGCACCATCACGCCCGCTGACATTCTTTCGGACGCCGATTACACCGCGCGCCGCAAGGACCTGCGCGCCGAATCCATTGCGATGAAGAAGAACAGGCGTGTCGAAGTGGGGCCGGTCGCCACCTTCTATTTCGAGAACTACCAGACGATGTGGCTGCAGGTGCAAGAAATGCTGCGCATTGAAAAGGGCGGCGCCGGACAGATCGCGGGCGAACTCGACGCCTACAATCCGCTGATCCCACAGGGCAAGGAGTTGATTGCTACGGTGATGCTGGAAATCGACGATCCCAAACGCCGCGAAACGATGCTCTTTCGTCTCGCCGGAATCGAAAACACGATTTCGATGGAGCTCGAAAGCGAAATCATCAAGGCAACGCCCACCGAATACGAAGATCGCACCACGCCCGACGGCAAGACCTCATCGGTTCATTGGGTGCGCTTCGTCTTCACGCCGGAGCAGATCGCCAAATTCAAGAGCGGCGAAGGCCGCATGATGATCGCGATCAATCACCCGGCTTATGGCCACATCGCCATCGTGCCGGCCAATGTGCGGACCGAACTGGCGAAGGATTTCGCCTAACCCAGCGTCATCCCCGTTGCGTGTTCCAGCGCGGCGACGGCTTGCGGCCCGCTTTCGACCTTGATCGTGTGCATGCCCAGTTGGCGCGCGGGCTTCAGGTTGATGCCCAGATCGTCGAGATAGACGCACGTCTTCGGATCGACGCCTATTGCCTCGCACATCATCTGATAGATGCGAGGATCGGGCTTGCGCAAGCCCACCTTGGACGATTCGATCACGTGATCGAACATCACCATGATCTCGGTCTTGTAGAGATTGGCCGGATTGCCGGCACCGCTCGCCTGCATCGACGGCACGTTGTTGGTGATGCAGCCGGTCTTGAACTTCGTTTTCAGCCGCCGCAACGCCTCGATCATCTCGGGCCGGAAATCGCCCGCGAGCAATGGAATGATATCGCGCCCTGGAATATCATGTCCCAGCGCTTTTGCTTCCGCAGCGAACGCAGCATCGAAACCATCCAGGTCCAGCTCCGCCCGTTCGAACCGCGCCCAGGCATTCTCGTGATGGTTGGCGGCGTTGATTTGGCGAATAATGTCCACCGGCAGCCCGCGCTCGCGCTCGTAGCGCGAAAACGCATCAAAGGGCGAGGATGTGAACACCCCGCCGAAATCGAAAATCACTGCTTCAACCACGATTGCCTCCGATTGCCTTGCCCAGAACAAGCAGGTGCGCGCAGGATGCGTCAAGGGAGAAACGCCATGAGCGAACGCACCATTCATCTTCCCGCGGAATCCAGAGGCGAGGCGCCCCCGCGCGGCCGCCTGAAAGGCCGCAGGATTCTGGTGGTGGGCGGCGGCCAAATGGATATCGGCGAAGCGGGCACCCCTGTCGGCAACGGCCGCGCCATGAGCATCCTTTTCGCGCGCGAAGGTGCAGCTGTTGCGGTCGCCGACCGCAGCGAAGCAAGTGCCGCCGCCACAGTTTCGTTGATCGAAAAGGAAAACAACGAAGCTTTCGCCATCGCCGCCGATGTGACCAAGGAAGACGACGTCCACCGCATGGTCGAGGAAGCCGCGAAAGGTCTGGGCGATCTCGACGGTGTCGCGCTCAATGTCGGGATCGGCGCAGGTGGGGCGTGGCTTGAGGGCACGACACTGGAAAGCTGGAACAAGGTGGTGGCGGTGAACCTAACCAGTCACATGCTGACGGTGAAATATGCGCTGCCGAAACTGGCCGATGCATCTTCCATTGTTTTCATCTCATCGATTGCGGGCCTCACTGCCGGAAGCCGGTTGCCCGCCTACGATTCCACCAAGGCCGCCCTTTCCGGCCTCTGCCGTCATGTCGCGTTCGAAGGCGCGCGCCGTGCGATCCGTGCCAATGTGATTGCTCCGGGATTGATGGATACATCCATTGGCAGGCTCGCCTCGAAGGGCCGTCCCAACCGCGCGACCACGCCGGTGCCGCTCAACCGGCAGGGTACCGGTTGGGAGACGGCTTACGCCGCGCTATTCCTGCTGTCGGACGAAAGCGCCTACATCACGGGGCAGATACTTGCCGTCGATGGGGGCCTCGCCAGCCTCTAATACGGCTTGTCGCCGACGATCGTTACCCGCTCCATGCGGCGCACCGCTGGCCAATAATCCGACACCGCATAGTGCTGGCACGCACGATTGTCCCAGAACGCAATGGAATTGTCGCGCCAGCGGAAGCGGCATTGATATTCGGGGATCGCGGCTTGCGCGTAGAGATGCTTCAGCAACGCGTCCGATTCCGCCTTGTCGTAGCCTTCGATATATTGCGTGAATGCGACGTTGACATAGAGGCCTTTGCGCCCCGTTTCGGGATGCGTGCGCACCACAGGATGTTCGGCAGGCGGATATTTCTTGTTGAATTCCTCGATCTCCGCCTCGCTCTTGCCGCGCTTGCGCAGACCCACGCGGAAGTGCGCGAAGTCGTGGATTGCCTTGCGGCCTTCGATCTTCTCCTTGATCTCGTCGCTCAGACCCTCATAGGCCGCATACATGTCGGAGAACAACGTGTCGCCGCCGACAGGCGGCACTTCGAGCGCGCGCAGAATGGAGCCGAGCGAAGGCTCCAGCCGCCACGTCACATCGCTGTGCCACGCATTTTCCTTGCCCGGATTCTTCTCGTCATGGGTGATGGCCAGGACCTCGGGATAGCCCGGCTTGAACGGCGCAAAGGGATGCACCTCCAACTCGCCAAAGCGCCGCGCAAAGGCCAGATGCTGCTCGGTCGTGATGTCCTGATCGCGAAAGAAAAGAACCTTGCGGTCCAGCAACGCCGCGCGCAGCCCCTTCAAGGTGGCGTCATCGACGTCGCACGAAAGATCGATTCCGCCGATTTCTGCGCCGATAAGGGGCGTCAGCGGCATCAGCTCAAAGGACAGGGCCCTGATATCGAGCGCTTGTTCGGTCATGGCGGCGTTTCCTCAAAATATTTTGTGAAAAGCATATCACCATTGCGAAAGTGCGAAAGCACCTTGCGAAGCTGCCCCATCCGCTCCCAAATGAATGCGGGCGAACAAATGGTGGACCGATGCTGACATTTCCGAAAGCCGGCTATGAGGCGGGCATTCGCGATTTCGGAAACGGAAGTTTCGCCTGGCTGCAGCCGGATGGCGGCTGGGGACTTTCCAATGCCGGGCTCGTCACCGATGGCGGCGAAGCATTGCTGATCGACACGCTGTTCGACACGCAACACACCCGCGCGATGCTCGACAGTTTCGCGCGCACGACGGATGCGAAGATCCGTACCCTGGTCAACACACACCAGAACGGCGATCACTGGTTCGGCAATGCGCTGGTTGACGGCGCGGAAATCATCGCCACCGAACGCGCCGCACACGATATGCAGCACGAAGGTCCCGAACGTCTGGCCATGATGATGAAGGCCGCGCCGCAACTTGGCCTGACCGGCGAATATCTCGTCCATTGCTTCGGCCGCTACGATTTCGAACACGCGTCGCCCAAATTGCCGGACACGACGTTCAATGGAAGCCTGACACGAACCGTAGGTTCCAAACGCGTCGATCTGATCGAAGTGGGACCCGCGCATACCGGCGGCGATGCCATCGTGCATGTGCCGGATGATCGCGCGGTCTTCACCGGCGACATCCTGTTCATCAACGGCCATCCTATTGTCTGGGCTGGGCCCATCGGAAACTGGATCGCGGCTTGCGACATGATCCTGTCGCTGAATGCCGAAACGATCGTTCCCGGTCACGGCCCGGTGACGGATGCCAATGGCGTCAAGCACGTGCGTGACTATCTCGTCTATATCCGCGACGAAGCGAAGAAGCGCCACGATGCCGGAATGGGGGCGCTGGAAGCCGCGCGCTCCATCGCGCTGGATGATTTCGCCGGTTGGGGCGATTCCGAGCGCATCGCCGTCAACGTGGCCACGCTCTATCGCGAATTTGGAAGCACCGATGCCCCATCCGACGCCGCCACGCTGTTCGGATGGATGGCGCAACTTTGGAAAGACCGCAAATGAGTTTGATCGTCTACGAACACCCGCTGTCGCCTTACGCGCAGAAGGTCAAGATCGCGCTCGACGAAAAGGGCGTTGCTTACGAAACCAAGATGCCCGTTGCTATTGGCACCGGCCAGCCCGATCTCGCCTTCCTGAAAGCCAATCCGCGCGGCGAGGTGCCCGCATTGATCGACGGCGATTTCAGTGTCTTCGATTCCACCATCATCCTGGAATATATCGAAGACAAGTGGCCCACACCGGCGCTGTTGCCAAAAGCGGCTCAGGATCGCGCCACTGCGCGCACCATCGAAGAGGTGATGGACACTTCGTTCGAGCCCATCAATTGGGGCATGGGCGAAATCCGCTGGTTCAAACGCGCCGAGGGTCAGAAGGCACGCGCTATCGAAGCGCAGGCTTCCGCACAGGCACGCGGCCTCTATGCCTGGCTCACGCGCCATCTTGGCGACCGTCAATGGTTCAGCGGCGACACGTTTGGCTGGGCCGATCTTTCTGTCATTCCCTATCTCAATGGTGCGCGGGGGCTGGGCATCGGCCCCGATGTGGATTCCACGCTCGGCAGATGGCTCGCGCGCGCCAACGAACGCCCGTCGGTGAAGAAAGCCGCGCAAGCGGCCGCCGCCTCCATCGCCGGCATGGCCAATGTTGATGCGGCGGTGAAGAGCGGCATGTTCAAGCGCGAATACCGCGATCACCGCCTGGAATGGATGATCCGTTCGGGCGGGATCGACGTGGTGATCGAAGGCATGGCCGCGGGCAACATCCGCTTCTCCAACGAATTGAGCTGACCATGACACAAGAGATCATCTTTCATCACTATTGGACGTCGCCATTCTCCGAGAAGGTGCGGCTGGCTTTCGGCATCAAGAAGCTGGCGTGGCGTTCTGTCGAAATCCCCAACATGATGCCGAAGCCCGATCTTTTGCCGCTGACCGGAGGTTATCGCAAAACGCCGGTGATGCAGATCGGTGCGGATATCTTTTGCGACACGCAGGTCATCCTGCGCGAACTCGAACGGCGCTTTCCCGAGCCCAGCCTTTTCCCGCATGGCAAGGGATTGCCCTACGGCCTGGCGTTCTGGGCAGACCGTACCTTCTTTATGCCGGCGGTGGGCGTTGTGTTCGGCGAGATCGGCCACATGACGCCGGAAGATTTCCGCAAAGATCGAACAGCCATGTCGGGCAACGCGTTCTCTGTGGAAGCGCTCAAGGCCGCCTCGCCGTTCTCGAAGGACCAATACCGCGCTCACTGTGCCTTCATCGCCGATCAACTGGCCGACGGACGCGATTTCGTGCAAGGCGCACAGGCAACCGCCGCCGATCTGCATTGTCACCTGAACATCTGGTTCGCCAAAAGCTTCGTGCCGCAGGCTGCCGATCCATTGCTTGCGGAATTCCCTAAGGTGAATGCGTGGTACGCGCGCATGAATGCCATCGGCCACGGCAAGCACACCCCGATGGAAGCGAAGGAAGCGCTCGCCATCGCCAAGGCTGCTACATCGCAAGCCAAAGAAGCGGCTGATCCGCACGATCCCAATGGCCGCAAACCCGGTGACGCGGTGAAAGTCTCGGCGGACGATTACGGCCGCGATCCCGTCGAAGGCACCATCGTCTTCTCCACCGCCCACGAGATCGCCATCCGCCGCAGCGACCCGCAAGTCGGCGACGTCGTGGTGCATTTCCCGCGTGCGGGCTTCAACGTGATGCCGGCTTAGTTCTCCAGCATCACCTTGCATTGGTGCGTGGGCTTTCTCAGCGCCTCGAATGCATCGGGCAATCCATCCAGAGACACGATATCGGTAATCATGTGCGAGACATCAATGCGGTCCGAGGCGATCATCTCGATCACATAGTCGAAATCTGCAGGCCGGTAACCCAGCACGAATTGCAACTCCAGTTCTTTCATGATGCCCATCAGCGGCATGATCGTATCGGGCTGCTGGCACACGCCGGCGATCACGATGCGACAGCCGCGCGGTGCGTCCATCATCGCCGAATTGATAAGCCCCGGCGCGCCGACGCATTCGAAGATGATATCCGGCCCCTGCCCAGCGATCTTCTCCACCTGTGGCGTCAGCGGCTGGTTGGGGTCGATGGAAGCGGTTGCGCCGAATTTTGCGGCCGCAGCACGGCGCACCTCCGCGCGCTCGCTCACGATCACATGACGCGCACCGAGGAAATTCGCCCAGAGCATCACGGCCAATCCCACCGGACCCGCGCCGATCACCAGCACGGTGGCACCGCGCGGCATCTTCGCCATGTCGACGGCGTGCAATCCCACCGCCAGCGGTTCGACCAGTGCGCCTTCGCGGAACGAAACGCTGTCCGGCAGACGATGCCCGCTCCAGCCGCCGATCTTCACATATTCGGCATAGGCGCCATGACTTTGTCCCAAACCGACGCCGATGCCCTTGCCGCAAACTCCGCGTCCGCCGAAATTGGCGCACGGGCTGAACTCGCCACAGCACATATAGGGAAAGCCCGCGAGACGATCGCCCGGCTTCCACAAATGCTTCACCGCGCTGCCGACTTCGATCACCTCTCCCGCAAATTCATGCCCCATCACCGAACCCGTGGGCAGCGGCATGATGGAGGTGGGTTCGGTCATATGCAGGTCGGATCCGCAGATTCCACAGTTCTTTACTTTCAATATCAGCTGGGACGGCCCGGGCTCGAGATCGGCGATAGCTTCGATCGCAAGCGGCTTTCCCATTTCCTTGAACACAGCGGCGCGCATGGCAACTCCCTGAATTTTTCAAATATCGATGCGCCAAGGTTATGCCATAGTTGGCCCATGGCAAGTGGGAGAGAAACATGAGCAATACCTACAACACGGCTCGCCAAATGCTGGCCGATCTGCAGGCAAAGAAAATTTCCGCGCGCGAATTGCTGAATGCGCATCTGGCGAAAAACGATGCCCTGCACAAAAAATTGAATGCGGTTGTGGCAACCGATATCCCCCGTGCCGTGAAAGATGCCGCGGCCATCGACGATGCGCGCGCCAAAGGTGCAAATCCGGGCGCACTCGCGGGCCTGCCCATGACCATCAAGGATGGCTATGACGTGGAAGGGCTTCCTGCCACTGCCGGCAACACGATGTTCGCCAACCGCCCCAGGAATTGCGCGGACGCCGAACTTGTTTCGCGCACGCGCAAGGCGGGCGCAGTGATCTGGGGCAAGACCAACGTGCCCTTCATGCTGAGCGACTTCCAGAGCTACAACGACATCTACGGCACCACGAACAATCCGTACGACACCTCGCGCGTGCCCGGCGGCTCATCCGGTGGCGCGGCGGCGGCTCTTGCCACCGGCATTACGCCGCTCGAAATCGGTTCGGATATCGGTGGCTCGCTGCGTCATCCAGCGAATTTCTGCGGCGTGTGTTCTTTGAAACCGACATGGGGCGTGTTGCCGATGCGCGGCCACGTTCCGCCACCACCCGGTTTCGATGCCGAGGTCGATCTGGGCGTCGGCGGCCCGATGGCGCGCAATGTCGACGATTTGAAACTGTTGTGGTCGGTGCTGAGCAACACGCCCGAACAGAAACGCCGCGATGCAAAGGGTGCGCGCATCGCCGTGCTGGACGAACAATCCGGCTGGGTTATGGACGAGAGTGTAAAGGCCTGCGCCGAAGCCGCCGCCGATGCGTTGAGCAAAGCGGGCATGACCATTACCCGCGCCAAACCCGATATCGATATGGAAAGGATGATCGAGACCTATCTCGATCTCCTGACGCCCATCATTTCCGCGGGCTTTCCGGATGCATTGCTGCAACAGATGGCGAAAACGCACGATGCCGATGTCGAAGCCGTGCGCGAAGGCCGCGATCCGGAAGGGCAGGCACGCTATCGCCTGCGCGCAACGGCAACACCAACCTATGTTTCAACAGCACAAAAAATCCGGCAGGCGCAGAAAGATGCGCTCGCGCGTTTCTTCGACGATCACGACGCGATCCTGATGCCCATCACGCCGATCCCTGCCTTTGCGCACGATCATTCTCCCATCAACGAGCGCACCATCACGGTCAATGGCAAGCCTGCGCGCTACATGAGCATGCTGAACTGGATCGCGCTTGCCACCTCGCTTCACGCGCCCGCACTCGCCTTGCAGGCTGGCCAAACCCCTGCCGGATTGCCGGTGGGCGTACAGCTTGTGGGCCGGGAAGATGGCGAAGGTGAGCTTCTGAACCTTGGCCTCGCCGCCGAAGAGGCCCTTGGCGGCTTCCGCCCGCCCCCGCTTTGACGGACTGCGCTTGCGCTGACAATATGTCACCAAAGCTATCGCCAAAGAGGGAACGACCATGACCATCCGGCTTCGCAACGGCATCTTCCTTGCGCCTTTCCACCCGGTGAACGAAGACCCGACGCTGTGCATCCAGCGCGACATGGAGTTGATCGAGCATCTGGACCGCCTGGGTTATGAGGAGGCCTGGATCGGCGAACACCATTCCGCCGGTTTCGAGATCATCCCGAGCCCCGAACTTTTTATCGCCGCGGTTGCCGAACGCACCAAGCGCATCAGGCTCGGCACCGGCGTGGTGTCGCTGCCCTATCACCAGCCGTTGATGGCGGCCAACCGCATCATCCAGCTCGATCATCAGACGCGAGGGCGCGTGATGTTCGGCGTCGGTCCCGGCTTGCTGCCTTCGGATGCGTTCTCGATGGGCATCGATCCGTCGACGCAACGCGACCGGATGGTTGAATCCATCGAAGTGATTTTGCGTTTGTTCAAGGGCGAACGCGTCACGCACAAATCGGAATGGTTCACGCTGCAGGATGCGACCTGCCAGGTGAAACCCTATTCCTGGCCGCATCCCGAAATCTGCGTCGCGTCGAGCGTCACACCTTCGGGTGGCAAACTTGCGGGCAAGCATGGCTTCGGCATGTTGTGCGTCGCAGCCACCCAGGCCGGCGGATACGATGCATTGGCCGTGAATTGGGAGGTCGCTAACAAGACCGCCGCCGAACACGGCCGCACGATGGACCCCGAACGCCTTCGCCTCGTCGGTCCCGTCCACATTGCGGAGACGCGCGAGAAAGCGTTCGAGAACTGCAAATTCGGTTTCGAACAATGGCGCAATTATTTCTCCGGCATCAGTGCCGTAGCCGGACGCGAGACCACGGAGAACCGCCCCATCGAAACGCTTGTGGAAGAAGGCGTGGCGGTTGTCGGCACGCCGGACGATGCGATCGCGCAAATCAAACGTCTGCAAAAGAAACAGGGCGAATTCGGCTGCTTCCTTCAGCTTGCGCACAATTGGGCAGATTTCGAGAACACCAAGAAGTCCTACGAGATGTGGCAGCGTTACGTGACGCCCGCGATCCACGGCGCCAACACCGCCCGCGAAACCGCATTGGACTGGGCGAAGGACAACAAGGAACGATTCATCGGTGCTGCGATGACGGCCGCGATGCAAACGATCCAGAAACACTACGAAGATGAGGCAAGGAAGGGCCAGAAGGCGGCGGAATAAGAGCTAAAGCTTCACCCGTCCCGACATGATGGTCTCATAGCCATCCTTATCGAGCTTTTCGTAGCGGCAGGTGATCGGGTCCAGCACGTAAAGCGGGTCGGGGATCGTTTCCGGATTGAAGCCTTCCTTCACCAGATCGACCTTGCGCTGTTTGAAGGTGCCTGTGATTTCCATCTCCTGCTGCAGTCGCAGGAAGATAGGCCGCGCGTAGGCGGCAAGATTGGGTTTCAATCTTTCGCCCAATGAGTCCAGATCGAATTCCGGCCCCACAATCAATGAGGCCATGCCGGCGCGCCCATCCATGCCGGGCACCTGCACGCCATAGACGTTGGCTTCCTTGATGCCGGGGATAACGCTCAACACTTCGGAGACTTCGCTGGTGGCGACGTTCTCGCCCTTCCAGCGGAAGGTGTCGCCGATGCGGTCGACGAAATAGAAATAGCCGTGTTCGTCCTTGCGCAGCAGATCGCCGGTGCGGAACCAGCGGTCGCCTTTTTCGAACACGTCGGTCAGGATCTTCTTCTGCGTGTCC
>Ga0335083_10003467_pt1 | contig 20477 bp, 17 predicted proteins | sample Lox_Sample_42_FD_206716 | JGI IMG/M metagenome (GOLD analysis project Ga0335083, IMG submission 206716) | Soil microbial communities from Loxahatchee National Wildlife Refuge, Florida, United States - Lox_Sample_4.2 | ecosystem: Environmental > Terrestrial > Soil > Wetlands | place: USA...
ACGAGGCCCTCATCACCGCGATCAGGAACGGCCGGGACGTCATCACCTGGCCGGACGTGATCAAGGCCAAGCAGCTCAAGGAGCTCGGACCGCCCGAGGACGTGGAGTACATCGAGCGCGAGCGGCACGCCGTCGCCGTGCACGAGGCGTGCCACGCGCTGGTCGCGTTCCGGACCAGGCAGCACATGGAGATCGACATCGCCACCATCGAGAAGGGCAGCGACTATCTCGGCATGGTGGCCAGCATCCCGCCCGAGGACCAGTTCACCCGGTGGCGCAGCGAGTACGAGACCGACATCCTGGTCTCGCTGGCGTCGCTGGCGGGCGAGCGGATGTTCTTCGACCACGACAGCTCCTCCGGAGTGTCCGGGGACCTGGAGTCGGCCACCGCGGTCGCCTCGTTCATGGAGGGCTTCTGGGGCATGGGGACCACGGTGTCCTCGTACTCCATGGCCCGGCGGCTCGAGGTCGGCTCACCGGGCGGCGGCCGGGGCGGCGCGCTGAAGAAGGGCGAGAACCCCGAGATGCAGGTCCGGCGCGCGCTGGCGGACCGGATCGAAGACAACCTGAACACGCTGCTCAGCCGGGTCGAGGAAATCCTCAAGGAGGACCGGAACCACGTCCTGGCCCTGGCCCACGCGCTGGAGACGCACAAGACGCTGAGCGGCGAGGATGTCGTCGCGGTCATGGAGCACACCCAGGGTCCGCTGGTGGACGGCAGGCCGTACGCCAACGAGGACTTCCTGAACTCGCTCAGCGACTACCACCTGGCGGCGGCCCGCGCCCACCGCGAGCACAGCCAGCAGAAGCTGGGCCTGCCGGTGCCGAGCCCGGAGACCGCGTCGGTCTCGCCGTGGGCGATCGTGACCGACGACCTGCCCAGGCTGAACGGGCACCGCTCAGGGTATGACCAGCACGACCAGGAAGACCAGGACCAGCACGACCCGGAATCGTCCTGACCGAACCGGGGGCCAGTGACCTGAGGGCCTGGGTCAACCTGGCCAACGGGTCGACGCTGGCCGGCCTGGGCGTCGCCGCTCTCGGCGGCGCCCGGGTGGGACGCGGCCCTGACCGGCTGTTCGTCGGCACCGGCTACCGGCTCCCGGTGCCGCCCGCGCCCGCGTTCTGCCTGGGCAACGTCATCATCACCCGGCTTGACGGCCTGACGCCCGAACTGCTGCGGCACGAGGCGCGGCACGCCACCCAGTACGCCTGCTGCGGCGGGGTGCTGATGGTGCCGCTGTACCTCGTGGCGGCGGCCGCGTCGTGGCTGCTGACCGGGGACACCGGCGCGAAGAACGTGTTCGAGCGGCGGGCCGGCCTGGCCGACGGCGGCTACACCGACAAGCCCCTGCGTCCCTTCGTGTCGCGAGTTGCCCTCCGTAAAGCCAGCACCGGGCCGGTCAGTGGCTGAATCCCGCTAGCAGGCCGCGCTGGGCGGCCCCCTCCCTGGCCGGCTTCAGCCGCACCCGCCGGATCCACTGCCAGCCCTTCCCGGTGAGCAGGAACTCCCCGGGCCCGGAGACCCCGGAGGACCCGGAGGTCGCGGGCAGCGCCGCGATCCCGTTCATGATGGCCTGCGGATCCGCGTGCCGTTCGGCCGCCGGCCGGGCGTTCACGATGTCGGTGACGTCACCGCTGGCCGGGTCGATGCCGGCCAGGTAGTGCGTGCCCGCGACGTTGGCCCAGATCGTCCCGCCGGGTGCTGACGACGGCGTTGCTGACGACGGGGCCGCTGATGAAGGGGCCCAGGCCAGGTCGTTCAGGCCGAGGACCCGGTGCCCTGCGCACCGGACGTGGATCACCTGCTGCGGCGCCAGGGTCTGCGGGTCGCGCCAGACCAGCTCGCTGGTCCCGTCGCTGGTCACGACCGACCCGCCGACGGCGCAGATGCCCCAGCCCTCGCGGTTGTACCGCACCTGACCCGCCAGTTCGAGGGCGTGCGGGTCCCAGCGCAGCGCGACCCGCTCTCGCCAGGTCAGCTGCCAGATGACGTCGCCGGCCCGGCAGATTCCCTCGCCGAACAGGTCGGCGGGCAGGGCCGCGCTGCGCTCGGCCCGTTCGTCGCCGAGCCGGTACCGGCACAGCGCGGAGGACCCGTACAGGCCGGTGGACTCCCAGACCGTCCCGTCCTGCTCGATCAGCCCCTGGGTGAACCCCCGGCCGGGATGCCGCACCCGGCCGACGACCGCGGCCCGCCAGGTTCTCATAGCGGAAAAGACTAGGCCAGGACGGGCTCGGTGCGGTCGCGGATGGCGTTGTAGACGGCGGCGGGGACGTACACCCGGGGGTCGCCCGCGTAGGCCGCGGCCAGTTCGGCCGCTACCGCGTCGGGGTCATGGGTGAGCGCGGCCAGCCGGTCGAACAGCGCGATCAGGTCCTCGCCGATGGTCTCGTCCGGGGCGGGCATGGCGCCCCATATGTCCCAGGGCAGCATCTCCATGTCGGCCAGCGCGGCCACGTCGCGTAGCAGGTTGGCGGCGATCCACCAGGCACCGCCCTCATTCATCAATTTCAGGCCGAACGAGTCCGGCTCCGCGCGGCCCTCCCGGCACATCCGCCACGCGTCGCCGGCCACCAGGAAGCTGTCACGCGGCACGTCCATCAGGTCGAAGCCGACGTCGAACAGCTTGAGCTGAACGTCGTCGATCTGGAAGTCGGCCAGCTTCCAGGATCCCGCGTCCTGGTCCCAGTACTCGCACACCCAGTGGTCCTCGTACCCTCCGGTGTCGAAGTAGGTGCCGAACCCGCACCGGGCCCGGGCCGGGGTGCCCTGGGCGCGCAGCATGGCCACGGCGAGCACGGTGAAGTGGCGGCAGTTGCCTGGCAGCCGGGCCGCGGGCGCGCGGGCGACGGTGAGCGGGCGGCTGTCCTGCGCCATCATCTGGCCGAGCAGGGCGGCCACCGGGCGCAGGTGCACGCTGGCCCGGCGCTCGCCGGTCAGCGTGACCCCGTACGCGTCCGCGAGGTGCTCGTGGATCATCACCCCGTGGCTGACCGCGGCCAGGGCGGCGATGTCCCGGGGCAGGTCCGCGAGCAGCGGGGCGTACTCTCCCGGCGCGGTCATGGTGGCGGGCTCGAGGTAGCGGTTCATTGATGGGACACTTACCCGGTGCAAAAGGAGGAGAAGCGCGAGGAGCTGCGGCAGACGTTCGAGCAGGCCGCGGAGCGCTACGACCGGGCCCGGCCCGAGTATCCCGAGGTCTTGTTCGACGACCTGGTGGCGCTGACCGGGCTGTCCCCTGGCGATCGCCTGATCGAGGTGGGGTGCGCGACCGGCAAGGCGACCAGGCCGCTGGCCCGGCGCGGGTTCCGGATCACCTGCGTCGAGCTCGGCGCGGAACTGGCCGCGGTGGCCAGGCAGAACCTGGCCGGGTTCGAGGTGGAGATCGTGCGCAGCCAGTTCGAGGAGTGGCAGCCGCCCGACCCGGCCAGCACCGAGCCGGCCAGCACCGAGCCGGCCAGCCTGGTGTACGCGGCGACCGCCTGGCACTGGATCGACCCCGCCGTCCGCTATCAGCGCGCCTGGCAGGCGCTGCGGCCCGGCGGTCACCTGGCGCTGTGGGCGGCCGAGCACGTGTTTCCCGAGGGAGGCGACACGTTCTTCGAAGAGCTCGACGACATTTACGACGAGATCGGCGAAGGGGACCCGCCCGGCAGGCTGAGGCTGCGGCCGGGCGAGCTGCCCGACGACCGGGCCGGGATCGAGGCCAGCGGCCTGTTCGAGGTGACCGCGGTGCGCCACTACGACTGGGAACAGGCCTATTCGGCCGAGGAGTACATCGAGCTGCTCAGCACGTTCTCCGGGCACATCGCGATGCCGGAGTGGAAGCGCCAGCGGCTGTTCGGCGAGGTCAGGCGGCGGCTGGCGCTGCGCAGGGATCACTCGCTGCGGCGGGGCTGGGGCACGGTGCTGCACGTGGCCCAGCGGAAAGACTGAGCGAAAAGACTAGGCCGCCTGGGCCCGCTGGATCTGGCTGAGGAACGCGGAATTGGACGCGGTGTCCTTGGTCTTGTCGAGGAGCAATTCGAGCGCCTGCTGAGAGTCGAGGGCGCCGAGCGCGCGGCGCAGCGTGCCGACGGCCCGGTACTCGTCCGGCGGCATCAGCAGCTCGTCGCGCCGCGTGCCGGAGGGCATGGCGTCGATGGCCGGGAAGATGCGCTTCTCGGCCAGTTCGCGACGCAGCCGGAGCTCCATGTTCCCGGTGCCCTTGAACTCCTCGAACAGCACGTCGTCCAGGCGCGAGCCGGTGTCCACCAGCGCGGTGGAGATGATGGTGAGCGAGCCGCCCTCCTCGGTGTTGCGGGCGGCGCCGAGGAACCGGCGCGGCGGCTGGAGAGCGGAGGCCGCGACCCCGCCGGCCAGGGTCCGGCTGCTGGCGGGCGCGACCAGGTTGTAGGCGCGGCCCAGGCGGGTGATGGAATCGAGCAGTACCACCACGTCGGCGCCGGTCTCGACCAGGCGCTTGGCGCGCTCGATGGCCAGCTCGGCGACCCGGATGTGGTCCTCGGGGTCCTGGTCGAAGGTCGAGTAGATGACCTCGCCGCGGACCGAGCGGCGCAGTTCGGTGACCTCCTCGGGTCGCTCGCCGACGAGCACCACCATGAGCGTGACCTCGGGGTGGCTGTTCGCGATGGCGGTGGCGATCGTCTGGAGGACCATGGTCTTGCCGGCCTTCGGCGGGGCCACGATGAGCCCGCGCTGGCCCTTGCCGATCGGGGCGACCAAGTCGATGATGCGCGCCGTCGCCGACGGGTTCCCGTCCCCGAGCCGCAGCCGTTCGTCGGGGTACACCGGGGTCAGCTCGTCGAAGTGCGGGCGGGCCAGGCCGGGTGGCTGGCCGTTGACCGTATCGACCCGGGCCAGCGGGCGGTACTTGCCGCGGCCCTCAGGGCCCGCGGTACCTAGGACCCAGTCGCCCGTCCTGAGCCCGTACTGCCGGATCTGCGCGGCGGAGACGTACACGTCGGCGGGGCCGCGGCGATAGCCGGCGGCGCGCACGAACGCATGGCCGTCGGCCAGTTCGACGAGCCCGGATACCGCGGCGGCCGGGGTTTCCTTGGGTTTTGATTGAAGCGTTGTCGCTGTCATGAGTACATGTCCTTTCGGTGAAAAGCATAAGGAGACGGGTGCTGAATTAGCGCACGCGGAAATAAGCAGTCAGCTCGACCGAAGACCAGCTAGGAAGGCTGGTAGTGCTTCTTTTTAAGAGCTTCTGCGCGGCTCGACGTCACCTAGGCGGCGGAGCTGGGAATCGCGGCTCCAGATAGAGCCGCTGCCCGCTTGAGCGAGCACCCGTCAGGAATTGACTATAGCCGCTAACAATCGCGGCCGCCAGTTCATTCCCGGCACGGTTTCCCGCTTACCGGAAGATGAGCAGCTCGCCGCCGCCGAGGTAGCCGAGGAGCTCCTCGTCGAGACGGCGGGCGATGATCCGCCGGCCGTACGGCGTGCCGGACGGGTCGGCGTACACCCGGTCCGCCTCGTCCAGGAAGACCTGGAAGACCTGGCGTCCGCTGGGGTGCGGGGCGAACAGCAGCGCAGCCGCCTTGACGGCCGGGCCCTTCGGCCGCTCGCTGGCGAAGTAGCTGGTCACGTCGGCCAGGGTCAGTATGTCCACGGTGACCGGGCGCCGCCGCCGCGAGCCGTACGCCCCGCCGAAGAACGCGGCGAGCTGGCGCGGCAGTTCCGGGTCGGTGACCAGGAACGCCTCGCGCCGTCCGCCACCCGCGGAGCCGCGCGAGCGCGCGCCGCGGAAGAAACTCATCGCGCCTCCCCCCAGAGGCAGTGATCCCGCTCCCTTAATGCCGTTGCCATCGGCAGCTGGTCCTCCCCCTTCCAGACTGACGGTCCTGCCTAGTATCACTAACGGAGCGACCGGGTCGCCAGGGACAGTTGTGTCGGGAAGGCCACCGCAGACGGTCAGTTTCGACCACTGTGCGGAAAACGCCTCAACGCAGGCGGTGTCCCATCTCCTTGGCGGAGTAGCCGCCGAGTTCCTCCACCGCCGCCTTGAAGCGGTCCGACTGGAGCAGCGACCACAGCGGGGCGAGCTGCGGTGAGTCCATCGCGCCGGGCGCGACGACCAGGTCGTACGGCTCGGTGGCGAGCGGCATGAAATCCAGGCCGAATGCCCGGGCGGCCGCCATGATCCCCATTCCCGCGTCGGCCCGCCCGGCGGCGATCGCGGCGGCCACCGCCAGGTGCGTCGGCTCTTCCCGGGCGTATCCCTGGACCGAGGACGGTGTGATCGCCAGCCGCCCCAGCATGACGTCGAGCAGTACCCGGGTCCCGGCGCCGCGCTGCCGGTTCACGTACCGGACGCCGGGGTGGCTCACGTCGGCCAGCCCGCTGATGCCGAGCGGATTCCCGGCCGCCACGATCAGCCCTTGCGACCGTTCCACGAGCCGCACGATGGCCACATCCGCGTGGGCGGCGCCGAATACCCGGTCCACGTAGGGCAGGGTGTACTCGCCGGATTCCGGGTCGAGCAGGTGCGATCCGGCGATGTGGCAGAGCCCATCGCGCAGGGCCACCAGGCCGCCGAGCGAGCCGACGTTGGACGAGGCGAGCGTCACCAGCGGATCGTCGGCGCGCAGGGCGGAAGACGCGAGGTCGAGGACCAGGTCGTGGGACCCGATGGCCACGATCGTGCCCGCGATCTCGTCGGGGCCGCGCAGCAGCTCGACCGGCACGGACGCGCCCGCGTGGTGTCCTTCCAGGCCGGCCGGCACGACGAGCAGCCCGTCGGCGCGGACCAGCGAGGTCAGGACCCCGGCCCCGCGGGGCAGCGGCGTAGCCACCAGGGACCCGCCGACGGAGCCGAGCCGGACCCGCACCCAGTCGTCCATGCCGAGCGGCGACGCGAGCTTGCGGGCCAGCCGGGCAGCCACCCGCGGCCGCTGGCGCGGTGGCGCGCCGGATAGCTCCGCGAGCAGCGGCGCCGCGAAGATGTCGAAGGTGAGTGACGCGGACACCGGGTAGCCCGGTGCGCCGAGCACCGGCGTGCGCCCGACGACGCCGAGCACGACCGGGTGACCGGGCCTGACGGCGACCCCGTGCACGGCCAGCGTGCCCTCGGACGCCACCACCCGGGCCGTGTAGTCGTCCCGTCCGGCACTGGACCCGGCGATCACGATCAGGAGGTCGCACTCCGCCGCGGCCGCTCGCACGACGGCCGCGATCCGGGCCGGGTCGTCCGGCTCGATCGGCAGCACCCGCGCCTCGCAGCCTGCCTCCCGCGCCTGCTCCGCGAGCATCAGCGAGTTCGTGTCGGGTATCTCGCCCGGCCCCAGCTCGGCGCCGACCGGCCGCACCTCGTCCCCGGTGGGCAGGACGAGGACGAGGGCTTTCCTCCTGACGGTCAGCTGGGTCTGCCCGGCCGCGGCCGCGGCGGCCAGGTCGACGGCCCGCAGCCGGTGCCCTTCGGGCAGCAGCAGCTCGCTGGCGCTGACGTCCTCGCCGATCGACCGGACGTGCTGGTACGGGGGGACGGCGGCGCGCAGTTCGGCCCGGCCCGCGTCGTCGTAGTGGACGTGCTCGCGCATGACCACCGCGTCGCGCCCGCCGGGCATCGGGTCGCCGGTGTCCACGATGTCGTAGGCGTCAGGCGCGAGCCAGGCCGGCGTGGTCTCGCTCGCGCCGAGCGTGTCCGCGGCGCTGACGGCGATGCCGTCCATCCCGGCGGCGTCGAACGGCGGCGAGGACCTGACGGCCCAGACCGGGGCGGCCGTGACGAGGCCGGCGGCCGCGGCCACCGGCACGGTGACGGCGGGCAGCCGGTCCGGGCAGCCGGCCGCCTCGCGGGCGGCGCGCCAGGCGGCCAGGGCCTGCGCGGCCGGCACGTCCTTGATGAACGGGCTGTCATGCATACAGGATCACGTTCACCTCGGCGCCCGCGTCGAGCCCGGTGGCCTCCTCGGGGATCACGATGTAGCCGTCGGCCGCCGTCAGGACCGACAGCAGGGCCGACAGGCCGAACACCGGTACCGCCACGCCGTCGCTGACCGTCACCTGGACCACGTCGAGGCGCCCGGTCGCCGACGCGAGGTCCCGGGACAGCCGGGCGCGGGCCGAGGGCTCAGGCGGCGGCGCCACGCAGCCGCCGACGAGCCGGATGACCGGGGCCCCGATCATCCGGAACACCACCAGGGCCGAACGCGGGTTCCCCGGCAGCCCGATGACCGGCACCCCGTCGCACTCGGCCAGCAGCGTGGGCTTGCCCGGCTTGATGGCCAGGCCGTGGCACCAGATGCCGGGCGGCCCGAGGCGGGCGACGGCGTTCGCGGTCTCGTCCCGGGCGCCGACCGAGGATCCGGCCGAGATCACGAGCACGTCGCTGGCCGGCCGGGCAGCGCGGAGCGCGGTCTCCAGCGCGCCCGGGTCGTCCGGCATGATGCCGCCGAAGACCGGCTCGCCGCCCGCGTCCGCCACCAGCGCGGCCAGCGCCGTGGCGGTGGCGTCGCGGACCTGGCCGGGCTTCAGTACCTCGGTGTCCGCCGGGACCACTTCGTCGCCGGTGGAGAAGATGGTGACCACCGGTTTCTTATGGACCGTCACGGACGTCAGGCCGGCCGCGGCGAGCATGCCCAGGTCCTGGGGACGGAGCGGCCGGCCGCCGCCGATGATCTCCTGGCCCGGCCGGGCGTCCTCGTCGGCGCGGACGATGCCCTCACCGGGGGCAACCGGCCGGACCACCTCGATCGTGCCGGGCATCACCTCGGCGGTGTGCTCGACCATCACGACCGCGTCCGCGCCGGGCGGGATGACGCCGCCGGTCGGCATGGCGATCGCGCCGCCGGGGGTCACCGCCTCCTCGGGGGCCGCGCCCATGCGGACGGCACCGCTGACGGTGAGGTAGCCGGGGAGCCCGTCGGAGACGCCGTAGGTGTCGGCGGCGCGGACGGCGTACCCGTCGACGGTGGAGCGCGGGAAGCCGGGCAGCGGGTGCGGCGCGGTGACCGGCCCGGCCGGGACCCGGCGCAGCGCCAGGTGCAGCGGGACGGTCTCGGTGCTGGTGCGGCGACTGGGACGGAAGCCAGCGAGGGCCGCCGCCACCGTCCGGGTGGTGAAGAACTCCCGCGAGGCTGGGTCAGCCATGGTCCTCCGCTAGTCGGAGCACGCTCATGACCGGGCCGAGGGCGACCTGGCCCAGCCCGCAGATCGAGGTGCGGCGCATTACCGTGGCGAGGTCCCTGACATCGCTGTCCACCTCGGCCGGGCCGCCGCCCGCGGCCAGCAGCCCGGACAGGATGGTGTGGGCCTTCGAGGAGCCGACTCGGCACGGCACGCACTTGCCGCAGGACTCGTCGCGGAAGAACCGCAGGACGTTGACGGCGGCGGCGAGCAGGTCGGTGCCTTCGGCCATGACGACCAGGGCGCCAGACCCCAGCATGGAGCCCGCCGCCTGGAGCGTGCCGAAGTCCAGTTCCGCGTCCAGCTGGTCAGGCCCGATGAAGTTGGAGGAGGCGCCGCCCGGCTGGATCGCGCCGAGCGGCAGGTCGCCGGCCACCCCGCCGGCCAGGTCAAGCAGCTCACGGGCGGTGGTGCCCATCGGGACGCAGTACACGCCGGGCCGCTCCACGTGACCGGACACGGCGAAGAACTTCAGGCCCGCGTGGTCGCCGCGGCCCTGGGCCTGCCACCAGGACGCGCCCCGGGCGGCGATGACCGGGACGTGGGCGAACGTCTCGACCGAGTTCATCAGCGTCGGCTGGCCGTGCAGGCCGTAGGTGCCGGGGAACGGCGGCTTGTTCCGCGGCTCGCCGCGGTGCCCCTCCATGCACTCGATGAGCGCCGACTCCTCGCCGAGGATGTAGCCGCCGGGCGAGGTGAACACCTCGACCGAGAGCCGCCGGCCCGAACCGCCCCCCGTGTTTTCAGCAAACAGAGCGGGGCCGATCAGGCCGACTTCGCGCAGGTGCTCGATCTCGCTCCTGATGACCTGCTCTTCCGGGCCGTACTCGTGGCGGATGAAGACCCAGCCTTCCTCGGCGCCGACCGCCAGCATGCCGAGCAGCATGCCCTCGAGGACCAGGTGCGGCTGGGTGGCGAGGATCTCCCGGTCCTTGAACGTGCCCGGCTCGGACTCGTCGGCGTTGCAGATCACGTACTTCGGCGTGTTTTCCTGAGCGGCTACCAGGTCCCACTTGCGGCCGGTGGGGAAGCCGGCCCCGCCCATGCCGCGCAGGCCGCTGTCCTTGAGGGCGGCGATGATGCTCGATGTCTCCAGCCGGCCGGCTAGGACGTTACGGAGAACGGCGTAGTGGTCTTCCGGCGCGGAATACGGATCGTTCGGCCAGCGGGCGGCGGGACTAGCCGATGGCGGGGCGGGGTGGTCCAGGCCGGTTTCCAGGACGGCCCCGAGCGAGGCCGGGGCCTCGTTTATGGAGCATGCGGGAGCCATGTCGCAGCGGCCTAGGCAGGAGCCCTCGACCACCTCGACGTCAGGATCAGGGCCGTACCGCTCGCGGATCGCGGCGATGCGCTGGTCGGCGCCGCGCAGCCAGCAGGACAGGTCGTGGCAGACGCGCAGCTCGGTCTTGACCGGCGGGTCGGTGCGGAAGTGCGGGTAGAAGGAGACCAGGCCCTCGATCTCGTACAGCGGCCGGCGCACGTCCCTGGACAGCGCGACGAGTTCCTCACGGGGCAGCCAGCCGACCCGCTCCTGGATGGCGTTCAGCGCCGGGATCAGGCTCGGGCCAGGGAACTTGCCCGCCCGCGCCTCGACGCCCGGGACGCGGACCTGGGCCTCAGCCATGGGCCTGCTCTATTCGTACGGCGCAGAACTTGAACTCGGGAATCTTCCCGAACGGGTCGATCTCGTCGATGGTCAGCAGGTTCGCCGCCGCCTCCCGGAAGTGGAACGGTATGAAGCAGTTGCCCCTGGCCTCCCGGTGCGAGACCCTCGCTTCCAGCTCGATGACACCGCGCCGGGAGCTGACCCGGGCCATGTCGCCGTCGGCCAGGCCGAGACCGGCGGCGTCGTCCGGGTGGATGAACACCAGCGCCTTGGGGGCGATCGCGTCCAGCGCGTAGGACCGGCGGGTCATCGACCCGGTGTGCCAGTGCTCCAGCATCCGCCCGGTGTTCAGGACGAACGGGTATTCCTCGTCGGGCAGTTCCCTGGCGGGCAGCCACTCGGCGGGCACCAGGTGCGCGAGCCCGTCGTCGGTGTTGAACTTCTCGGTGAACATCACCACGGTGCCGTCGCTGCGGGCCGGGTCCGGGTTGGGGTACAGCTTGCCGCCCGGGCCGAGGTTGTCGTACGTCAGGTTCTGGTAGCTGGGGATGACCGAGACCAGCTCCTCGAAGATGTCCCGCGCCGACTCGTAGTGCCAGCCGAGGCCGATCCGGTTGGCGATGTCCTGCACGACCTCCCAGTCGACCCGGGCCTGGCCGGGCGTGTCCACCACCTTGTGGCCGCGCTGTACGCGGCGGTCGGTGTTGGTGTAGGTGCCCTCCTTTTCCAGGTAGGAGGAGGCGGGCAGGATCACGTCGGCGAACTCGGCGGTCTCGGTCAGGAAGATGTCCTGCACCACCAGGAAGTCGAGCTTGGACAGGGCCTTGCGTACCTTGTTGATGTTCGGGTCGGACAGGAACGGGTTCTCGCCCAGCATGTACATGCCGCGGACACCGCCCTTGAGCGCGGAGCCGATGATCTCGGTGACGGTCAGGCCCTTCTTCGGGTCGAGGTCGGCGGTACCCCAGGCCTGCTCGAACCTGGCCCGGACGCCGGGGTCGTCGGCCTTGGCGTAGTCCGGGTAGAACATCGGGATCAGGCCCATGTCCGAGGCGCCCTGCACGTTGTTCTGCCCGCGCAGCGGGTGCAGGCCCGCGCCCGGCTTGCCGACGTTGCCGGTGATCGCGCACAGCGCGATCAGGCAGCGGGCGTTGTCGGTGCCGGTGGTGTGCTGGGAGATCCCCATCCCCCAGAAGATGACGCCCGCCTTGGCCTCGCCCCAGGCCCGGGCGACCCGCCTGATCAGGTCGGCGGGCACGCCGGTGATCTGCTCGGCGCGCTCCGGCGGGTAGTCGGCCACGGTGCGCGCGAGCGCCTCGTAGTTCGAGGTCCGGGCCCGGATGAAGGCGTCGTCGGTCAGGCCGAGCCTGATGACCTCGTGCATGATCCCGTTGTAGAAGGCCACGTCGGTGCCGGGCTTGAGCTGGCAGTAGATGTCCGCGTGGTCGGCCATCTTGTCGGCCCGCGGGTCCACGTAGATGATCGTCGTGCCGTTGCGCCTGGCCTGCTTGAAGAAGCTGGAGGCGACCGGGTGGTTCGCGGTCGAGTTGCTGCCGGTCACGATGGCCACGCCGGCGTTCCTGATGTCGCCGTAGGTGGTGGAGACCGCCCCGGAGCCGATCCCCTCGAACAGCGCCGACACGCTGGAAGCGTGGCACAGCCGGGTGCAGTGGTCCACGTTGTTGGTGTGGAAGCCGGTGCGGATGAGCTTCTGGAAGAGATAGGCCTCCTCGTTGGAGCACTTCGCGCTGCCGAACCCGGCGATGGCGGCCGGGCCGCCCTCGGCGTAGATCTCGCTCAGCCTGCGCGCCACCAGGTCCAGCGCCTCTTCCCAGCTGGCCTCCCGGAAGTGCGGCAGCACCTCGGCGTAGTCGACGAGGCCGCCGGGCTTGCGGCCGCGCTTGCCGCCCTTGCGCTTGCCCTTCGGGTCGCCGTCATTGGTCATCCCGTGATCGTTGCCCTCGCCGCCGCCGCGGGCCATGTCGCCGCGGACGTCGGCGGACAGCGCCCCCTTGGGATAGGACTCCTCGCGCCGGATCAGCGGCATCGTCAGTCGCTGCGGCGACGCCGCGTAGTCCCAGCCGTACCTGCCCTTGACGCAGAGCCTGCCCTGCGATCCTGGCTGCTCCCGGCCGTCGGCGTAGGCGATCGCGCCGCGCTCGCGGTCCACGTAGTAGGTCAGCGCGCAGCCCACGCCGCAGTACGGGCAGACGGTATCCACCGCGTCGAGCTCGGTGCGCGGCCGGATCGGGATGTCGTGGATCGGCTTGTTGGTGAGCGCGCCGGTCGGGCAGGCGGCGACGCATTCGCCGCAGGACACGCAGGACGAGGCGCCCATCGGGTCGCTGAGGTCGAACGCGATGTGCGTGGCGTAGCCCTTGCCGCTGCGTCCGATGACGTCGTTGCCCTGGATGTCGTCGCAGGCCCGGGTGCACCGGTCGCAGAGGATGCAGGCGTCGTGGTCGACCGCGATGACCGGGCTGGACAGATCCACGCCGCGGCCGGAGCCGCCCGGCAGCCCGGCGCCGTCACCGGTCACCTCGTACCTGTCCGCCAGCGCGAGCAGCTCGTTGTCGGCGGTGGTGGTCTGCTTGGGGTCGCGCTCACGCGGCGGCTGGTCGGAGATCAGCAGCTGAGTCAGCATCGCGCGGCTGCGCTCGAGCTCCGCGGACTCGGTCGTGACCTGCATGCCGTTCTCGCAGGCCCGCACGCAGGACGCGGCGAACGCGGGAGCTCCCACGTCGACCACGCACAGCCGGCAGACGCCGACCGGATCGAAGCGCTCGTCGTGGCACAGCACGGGGATGTCGATGCCGGCGGCCTTGGCGGCCTGCCAGATCGTGGCCCCTTCCGGGGCAGTGACCTCACGTCCGTCGATCGTGAGCGTTACCGTCCCCGTGCTCTCCGGGGCAGTAATAGCCATAACCGCAGTATCCGCCCGGCCGTGACGCTACGCCAAGCCGAGGTCGCCGGCGGCCGCCGGGCCCGGGCGCCCCTCGGGGTCGAGGCCGCGCAGCTCGTAGTAGGAGCCGATCATCGCCCGCAGGCGCCCCGCGGTGAGGGTAGCGACCCGGCCCGAGGGCAGGGTGAGCGGCTCGTTCAGCAGGCGTTCTGGCAGCCAGTCGTCCTCCGGCCGCCAGCCCTCCCTGATGTTGTAGACCCGCTTGGCCATGACGATCCTGGCGGCCGTCTCGCGCAGTTCTCCAGCGGCTACCTCCCAGCCGGTCACCGCGGACAGCAGCCCGGCCCATTCGGCGAACGGGTCGGTGAACACGCCGCGCAGGAACTTGCACAAGATCAGCGAATCCATCACCGCCGCCCGGTCCTCGGTCTCGACCGCCGCGGCCACGTGCGCGTCGCCGCCGTCAAGCCGGTCCAGGTCGCCGGACAGGTCGGCCTCGTAGGCACCCGAGCGGTTATGGTCCGCGCCCCGCGCGTTCACGGCCAGGCCCAGCGCCATCGAGTGCAGGGTGCGCGGCTCGTAGCCGGGCATCTCCAGGCCCTTGACGTGCGCGGCGAATGACGCCGAGCCGGCCCCGACCGCCTGGGACGCGCGCCGTGATCCCTCGGCCAGCAGCGCGCCGAGCGGCGTGCCGCGGCCGCCGATCTCGTCCAGGACGCGCAGCAGCGCGGCCGGGTCACCGAACCGGAGCCAGGGCGCGTCGATCAGGCCGCGCTCCGCGCACTCCATCGCCCACGCGATCGTGCCGCCCGCCGAGATCGTGTCCAGGCCCAGGTCGTCACAGCGGGCGCTCGCCGCGAGCACGGCGCCGGGGTCGCTCACCCCGCACATCGGGCCGAGCGCGAACACGTTCTCGTACTCCACCCGCGCCTTCTTGCCCCGGCCGACCCGGTAGATGTGCTCGCAGCCGATCGTGCAGGACGCGCAGCTGCTGCGGGCCACTCTGCGCATGCCCGCTACGTCCCCCGCGTGCTGCTCGGCGAGGTCGGCCGCGCCCTCGAAGGCCGCGGCCTGGAAGTTACGCGTGGGCAGCGCGCTGATCGCGTTGAACGCGAGCAGGTTGGCGAGCGTGCCCAGCTCGCGGTACTTCGCCGTGGCCGGGCCGAACGACCGTTCCCGCAGGTCACGCGCGGCGGCCAGGACCGCCGCGGGGTCAGCCGTCGCCACCTTCCCCGCGGCGCGGACCGCGATCGCCTTCAGGTTCTTCGCGCCCATGACCGCGCCGAGGCCGCCGCGGCCCGCGTGCCGCCCGTCGTGCGAGATCGTGGCGTACCTGATGCCGGCCTCCCCGGCCGGGCCGATCGCCGCCACCCGCCAGCCGCGGCCGAGTTCGCCGCGCAGTTGCCGGTCCGTATCGGCAGCCGGCAAGCCGGCCAGGTGCGCGGCGCTGACCAGGCGGGTCCCGTCGCCGTCCACGAGCAGGACGGAGAGCTCAGGGGCCCGGCCGTCGATCACGATCGCGTCGTGGCCGGTGAGCTTGCCCGCGATCGCGAACTGGCTGGAGGCCAGCGCATCGGTCAGCATCCCGGTCAGCGGCGACTTGGCCACGACCGCGAACTTGGCGCTCGTCGTCAGCGGCGTCCCCACCAGCGGCGAGAACACGAACGCGAGCGGAGCCGCGGGCCCGAGCGGGTCAGCCCCCGGCGTCCCGAGCCGGTACAGCAGCCAGGTGCCGAGTCCGGAGCCGCCGATGTAGCCGCGCAGCACGCCGTCGGGCAGCGGCAGGTCCCGGCTGGTGCCGCTGGTCGCGTCCACCACCAGCGCCCGCCCGAAATACCCGCCGGCCGGCATCGCCGCTATCCCCCCGCGTCGGCGGACAGGAAGAAGACGGTGTCGCCCGCCGCCAGCGGGGTGGCCGGGTCGCGGGTGATCTGGTCGCCGTTCAGCGCCGCGGTCGCGTGCCGGTCGAACACGACGTCCACGGCGGCCGCGGCGGCGCCGACGGTGGCGGCCCGGACCGGGTGCGGGCCGCCGCCCTGGCTACCTTTCGCCAGGGTGCCGAAGAGCTGGACCGTCACCTCGGGCGCGGGCCGGGCGCGGGCCGCGTCATAGTCAGGCGGGGTATTGACGTTCAGCAGCGAGTCCAGGTCGGGGTCGAGTGCGGCGAGTACCGGGTCCGTTTTCAGCTCGGCATCATCCAGCACCCGCACCTGGCACTGCTCGAAGAGGAACGCCGGCCGCAGCCGGTCCTCCTTCACCAGCCGCTCGGCGGCTTCCGCGAGCGAGACGCGGTACCCGGCGGCCAGCGGTTGCTTGTACCCGCGGGCCAACGGCAGGGCAACATCGGTGTCCTCGCTCTCTGCCAGGACAGCGAGGACCCGCCGGATGAAGGCAGGGTGCAGGAAGGGTAGGTCGGTGGAGCTGACGAACGCGAGGTCGGCGCGCCCGGTCAGCGCGGCCAGCCCGGCGGCGATGCCCTGGAGCGGGCCCCTGCCTTCCCGCGGGTCGTCGGCGACCAGGACGCCGTCGGGCAGTTCGGGGAGGTCCTGCCCGGCGGCGCGGACGACCACGACCGGACCGCTCGTGGCCCGCGCCATGATCTGGGCCGTCCGGCGCAGCAGCGTGGACCCATGCCACTCCAGCGCTGCCTTGGGCCTGCCCATCCGGGATGACTGGCCGCCGGCCAGCACCACTCCCGCGGAAATCGCCACTCCTCATAGTAAGCATCACGCTACGATCACAGCGGAGCTGAGGGGTCGGCTGGGTTCCGGGGTGGCGGTCATCGTCGGCTACGAGGTGTCCTAGACTTTCGTCGCGATGATCGTGATCGTGGCCGGGGTGTCCGGCAGCGGCAAGTCGACGATCGGCGCGTTGCTGGCCGGCCGGCTTGGCTGGCGCTTCGCCGACGCCGACGGGTTCCATCCGGCCGCGAACGTGGAGAAGATGCGGGACGGCGTCCCGCTGACCGACGAGGACCGCTGGCCCTGGCTGCGGGCCATCACGGCCTGGATGGACGAGCGCATCGCGGCCGGCGAGTCAGCCGTGGTTACCTGCTCGGCGCTCAAGCGCTCCTATCGTGACCTGCTGCTGGACGGCCGGCCGCAGGCGCGGATGGTCTTCCTGGCCCTGGACCGCGAGGTGCTGGCCCGGCGGCTGGCCGCCCGGCACGGCCACTTCTTCCCGGAGCAGCTGCTCGGCACCCAGCTCACCGACCTGGAGCCGCTGCAGCCGGACGAGCGCGTGGTGACCGTGGTGCCGACCGGCGATCCAGAGGCGACGGCCGACGCCATCATCGCTGTACTGTTTCCCCAGGGCGGTGACCATGAAGCTCAAGCTTGACCTGCACGACATCTACAACCGGGGCCAGGACATCGACCGGGCGCTGCGGGCCATCATCGAGGAGGCGGAGGCCAAGAAGGCGCCGCTGGTCGAGATCATCCCCGGCAAGGGATCCGGACAGCTCAAGAAGCACGTGCTGCGGTTCCTTGAGCAAAAAGAGATCAAAGCGAAATACCACCGAATCGAGAAGGATTCGAAGAACTTCGGCCGCCTTTTTGTTCATTTCCGCTGGTAAGAGCCGTAAGGCCGGGCCCCGGGGAAGAACGGAACCTGACGCTCACGTCGGATTCAGACGGGTAAGCAGCCATCTCCTGGGAAACATTCGGGGCAGACTGAGCAAGCACGTCAGTTCCCCTCAGAATGCCCGGGTTCTAAGGACAGTGTTCCTAGGAGGCTCGATGCGGTTCCAGCTCCTGGCTCGCCGGATAGCGGTCCCCGTGATGGGCCTCGCCCTCACCGCGACGGCGGCCGCTTGCAGCAGTTCGAGTTCCTCCACCGCAGCCGCCCCGTCAGCGAGCTCATCGGCCCCGGCGCCAGCCTCCTCCGCCGCCTCTCCTTCGGCGCCTGCCAGCAGCCCGGCCGCGCCGAGCAGCTCCGCGCCGGCCGCCGCGGGCGGCAACGCCAAGGCGCAGATCACCACCAACTGGGAGGCGTTCTTCAACGGCCAGACCGGCGCCACGAAGAAGATCGCGCTGCTGCAGAACGGGGACAAGTTCGCCGCGATCATCAAGGCCCAGGCCGGATCCGGGCTGGCCAGCTCGGCCGGGGCCAAGGTCACCGCGGTAGTGGTGAACTCCCCGACCTCGGCCACCGTGAGCTACGACATCACGCTGAGCGGGGCCACCGCGCTACCCAACCAGACCGGCACCGCGGTCTACGAAGACGGCATGTGGAAGGTCGGTGACGTCAGCTTCTGCCAGCTGCTCAAGCTGGAGAACAACGGCACCGCGCCCGCCGCGTGCAACGGCTGAGGCAGGGCCGTCCTGGTGGCCAGTCGGGCCGAGGCCGTTTCCGGTGACAGGCACGGGGGGCAGATCGTCCCGCGGGGCGGGCAGACGCTAGCCCTCGCTACCCTGTGCACGCTGCTCTTCCTGACGTTCCTCGACAACACCGTGGTCAGCGTGGCGCTGGGCGACATCCAGACCGCCCTCAAGGCGAACGTGGCCGAACTCCAGTGGGTCGTCGGCGCCTACGCGCTCACCTTCGCCAGCATCATGCTGGCCTGCGGGATGATCGGGGACGAACTCGGACGGAAGAAGGTCATGCTGGCCGGGGCCGGCGTCTTCTGCGCCGGCTCGGTGCTGTGCGCGCTCGCCCCGAACGTGCAGACGCTCATCGCCGGCCGGGCCGTGATGGGCCTGGGCGCGGCGGCCAGCGAGCCGGGCACGCTGTCGATGCTGCGGCAGCTGTACCCGGACGCCAGGGCCAGGAGCCGCGCGGTCGGCGTGTGGGCCGCGACCTCAGGGTTCGCGCTGGCCGCGGGCCCCGTCGTAGGCGGCATCCTGACCGGCCTGTGGAGCTGGCGCGGCATCTTCTGGTTCAACCTGTTCTTCGGGCTTGCCGCCCTGATCGTGGCGGCGGTCACCCTGCCGGAGAGCTCCGACCCCACCGCGGCGCGGGTCGACACGGCCGGCACGATCCTGGGGGCCGGGGCGCTGGCCACCTTCACCTTCGCGATCATCGACTCGGAGTCGGCCGGGTTCGGCTCGGCCCAGGTGATCGGCCTGCTGGCCCTGAGCGCGGTCATGTTCGCGGCGTTCGGCTGGTGGGAGCGGCGGTCCCCGAACCCGCTGCTCGACCTGCGCTTCCTGCGCATGCCACAGTTCACCACGGCCAACATCGCCGCGTTCTGCACCTACTTCGCCACCTTCGCGATCTTCTTTTTCACCGCGCTGTACCTGGTCGAAGTGGTGCCCGTGTCCGGCTACCGGCTGGCGGCCATCTTCGCGCCGATGACCGTGCTCATGATCGGAGCGTCGGTGCTGGCCGGACGGTGGACGGCGCTGGCCGGGCCGCGCTGGTCGATCACGATCGGCTGCCTGCTGCTGGCGGTCGGGCTGTTCCTGACCGACGGCTACCTGTCCCCGCACCCGAACTACGCGCTGCTGACGGTGGCGCTGTGCGTGGCGGGCATCGGCATCGGCACGACCGTGGTGCCGATCACCACCGCGGTGCTGTCCGTGGTGCCGCCCGAGCGCTCCGGCATGGCCGCCTCGGCCACCAACACCAGCCGGCAGATCGGCGCCGTCACCGGGGTCGCGATACTCGGCTCGCTGGTCTACTCGCAGCTGCACGCCAGCCTGGACGCGCAGATGAACCACCTGGGCGTGCCCAAGGCCTTCCAGGGCCTGGTGACCAACGCCATCGAGACCGGCCAGATCCCGCAGAACACTTCTGCCTACTCCGGTTTCGGCAAGCTCGTCCAGGAGGTCATCGGCGCGGCCTACCAGGCCTTTCACGACGGCCTGCACGCCGCGCTGTACGTGTCGGCCGGGCTGGCGCTGGCCGCCGGGCTGCTCGCTTTCATCACGCTGCGCTCACAATCGGTCAACTCTGGGTCTTGACTTTTCCGCCCTGTTGAGCGATTTAAGTAATTGGACGGCAACGACGGCGGCCACCTCGTATACAGCGCGCGCACAATGAGAGGCTGACCATGGTCTGTTATGCCCGCCCCGCAGGCTGTTTCGCGGCTATCGTGGCGGTCGCCTGGCTGGTGTTCGCCGGGCCCGTGAGTCACCTCTTCGGCGACGCGGCCACCCTGGTCGCGATCCTCGCGGCGACCGTGGGCACGGCCGTGGCCGCCGCGCTCGCCTTCGCGATCTTCATGGCCACCCGCCGTCACCGGGCCGCGGCCGGGGGCTGCGTAACCTGCCGGTTCCAGTGCCAGCACGCCATGACCGAACAGACCTCGGGGCCGGTACCGCACGCACGGGAGCGGGGCGTAGCATCCACTCGTTCGGTACCGGTATTGCTGCCGATGCCGGCGGTCAGGGTCGCCGCGATCCCTGGGGCCTCAGCCGCCGCCCCGCGGTGGCCTGATCAGCCGCTTCACCGTGCCCATGGTCAGCGAGCCCGTGGTCAGAGTGAGAGGGCCGCGGCCTGCTCGGTGTCCTCGTAGAGCCGCCAGCAGCCCCCGCCGACCCAGCGAGCCGTGCTGGGGAGCCGGTCAGGCGGGAGCGGCGCTCTGGGTGACCCGCGCGATGGTCCGGGTGATGAGGGCGGCGACGGCGGCGGGGTCGTCGGCCATCGGGACGTGGCCGCAGCCAGGGAGCGCCTCGGCCCGGGCGTTTGGCGGCAGCTGGTCGAGATGGCGGGATCCCCGGAGCAGCAGCCGGTCGCGCGAGCCGAAGGTCACGGTGACCGGGGCGGCGATGGGCGTGGTGGCCAGGTACCGGCGGCGGGCGGTGCCCGCCAGGGCGGCCTCGAAACCGGGGCAGCGGCCGAGGGTCTCGACCGCGGCGCGGGCGTACTCAGCCGTCAGCCGCGCGGGCCGG